>Ga0187893_10014557_pt1 | contig 10703 bp, 8 predicted proteins | sample MA1701074metaG_FD_139574 | JGI IMG/M metagenome (GOLD analysis project Ga0187893, IMG submission 139574) | White microbial mat communities from a basaltic lava cave in the Kipuka Kanohina Cave System on the Island of Hawaii, USA - MA170107-4 metaG ...
ACCTCTTCGTCGGCGGAGCGGGCCTGATCACGGGCCCGCTCCACCCAACGTTGGACGGTGGTGGGATGGACGCCCTCAACCCGCGCCACCGCCTCCGGAGACAAGCCTTCCAGCCCCTGATGGATGGCGCGTTCGACTTTCTCTGCCGGAGTTTTCCTGACCCCGCCGGATTTTGTGGGTCAGAGTCGTTGGCCGCCCATCGAGGCGGCAATCAACAAGTTATGTAACCAGTTACCGTGATACTGAAAGCCATTCAAATCAGCAAAAGGCGATTGACGCCCCGGATTTTCACGGCGCACGCGGGCGCTGTAGGGGTGGAAGTTCCACTGCATCGCCATCGCCCGCACCGCCAGGCGCGCTTTCTCGCCCCTCCCGTGCAGGTAGCGCATCGCGTAGAGCAACCGGTCCTGCTGATTCATCAACCGATCCACCGCGTTAGTCGTGCGGGCGGCTCCGGGATGCGCATAGGCCCGCAGGTAGTCCGCCCGATGTCCGCACACCTTCAAGACCATCTCCAGCACGGCGCCAGTCAATCCTTGCTTGGCCCACTCTCCGAGTCGGCGCGAGCGTTGCGAGAACTGGCGCGGCGTCTCGGCCCGGTAACAGTGCCAGACCCGATCCAGCACCTGTTTACGCAACGCCCCACGGCAGCGCTCCATCACCTTCAAAACTCCGTGCAGGAAACACAAGATCAAGCTCACGCCAGGAAACAACTGCCGCCAGGCCAAGCGCGTCGCCTTGAAACCGTCAGTGGTGACCGTCTCCGGCGCGTAAGTCTTGTCGAGTTCCTGCGCCTCTTGCTTGAACTCGCCGTAGGCGGCTTCGAGCGCGGGAGTGCTGGTGTCACGGGCCAGCCCAACGCCCAGAAAACAGCCGGCGCCGACGGTCGTCGCCACCAGCACTTCTGCTCCGCCCCGACCAGGGAGTTGCGCCCCAGGGAGTTCCACACCCGCTCCCAGTAATTGAGGTCGCGCCCGAAGGCGTAGACCAGCGATTCAAACGAGACGCCATCCTTGCGCAAGTAGAGCGCTTTCTCGACCTCGTCGGTGCGCGCCACGCCATAGGGCAGGACGAAGGACGGGCGGATGGTGAAGACCTTCCCGGTCGCCTTCAATTTGATGCGGCGCAAGACCAGGTCTTGTTTCTTCTGCCGATAGCGCGAGTGAAATTGATAACCTTCAGAGAACTGCGCGGGGAACAGTTCCGGATGTCGCTCGAACTGTCGGGTCAGAAATTCCCGATACTTGACCGTGTCGGCGACGCACTCGGAATAATGCTGTTCACTCTCGAACGGCAAACAAATATGATGTTGTCGGGCGGATGGTTGCGTGGGTGTCGTCTTGTTTGCGTGCATGCGACAAGTATGACACCTCGCACGCGATCATTCGCCTGACTTTTCAAAGACTTGACCCCCGCCCACAAAATCCGGCGGGGTCAGTAACTTTCGATTGTCGGCAGGCTACAGTTAGAGATGATGAGTCAGGGAACCAGATGACAGCGACACTTGAACAACTCGTCAAAGTTCGTTCTCAGTTGGCGGAGGCGATGCTTGCCTATCTGAAGGCGATTGAGGAGGAATTAGCCAGGAACCGACTGCTGGAGCGTTTTGAGCGCAAGCTGGACGATCTGCGCGTGCCGCTGCGTGTCGTGCCGCACGAGCCGGTGCGTGACATCGAAGCGATGGGAGCGGCGGCAGCCACGCCAGACATCCTTGCCACTCTCCTCGCCTTGCTTCGCGATGCTGACCAGGAAATACGGTCTACGGCAGCTAGTGCAATCGAGGCGATGGGAGCGGCGGCTGCCACGCCAGACTTCCTTGCTACTCTCCTCGCCTTGCTTCGCGATGCTGACCCTGCCGTGCGGCATGCAGCGGCGGGTGCAATCGAAGCGATAGGAACGGCGGCGGCTACTCCAGACATCCTTGCCACTCTCCTCGTCTTGCTACGCGATACTCGCCTTCGCATGCGGCGTGCGGCAGCGTGTGCAATCGAAGCGATGGGAGCGGCGGCTGCCACGCCAGACATCCTTGCTACTCTCCTCGCCTTGCTGCGCGATGCTGACCCTGCCGTGCGGGGTGCGGCAGCGCGTGCAATCGAAGCGATGGGAGCAGCGGCTGCCACGCCGGACACTCTTGCTACTCTCCTTGCCTTCCTGCGCGATGTCGACCGGAGTGTGCGGTATGTGGCATCGCGTGCAATATCACAACTCGCAGCAAAAGGCGTGCGGATTTTTCAAATTAAGAAAGGAAGGTTTGAAGCTCGGAGCGTAACAGAGCTGAGCCAGCGAGGAATGGAGAATGATTGAGGATCGAGCAAAGCTTCTCGGCCTGTCTGGTGGACAGACCGGGAAGCCACCCATTACCGTTGCCCATCAGGCTTTGCCGCCCGAATTGCCTTCCCCAGCCTGTCAGTCATTCGCTCTTGTCCTCCGCATACTCGTTCCGCGTAGGCATCAGGGTACCGCTGGGATCAAAGTAGTTTTTGGAGATAAAGCTCCCCCGAAATTGAATGGGATCGGGAAACCCATTACGGTCGCGATGGCAGAGAGATTGAGTTCAGTAGGTTGAGCTAAATATATCAATCAAGGGACCACAAAGATGGCCCCTTGATTGATCAGAGAGCGTATCAGACGCGGCTTTACCGCCTAGTGCTGGTTGGCAGTGATATGGAATTGTTACGGCTTGTCTCGTAGCGATTCGAGATGCTGAAGAGACTGCCGCCACCGGATTGGAAGCGATGGGTAACCGTCCGCGAGAGATCGAGTTGTACCGTTGGTACAGTTACACCGATTTTTCCAATCCCAAACCGTGCCACTCCGAGGCCGCCGCCGACATTCCAGTCCACCGTCTTCGCCAAAGCCACACCGGGATCGGCTTCTTCACCCGAAGCGGTGGGCGAGGACAGCACAAATTCAAGTCTTCCAGAATCCGGCAGACTGATCGTGCGCGACTGATGCCCATAACCATCAGCGCGCACGATGACCTGACATTCTCCGGGAGCAAGTGGCGGGCTGACAAAGGCCCCGGCTTCATCCGTCACCGCTCGCTTGGTTTCGCTCCCTTGCTTGAAGAGAACCAATGCGCCGGAGACGGCGGCCTGTTGGGTTTTGACTACCCCCGTGACGGTGGGTTGGGGCGCGTCCCGGGCGTAAACCAATGACGCGCCGACCATCCCAACCACTAGGACTGCGATGAAACGAACCAATCTGAATTTCATAAATCACCTCACTGAATTGAGCCTGTGAGCAGGCTCGTTACATTGATCCGGCAGATGGTCTGCTGGTTGATCACGACTTGCTCGACCAGAAAGGGCGGAGGACTGCGGATTGTTACTTCGCGGACGGGATTGACGATTCGCGGACGGGATGGTTGCAATTGACGCCGCGTGTGACTCACCGGCAGCAACCGAACGGCTGCGCCGGAATGGAACACAGCCGGGCGCAGACGAGGCCGCTCCGCCACATTGAAAACCACACCACCCGCAAGTTGCACCTTGACCTGACGATTGTCAGAGACGGGTACCCGCCGCCTGACCATACGGCTCGGAATGAGAGGGAGAGGCTCGGCGCTGACCCGATACGCTGCCAGAGCCTTAGCGTTGATGGGTACGTCAATATCCTGTGTCCAGCCGATGATTCGTGACAGCAGCAACAGGTTGCGCAGCGCCCGGCAGTTCTCGCCGGAGCGTCCGGGGCTGGCAAGTACCTGATTGAAGACGGTCTCCATCACACTGGCAAATTGCCGCTCCGCTAAAAGCTCATCTCCTGCTTCATTCTCCAGTTCCTCTTTCGGCAACAACACGCGGACGCGAGGATTGGGAAACGCGATACTCAGCCAATCGGCGCTCTTGGCGGTGTTCGTTTCCAAAGCGAAGAAGAGCCGATGAATCTCACCCGCGACATCTTTCACCGGCTGGCCGGAACTTACCCGCCGATGAATATGTTCCGCGAGCAGATCAATCTCGCTGGGCCATTGCTTAGAACCGCACGCAGTGGCCTGATTTTTGAGTATCAGATCTGCTTCCAGTGAAACCAATGCGGGCCGGGTCGCTCGCCCCTGTGGCATGAAGACCGCTTCAAGTTCCGTTGGGATGTAATGCGGCTCCATCCTTTCTCCGCTGGCGCCCGGCTCAAGGGTGAAAAAGAACCAGTCCTGCTGAATAGCAAGCACGCGGAGCGCCGCTCTGGTCATCACGACCACATCATCCACGTGCAGCGTACACAACCTGCCTTCCTCCTGTGAGGCGAGCAGGTAGAGTTGCTGACTGCGCTCTTCGTACTGTGCGCCGAGAATCTGGCTGATCCTGACCGCATATTTTTGTTCAGGAGCGCCGCTGCTTCTACTCTGAGGGTTGAGAAGGAACAATGCGCACAGTTGCTGCAGAAACATTCGCCTTGAATTGCTCATCGCTCTCTCCATTTCAAAAAACGCGCACCTGGAAACTGAGCGAGCCGCCCAGGTAAAGACGCTCACCAAAGCCGCCGAAGATCAGGCCGCTGCTAACGTTGAGCCGGCGGTTCGCCTGCTTAAAGAAGCTGATGCCGGCCTGGCGATCTATCCCCGCAGGCAGAATCGTTTCGGTCTTTCCCTGCCGGAACCGTTCGACCAACCCCAGCCTGGTGTAGGCGTAATGAATGGCAAAGGCGCTCACGTTCGAGGTAGGCGCCTCGATCCCGCCGGAGAAATACTGAGTGCGTTCAGCCCGCGCCACACTGCCGGAAGAATGACGGCGCTCAAGCGGCAATGACTGGAAGCCCTGCGCGAAGAGCCAGGGGCCGCCGATGCGAACCTTTCCTTCGGCCGCCGTATTGAGGTCATTGAATCCGTTACCGAGTTGCAACCGTTCGGTTGGACGCCCGGTGTTTGGGAGCGAATCGGCCAGACTTAAGCCGTTGCGGCCGTTGTAGCCGACCGAAAAACCGCCGCCCACTGCACTGCCGCGATAGGCGTATTTGATCCCGGCCTCCCAATCACCTATCCCAGCGCGGCTTTCCTCTGTCTGTACGGGAACAGGGAGCGGACCAAGCGTTAAGGCCAAGCCCCGTGTCACCGCGACCACTGGAAGAGCGCCATAGGTTGTCAGACGGCTGTGTTCCGTTTCGAGCAGGTGGATACCCAACTCCGGCGTCACACTGGTCACCAACGCCATATCCGACTGAGGAAACCGGTCGAAGAGTTTGTCCAGACTGTTTGGCTCTCGCGGAGCGAACCGGGCGGAAATATTCGTCGTGAGGTCGAGGCTGAACAGCCGTCTGAGCGAGACCGTTGTCTCACCGGTTCCGACTGCCGGATTGTTCTTAAGCCAGACCTGCGCCCGAAAGCTAAGCGACCCAAGACGCCAGGGCGGGAAACTTGCCTGCAAACGTGCGCTTCCGTCCTCGCCCGAAACCTGCTCATCAAAGACTGTCGTGTCATTGCCTGAGACGACCCTCAAAACCAGCGTTTCACCAGCGACGGGTTGTGCGCCTTCGTCCTTGACGGTCACTTGGATGGCGACCGTCACCGCGCCGGTACTGTCCCGCTCGGCTTTCCTGCTGACAAACTCGATCCGCACAGGCGCAGCGGATCGCGGATTGGCGATAACCGCAGGGTGAGCATTCGACTCCTGCGCTTTTACGATTGCGCCTGCAAGCAAAAGAATCGCCGCCATTAGCGCAACCCAAATTGCTCGCGCGAAGCGCAGCCCCGGGCGGATTACAGGTGTGAATGCAACCTGCGGTCTTGTCCGAAGCGTTGCAGTTAGCGATGACTTGTTCATAGTTACCTCCTTGTTTTCTTCTTCGAGATCAAGCTGTCGTTTGCAGGGCGGATGCCCCGCGACCGGCGGCACACAAGTGTTGCGACCACCATTACTCCGCTGTATGCTTCAACGGAGATGAAAGGCTTGCTGACTTTTCGCTTCACCTGAGCTATAGGACGGAAACTCAAATCGGTTACAGAACGAGAAGGGTTTCCCAACAGTAAATTCCAGAGAATGTTTGTAACCATCTGCTGCTATCGAGCTACGGATGAAAGAGACCGGCCAGTGTCATTGGTTGAAGGGCGAACGGCGATTCTGAGTAGTGAACTTCGAGATGGCTGCCACACTTGAACAACTCGTTAATGTGCGCTCGCAGTTAGCGGAGGAAGTGATGGGCTACCTCATGCAACTGGCGGACACGCTGGATCAGACTGACTGGTGGCGTGGCAGCGAGCGAATCAAAGCCAGCGAGATTGCCGTCGAGCCATTTGTCTTCACGATGCGCCAGCGCGAGCGGCCAGCGCGCTCGGAGTCTGACCGTGAAGGGCGTGATGTGTATGTGGAGAGACGTTCGCCGATGGACGAGATTGAAGCCGAACGCTACGAATTGCCTGTGAAAGTCGAAGAGCGTGAAGAGGAACGCTGGCGGCAGGTGATTCGTAGAGGCCGGGTGCGGCTCGGTTTGAAGGGGGCACCGGGCAGCGGCAAGACCTTCACAACGCGGCAAACGTTGGTGACGCTCGCGCGAGAAGCGGCGGCGCGATTGGAACGGCAGCAGGCAGGCCTCGAAGAGGTGGAGCTACCAGTCTGGGTGACGGCGAAGAATCTGGCGCAAACTGGGGCGCGGGAGATTGAGGATGCGCTGCTTGAATCGCTGGCGAATGGATTGCAGTTGAAGCTCTTGCCGAACCTTTGCGCCTGGCTGAAGCGGGAGATCGTCTCATCGCGCGCCTTCATTGTAGTGGATGCGCTGGATGAACTGTTGGAAAGCGACCGCGCGCCGTTTGAAGCAAAGGCGAAGCAGTTGGAGGGATTGAATGCGCGCGTGATTGCGACTTGCCGGACGATGCAGTGGGAGGAGCGCAAAGACTGGCTCGGATGGGGCAGCCTGACCGAAGTCGAACTCGCGCCTTTCAAACGCTGGCAGCAACTCGATTTCACTGGCAGGTTCTTCGAGCGACAACCTGACTTGGCGCCGAACATGGAACGGATGCTGCATGTCAATTTTGCGCTGCGGCACGCTTGCACGACGCCGCTACTGCTCACCTTTGCCTGTCTTTTACACGAAGGGCAGAAGGCCAATGACAGCACGAGCTACGCCGCTCTGTACGCGCAGATGGGGCGCTTAATGTTTTCCGGTCGCTGGCGCGGCGTCAAACCGGATTGGACGAGCAGCCGAGTTAGAGAAGAAAGCTGCTGGCGCTTTTTCGAGGATATTTCGTGGCGGTTGTTTTCAAAAGCGCCGCAGCTCAACCGCTTCACGTTCGATGACTGGAGACGGGCGGCGGGACAAGCGACTGAAAGCGGCGCTGTCGCTGTGATGGATGCAACTGCCTTCCTCGAAGAATTGGAGCAGGTTGGCATCATCGTGCCTGCGGGTTTTGATGAGCAACGCGCCGACCTGTGCTGGAGCTTTGCGCATCGCACCTTCTTGGAGTTTCTGGCCGCTAGAGCGATGTCACGAATGGATCAGCAAGTGTGGCTGGCGGAAGCGAAGCAGCACTTCTGGTTTGAACCCGAGTGGCTAGAAGTGCTGACGTTCCTTGCTGAGCTAGTTGAGGATCCTATACCGCTGGTCGAGGCAGTTGAAGAGGAGCAAAAGAGAGATGATCTGTTTGGCTCGATGCTGTACTTGAAGGCAAGGCTTATTGGAGCGTCGAGTAACGTGGATGAGCAGTTGACGCAGCGAGTGGCTAACGAGGTTGTTTCGTTCTGGAAGGGAACTTTGGGTGACAATAATATAGATCTAGATAAATTTGCATTCGACAAAATTACAGCGATAACGCTGAATAAGAAAGCGAGAGCTTTTTTGGTTGAGGGTGTGCTGGCGTCCGCGCAAAAGGGTGACCCGGTGGTACCCTGGCGCATCGAAAAAATTTTAGGTTACATCGGTGGCGAAAAGGCAGTTGATCAATTGTCAGTATGGGCACGGGATGGATCTTTGACGGCGATGGAATCGCTCGGTTTAATTGGTAGTAAAAAGGGGGTAGGGATACTACTAGAGTTGCTGCAGAAGGGAAAGGCGAATGTTGAAGCTCTGAACAACCTGTCTCAGAGCGAACGCGATCGGGCAATTCAGATATTGCTGGAACTGGCGCAGGATCGGTGGGAGGACCACCGCGATCTGGCGGCGAAAATACTTGGTCGCGTTGGCGACAGCCAAGCGATTGAGCGGTTGCTTATATTGCTAATGGATCATGATCTAGGGGTAAGATGGAGCGCAGAGGAAGCGCTAATCAAGATTGGGGATAAGCGGTTGGTTGAGAGGCTGTTGGCATTGACGTGGGAATATGAATCTTTTGTGTATGAAGTAGTTAAGGTGCAATCAAGCTGGATTACCATAAAGGGGGTTCCAGAGTGGTTTGTGGCAAATAAGAGGTTTATGCATGGTCTGTGTGAAGAGCTACGCTGTTCAGTGGTGGAACTGCTAGGTGAAATTGGTGATAGACAGGCGTTTGAGAGATTACTGGAATTGACTGAGGATGAGAACGTAGAAGTGCGTTGCGCAGCAATAAAAGGACTGGGGCAAATCGGCGATAAGCAGGCGATAACGCGATTATTAGAACTAACGCGGGAGCAGGATACGTGTCAAATAGCTGCGATGGCGCTGGGTCGAATTGGGGGGGGAGCAAGCGGTTGAAAGGTTGCTTGCGTTGAGTTGGGATGAGATTCCTGGAGTACGACCTGCCGCGGTGAAAGCATTAGGTTACACTTGCGCCACGCAAGCAGTTGAGCGATTGTTGATATTTACAACGGATGAGGATGAGAAGACACGCGAATTAGCAACGGAAGCATTGGGTCGAATCGGCGTAGAGAGAGCGATCGAGAAATTGTTTGCGTTGGCTTGGGACGACAGCCCGTATGTTCGCCGTAAAGCGACGAAAGGATTAAGGCGAAGCGGTAAACAGCGAACAAATGAGATATTATGCTTGCCTGCTCGGAGGATAGGGCAACGCTGGAGAGCGACCCGAGCGCCGCAGCAGGTGGTAGACCGATGAGGGCCGCAGCCCAGACTGCGGCCTTCTCTTTACTTATCCTTCTGATCAACCTCATCGGGATACCCCCAAAGCGATAAACTCAGGTTTTCTCCGGCGTCGAATTCCAAGCCGCGGCGGCCCTCCCCCGGCGAGTCGGGAATCAATCTCCCTCGGAACCTTGATTCTGAGGGAAGGGTTGTTTGTGGCTCCACGAGCTTCGCCACGGATGATTGGCCGCGGGAGTTCGGGACTTTGTTTTCTGCTCCGGAGCCCTCTTCTGTTTGAGAGCCGGAAGCTCGGCTCCCGCCGCCTGTTTCTTTAACGCCAGATCAATCAGCTCATTTTGCCGCCGGGTGATTTGGCGCTTGAGTTCGGCCGGATTGAGATTCTCGTACTCTCGTTTGAGGCGCTCTTTCTTTTTCTTCTCTACCGTCGCCGAAGCCAGCGTGCGTTGGTAAGGGGTCTGGGCCTGATCGTACTGCTTGCGCACTCGAGCTCCCGCCCGCTCTTTGGAGATGAGCTTCATCACCGGCTGAAAGTAGTTGGTGTAGAGTCGCAGGTGTCGGTAGAGTTCATTGAGCAACTCGAGTTCCTCCTCCGTGTCATAGCGCTGATAACCGACATTGCGCCGGACCACCGAGTAATTCTTCTGTTCAACAAAACAGTTGTCGTTCTTGCGGTAAGCGCGGGCGCGGGTGAAGGTGATCTGCTCCTGGGCGCAGTAGCAGTAGAGGTGGGCGTTGATGAACTCGCCGCCGTTGTCCGAATCAATCCCCAGCAGCGCAAAGGGCAGGCGCGTGCGAATCTCGACCAGGGCTGAACAGACGGCGACCTGAGACTTGTTGCGGACAGCCTGCGTTTCGGTCCAGCCCGTGCAGACATCGGTCAGGTCAAGGGTGAAGAGATACTCGCCGCTGGCCTGGCCGCCATCGTGGGCCACCAGATCGATTTCGACAAAGCCGGGCCGGGCCTCGTTCCATTCACTGAAAGTGCGGATCGGAATCTGGCTCTTGAGCAAGGTTCCGGGCTTGGTGTGCGAGCGTGGGCCGGGCGAGAGTTGTTTCTTCTCCTCCGCCAGCAAGCGATCAATGGTGGCCGAAGAGATTTGCAGCAACTTCCCGCGGGTCTCGGTCGAGAGTTTAATCTCGCGATGCTTTTCCAAGATGGGGATGATCTCCGGCAGGATCGGGGCCAAGCGTTTGCCGCAGATGCAATCCATGATCATCCAGATGGGCCTCAACGCCCGCTTGACCTTCTCATCGTAGAAGCGTCGGACGGTCTTCTGGATCGCGGACTGGCGCGGAGTCTCTTTGTGGCGTTTGGCGCCCGGATGATAATGGTTGAGCAGGTGCGAAGCGTAAGACCGGTTGTAGTCGGTCAGTTCGCAGCACTCATCGAGGATCTGGCGCTTCTGCTTCTTGCTCGCTTTCCGATATCTCTCTTGCATCACTTTAATCACGGATTGTTTCTCTTTCATCGTGAGCCTCATCTTCAGGGCCTCCTTTTCCAGATGGTTTCTGAGGCCCAATTTGGTTTAGATTTTCTCGATGATGCAACGATTCAGTTTCGTTTAGATTTTCGGTGATGCAATTCGGGTCTTTGAAAAAGTAACGGCAGACAACGTAAGCTGAGGAAAACATCTCGACCAAGAGAGGATTTCCAGATGCTGACATCGTCTGCCGAATTGTTGAACCTGATTGTAGTCTTTCAACCCTTGTTCACCCAACCGACTTGGGAGAACGCTCGTGTGCTCTTGCTGGGGGCGCTG
>Ga0187893_10014558_pt1 | contig 10703 bp, 11 predicted proteins | sample MA1701074metaG_FD_139574 | JGI IMG/M metagenome (GOLD analysis project Ga0187893, IMG submission 139574) | White microbial mat communities from a basaltic lava cave in the Kipuka Kanohina Cave System on the Island of Hawaii, USA - MA170107-4 metaG ...
GCCAGAACCAAGGTCTGTACCTGACGCCTGCGCAATCACCAGCCGCTTACGCTTCAACTCCTTGGCAAGCCCCCAGCGCCGGAATTCAACGAAAATCGCCTCGAGTAGAGAAAGTCAGGTTAGACTCACCGGAAGCGCAACTGCCGCCGGCTACGCGGGCACCTACCAACGCCTGGAGACGAGTTTCCCCTGCAGTGGCCAGTGGACGCTGGTGCGCAAGGGCAACTGAACCGCTGTGTTACGACGAATTTCCGCAACAGCAGAGTCCGCAGGCGCGGCGCTCTGTCAATTTGCGCGAGGGGATACTCTACGCTGCGAGTACTCGGTTTGGGTGTCCGCCTAGGAGTCGGATGCTGACAACTGCCGCGCAATCCGGATAAAATCCACAGGGGCCAGATTTTCCGGCCTGAGCTTGGGATCGATCCCGAGCATTTCGTAGTCGCCTGGCTCCAGCGGCAACGCATTGCGCAGGGCCTTGCGCCGCGCGCTGAACGCCTGGCGCACGATTCTCTCGAAGCGCGTTTCATCGCGCTTCATCTCTTTCTCTTTGGCTGCGCGGGAAGCGCTTGCGTGCTTTCGACCCGCGTGACCCGGCGGTCGAGCTCCAGCATCCATTCGCCGAGTCGTTCGACCCGATCCGCCGTATCGTTGACCCTCGCTTTCAGGAGCGCAACTCCGGCCAATCGTTCGAGAAGCTCCGTGACCAGGCTCATGCAGTCCCCTTGTGCCGCCTGACCCGGGCTTCAGGCTGCCCGCCGCGTTCGGCAAGAACAGCGTCAAGCTTTTTGTTGGTCCGATCCAGGCGCTCAACCATCTCCTCGATGTCCCGCTCGGCCTGCCGCGTGGCTGCATCGAGCAAGGCAAGCTCGCTGCTATTCACGCCCGAAAGATGAGTGTCAATTGCGCTGCGTACCTCCTTCGCCACACTGGTACCGCGGGTCTCGGCTTGCTTGCGCAATTGCCTCTTTTGCGAATCGGTTACGTAAATCATCATGTTCTGCATCGCAGTCGCCATTCTCAACCCTCCAAGGCCATATATAGTACCTATATACTACCCTGCGTTTCAATCCGGCGCGCAATGCGCACGTAGTCGGGAGGAGAAAGGTTCTCCGGCCTGAGTTTCGGGTCGATGCCGAGAAATTTGTAGTCTTGCGGCTCAAGCGGCACTGCGTTGCGCAGCGTTTTGCGCCTGGCGCTGAAGGCGTCGCGCACTATTTTCTCCAGCACTGCTTCGTCACAAGCCACTGCATCCGGCAACGGCTCCAGACGCACCACCGCGGAATCCACTTTGGGCGGCGGGCGGAAGGCGCCCGGGCCGACGTTGAAAAGCTTGTGCATCGTGAAGCGCGTCTGCAGCATCACCGAGAGCCGGCCGTAGTTGGGCGTCGAATGCCTGGCCACCATGCGCTCCACCACTTCGCGTTGCAGCATGAAGTGCATGTCGCGTACCCGGCCGGCATGGCGCGCCAGGTTGAACAGGATCGGCGTGGAAATGTTGTAGGGCAGATTGCCGACAATTCTCAGGTCGGCGGGAAGCACGGAAAAGTCGAAATCGAGTACGTCCGCGACGACCAGGGAAAGTCTTTGCGGGGAAAATTCCTGCGTAAGGCTCGCCGCAAGATCTCGATCGATTTCAATCGCGGTTACGTGCTCGACACGCTCGAGCAAGGGCCGGGTAAGCGCGCCTTCACCCGGGCCGATTTCGACGATGGCGTCGCCGCGCGCGGGGGCGACGGCATCGACGATGCGCTTCAATACTCCCGGGTCGTGCAGGAAGTGCTGGCCAAAACGCTTGCGCAGCCTCACCTGTCTTCGAGGCGCAATTCGACGAAGGTACGGTCGCGCAGCTGGCGCAGCCACTCCTGGTAGGCCTCGTCCGACTTGCGCTCCTTCAGGGCGAGGCGAGCCTGCATGCGCCGGCGGTCCTGTGTCAAGGGCGCTGCGCGGCGCTCCTGTACCTGAATCAGGTGCCAGCCGAAGGGCGATTTGAACGGCTGGCTCAGTTCGCCGGGCTTGAGCGCGGCCATGGCGCGCTCGAAATCGGGCACCGTGTCCCCGGGCAGCACCCAGTCGATGTCGCCGCCGCGCGAAGCGCTGCCGTCCGCTGAATGGAGGCGCGCCAGTTCCGCGAAATCGGCGCCGCCGGTGACGATGCGCTCGCGCAGGTCGGACAGCCTGCGGCGCGCATCGGCTTCCGACGTAATTTCGCTGGTCCTGATCAGGATGTGGCGCACGCGCGTCTGTTCGACCGGAGCACCCTCCGCCGTGCCGCGCCGCTCCACCAGCTTGATGACGTGGAAGCCGCCCGGGCTGCGCAGCACCGGGCTGGTCTGGCCGGGGCGCAGGTTCTTAAGCGCGCCGGTGAATATCTCCGGCAGGCGGTCCTCGGCGCGCCAGCCCATGCTGCCACCCTGCAGGGCATCGGGCGCGTCCGAATAGCTCGCCGCGATCTTCGCGAAATCCGCGCCCGCGACCGATTCGGCGCGCGCCTTCTCGGCCTTCTGGCGCGCCTGCTCGATCTGTTCGGGGCTCGCCTGTTCGGGCAGGCGCACCAGCACATGCACCAGGTTGTATTCGCTGCGCGAGCCGCTGCCCGCTTTGGAATCTTCCAGAAACTGCTCGATCTCGCTGTCGCTCACGTCGATGCGCTCGTCCACCTCGCGCTCGCGCAATCTCTGGATCTGGATCTGCTGGCGCACCTCGTCGCGGAATTTATCGAACGCGACGCCGTCCTTTTCCAGGGCCTGGCGGAACGCCGAGAGCGACATGCCGTTGTTCTCGGCGATGCGCTCAAGGGCCCGGTCGAGCTGGCTCTCCTCGACCCGCAGGCCGTTGTCGGTCGCCAGCTGGACTTGCGCCTTGTGCAGGATCAACCGCTCAAGGATCTGCCGCTCCAGGACGCCGCGATCGGGCAGCGGAGTGCCCTGGCGTTGCAGCTGCCGCTCGGTCAGATCGCGCTGCGCGGCAAGTTCCGATGCGGTAACCACTTCCTTGCCGACGACCGCGACGATCCGGTCCACCAGCAGGATGCGCGGCGCCTGTCGCGGTACGCGCGGCCCCGGCACCTGGCCCTGCGTCTGGCTCTGGCTTTGCGCGGGCGCCTGGCCCTGTGCAAAGCCGGCGATGCAGAGTACCGCAACGGCAAACGGCAATTTCATCCGCGACCCGGCTAGAAGGTCTGCTCGAATGGCAGGCGCTGTTGCATGCTCGGCGGTACCAGCGCAGCCTGGCCGGGATTGCTGACCGCGTATCCCGGCACGCTGCGCTTCAGCAGGCTGATGATCTCGTTGGAGCCGATGCCGCCGAACCCATTGAACTCCAGCTGGAAGAATATCCCGGTCGACGTCGTCTGCGATGCCGCCTGCAGGCGCTGGAACGCGCCACGGAATACCCAGCAACCTGCGTTGTATTCGAATCCCGCAATGCCCTCCAGCAGCCGCGAATCGCTCACCGAATAATTCCAGCGGCCGATCGCATACAAGCCGGTCGCCACCGGCCACTGCCCGGTGAGGTCGATCTGCTTGATCTGCGTTTCGCGGTTGAAGCGATAACTGGCATTGACGACCTTGGCGATTTCCGGTGCATAGCGCGCCGAGACGCTGTAGCGTTCCGCGCGCGAAAGCTGCGGGTTGTATTGGACCGCGGTGTCGAAGCTGAAGTTCGCCCCCAGGCGACCGCCAAGCGATGCAAGCAGGTCGGACTCGTTTCGCGTGCGCAGCAGGGACGCGGGGGTAAGGCCGACCCTTTCGTCCGCCAGAAAGTAGCGTTGGCCGATCGTGGCGCGCAGCATTTCCTCTCCATTGGGCGTCAGCAGGCGCGAGCTTGCCGCCAGCGTCAGCTGGTTCGCGTCGCCGAAGCGGTCGCCGCCGGCAAAACGGTTCTCGGTGAAGATCTGCGCGTAGTTGAAGTCCGTCAGCGCGGTATCGAATATCGGTATCCGGCTCTGGTTCCGGTTCGGTGCGTAGACGTAGAATGCGCGCGGCTCGAGGGTCTGGGTCAGCGACTGCCCGAACCAGTTCACGCTGCGATCGAAAATCAGGCCGCCGTCCACGCTCAGCCACGGCACGGAAACACTCTGCTTGTCCGGCTGGCCCGGCGCGAGATGGGTGAGATGGTAGTCCGCATGGCGCAAGCCCACTTTCGGCGTCACGAAGTAGCCGGGCGCAAGGAACGGAGCCGTCAGCGTCGGATTGAACGAAAGCCGCGTTCCCTCTACCAGTGTCGGGTGAGAAAAGCGCACATACTCGCCCGGCACCGCGGCATCGAACCTTCCGGCGATGTCGTTCTTGGTCGCACCGAAGTTGAGTTGCGGCAGCCTCGCGTACGGCGTCACAATGGGCGCCAGCGGATCCTGCAGCGTCTGCCAGCGCTGCACCAGGGTGTTGAAGTAGTAGGGAACGCCAAATGCGCCGCCGTTGTAGTTGAGAGTTGCGGTCTGCTGCAGGATGCCGGTCGAAACCTGGTTCACGTGAGAGGTCAGGTCGACGAAATAGCGGCTGTCCGAGACTTTGTTGAAGTTCAGGTTGCCGGCCAGCTGGGGCGTGATCTGCTGCTGGTGCACCAGAGAAAAGGCGCTGCGCGAGGCGCCGAACACCTTGTCGTGCGGCACCAGTTCGTAGCGCAAGTCACCAGTATAGGTCCGGTCCATGTAGCGAAAATCGGTCTTGAGTTGCGTGCCGCGCTTGGTCATGAATGACGGCGTAACGGTTAGATCGCGTTCTGGCGCGATGTTCCAGTAGTAAGGCACCGCAAGTTCCGGCCCGCGGCGGGTGCTTTGTGCGTAATGCGGCGTCAGCACACCGGATTTGCGCTGCTTGTCGAGAGAAAACGAGCCGTAAGGCAGAGGCAGCAGCGTGGTGTCGAGGAATCTGAAACGGCCGTCGCGCAAGGTGGCGACGCTGCGTTCATTGTCGATCTCCAGCTCGCCCGCCTCGAAGCGCCAGTCCTCCTTGCCCGGTTCGCAGGAAGTGAAGCTGCCCTTCACCAGGCGGTAGACGTCCTTGCCGAGGAATTCGACGCGCTCCGCCGAGCCGCGCATCGTCGAAGTTTCGCCGTGCAGGATGAAATTCGCGCCCTCGAACACGCCGGTGTCGTCCCGCGTGTTGTACCGCAGCCGCGGACCGAAGAAGCGATCCGCACCGCGCAGCAGGCGCACCCCGCCATCGGCTTCGATACGGCCGAATTCCTGGTTGAAACGCAGGAATTCGCTGTAGACGGTGAGATCTTCGCGCTGAAACTCGACCCGGCCGCGCGCGCTCACCTCGAGCTCGGAGACGCCTTCGATGCTTTGCGCATCGATGGTCGTCGGCCCCTTGGGCTTGGGCGCGGGCGTGGCGCCGGGCACCTGCGCCCAGGCGAACTGGACACCGGACACAAGTAACATCAGCGCCGCGAGAAGCGCCGGAAGGTGCAGCATCAAGAGGGTCGATCGGGCGCGTTTTGCGAGAGTGGAAAGTGTCATAATTCCGCGCAATTCGCAATGGATTTCAGGCTCGCCGCGCTCCAACGGTGGCTCGGCGCACACTTCCGGGACCCCGCATTCACGCTTGCCCCGGCATCGGAGGACGCGAGCTTCCGGCGCTATTGGCGCTTGAGTTTCATTGATGGCCGCAGTTTCATCGCCATGGACGCGCCACCGGAGAAAGAGAATTCTCGGCCTTTCGTGACCGTCAGCGGATTGTTCGCTGCCGCCGGCGTGCACGTGCCCCGGATCCACGCCCAAAATCTCAGGGAAGGTTTCCTGTTGCTGGAGGACCTCGGCAACTGCACCTACCTCGATTTCTTCGCCGGGAACGAACCCGAGGCGCCCTACACGGCGGCGACAGATGCTCTGCTCCGCATACAACTCGCAAGCCGCCCCGGCGTCCTGCCCGAGTACGACCGGGGGCTCCTTGAGCGCGAACTACGCCTGTTCCCGGACTGGTATCTGGCGCGCGAGTTGCGCCACGAACTCTCGCCGCAGAATGTGCAAAGCCTTGAGGCCGCGTTTGCAGCGCTGCTCGCCAACAACCTCGCGCAACCACGGGTCTTCGTGCACCGGGACTACCACAGCCGCAACCTCATGGTCTGCGAGCCGCAGCCGGGCATCCTCGATTTCCAGGACGCCGTCTTCGGCCCGATCACCTATGACCTGGCGTCCCTCTTCCGCGACGCGTACGTACGCTGGGAGGAAGCGCGGGTGCTCGACTGGGTCGTGCGCTACTGGGAAAAGGCGCGCAGGGCGGGCCTGCCGGTGCGAGCCGATTTTGCCGAGTTCTACCGCGATTTCGAGTGGATGGGGGCACAGCGGCAGCTCAAGGTGGCGGGGATATTCTCGCGCCTCTGCCATCGCGACGGCAAACATCGCTACCTGGCGGATATCCCGCGCGTGCTCGGCTACCTGCATGCCACCTGCCGGCGCTACAGCGAGCTCGCGCCGCTCGCGCGCCTGCTCGATACCCTGGTCCCGGCGTGAGGGTCATGATCCTCGCGGCGGGGCGCGGCGAACGTCTGCGTCCCTACACCGATGCGATACCCAAGCCGCTGCTCGAAGTGGCCGGCCAGACGCTGCTCGGCCGGCACCTGGAGCGCCTCGCGCGCGCCGGGTTTCGACGCGCGGTGATCAACGTCTCGCACCTCGCGGAGAAAATCACCGCGCGCTTCGGCGACGGCAGCCGTGACGGCATGCGCATCGACTGGTCGCGCGAAACCGCGCCGCTGGAAACCGCCGGTGGCATCGCGCAGGCGCGCGGCCTGCTCGGCACGGACCCCTTCCTGCTGGTGAACGCGGACATCTGGTGCGAATTTGATTTTCTGAATTTAGGGGATTTTCAGCTGGGAAAGCGTCTGTCACACCTGGTTCTGGTTCCCAATCCTCCATGGCACCCAGAAGGGGACTTCTCGCTCGAGCACGGTGTCATCGGCAACGCGGTGGCACCGCGCTACACTTATGCGGGCATCGCGGTGATTTCACCGCAGCTTGTCACCGGCATCGCCGCCGGCCAGAAGGCGCAGCTCGCGCCGTTGTGGCGCGCGGCGGCGGAGCGCGGCGAAGTGACGGGCGAACTTTACGAAGGACACTGGAGCGATGTCGGCACCCCGGAGCGCCTCTCGGCGCTGGAAGCAAGGCTGAAGCAATCATGAAAATGAACGAACTCGATCCCGCACTGCACGGCGCGCGCCGCGCGCGCCTCGCGCAGGCGATGCAGGCCGGCGTGGCGGTCATTGCGACCGCGCCAGAGCGCATCCGCAACCGCGACACGCATTACCCCTATCGTTTCGACAGCCATTTCTACTACCTCACGGGCTTCCCCGAACCCGAGGCGGTCCTGGTGATCGTTGCCGGGGCGCAGCCGAGGAGCCTGCTGTTTTGCCGCGAGAAGAACGCGGAGCGCGAGACCTGGGACGGCTTTCGCTTCGGGCCCAAAGGCGCGCAGGAACGTTTCGGCTTCGACGAATGCCACCCCGTCGCCGAACTCGACGCGAAGCTCGCAGTGATGCTCGGCGACCAGCCGGCGCTGTATTACCCGGTCGGCGCCGATGCCGCCTGGGATGCGCGCGCCATGGGCTGGCTAAACGCGGTGCGCGCCAATGCCCGCGCCGGCATGAGCGCGCCCGAGCGCGTGCACGATGTGCGCGCTCTCGTGGACGAGATGCGCCTGGTGAAGGATGCGCACGAAATCGGCGTCATGCGCAAAGCTGCATCCATCTCGGCCGGCGCGCACCGCCGCGCGATGCGCGCCGCGCGGCCCGGGGGTTTCGAATTCGAGCTTGAAGCCGAGCTGCTGCACGAATTCCGGCGCCACGGCGCGCAGTTTCCGGCCTATTGGCCGATCGTCGCCGGCGGCGCCAACGCCTGCGTGCTGCACTATGTGTCCAATGACGCGGCGCTCAACTCCGGCGACCTGGTGCTGATCGACGCGGGCTGCGAACTGGCCGGCTACGCTTCCGACATTACCCGCACCTTCCCGGTGAGCGAACGTTTCAGCGCGGCGCAACGCGAGGTCTACGACATCGTGCTGGCGGCGCAGGCCGCCGCAATCGCCACGATCCGTGCCGGCAGTTGCTGGAACGAACCGCATGACGCGGCGGTGCGCGTCCTGGCGCAAGGCATGCGCGATCTCGAGCTCGTCGCCGGCAGCCTCGATGAAGTGCTGGAAAAGGAGACCTACAAGCGCTTCTACATGCACCGCACCGGCCACTGGCTCGGCCTCGATGTCCACGATACGGGCGCCTACAAGCGCGCCGGCAAGTGGCGCTCGCTCGTGCCTGGCATGGTCCTCACGGTGGAGCCTGGCCTCTACATCCGCGCCGCAGACGATGTTCCGGCGCCGCTGCGCGGCATCGGCGTGCGTATCGAGGACGACGCGCTGGTCACCGAGGGCGGCTGCGAGTTGATCACCGCCGAAGCGCCAAAGAGCATCGCCGATATCGAGGCCCTCAAGCGTGACGCGCGCTGAGATTTCCGTGCAAGGTGGCGGGCCGGTGGCCTGCGCGCTTGCGCTTTTACTGCATGCAGCGGGCAGGAGCGTGAGCCTGACGGAAAGGAAAGTCCCGGCGGCGAAGGCGCCGTTGCGGCCCATCGCGCTCTCGCACGCCAGCCGCCTGATTCTGGAGAGCACGGGCGCCTGGCGCCGCCTCGAACCGACGCCGATCGACACGATCCACATCTCGCAGCAGGGCGCATTCGGCCGTAGTTGCCTTAATGCGGCGGACGCCGGCGTTCCCGCACTGGGGTACGTGGTCGGGTATGAAGAGCTGCTGCATGCGCTGCTGAGCCAGGCTAGGGAAAAACAGCTTCCGGTTGCAACCGAATCCGGCTCGGCCTCGCTTGTCGTCCACGCGGAAGGCTCCTCGAGCAGCGCCGAGGAAAAGGACTATCGACAGGAGGCGATCGTCGCCCTGGTCACGACCAGGCCCGCTGCCACCGGCACTGCATGGGAACGCTTCACGCCGCAGGGACCGCTTGCGCTGCTGCCGCTGCACGGGCGCTATTGCGCGGTGTGGAGCATGCACCCGGTGCGTGCGCAAGCCTTGTCGGGTGCGCCTGACGCGGAGTTCCTGCAGGCGCTTGCGGATGCGCTGGGCAAGCGTGCAGGTGAATTCACCGCCGTCGGCGAGCGGTTCCGCACGCCCCTCGCCTTGCGGGTGCGGCCCTCGCGCGTCGGCGAGCGCGAGGCCTACATCGGCAATGCCGCCCAATCCCTGCATCCGGTCGCCGGTCAGGGACTCAATCTCGGGCTGCGCGACGCATGGGACCTGGCGCAAGTCTTGCGTGACGCGCAAGACCCGGGCGATGCGCGCGTGCTGGAACGCTACGCCTCGGCGCGCCGTCTGGATGCGACGGCGACCGTGCGCGTTACCGATTTTCTGGCGCGAGCCTTTCTCGGCGCCGACCCCTTGGCCGGACTGATGCGAGGATTTGGATTAACCGCATTGGACATTTGCCTGCCGGCACGGCGTTTTTTCGCGCGCCGCATGATTTTCGGAAGCTCGGCGCTGCCTTAGCGCTTGCGCGTTGCGGCAAGCGCTGCGCGTGTTTGGAAAACGCAACAGCGTCGATGTTTTTTCGCAACGGAACGCGCTAGAATTCGCTCCCCTCGCATGACCTCAAATCTCTAGTACAGATGCAGCTCGGCGCGCATGCCCTGCGCAATGCCCTGTTCGCCGCACCGATGGCGGGCATCACCGACCGCCCTTTCCGCACGCTCTGCCGCCGCTTCGGCGCCGGACTTGCGGTCTCCGAAATGGTCTCGGCGCGCCCCGAACTGCGCGGCACCCGCAAATCGCGCCTGCGCCTGGAGCATCGCGGCGAGGCCAGTCCCGTTTCGGTGCAGATCGCAGGGGCCGACCCGGCCATGATGGCGGAGGCGGCCCGGGTCAACGCCGCCGAAGGCGCGCAGATCATCGACATCAACATGGGCTGCCCGGCAAAGAAGGTCTGCAACGTCGCCGCCGGCTCGGCCCTGCTTTCCAATGAGGACCTGGTGGCGCGCATTCTCGAATCCGTGGTCGCTGCGGTGGAGGTACCTGTAACCCTGAAGATCCGCACCGGGCCGGACCCCGGGCACCGCAACGCCCTGCGCATCGCGCGCATCGCCGAGGGGACTGGGGTGCGGCTGCTGACGGTCCACGGCCGTACCCGCGCCTGCGGATTCCGCGGCCGGGCGGAGTTCGACACCGTAGCCGAGGTCAAGGCTGGCGTGCGCATCCCGGTCATCGCCAACGGCGATATCGCGACGCCCGAGGAAGCGCGGCGCGTGCTCGACTACACCGGCGCCGACGGCATCATGATCGGGCGCGCGGCCCACGGCAGGCCGTGGATTTTCCGCGAATTCGACTGTTTCCTGAGCGAAGGCAGGAAACTCCCGCCGCCAGGGGTAGCGGAGATGCGCTCGGTTGCGCTCGAGCATCTCGAAGGCATCTATACGCTGTATGGCGAAGAGCTCGGCGTACGCATCGCGCGCAAGCACATCGGCTGGTATGTACGCGGCCTGCCGGGCGGCGAGACATTCCGCCGCCAGGCCAATGAGATCCTCAGCGCGCCGGCACAGCTTGCCGCGCTTGACCAATTCTTCGATGTACTTGCAGCAGGCGCTGCGTGAGCCGCAATACCGAACTCGCGGACGCGGTCAAGCGCTCCCTGGAACGCTATTTCCGCGACATGGACGGCGAGCAGCCCACTGCTATCTACGACATGGTGCTGAAGAATATCGAACGGCCGC
>Ga0187893_10014560_pt1 | contig 10702 bp, 6 predicted proteins | sample MA1701074metaG_FD_139574 | JGI IMG/M metagenome (GOLD analysis project Ga0187893, IMG submission 139574) | White microbial mat communities from a basaltic lava cave in the Kipuka Kanohina Cave System on the Island of Hawaii, USA - MA170107-4 metaG ...
ACCATCGACGAGGAGACGGCCGCGATGCTGGTGGCGCACCGGGCCGCCTGCGACGAGCTGGCGACGAAGTGCGGAACGAAGGTGTCGACCAACTCGTTCCTGTTCTCACACGAGGTCGACTTCACGAAGCCCTGGCGCCCGAACTACGCCACGCTCGCCTTCGGCCGGCTGCGCGACGAGCTCGGCCTCGACGGCGTGAAGCTCCACCACCTCCGCCACTTCAGCGCAACGCAGTTGTTGTCCGCCGGCATCGACATCCGCACCGTCAGCGGCCGGCTCGGGCACGCCAACGCGTCAACGACGCTCGACTTCTACGCCCAGTTCCTCCAGGCCGCCGACGAGCGCGCGGCCGATGCGCTCGGCGCGCTCCTTGGCGCAGCGGCGCCACCGTCGGACGCCCGGCAACGCGACGGTGCGGCGTCCGGTGCGGCCACGGGACACCCGACGGCTCAGTAGCCTCGTTCGCGTCGCAGGGAGGACACGATGCCCGACAAGGTGGTCTTCATCGCATTTGCCAAGGAGGACGAGACAGCGAGGAACCTCTTCACTGGCCAGCGCCTCAACACCAAGTCGCCCTTCTCCTTCGTAGACATGTCCGTCAAGGAGCCGTACAAGAGCGAGTGGAAGGAACGAGTTCGGACACGTGTCCGGCGCTCCGACGGCGTTGTTGCCCTCATCAGTAGCAGCACACCCCGCGCCACCGGTCAGCTCTGGGAGATCAAGTGTGCCGTCGAGGAACGGAAGCCTCTCCTCGGGCTTTGGATCGAGGATGGCTATCGCACCAAGCCCGTTGAGATGGGGGCAGCGCCCGTCAAGGCGTGGACGTGGGACAACGTCGCCTCGTTCATCGACTCGATCTGATCGTTGCGGCGCGCACTCGTTGTCGGCATCGACGAGTATCCGTTCGGGCCGCTCGGCGGATGCGTCGCCGACGCCGAGGCTGTCGCTGCGCTTCTCGAGCGCCACGATGACGGAACGAAGAACTTCGACGTTCGGAAGTTGACGTGTCCACCCGACGCAATCACTCGCGCCTCACTCCGAGAGGCCGTCACCGAGCTGTTTGGCCAGCCAGCTGAGGTGGCGCTCTTCTACTTCTCGGGACACGGTACCGAGAACGACCTCGGTGGCTACCTGGTCACCCCTGACGCAACCGTCTACGACGAAGGCGTTCCGATGGCCGACGTCATCACCTTGGCCAACAAGAGCGTCGTCAGCGAGTCCACCATCATCGTCGATTGCTGCCACAGTGGACACCTCGGCAATGACCCAGTCGGCCCGCGCGATGCGAACGCGCGGGCCGAGATCGCGGAGGGAGTGTCGATCCTGACCGCAAGCCGATCAACCGAGCCGGCGATCGAAAGCGGGGGCCGCGGCGTGTTCACGTCGCTGCTCTGCTCAGCGCTAGAGGGCGGCGCGGCAGATGTCCTCGGCGAGGCCAAGATCGCAAGCCTCTACTCGTACGTCGATGAGTCACTCGGCTCGTGGCAGCAGCGCCCATTGTTCAAGACTCACGTGAGTTCACTGCTGTCGCTCCGGAAATGTCATCCGCCGCTCCCGCTCGAAAAGCTCAGGCAGATTGTGGACTTCTTCCCGGATCAGGTTTCGACGTTCCAGCTTGACCCGTTGTTCGAGAGAACCGACGAGTCTGCCGACCCCGCGAATGTCGAGCGCTTCGATCTTCTCGTCGCGCTGCGAAACGCGCGGTTGGTCGAAGTGGCGACCCACGAGCACCTGTACTTCGCCGCGATCCACTCCGGCGCTGTCCGGCTCACGCATCTCGGGCGGCACTACTGGCGCCTCGTGAAGGAGGACCGGTTGTGACGCGCCTCGGTGTCACTGGACACCAAGCCATACCGGACGTCGCCCTCGACTTCGTCGCCGAGGGCATCACCGGCCAGGTCTCTGCTGTCTCGCCCGCGGGCCTGGTTGTCGGCGTCACCAGCCTCGCTGCAGGCGCGGACCAACTCTTCGCCACGATCGTGATCCGATGCGGTGGCTCCTTGCATGTTGTGGTGCCTGCATCCGGCTACGAGACGACCTTCAACGGCAAGGATCGAAGCGAGTTCAGCCGGCTGCTGCAACTTGCCTCAGAGGTTGAACGGCTGCCCTTCGACGCCCCTACTGAAGAGGCGTTCTTCGCAGCGGGAAAGCGAGTGGTCGATCTATGTGACGTCCTCTTGGCGGTCTGGGACGGTGAGCCGTCGAGAGGCTTAGGCGGGACGGCGGACGTTGTTCGATACGCGTGCCAGGCCGGTCGCGACGTTCGAATCATTTGGCCCGCTGGGGTGACGCGCTAGTAAGAGCTCCGCCCCGTCGCCCGTTCTCACTGGGTCGTCCTGGTTCGACCACCCGCATTGCTATGCGGACTCCTTCGCGACCACGGTGTCGTAGAGGCCGTAGTGGGTTCGGCCGGGGTGCGAGTCGATACCGGTGTAGGACAGGCTCGAATCCTCGTAGCGACGGAACGCGAACACAGCCTGGTTCATGTGCTCGGTGTTGAAGACCTTGAGCTGCACTAGGAGGTGGAAGTCCTCCACCGTCAGCCCGGTGACCGCGAGGAAGAGGTCGGGCTCGAGCTTGGTGATCACGTCCTGCAGCGAGTTCTCGCGGAAGTCGGTGAGGTACATGAACGCAGGGATACGGGTCGCGAACTTGATCAGCTTCTCCTGGACGAGCTTCCGCTTCGACTTGTACTCCTTCTCTGCGGCCGTGAGCTCCTTCTTCTCCTTGGCGGTGAGCTCCTTGTCCTTCGCCTTAATCTTGAGATCCTTGACCTTCTCGCTCTTGTTGATGATCGTCTCGATGATGTGATCGCCGAGCGCTCGCCAGCCCTCGATGCGCTCTACGGCCGCCATGGCCTCCGGGTTGTCGAGGATCCGGCGAAGCGTGTCGTTGTCAACGTTGACGAGCAGGGCGCTCTCCCACTTGCGCGCGAGCAACGTCGCCGATGTGCCGGCCATGGCGATGTCGAGGATGCCGCCGGCGTCGATCTGCGTCATGTGGGAGCCGTCGTAGGCGAGCACCGGCAGGAACGAGACCAGTTCCTCGACCGCCTTCTCGGGGTTCGGCTCGTTCGGCGAGAGCCCGATGCCGTAGTCGGCGAGCTGGCGCAGGGCTCGTGTTGGCGCGAAGTCGAACACGAAGCAGACGGGCTTGAGGATCTCCTCCTCGTTCGGGTTGTCACCGTTCGGGTTCCGGATCGACCAGGTCGACTGCACCCGGAACGCGGCCTGGAAGTAGGTCTCCGGCGACTTGAGGTTGCGGAGCATCAGGATCGAGGACCACTGCGGGATGGTCACGCCGGTCGTCAACTTGCCGCATGAGAGCGTGATCGTCTTCGTGTCGAAGCCGCTCCCGATCGCTTTCCGCACCGGGGGAAGGGCGTCGAGCCCGATGCCGGCGGAGGGGCCGGCGACGGTGAGCACCGTGTAATCGTGCCAGAACACGTTCTGCTTCTCGGCCAGGAGGTTCGCCATCGCATGGCACGAGGCGACCTTCGGCAGGAACCAGAACGAGTGCTGCAGATACGGGAGCAGGCGCACATCGGAGTAGGGGAACGGCGGACGCTGTCCGCCGAGCTTCAGGTTGTCGACCTGCATCGGCGCGTACGAGCCGCGGATGATGTCGAGCCACTTCTGCACGTCGTTCTTGTGCTTGAACTCAGCGCTAGCCCCGGTGCCCGTCGCCGCGAAGAACTCGTTCAGATCGAACTCGTCGAACTCGCCTCCGCTGGCGATCGCTAGCAGCTCGTCGGGCATCTGGTAGGTGAGCAGCCGCATCTGCGGCAGCGCTCCGTACGGGTTCCAGACACCGGAATGCTCCTCGGTGAACTCCTCCTTGGCGCGCTGCTCGTCGGTGTAGGTCCAGTTGAAGATCTGCTCCTCGATGAACTCGCCGGTGGCCAGCGCTCGGAATGGCGTCCCGGAGAGGTACAGGTACGCGCGCGAGGTGATCGGGAGGAACTCCGCCTCCTCCTCCGACAGCTCGCTGAGGTCCTCGTTGATCGTGTCGAGGTCTGGTGCGTACTCGAGCTTCGCCTCCTTCTTGGCGACAGTGTCGTCCTCACCCTCGAACAGCTCTTTGGCGGTCTCGCGCCAGGCACCGAAGTGGTACTCATCGAAGACGACGAGATCCCAGTTCACCTCGTGCAGCCATTCGTTCTTGGGCTTGATGTTCCCGAGCGCATCGCGACCGAGGAGGTCCTGGAAGGAGCCGAAGTAGACGACAGGCTTCTCGTCGTCGATCTCGGTCGGGTCGCTGCCTGACGTGCGTGAGAGGTACTGCCAGCCGTCGAAGTCGACGTGGGACTCGAGGTCGGTCTGCCAGGCGTCCTCTACAGCCGGCTTGAACGTCACGACGAGGACCCGCTTGGCGTCGAGCTTCTTCGCCAGCTGGTACGCGGCGAAGGTCTTGCCGAACCGCATTTTCGCGTTCCACAGAAACCGCGGAGACGCGGCGGAGTCCTCGGTCCAGATCGACTTGAAGTAGCTGTAGGCCTTGTCGACGGCCTCGGACTGCTCTCGTCGCATCGGGAAGGTCTCGTGGTGGGTGCCGGAGAGCTTCAAGCCCTTCTGCAGCTCGACGACCGCCGTCTTGACGTCTTTGGGCGTGCATCGCACCCACTCGCGCGCCCCGCCCATGACGGGGTTCTCGAACTTCTTCTGGACGAGGCGCTGTCGCACGTCGCCGTCACGGAAGATCGTCCCGTCCTCGCGCTCGGCCAGCTCGTCGACGTGCAGCGTGTACTCGTGGGGCATCACACCCATCGACTGCTGGATGCGGAGGTTGACGTCCTCTCGCGTGGTCTGCCCGACCTTGATGAGACCGACGTACTTCTTCGGCGGGTCGTTCGGCGTCCAGGCGTAGATTCGAAGACGGGCCTCCGGCTTGGGAGTAAGGATCTCCTCGATCGGCTTAGCCATCGTCTGGCTCGCTCAGATCCATGGGCCGCACTACCTGCTCGATGAAGCCGATCTCGTCGTCGGTGATGCCGTACTTATTGTAGAGCTCGTCATCTGTCCACGTGCGATCCCACGTCTGCGTCGGAACGAAGGTGTACACCTTGCGAGTCGTGTCCTGCGACGGCTTGTGCAAGAGGATGAGCAGGCGCGTCAGCCGGCACGAGAGGTACGACAGTGCGCTCTCTGCCTCGTCTTCGGTATTGAAGGGTCCGATTGCGAGATAGGTCTCGGACGAGATCGTCCCCCGTTCCCCTAGGAACGGAGTGCTGATGATCCTGTGCGGATAGGTGTCGCGGTTCCCGGTGCCCGGAGCGGCGCGTCCCGTGAAGATCTTCCACTTGTCGATGAGATGCGTGCCCATCTTCACCGCGCTCCGCGGCGTGTAGCCGGTGCCACCGTTCTGGAATACGAGCACATCGCCCGCCTTCTTCGTAGGCCTCCCCTTGAACGTCGTCTCCAAGCCGAAGGGCTTCCTCGAGCTGACGAGCTGGTCGAAGCGCCTGTCATCTGGCAGCGACACCGACTTGTTCTGTCCGGTCTCCTTCGCCACCACCTTCTTGAGGATCGACAGTCCCTGGTTGAACCGGATGAACACGTCGGCACCCGCTTCGAGCAACGGGCGCTCGGCGGTCGATGTTGGCCAATCCTTGAAGTGAGTCGTGACTCGACACGGCCCCGGGTTGTCGCGATCCCACAGGAAGTAGCAGACGCCTCCCTTCAGCCCGACGCCTGGGAATACGTCCGACGCACTCAGGTAGTCGTCGATCGTTCGGATGCGATCGTCAGTCAGCATCGACTCCCGGAACTCGTCGAGGCCCTTCCCTCCAGCGAACCACCGAGCCGGAATGATCATTGACAGCAGGCGTGGATCCAGGTGCTTTGCCTGTTCTACGAACTTGTCGTAGATCGGGGCGGCACTCGTTCCGAAGCCACCGTCGTCGAGTTGGTACGGCGGGTTGCCGATGATCACGTCGAATTGCATGTCGTCTCCGAACAGCTCGGCGATGCGAGCCTTGATGTCGTCGGTGTGGATGAAGGCGTAGGCGTGTGTCTCGAATCCCTCGCCGCGATCGAGCGTCTTCTGGCTTGCCCCGCAATACGTGCACTTGCCGTTGGTTCCAAGCTTGACGGTCTTGCAGTTCGGGCCTTTGACCTTCTCGAACTCGGTCGCGCCAACCCAGGTGTGCTCCATGCGCTCGAACACGATGTTCCCGGCGTCACTGGCGAACGACTTAGCGACCGAGTGCTCGCCGTCGGCGAACTTCGAGCAGTACACGCTCCTGCGAGCAAGGAGGCTCGTGAGGTGGGTGATCGCGATACCGAAGACCTGCTTCGTCAGGATGTGGTCGACGCGTTCCTCAAGGTCCGGCATCGCCGGCTCCAGGCCGTCGGTCAGCCGCCGTGTGACCTCACGAAGGAACACTCCCGACTTCGTGAAAGGGTCAAGAAACGTCACCGAGGCGTCGGCCCAAATGTCGGCACCACCGTTGTTGGCTGCCCATGCCGCAGCGACCGCGTCGAGCATCTTGTTCGCCAGCTCCGGCGGCGTGAACACCTCGTCGTTCGAGAGGTTGGCGATGCAGGTCAGCACATCGGGATTCCGACCGTGCAAGGCGACCCCCGCCAGCTTGGTGGTCACGCCGCCAGTGCCCTTACGGTGAACGGCGGGTACGTGCGGGTCGGCGTGAAGATCTCGTGCTTCCCAAGCTCGGCGAACAACGAGCCCTCCTGGCTGAACGCCGAGGACTGGGTGAGCACGTCGAGTCGGAAGTCACGCCGCTGGAACCGGCCCTTCCCGAGGTAGCCCCACTCGGCGAACACGATCGCGTCGCCGGCAACCGTTCGCATCGTAAGGGCGTCACCGTGGATCAGGTTCTGCGACAGGACATAGGCGGCCGCGACGTGGAACTCGTGATCAGCATCGAGCTGGAGGTACTCGTCAAAGATCTCCAGCAGGTTGCCGCGGCACTCAGCGATGTTGTCGTCGAGCAGTTCGATCCCGTAGATGCACATGAGCGCCAGCAGGGCATAGTGCTGCTTCTCGAACTCGGACCGACCGAACTTCAGCTCAACGGCGGCGAGCTTGCGCCGGAGGATGCGAACCAAGAAGTTCCCGCTGCCGCACGCCGGTTCAAGGAAGCGAGAGTCGATTCGCTCGGTCTCGTCCTTGACCAGGTCGAGCATCGCCTCGACTATCCAGTCAGGCGTGAAGACCTCCCCATGGTCAGCGACCCGTTGCTTCGACCTCACAGGTATCGAGGATACGACGAGGCCGGCGCCGGCCCCGGTAGGCGTGCCTGGTCGGAGCTGGCGGAAGGCGTGTAGTCAGCGGCCAAGCGACCGACCGACATCGCGCGCCGGCGCGTTCACCTCATGAACGACCCTCGCGATGCGGGCGTGCTCGTGCCGGTCGAGGAAGTGCTCAGGCTGCGGTCCAATCACGTCCCGGATGGTGTCGGCTCGGTCCGGCCATTGCCGCCCGGTTTCGTCGAGGTACACGACGAGCTGCTCCACGGCGCTGTCCCAGCGGAGCCGCTCGCGTTGGGACGTCGGTCGGGGACCGACCAGGTCCCGCGCCGCTTGCGGCGGGTCGGCGACTGCGGCGATCCGGACCGTCAGTCGTCGAGCTGAGATCGCGAGGGTGACGATGCGTGCCTGCTCGAACTCGGTGGCGTGTTCCGTCGCGAACGTGTCGTGCGCTTCCTGCTGCGCTCGAAGCTCGACGACGTGGTCCTCGTGGCGGGCGATGGCGCGCCTGGTCGAAGCGAGCTTTTCCGTGAGCTGCCGGCGAGCGCTCGGCTTCCAGCCGGGCTTGGCGCGCTGCAGCGCGTCGAGGCGCGCTCGCGCCGATGCGAGGCCCCGTTCCTCCCACTCTATCTCGTCGGCGACGGACGGCGGCTGCTTGGCGAGCACCGCGTCGAGGCGACGCGACTGCTCGGTGAGATCCTTGAGCGTGTGCGTCTGTGCGAGCGCCGACGCCTCGATCGCCCGCGGATCGGTCTCGACTGCCAGCTGCTGGTCGCTGCGGCGCTCCAGCGCGCCGATCACCGGGCCGAGGCCCGACCGCTCCGCTTCGATCGCCCGCGGATCGTCTTCTGCGTCCAGGTCGAGCTCGCCGTCGACGACGTAGAGGTTCGTGGCGTCGGTTGCGCGTGTGATGGCGACGTAGCCCTCCTCGAACCGGGAAGCGTCGGAGGGGAGGTATCGGGCGCGGTCGAGCGTGGCGCCCTGCACGCCGTAGGTCGTGCGCGCGTAGGCGTGCTCGAGGTGGCCGGCGGCGAGGTACTCGGTCGCGATGCGGACGAGACCCTCTTGCTCGAAGGCGACGTCGACCTGTCGCTGCTCGTGGTCGATGGCGACGACGCGTCCGACGCTGCCGTTCTTCACGAACTCGTGGCGGCCGGGCGCGTGCAGCGAGCGATCGTTGCGGCGGGCGACGACCTCGTCGCCGATCAGGAGCTCACGGCCGTGCACGACGAGCGGCTCGCCGGTGAGGATGCCTTCGGACTTGAGCAGCGCGCGGGCACGCTCGTTCAACGCGCGTCGGGCGGCGTTGGTGCCGGCGAGCATCGGCGACGCCGAGCCGGCGCAGCGGTCGGCCCACCAGTCGTGTACGAGCGCTTCGTAGGTATCGGCAGCGCTGTCGGCGCGGTGGACCTTCCCGGCGGTGTCGTACCGGTCGAGCGCGGCGGCGATGTCACCGCGTCGGTACTCGTCGATGGCGGCGCGCTCGGCGTGGTCGCGTTGCCGGCGGTTCTCGATGAGGCGGACGAGTGTCGGGCTGTTGCGGGCGGCGAGCGCCTTGAAGACACCGCCCGTGTCGACGGCAGTGTGCTGGTCGGGATCGCCGACGAGCTTGATGCATCCGTCCGCGGCGCGGACATAGGTGGCAAGGCGAGCGAGGTCGCGGGTGCCGACCATCGACGCCTCGTCGACGAGAACGACCGTCCCGTGAGCGAGGCGATCGCCACGGTGTTCGATGTCGATGAGCAGGCTCGCGATCGTCTGAGCCGGGCGCCCGGTGTGGTGAACGAGCCCGACCGAGGACTCGAGCTCAGCGGCGGCGGTGGCGCTGACGGCGCAGCCGACGACGGGAACGCCGGAGGCGGCGAAGGCCTGGACGCAGGCCGACGCGGCGTAGGTCTTACCCGAGCCGGGGCGGCCGACCACGGGCTGGATGCGCGCGCTCGGCGAGCAGACGGCGCGCACCATCGCGGCCTGCTCGTCGCTGAGGTCGGGCTGCAGCGCGAGCACGGACTCGATCGCTGCAGGCGAGGCGGCGGGCGGCGCCGCTTCGCCGGCCCAGCGCAGCAGCCGGCTCTCGATCTCGATCAGCTCCGGTGTGCTGAAGACCGCGGTGCCGCCGGTGCGGATGTAGCGGTTGTCGAGCCCGACGACGACCTGTGAGTTGCGTCCTGACGCGGGGCCGGCGAGCACGACGACCCGGGGCGACGCAAGGAAGCGGTCGGCGAGGCGCTCGACCTCCACAGCAGGCTCGGAGGAGCCCATGGCAGCGGCGAGGTCACGGACGACGTCGCGCCGGGTGAACGTGGAGGCGCGCTCCGTCAGACCGTGGGGACCGGCGAGGTGGTCGAAGAGCCGCTCGATGTCGGTGGTCGAGCGTTCCTTCACGCGGGCACGACCGAAGCACGCCTCGATGGCGCGGCGGCCGAAGCCGAGCGCGGCGGCGCGGTCGCGCCAGGCGATGGCGAGGTTGTCGGGGTCGACCATGCGGTCCTTTGGGCGACGGGTGGCGAGGGTGGCCTTCTGGCGGGCGCGGGCGGAGGTGTAGCCGGACTCGGCGAGCAGGTCCTCGATCTCGTCGCGCCGCTGGCTGAACTCGTCGATGACGGCCTGCGGCACGCCGGCGACGTCGGCCATGCCTTCGATCACCGGTCCCCACATGATGCCGAGGCGCTCGGTGAGCAGGTGGCGGACGTGCGCTTGGTAGAGGTAGCCGCCGGACAACGAGTGGTCGAACAGCGGCCGCCCGTCGAGGCAGCGCCAGTCGTCGGCGACGGTGAGGGTGAGGTTGGCGACGACCACGTGGGTGTGCAGGAGGGGGTCGCCGGCTCGGCTGCTGCGGTGGTCGAAGGCGGCGGCGACGAGCCCGGCGGTCTGGATCCGCTCGCCGCGGTGTCGGGCGATGATGACCTGGTTCTCGTAGTAGCGGACGACCTCGTCGACGGCTTCGCGGTGCGCCTGGCGGATGGCGGCTCGCCGGTCGGGGTCGGCGAGCGCCCACAGGATGCTGACGCTCTTGGGCGGGCGGAGGGTGTGGTCGAAGCCGGGCCGCCGCTTGGGCGGCTTGTGCTCGGAGGCGTAGGCGTTGACCTGCGCGCGCTGCACGCGCCACGCGACGCGGCCGGTCTCCTCGGCGCGCGCCTTCTCGCCCTCGAGCTTCCCGGTGCGGAGGAGCCGGCGGACGAAGGTGGCGGTGACGCCGAGCTCGGCGGCGGCCTCATCGGCGGTGAGCCACTCGTCCTCGGGTCGGGTCGAGACGTGGCGGGTCTTGGCGCGCGGTGGGTCGACGAGTTGCTCGCCGGTGAGCGGATGGCGACCGTCGAGTACGGCGCGGAAGTGCTCGGGGTCGACCTCGCCGTGGAGGCCCATCTCGGTGGCGAGGGAGCCGACCCAGCGCCCGGGCGCCTCGCCGCGTCCCAGGTAGTAGTCCTCGGCGGAGGAGGCGACCTCCCGGACGTAGTACTCGCCGCCGCCGGGCCGGAGCTTGCCGATGTTCA
>Ga0187893_10014561_pt1 | contig 10702 bp, 11 predicted proteins | sample MA1701074metaG_FD_139574 | JGI IMG/M metagenome (GOLD analysis project Ga0187893, IMG submission 139574) | White microbial mat communities from a basaltic lava cave in the Kipuka Kanohina Cave System on the Island of Hawaii, USA - MA170107-4 metaG ...
TGATCACCGCGTCGGCGTCGAGCGTGAGCGCCTTTTCGACGCGGCGCGCCACGTTGCCCGGCGCGAACAGGAACGAGCGGTTGAGGCTCATTGGATCAGCGACCTCTCCTCCCATTGCGGATAGGGCAGCAGCGGCATCCCCGGCGCCGGCCGGCCCTTGCGGATCTGCACGAGCACCGGCCTGAAGCCGGTCTGCGCGCCGTTCTCCGGCGCCACCCGGTACTCGCCGAGCGCGGTTTCGAGCTCGAGCTCGGCGAGCGCCGCGCGCAGCCGCTCCTGGTCCAGCGTGCTGGCGGCGCGCACCGCCGCCGCGAGCACTTGGCCTGCGACGTAGCCCTCGGCCGCCGCGAGACTCGGCGCGACGGTCCACTTGGCGGCGTAGGCCCTGGCGAAAGCGCGCGCCCGCGCCCCCACGCGCGGGTCGAAGTCGACCGCGCCCAGGCTGAACTCCGCGTCCTGGCCGACCAGAGCGATGAAGCGAGGATGCGCTGCGCCGCGCGCGAAGAAAAGCGGCGGCGCGTAGTCGAGCCGCTTGAAGCTCTTCACCATCTCGGCGGCGTCGCGCACGTCGCCGAAGGCGATCCAGGCCTCGGCGTCCGCGGCGCGCGCCCGCGCCACCTGGGTCGAGAAATCGGTCAGCCCGCCGCGGTGGAACAGGATCTCGCCGACCGAGAACTCCTTCTGCGCGGCGCGCTGCGTCGCCTCCGCCATCTCGCGCGACTGCGGGTCGTCGCGCGCCAGGATGACGAGCCGGCGGTAGCCGGCCTGCGCCGCCATCTCGAGCACGCCGGCGCCGTAGAGCGCGTAGGGCACCGCGGTCTGGAAGAGATACCGCGGCGCGCGGCTGTGCACCACGGCCGCCGGGCCGGCGCCGTTCACCATCACGCTCCGCGCCCGCTCGGCCTCGGACGCGGCCACCAGCGTGGCGGCCGAGCCGTAGGGCCCGACCAGCAGGTCGGCCTTGTCCTCGCGGATCAGCCGGCCGTAGAGCTCGCCGGCGCGCGCCGCGCGCGAGGCGTCGTCGAGCAGGCGCAGCTCCACCCGCCGGCCGAGCAGCCCGCCCGCGGCGTTCACCTCGTCGCGCCACAGTTCGAGCCCTTTTGCGTAGTCGGCTGCGAGATCGGCGTGCGCGCCGGTCTGCGACACCACCGCGCCGACCAGGATCGGGGAATCCTGCGCCGCGGCGGCGCACACGCCTGCTAGCCAAACTGCGACAAGCCGAATAGTGTTCAAGGATGAGCCTGCAAAAGCGCTTCGCCGATATTGTAGGCGCGCGCCACGTGCTCACCGCGCCCGAGGATACGAAACCGTACACCACCGACTGGCGCCGGCAGTACTCGGCGAGCGCGGAATGCGTGGTGCGGCCGGCGAGCACGCAGGAAGTGGCGCGCGTCGTCGCGCTGTGCGCGCGCGAGGGCGTCGCGGTGGTTCCCCAGGGCGGCAATACCGGGCTGGTCGGCGGCTCGGTGCCGAGCGGCACGCGGCGCGAGATCGTGCTCGCGCTCGGCCGCCTGAACCGCATCCGCGCCCTCGATCCGCTGAACGACACCGCGACCGTGGAAGCGGGCTGCGTGCTCGCGGCGGTGCAGAGCGCCGCCGCGGCCGCGGGGCGGCTGTTCCCGCTCTCGCTCGCCGCCGAGGGCAGCTGCCAGATCGGCGGCAACCTCTCGACCAACGCCGGCGGCGTCAACGTGCTGCGCTACGGCAGCGCGCGCGAGCAGGTGCTCGGCCTCGAGGTGGTGCTGCCCGACGGCCGCGTGTGGAACGGGCTGCGCGGCCTGCGCAAGGACAACACCGGCTACGACCTGAAGCACCTGTTCCTCGGCGCCGAAGGCACGCTCGGCGTGATCACCGCCGCGGTGCTGCGGCTGTATCCGAAGCCCACCGCGGCCGCGACCGCCTGGATCGCGCTCGACAGCCCGCGCCGGGCGGTCGAGCTGCTCGCGGGCCTGCGCGAGCGGCTCGGCGAGCGCATTTCCGCGTTCGAGCTCGTGTCGCGCACCTGCCTGGAAGCGGTCCTCGCCCACGTCCCGGACCTGCGCGACCCGCTCGGCCCGCCGCATCCCTGGTACGTGCTCGCGGAGTTCGCCGACAGCGGCGCGCCGGCCGAATTGAGCGAACGCGTCCAGGAAACCCTCGCCGGGCGCGAGGCGGTGCTCGCGCAGAGCGGCGAGCAGGCGCGCAGCCTCTGGCGCATCCGGGAAAGCATCCCGGAGGCGCAGTTCAGCAACGTCAAGCACGACATCTCGGTCCCGGTTTCGAGCATTCCCGAATTCGTGGACATCGCAGCCCAGGGCCTCAAGGCGCTCGGCCCGGATCTCCGTGTCTACTGCTTCGGCCACGTCGGCGACGGCAACCTGCACTACAACGTCGGCCCGGAAAGCCTGCTCGCGCAGCGCGAGGCGGTGAACCGCATCGTGCACGGCGCGGTCGCGCGGCTCGGCGGCTCGATCTCCGCCGAGCACGGCCTCGGCCAGCTCAAGCGCGAGGCGATCCTCGCGCACAAGGACCCGCTCGAGCTCGAGCTGATGCGCGCGCTGAAGAGCACGCTCGATCCGCAAGGCCTGATGAATCCCGGCAAGGTGCTCTAGCGGCTTCGAATCAGCTCGACCGGGCGCCCGGCGAGCTCGCCGACGATGCGGTTGCCCTCGACCCGGCCTCTGAACCCGTCCCAGGCGATCTCGCGTCCCGACAGCGTCGCGCGGCCCGCGCCCTGGACTTCGATTCTCTGGTAGTTCTGCTCGATGCGGACCTGCATTCCGGGCCCGTGCCAGACGCCGCGCACGTTCGCCGGCACGACCCACAGGTGCAGCCGGCTCTCGTCGCCCTGCCCGGGGTGGCGCGCCTCGAGCTTCACCGTCTCGCTGCGGTCCGGCGCCCAGCCCGCCATGCCGAAGGCGTGCGACACGATGCGCGTGCCCGGCGCGAGCTCGTCGATGAAGCGCGCCTGCAGCTTCGCCATCAGCGCGGGCAGCAGGTAGACCGTCACCACTGTTGCTTTCGAAATGTCCGCCGCCAGCACGTCGCCCTGGACGACGCTGACCTTGCCTTCGACTCTTGCCGCTCGGACGTTCTCCCGGGACTTCTGCACCAGCGCGGCGTCGAGCTCGATCCCGAGGCCGCGCGCGCCGAATTTCTGTGCCGCGGCGATGACGATGCGCCCGTCGCCCGAGCCGAGATCGATCACCAGGTCTTCGGCGCGCGTGCCCGCAATCGCGAGCATGCGCTCGACCACTTCCGGCGGCGTGGTGATGAACGGCGGCCGCCATTCGTTTTCGTCAGCCTGAACCGAAGTAATCGCGAAGCCCAGCAGCAGTCCCTGGATGAGCTTCACTTGATCAGCTTCAGGATCACTTCGCGCACCTCGGGCTTCGACCAGTCGAGCTCGCCGAGGTGGCGGTAGCGGATGACGCCGTCGGGACCGATGATGTATGTGGCGGGAAGCAATTTTGCCTGCCAGGCTTTCGCGGTCGCCGTGTCGCGGTCGAGGAGCACGGCAAAGCCGACAGGCACCTTCGCAAGGAACGTGCGGATGCGCGACGGCGGCTCGGCGAGGTTCACGGCGAGCACGGCGAACGGCTTGCCCTCGAGCGCAGCGCGCAAGCGCTCGATCGAAGGCATCTCGTCACGGCAGGGTTCGCACCAGGTTGCCCAGAAGTTCACCAGCACCACCTTGCCGCGGTAGTCGGCAAGCCGGTGCGGCCGGCCCTCCAAGTCGTAAAGCGCAAGCGGGGGTGTCGCGCCCCCGCTCCAAGGAGTGAGGACTTGGGCGCCGGCGGCGGTGGCGGCGGCAAGCGCCGCCACCGCGAGGATCTGCGCCGCGCGCCTCAGGTCTTCACTCCGCTCGTGCGAATCTGGTACTTGAACGTGTCGGGTTCGAGCTGGTCGAGCGCCTCGCCGCCCGTCTCGCCGTTCACGTACATGAAGTAGGGGATCTTCGCGGCGGTCACCGAGTGCGGCAGCTGGAGATCGTGCCCCATGTTGTAGGCGAGGTAGTTCATCTCCCAGCTGCCGAACAGCCGCTTGCGCGCCGCCACGACCTTGGGGTCGTCCAGCGCAAGCTTGCCGGGCGGCTCCTCGAGGACCACCTTGCGTACGTCGGCCGGGTCGACCGGCACCCAGCCGAAGCCCTGTGCGTAGAACTCGGCGCGGCAATGCTGCGCCTTGGTGATGTCGGGTGAGCCGACGCCGAGGCTCCGGTAGCCGTGGACCGAGGGCGCGATGCGTATGCCGTAGATGTCGCGCGCCGGGAGGCCTGCCGCCCGTGCGAGGCCGACGAACAAGCCGTTGATGTCGCCGCACTTGCCGCCGAGGTTGCGCGTTTCGAGCATGTTCTTGATGTCGCCCCAGCCGCAGCCGCGCGTCTCCGGATTGCGAAACGTGTTGTCCACGATCCATTCGTACAGCGCGCGACCCTTCTCGAGGTCGCTGCGCGCGCCTTCGACGATCCCGCGCGCGGTGTCGCGCACGATGCCGTCGGTCGGGTTGAGGTCCGTCGGCTCGGTGTAGAAGGCCTGTTCGGCCGCCGGCAGCTTCCCCAGCCGGGGATCGGGACGCGAGAGGTCGACGGCCCGGTCGTGCGTCATGAAGCGGCTCTCCACCTCGATCACCGGCTCCCTCTCGCCCTCGCGCCATTCCGCGTACATGATCGCGGCGCCGTACTTGCCGTCGCGCAGGATCTGCGCCTTCGCCGCGTTGCCGCTCCAGCTGCTGCCGATCGACTTTTGCCAGTCGGTGTCGTCGCTCATCGGCAGCGGCACCCACGCCCGTGAAACGCCGCGTGGGTTCAGGATGCTCACCCGTGTCGTCACTGCATAGGTGCGCCAGCCGTCCTGCGCCGCCGCGCCGCGCCAAGGCAGCGCGGCTGCTGTGGCCATTGCCCCGGATGATCTCAGAAAAACTCGGCGTTCCATTAGGCCTCCTTTGCGGGCTAGCGGTATTGGTAAGGGGAAGAAACTGCGGGGCGGGAGGGAAGGCTGAAGACCTGCAAGACCTGCGCGCATCGATCGTCAGGGCTGCCACGCAGGCCTTCCCGTCCGCCGCCTTTTGCGCTCCGGGCAAACCCGATCATTACGGCAAGCGAACGCGAACTGCGGGAAATCAGCCGGTCCTGGATGAACACGGGCCTACTCTACTCCGAAAAAAAGCCCGGCCGAAGCCGGGCTTTTGCTTTGCGTCCGAAGCGAGAGTTACTTCTTCGCCTTTTCGTCCTTCTTGGCATCGGCTTTCACGCCCGCCTTGGCGTCGGCCTTGACTTCGCCCTTGACCCCGGCCGCGGCTTTTGCCGTGGTCTTTTTCTTTTCCGCCTTGACCTCGGTCTTGGCCTTGGCTTCGGCCTTGGTGTCCGCCTTCGGTGCCTGCGCGTACGCGCCGAGCGCGAACGCGGACGCGACGAGTGCGACCAGCAGCTTCTGCAACATGGAGCCTCCTGTTTATGAATGATCCGTTGGCGGATCTGGGCGGAGTAACGCGCCGGCAGCCGCGGCGTTGACCGCGAGCGCCGCATCGCGTTGTCGCTCGAGCCCGACAGGTCCCGAATCTATAATTGCGCCGCACATGAAGATCGGCGAGTTCAAGGCGCGGCTGCCCAGGGGCGACCTCTGGGTCTTCGGCTACGGCTCGCTGATGTGGTCGCCGTGCTTCGACTACACGCGCAAGGCGCTCGGCCGGGCGCACGGCTATCACCGCGCGCTCTGCATCCTGTCGACGCGCTACCGCGGCACGCGGCGCAAGCCCGGCCTGGTGATGGGCCTGTGCCGCGGCGGCTCGTGCTGGGGAATGGCCTACCGCATCGACGCGCCGCTCCTGCGCCGCGCGCTCGCGCGGCTCTGGTACCGCGAGATGACGCGCCGCGTCTATGAGCCGCGCCTCATAACTGTAAAGATAGGATCAAGAACAGTGCGGGCGCTGGCGTTCGTCGCCGATCCGGGACACCCGTCCTTCGTGCGCGAGCTCGACCTGCACGGCCGCGCGCGGCTGGTGGCGCAAGGCATCGGCGCGCGCGGGCCGTGCATCGACTACATCCGCAAGACGCTCGATCACATGCACGAGGTCGGCGTGCGCGACCCGCACCTCGAGCGCATCCTGCACGCGGCGCTCGCTTTGCGGGAAAATGGCGGCGATGGAGACAAGAGCGGAGCTCTGGCCGGCGCGGCTGCACCATCTCCGGCGCGACAGCCCGAATCCCGCGCAGCTGGCGCGGTTCTACGGCGAGCTGCTCGGCGACCGCGTCGCGCCGCTGCCCGGCGGTAGCTTTCTCGTCGACGGCCCCGGCCGGCGCATGATCGTCGGAAGCGGCGCCGCGGGCGCGGTCCCCTACTTCGCGCTGCAGCTGCAGGATCGCGTTCACCTGGAAGCGTATCGCCGCCATTGCAAGGCGGAGTCCTTCTCATGCCCGCTGCTCGCGGAAGGCGCGTTCGCGCTCACCGATCCCGATGGCCGGCAGGTTGTCTTTGGTGTGGAAAGAAACGCCGAATCCAGTTCGGGATTGCCCGGTCGCCTGCAGCACTTCGTGTGCGCCACCGAGCGCCTGCCCGAGATGCTCGAGTTCTATCGCGGCCTCGGCATGGTCGAGTCCGACCGCGTGCTCGAGGGCGAGGCGCTGAGCGCGGTGTTCCTGCGCTCCGATCCCGAGCACCACAGCTTCGCCGCCTTCCGCGCGCCCGAGTCGCGCCCCGACCACCACTGCTACGAGACCAACGGCTGGCTCGACATCCGCGACTGGGCCGACCGCATGGCGAAGCTGCGCATCCCGCTGTGGTGGGGGCCGGGCCGGCACGGGCCGGGCAACAACCTCTTCTTCATGATCGAGGATCCCGACGGCCACAAGGTCGAGTTCTCGGCCGAGCTCGAGCTGATGCCGCGCGCCATGCCGCACCGCACCTGGCCCCACGAGAGCCGCACGCTCAACCTCTGGGGCTCGGCGTGGATGCGCTCCTGATGCGGCGTAGCGCTTCTTCCAGAACTTTTCTTTGGGTACCGAAGTTCAGGCGGATGAAGCGCTCGTCGCCGAACTGCGAGCCCGGGTAGACCGCGACGCCGTTCTTCAGAAAGACGTCCGCGGCGTTTTCCAGCCTGGAGCAGTCGATCCAGGCGAGATAAGTCGCTTCCACGTGCGCCATTGAGAGCACGGGGGTTTCACCGATGGACGCTTCAACCGCGTCCCTGTTATTTCTTAAATAATCCAGTTGCGCGGCGAGCCACTCGCCGCCGTCCCGCAATGCCGCCAGCGTCGCCACCAGGCCGAGCACCGAGGGCGAGCCCACGACATGACCGGCGACATCGCCGGAAAAGGTCTTTCTCAGCTCCGGATCCTCGATGATCGCCCAGCCGCAGCCGGCGGACGGGATGTTGAAGCTCTTGTTCGCCGACATGAGCGTCACGGTGCGGCGCGAGATTTCCGGCGCCAGGCTCGCGATCGGCACGTGTTGAAGGTTTTCCTCCAGTATCAGGTCGCAGTGGATCTCGTCGGAAACGATGAGGCAGTCGCGCGAAAGCTCGGCGAGCCGCTCGAGCTCGGTGCGGCGGAACACCGTGCCGCCGGGGTTTTGCGGGTTGCACAGGAAGAACGCGGTTGCTTTCGCCCGGCGCAAGGCGTCCAGGTCGAAAACCCAGCGACCCCGCTCAAGGACGAGCGCAGCTTCGGTGAACGCGCGCGGCGCGAGCTCCATCGCGCGCCTGAAATGGTGATAGACCGGGCGCGGGATCAGCGCGTGGCCGCCGGGCGCGACGAGCTTGCGCGCCGCTAGGTGCAGCCCCGGCACCACGCCGGGGAGGAACACGATCCACGAGGGATCGACGCGCCAGCGATAGAGCCGCTGCATGCGCTCGACGATGGCGTCGCGCAGCTCCCGCGGCGGCGTGGTGTAGCCGAAGGTGCCGCGCGCGACCCTTTCGGCAAGCGCCTGCAGGATCGGCGGCGCGGCGCGAAAGTCGGTATCGGCGACCCACAGCGGGATGACGTCGCGCCCGGCGTGGCGCTCCCAGCGCGTGCTCCACGCCCCCCTGGGGTCGACCGCGGTGTCGAAGTCGAACTTTACTTCTTCTTCTTCGACAGGTCGTCCTTTTCCAGGCTCTCCTCCTCCTGCTGCGGGGCCTGATCCTTGTACGGATCCTCCTCCAGGCGGTCGGTGGTGTGCTCGGCCTCCTCGGTCTTCATGCTGCGCGCCTCCTCGCGGAACTGTTCCGGGAAGGTGGTCACGATCCTCGGGAAGATGACGATCAGCGCGACGCAGACGCATTGCAGCAGCATGAACTCGAACATGCCCTTGTAGATGGTGGCGAGCGACCATTCCTTGACCACCTGCTTCAGGTAGTACGCGCTCATCGCCACGGGCGGCGACAGGTACGCGGTCTGCAGCACCACCGCTACCGTGGCGCCGAACCAGACCATCAGCATGTCGGGCGCGATGCCGAGCGCCGGCGCGAGCGTGGGCTTGAGCCCCTCCATCACCGGGTAGAAGATCGGCAGGAACACCAGGATCACCGCCGGCCACTCGAACGGCCAGCCGAGCAGGAAGATCAGGAACAGCACCAGGAGCAGCATTACCACCGGCGAAAACGGCAGCGCCAGCATCGACTCGGTGATCCAGTTCGCGGTGCCCAGGCGGGCGAACACCGCGCCGAAGATGTTCGAGGTCACCGCGAGCAGCAGCACCATGCTAGAGGTGGCCGTGGTGCTGAGCACCGCGCGCTTGAACCCCGCCCAGGTGAACCTGCCGTACACCACCATGAGCAGCCAGGCGCCCAGCGCGCCGATCGCGCTCGCCTCGGTCGGGGTGGCGAGCCCCGCCAGCATCGAGCCGAGCACGGCGGCGATCAGCAGCAGCAGCGGCAGCACCCCGATGAGGAGTTCCGTGACGAGTTGCACCGGCGTGCCGACCCGGTCCTCCTTGGGCACCGGCGGGCCGAGCTTCGGGTTGAGGTTCGAGCGGATGATGAGGTAGGCCAGATAGATGCCGGCAAGGAGGAATCCCGGGCCGAACGCCGCTGAATACAGCTCGGCGACCGAGACGCCGATCACCGGCCCCATCACGATCAGCATCACCGAGGGCGGGATCAAGATGCCGAGCGTGCCGCCGGCGGTGATGCAGCCGGCGGAGAGCCGGGCGTCGTATCCGGTCTTGTTCATGATCGGGCTCGCCATGATGCCGAGCACCGTCACCGCCGCGCCGACGATGCCGGTGGCCATCGCGAACACGGTCGCCGTCAGGATCACCACCGCGAACAGGGCGCCGCGGATCGGCGCGAGCAGCATGCGGAAAGCCCTGAACAGGCGCTCCATCAGCCCGGCCTGCTCGGTGAGGAAGCCCATGAAGACGAACAGCGGCACCGCCGCCAGCAGCTCCTCCTTCATCATGCCGATGGTCTGGAAGTAGGCGAGGCTGAAGACGATGTCGCCCAGGCCGAAGTAGCCGAAGACGAATGCGAGGAACAGCAGCGTGAAGCTGATCGGGAAGCCGATGAAGATGGCGCCGATCATCACCACCAGCATCACCAGGCCGAGCGCGGCGAGCCCGCTCATCGGGTTCTCATATCTCGACTTTTCCCTTGTGCTCGAGCTCGATGCCGGTGCGCGCCGCCCAGACGCTCTTGATGGTCTCGGACACCCCCTGGATCAGCAGCAGCAGGCAGGCGAGCGGCACCACCAGCTTGAACGGCCACAGGATCGGCCGCCACGGCGTCTGCTCGGAGGTCTCGCCGATCTGAAACGCGTACCAGCCCTCGTTCCAGCTCACGATGAAGAACACGAAGATGCCGGGAAAGAAGAACGCGAGATACGCGATCGAGTCGATCATGCCTTTGGTGCGAATCGACCACTTCTCGAAGAAGAAGTCGGTGCGGATGTGCGCGCCCTTGTGCAGCGCGTAGGCGGCGCCGAGCATGAAGATGGTGCCGTAGAGCATGTAGGTGACGTCGAACGACCAGATGGTCGGCGCCGAGAGCGCGTAGCGCGAGAACACCTCGATGCTCACCGCGATCACCAGCGGCACGTTCAGCCACGCCACCCAGGTGCCGGTGGTGTCGGTGAACTTGTCGATGACGCGGACCGTCTTGATCAGACCCGGCGACGGCTCAGGCACTTTGTTCCAGCCCCCTTGATGGGCAAGAAAAAGGGGCGATCTGCGTCGCCCCTTTTTTGGACTTCTCAGTTATTTCTTCTTGGCTTCGGCCGCCGCCGGCTTCTCCGGGAAGTAGTAGTTGGCGACGAACGAGTACGGCGGGAACATGAAGCGCTTGGCCGGCACCACGAGCGACGCGTAGGCGCGCTGCGAGTCGTGCACCTTCTTGAAGAACGGGCTCTTCTGCGCTTCCTCGGCGGCGATCTTGTCCCAGGTGCGCAGGAACTCGATCAGGATGTCGCGCGGGGTCTGCCGGATCTGCACGCCGTGCTTCTCCTGCAGCTCCTTCAGCGCGTCGGCGTTCTGCCGCTGCCACTTGGCCCACCAGCGGTACAGCGCCTCGGTCGAGGCCGACGCGATGATCTCCTTGTGCGTCGGCGACAGCGACTTCCACACGTCGCCGTTGATCAGCAGCTCGCCGATGGTCACGTTCTCGTGCACGCCCGGGGTGTAGTGGTATTTCCACACGTTGTGGAAGCCGAGGCGCAGGTCCTCGACGCCGCCGACCCACTCGGCGCAGTCGATCACGCCGCGCTGCGCCGACGGGATGATCTCGCCGCCGGGCATGTTGACCGTCTGCA
>Ga0187893_10014562_pt1 | contig 10702 bp, 8 predicted proteins | sample MA1701074metaG_FD_139574 | JGI IMG/M metagenome (GOLD analysis project Ga0187893, IMG submission 139574) | White microbial mat communities from a basaltic lava cave in the Kipuka Kanohina Cave System on the Island of Hawaii, USA - MA170107-4 metaG ...
ACCGTTGCAGGCTCGCGCTTACCACCTGCTCGGCTTGTAGCCAGTAACAGGAAATCGAATTCACTTCTACACCCCTCAAATGCTTGGGCTTTCTCTGTCGCGGACCATAGAACTTCGGTCTAGGAAGCACAGCCGAACGCTCAAAAACAAGCCCTGCCAGCTTCAAGGCGGCAGGGCAAATCCCAATATCCTGGGATGCCTTCAGAACTCGATCTTCAAAGCGAACTGCAGACTCCGATTGTCAGCCACGGTACTGGTAATCCGTCCAACGGTTGGAGATCCAATGGCGGCATTGGGAAACCCGAAGGCCGGGGTGTTGAACATGTTGAACATCTCGAACCGTAACTGAAAATTGAGCCCTTCCCGAACCAGCGTGTTCTTGACAAAGGAAGTGTCAAAGTTGACGTGGCCAGGCGAATAAAGCACGCCGCGCGCGACGTTGCCGTAGTTGTTGGGCGCCGGCTCCACGAAATCGGCAGGATTAAACCAGAGGAAAGGATCCGGATTGGAAAGTTTTCCGCTCCCGATGCGGTTAGGCCAACTGGGAGCGCCGTTGTTCACGCCGTTCGCTAAGGTCACATTGAAAGGCCGCCCGGTTGTCAGCGTGCTGATGCCACTCATCTGCCAGCCACCCACGATCTTGTTGACGACGGCATTATCCGCCAGCCAGCGCTTTCCTTTTCCGAAAGGCAGCTCATACACGTAGCTGGTAACGGCTCGGTGCTTCACGTCGAAGCCCGAAGGTCCACGACCGCAACGCAGACAAGTGATAGTCTGGGGGTTCCCTGTCGAACCGCCCCCGGAACCTGCGGAGCCGCCGAAGTCCAGGCTCTTCCCGTAGGTGTAGCTGAACAGGAATTGGAGACCACCGGAAAACGATTTCACGACCTTATTCTGCATGCTGTGGTAGGTAGACATGTTGCGCGGCGCAAAAATGTTGATAGCGGTGATGTTGTTGAGGGGCTGAATCAGACGGCGGGAGGCCTGCGATCCGAGCCCGGGTTGCACCTCGTTAAGCGGCAGGCCGATCATCACGTGGATACCACGGCTGCCGGCGTAGGCCACTTCCCACAAAAGAGTCGGGCGGAGTTGCCGCTGGATGTTCAGGCTCCAGTGCTGGGCGTAGCCAGTCAGATTGTTGTAGTCGTGCCCCTGCCCCGATGGGTTGGCGGCATTGAGCTCGGCCGTCGTCCGCGGTTTAAGGATCTGGATCGGCTGGAACGGCTGCTGGATTTGAGGAACCCGGGAGAAATCTGTGGGAGTAAACTCAGACACAAAATTCTGTGAGAAGAGGTAGGGAACCTGAATACCGAGTTGCCCGTTGGCTGTAACGGGTTCCGGGAAGTAGCTCAAGCCATAGCCTCCACGCAGTATGGTTTCGCCGTTGCCAAACATGTCATAGGCAAATCCGAAGCGTGGGCCAAGGTTTCCGTACTGGGTCGACTTGTTGACGGCACGGGTAGCCCCGTCCTCACCTGCGTAGACCAGCCTCAGACCAACCCGGTCGAAATTAACCAACCGGTCACGAATTTCGACATCGGGCGTGTAGATCTCGTAGCGGACGCCGATGTTCAGCGTCAGGCGCTGAGACACTTTCCAGTCGTCCTGGACGAAGAACCCCCACTCCGTGGCGGTCTGGTGGTAAGGCTCGAGTAGAGCACCGCGGCTGCCGGAATTAAGGTATCCCGTAAGCAACGTTGCCATGCCGCTACCGCCCGTGTTGGTAGCCGGATCGTTGGTGAAGTTGTTGTTGAAGGTCAGAGTTCCGCGGGGCGAGGTGTTGGTGTAGGGCGAAGTCAGCCGGCGGACGTAATGCTGGCCGAACTTCAACGAATGCCCACTGCGGGTCCAGAAAATATTGTTGTCGAACTGGTAGTGGGTCTGTTTGGGGTTGACTGGCAGGAAGGCAGGACCACCGCTTAGTCCGGTGAATTCCTGCACGTTGATGCCGGGAATCCCGGAAGTGAGACGGCTGATGTTGATGCCTTGGATGCCGAGCGACGTGGCGGCGTTTTTTCCAAAGTCCGAAGCGACGGTGAAGGGATTGGTCCGGGCGAAGCCAAGGCGTAGTTCATGGAGCAGGTTAGGCTGGATGACATAGGTATTGTTAAGCGCCGCTCCTTGCGTCGTGAGACGGGTGTTCTGAATACCAGCGACAAACGGCCCGAGTTCGAAGCGCTGGGCCGCTTCGGCCGGAGTGGGCAGACAGCAATTGGCCTGACCCTGCGGGGCGTCTAGCGTATAGAGCTCATAACTGTAGCGGAAGAACAGGGAGTCCTTATCGTTGAAGCGATGATCAACGCGGGCGTTGAATCCATTGTCCTCGACCTCACGGTTGACATTAATCGTGTAGTTGTTGAAGTTGCCTGGCTGGTTCGGCAGCGGATAGACGCTGGCCACGTTGCGGCCGACCGGGTTGATGCGGTCCTGCGGGATGATGTTTCCCGGGAAGGGATCGCGCAGGAAGAAGCCTGGCCGGTTGGGATCCGGACGCGTAGTGAGCGGATCGTAAATGCGAATGAGGTTGCCGGGAGTTCGCTCGAACTGGCTGAAATCACCGTTGCGCACGCGCGCGGTGGGGACGGTGTTCACAAAGGTCAGGCCGCGGGTTTCGCGTAGCCCGAAGTAGTCCGCAAAGAAGTGCGTCTTGTTTATCCCGTTATACAGTTTTGGCAGCCTCAACGGTCCCCCGACGGCTGCGCCGAACTGGTTTCGGCGAAACGGGGCTTTTCTCTGCGTAGGCGACTGGAAATAGTTCTTGGCGTCGAGTTTTTCGTTGCGGAGGAACTCAAAGATGTTGCCATGGAACTGGTTGCTACCGGACTTGGTGGAGACAGACACAACACCCGCCCCGCGGCCAAACTCAGCCGAATAGACTCCGGTCAGCACCTTGAACTCTCGGACTGATTCGATAGAAGGCTGGACAATGACGGTATTGAAGGTGTATTCGTTGTTGTCGATTCCGTCCACCAGCCATCCGTTGGAATTTCCGTGGTGTCCTAAGGCGTTGAAGTTAGAGCCAGCGCGAGGGTTGAATGTGCTGGCACCCGAAAGGTTCTCTCCATTTTGGCCGGGCGTCACTCCGGGAGTCAGGTAAACTAGTTGGGCAAAATTCCGGCCATTGAGCGGCAGTTCGCGGACGGCGCGCTCTTCGATCACTTCTCCCAATTCTGAACTGTCAGCCTTGATAATGGGTGACGCCGCCACCACATCGATGGTCTCGGTAACTTCCCCCACTTCCAGCACAAAGTCTACCCGGGCCTTCTGATCCACACGCAGCACAACGCCAGCGCGGACCTGCTTCTTGAAGCCCGCCATCTCGACCGTCACTGTGTAGGTGCCGGGAATCAGGAAAGGCGCCGAGTAGGCTCCAGTCTCATCGGTCGCAAGCTTTTGAGAGGTCCCTTTGCCGGACTCAGTGACCGTCACCTGAGCACCCGAGACGACCGCTTGGCTATTGTCAAGGACCGTTCCCAAAATGGTTCCCGTCGTCACTTGGGCATTCACGGGTACGGCCACAAGCACGAGAATGAAACAAATCGAAATCGCAAACAGTACGTTCAGATAGTCTCTTGGACTCATAGAAGCCTCCACTGGCTTTAGCTCACAACCTGGTGTGTCATATGTGTCATCGGGCAAATTGCCGAAGCTTCAGACCATCGATCTCATTTCGATAGAAATCTGCAACGGAGTGGGTCGCCCGTCCGGAATTAGCACGACGAAAATCGTATCTTAATGCTGTCTTACCCTAGGAGATTGCAACCGGAGGAGCAACATTGGTTCCAAAGAAGTTCACGTCAAGAAAAATATAATCTAATGAAATGATTAGACTTGTAGAGTGAGGAGTCAGGTTAGAGAGTCGCGGCCCGGGGTACTCTCCATATTTTCGCAGAATGCCTGCGAAAATTGGGATATCTGAGAATAACGAGCGTTTAGTGATTCCTGGGCATATGCGGGAATTATGGTATCTTGCAGGCCGCGGACGTAACACGCACACGAACCGGAAATCCCCGTGAATGTCACGATTAAACCTTCCAGAAGAATAAGCGGGCGTCTGCGATTGCCCGGCGACAAGTCTATCTCTCATCGCGTGGCTATGCTAGGCGCCATTGCTGAGGGCGTCACCCGGATTAGTAACTTCGCCACCAGCCAGGATTGCCACAGTACGCTCGCCTGCCTGCGCTCGCTGGGCGTTTCGATCAATGCGGAAGCGAATCATCGGGTGACAATTCAGGGAAGGGGCCTATCAGGGCTTCAGCCTTCGACAAGGACGCTGGACGCGGAGAATTCTGGTTCAACGATTCGGATGCTTTCCGGAATTCTGGCAGGACAGCGTTTCACGACGCGAATCTCGGGTGACGAATCCCTGCAGCGACGACCGATGAAGCGTATCATGACGCCGCTCACAGAGATGGGAGCACGGATTGAGGCAACCCAGGAGGACTACCCTCCACTCACGATTCACGGCGGCGCTCTCCGACCCATCCGCTACGAGCTGCCCATCGCGAGCGCTCAGGTGAAATCGGCGATACTGCTGGCAGGACTTTATGCGGAGGGTGAGACGACGGTGGTTGAGCCCATTTTGACGCGGAACCACACCGAGCTGGCCCTGCGAGGGTTTGGAGGCGAAGTGCACACCGCGGAAAACACAGCTTCGATCCGTGGCCGGAAAAAGCTGTGCGGGATTGAAATAACGGTGCCGGGTGATGTGTCATCGGCTGCATTCTTTGTCGGGGCAGCCACCCTGGTTTCCGGATCGGACCTTTTCCTCACAGATGTTGGACTGAACTCCGGCCGGCGCGGCATATTGGACTTGCTCGTCGAAATGGGGGCTTCTATTGAAATCTCAGGAAACCGGCTGCACGGTGGTGAGCCCGTGGCCGATCTTCGAGTCCGTCCGGCGGCGCTGCGCGGCGGCAAGATTGGAGGACCCCAGATTCCACAGGTGATTGATGAGGTTCCCATTCTTTCAGTGCTCGCCACACAAAGCGAGGAGGGTATGGAAATCCGGGATGCCCGCGAACTGCGGGTGAAGGAGAGCGACCGGATTCGCAGCGTCGTCGAAAACTTGCGAGCCATGGGTGCCCGGGTTGAGGAATTTCAAGATGGGCTCGCCATTCCCGGACGCCAGCGCTTGCATGGAGCCGCGGTTAAGACTTTCGGCGATCACCGCATCGCAATGGCATTCGCGGTTGCGGGTCTGGTGGCAGACGGAGAAACCGTTATCGAGGGAGCTGAGTGTGCAGGCGTGTCGTTTCCGAATTTCTTTTCGGTTCTGGAGGAACTCCGAAGCTAGCACGCCAGCGTTGGTCTCAACAGCCTGGAGTCCAGTTCATGGATTTCTCACCAGGTCTCCAACCTTAATGCCGGAACCAGCCACAACGGTCCCGCTGGATGAGCTGGCATCGGCTTCCTCCACCCTGACCTGTCCCACGTCTTCGGTAATTTCCCGCAGAACTTTTCCCCGTAGCTGGATCCTTAACGACGCGGAGATGCGCAATACCCGCAGGGTGCTACCCGCCTGGACTCCGCTAGAGGTACCAACGTTGAGAATGACCGAAGCGCCAGAAACATCGGCCACCATGCCTCTGACTTCGAGGGCCGTGGCGGGAGTCGTCAACCAGATCGTGCCGACTGGAAGATGGCCAGGATGGAGGGTTCTACTGAAGGAATCTTTCTCAACTGGCCAGCGCAGGCTGCAGCACCGAGCGCTTGCTCACTTCGCCGAGCAAGGCCTCCATGAAGATCCGAAATTTGTGAAGGGCGAAACGGAGGGCTTCGCGAGTCTTGGACGCCTCGATTTCTTCCATGAACCTCTCGAATTCTTCCCAATCTTTGAACATCAAATACTTCAAGCTGCTCTGGCGGAAGTCTTCAAAACTCCTCATCAAGGGTTGAAGCGCTTCGTGGTCCGCGATATCTTCGAACTGCCTGACGCTCTCAAGCAGCGATGCAATTTCCTGAAGCAGACGCCGCGATTGTTCCAGTCGCGTCGTATAGGTTGAGAAGAGCTGCTTCCCATCGAATCCGGGATCAAAAGCCTGCGAAATTTGGACAATGGATTGCTGTAGTGAATTTTTCAGCAGTCCGTGGCTATTCTCGACTTTCGCGAAGATGGGCGGGGCATGCCGCAGATAGACCAGACCAACGAGTTCGTAGCTGAACACCTTCTTGATTTCCTGGCTCATCGCAAAAATCGTGGCGTCGAGAGTATCGATGCATTCGCGAGTAACCTCCGGGTGGCGACAAATCCGGGTTTCAATAAAGTCGAAGAGTTGCCGCAGCTCCGAGTTGACGAGCGAAAACACCAGCAGAGAGTGCTTCAACGGCCTATCACGGTTCAGATCGCGCTCGATGAACTCCAGATATCGAAGCAGCCGGAACAATTCCAGAAACACCTTCGCCAGATCCTGGCGCAGACCTTCGTGTGCGACGCGCTTGACCAAACCAGCGACAGCCGGATTCTCCACGCGGTCGTAGTGCACTTTGAATTTATAAGCCACCAACATTTCTATATAGCGGCACTGCTTGATCTCGCGGTTGATGAGCTTGCCCATGGACGTAAACGTCTTGAACGCCACTTCAGGCATCTTCACCAGATCGTCCATGATAGAGCGCAAGTCGGACAGCGCTTCCAGCAGCAAGGCCAATGAATCGTCGGGCGTGGGCTGCGCCAGCAGGCGATTCAGAAAGTTGTCCATCACGTAGTCCCGCTTGAGACTGTTGCTAATGTACTTATCAAACTGCAGCAGGTTCGAACGTTCCTCGCTCATGATCTCGCCTGCCAAGAAACTCATTCGCAGAGTGACGTCCCGCACGATAGCCAGTTCCTGACGAAAATCTTTTATCAGGAAAGCCTTCACATCGCCATCTTCCGAAGGCTGATTCTTGGTGCGGAAGAAACGGTCGAAACACTTGATCCACATCTCCAGCTCGAACACGCAGTCAGTCTTTTTTTTCCGGCTCACCTCTTCGAGCCAGTGATTGAGTTTCGATTGTGCGGATTGGGGGACGAGACTGTCCATGACTTGATCTGGCGCGCCTGTAATTGGTTGGAAATTATCTGGAAAGACAACAACCAGAACAGATTTATCGGAATTTATTCGACTGAGGTTAAGAGGAAAAGGCTCTGAGCTAGAAAGGTTCGATTTCGGCTCAAGGGCAGGAGATGAATACGATCAGGATCTCCATCGAAAAAGGGAGGTGACACTTGAGACTCGCCGCCCGCCGCCTATTTCCAATGCGCCTCGGCCTTATCTCGCAGTTCATCGAGCGTTCTCTGCATTTCCGCGATTTTGCTCTTTAGTTCGTCTTCACTGGTGGGTCTAGATATATAAATAGGCGGAGCCTTCAAGACGAAAGCCTTGGAGAAAGGAATGGGAATTTGCGTTTGATCCCAGGTGTTTAGTTGAATCCTGCGCTGAAGAGAAATGTGGAAGCACACAACAGCATCTCCGGTGCGTTTAGCCAGCAGGACGGGACCGGGCTTGACTTGGTACCGCGGTCCGCGTGGGCCATCGACGGTAAATCCGGCGTCCTTGCCATTGCGTAGCCATTGCGCCATCTCTGCCAGCGCCTTGAGCCCCCCCCGTGAACTCGAACCGCGCGCAAGCCCATAGCCTAGTCTTCTAAGAACGCCCGCAAGACATTCGCTCTCGAAATTCTGACTGGACATGACGACAATGCCTCGCCGCTGCCAATAGTACGTACTGGCAAACGTGCAGCAGTGCCAGCAAACCAATACGGCACGCTTGCCGTCTCTGTAAACCTGCTCTTGGTGTTCATCGCCCTCCGTTTCCCATCGGAGTGTCCTTCCGATTAAGCGGACGATCCAAGCAGCGACGGGTGGCAAGAACGCGATCTGAATCCTCTGCCATAAACTGAACGTGCGCGGCGTATCCCAGTAGGCCAGACCGCGCGGAGGAACATGACGCCGTGAATCCTGTGAACTGCGGGCTGAAACCTGCTCTGATTGAGCTGGGTGTGGTGGATTCTGTTCGGACTGCGAAGCCGGTGTGGCTGCCTTCTTTCGCTCGACACTCATCACTCGTCATCGCCAGTGTTCATTTCCTGATTTCCTTCGCCAATTCCGTAAGCACCGGCACAACTTTGAACACGTCGCCGACGATGCCGTAGTCGGCAATGCTGAAAATTGGAGCGTTGGGGTCCTTGTTGATGGCCACGATGCAACCGGCATTCGACATCCCTACCAAATGTTGAATCGCGCCCGAGATACCGCAGGCAATATAAAGCTTTGGCGCCACAGTCTGACCTGAACTTCCGATTTGGTGCTCTTTGGGCAGCCAGCCTCCATCGGTGACTGGACGGGAGGCGCCAACCCCGGCACCGAGGGCTTGGGCGAGATCGAGGACAATCTGAAACTTCTCCTTGTTTCCCAATCCTCGGCCCCCAGCGACGATAATTTCCGCTTTGCTCAAATCCACCTTGCCCTGGGCTGCTTCAATCACTTCCAAAACTCTGCGCTTGAAAATTTCCGGCGGAAGGGGCACATCCACTCTAACCAGCTTCGGATTCGACTGAGTTTCAACTTCGTACGCGTTGAATGCTCCCTGCTGAAGCGAAACCAGGTGAGGCGGGCTGCCCCTAAATCCAACCTGGAGGTTCAATTTTCCGTTGAACACCTGGCGCACAAAAGTGAGTTGCCCGCCTTCCGACTGATAATCCACGCAATTGGGAATGAATGCGCGTCCCAATATCGTCGCAAGTCTGGGCGCAAAATCAATGGCCTGGTACGTGTGTCCCATCAACAACAGTAGTGGAGACTGCTGCTTCAGAACCCGCGCAAGAGCTTCGCAGTAGGATTCTGGCGTGTAGTTTGCAAGGCTCGGATGTGTTGCAACCAGCAGAGGCTGACCACAGCGCTGGGTGATTTCGCCTGCCAGCACGTCGACCTCGTGGCCAAGGAGAACAACACTCATCTCCCGCTCGAGTTGGCGCGCCAGCTTCTGACCAAAACCAATCGCCTCCCAGGAAATGCCTTTCACTTTGCCAGAATGATGCTCGGCCAGAACCAAAATCTTTTCGGACATTGATGCCCCCACGCAATTATTTTCTTAGCATCGATCGAAAAACCAAAGACACCGTTCGCCCCCATGGCGTCTCAAAGCGAGCGGTGAACGATCCGAACCTCATCTCAGTTACCTGCGCCGTCCGGATTGTCACCTCGCTGGACAAAACATCTAACGAGGCGATAAGCACCTGATGGGTCACAGTACTCGGGCTTCCTTCCGCAGACTTTCGATAAGCTGTTTCGCAGCCTCTTCCGGCTCGCCTTCGATCAACACCGTTTTCTTCTTCTTTTCAGGAAAAAACAGTCTTTGGTGGTCTACCTTAGAACCAGCCGGCCCAAGGTCGCCAGGTTGCATTCCCAAATCCTGCGGAGACAGCGTTTTGATTTCCTTTTTCTTGGCCTGCATGATGCCCTTCAACGTTGCATATCTGGGCTGGTTGATTCCCGACTGTATCGTCAGAACAGCAGGAAGAGGGATTTCTATCTTTTCGAACAGGTTGCTCTCCAGCTCACGTTTTACCTGAACGGTTCTTCCCTCGGGATTGACGGCAATCTCCATGACAATCGTGGCATGCGCCCAGCCGAGGAACTCTGCCAGGATCGTTCCCGTTTGGCCGAAAGCGAGATCGTCAGACTGAACTCCAGTCAAGACCACATCAAACGCCTGGGTCGCGATAGCTCGATGTATCGCTGAGGCAACAACGTGCGCGTCGCTGCCGCGAAAATCCGCTCCGGTTAAATGCATCGCCCGGTCAGCACCCATCGCCAAACCGTTTTTGATGGACTTCAAAACGCGCTCATCGCCCAGCGACAACAGCACCACTTCGCCACCAAACTTTTCCTTGAGCCGAAGGGCCTCTTCCAAAGCGTACTGGTCGCTCTCGTTGGTTTCAAAAACCAGATCATCCTCGTGAATACCCGTCCCTGTCGTGTCGATCTTGTAGCGCGAATCCTTGTCTGGAACCTGTTTCAGGCAAATCAAAATCTGCATTGGGTCCTCCGAGCACCACTTCTTAAAGACTGCCGGAAACTTAGCCCATCCCCGAAGGCAATGTCAAACTTCGCATCAGGCGCTAGGAGAGACGCCGAGGGCCTTACTTCAACGCTGTCTTGTGCCACTGCTCTTGGATTTGGAGTTCGATTGGGCGAGACAAAATCAATTTCGGGCAGAAGTTGAAGATGAAGAGAGCCAGCTCGGAACAGTCTGAAATATGTGTGGAATCAGATTGAGCGCGGTCTCGGCCCGCCATGGCAGAAAGAGCGGGAAGCCGGTGTTCAGCTCTTCAAGTCGTCGCGCTAAATCCCCACGTCCACAAAATGACACAGCAAGAGGCCCAGAAGTCGGCTAAACGGCCTTGCGTTTCGGGTCAAGCCAGCTGGCCACGCCCCGGTTGGCAAAATCTCCCCAGCCAGCACTGACCTCCGTCTTCGGATCGAACAGCCACTTCGGTTTGCCCGTATCCGGGTCGAGCACGATCACCCGCCCCGAATGCAGACGTCACATACAGAGTCTTGTCGACGTAGAAAGGCACAGTTTGTTGCGATGAAGGACGCCCGCCTCCCTTGGGTTGATACAGGTCGCCGGCGCGATACGTCCAGGCCACCTGAAGGCGCGCGACATTTTGCGGGTTGATCTGTCTCAGCGGTGAGTGCTTCGTGCCGCCGGAATCG
>Ga0187893_10014563_pt1 | contig 10702 bp, 11 predicted proteins | sample MA1701074metaG_FD_139574 | JGI IMG/M metagenome (GOLD analysis project Ga0187893, IMG submission 139574) | White microbial mat communities from a basaltic lava cave in the Kipuka Kanohina Cave System on the Island of Hawaii, USA - MA170107-4 metaG ...
TAGAGCCCGTCCACGTCGGTCAGGATCACGAGCAGGTCGCCGCCCACCAGGTTCACGATCGTGGCGGAGAGGTTGTCGTTGTCGCCGAAGCGGATCTCCTCGGTGGCGACCGTGTCGTTCTCGTTCACGACCGGCACCACGCCGAGTCGGAGCAGCTCGAGGAGCGTGTGACGCGCGTTCAGGAAGCGCTCGCGATCGTCGAGCCCGACGCGCGTCACGAGCACCTGGCCGGCCTCGCGCCCGTGCCGGCGGAGCTGCTTCCGCCAGAGGTCCGAGAGGCCGATCTGGCCCACCGCTGCGGCGGCCTGCTTCTCGGGGATCGAGCGGCCCGGGTGGCTCCAGCCGAGGCTCTTGCTGCCCATCGCGATCGCGCCGGAGGAGACGACCACGACCTGCCGTCCCGCGTCGAACAGCGCCGCAACCTCGGCGGCGAGCCCCGCCACCACGCCGGGGCGGAGCGCGCCCGCGCGCGTGAGGACGCCGCTCCCGACCTTCACCACGATGCGGCGCGCACCCTTCGCCTCGGGTCGTGCTGTGCGGCCGTTCATCGACCGGCTTCCTGGAGCGCGAGCGCGAGCGCGCGCACGAGCGCGGGGATGCCCTCGCCGGTGGCGCCCGAGCCGACCAGCACGGGGCGGCCCGACGCGGCGAGCTCCTTCACGAGCGTCTCGAGCGCGGCGCGGTCCGCGATCAGGTCGCACTTGTTCACGAGCACGAGCTCGCGCCGCTCGGCCAGGTTCGCGCCGTAGGCGAGGAGCTCGCCGCGGATCACCGCGTACTCGGCGCGCAGGTCGCGCGAGGGATCGAGGAGCGCTGCGCCGTCGAGCAGGTGCACGAGCACGCGCGTCCGCTCGACGTGGCGCAGGAAGCGGTCGCCGAGACCGACGCCCTGGCTCGCGCCCTCGATCAGGCCGGGAATGTCGGCGACCACGAAGCGCTGCTCGTCGAACGCGACCACGCCGAGGTGCGGGAAGAGCGTCGTGAAGGGGTAGTCGGCGACGCGCGGGCGCGCGTTCGAGATGCGGCGCAGCAGCGTCGACTTGCCCGCGTTCGGGAGACCGACGAGGCCGACGTCGGCAATGAGCTTCAGCGCGAGGCGTAGGCGCCGCGTCTCGCCGGGCTCGCCGGGTGTGGCGAAGTCGGGCGTCTGGCGCGTGGGCGTCGCGAAGCGCGCGTTTCCGCGCCCGCCGCGCCCGCCGCGCGCCACCACGCAGCGCGCGCCCGGCTCGGCGAGGTCCGCTAGCGGCTCCGCGCCCGCCGGCGCCTCGAGGTCGTGGAGCACGGTGCCGGGCGGCACGCGCACGACGGCGTCCGCGCCGTCGGCACCAGTGCGCCCGGCGCCGCCGCCCGCGCCGCCGCGCTCGGCGCGGATCTCCGGCTGGTACTTCTGGTCGCGCAGCGTGGCGAGGCCCGGGTCGGCCACGAACACCACGTCACCGCCCTTCCCGCCGTCCCCGCCGGCCGGTCCGCCGCGCGGCACGAACTTCTCGCGCCGCCAGGCGACGCAGCCGTCGCCCCCAGCGCCCGCGGCGACCGTCACGACCGCCTCGTCGATGAACGGCTCTGTCACGACTCGCACCCCGAGGCTTTGCGAGGCGCGGCGGGCAACTGTCGTGACTCCGTTCGCCTCCCGCGAGGCGAAGCCTCGCGGGGGCTCACTGCGCGCGGCGCTTCGCGCCGCTTGCTAGGCCGGCTCGACGCGGGCGACCACCCGCCCCTTCGAGCGGCCGTACTGGACCACACCGTCGGCGAGCGCGAAGAGCGTGAAGTCCTTGCCGACGCCGACGTTGGTGCCCGGATGGATGCGCGTGCCCACCTGGCGCACGAGAATGTTGCCGGCGCGCACGGGCTCGCCGCCGTAACGCTTCACGCCGCGGCGCTGGCCGTTGCTGTCGCGCCCGTTGCGAGAGCTGCCTTGTCCCTTCTTGTGAGCCACGGTTCTTCTCTTCGCTCGCTTCGCTCGCTGCGCGCACCGCGGACGCGGCGCTTGCGGCGGGACGTTTCCTAGCCTTCGATCGACTCGACGCGGACCTCGGTGTACTCCTGCCGGTGGCCCTGCTTGCGCCGGTAGTTCTTGCGCCGCTTGCTCTTGAAGACGATCAGCTTCCGCGCGCGGCCCTGGCGCGTGATCGTGCCGACGACGCGCGCGCCCGCGACGAGCGGACGGCCGACGCGCGGCTCGCCCTCGCCACCCACCACGAGCACCTCGTCGAACGAGATCTTCGCGCCGACCTCGCCCGGCAGGCGCTCGACCCGCACGGCCCGGCCGGGCGCGAGGCGCACCTGCTTGCCGCCCGTGCGCACCACCGCGTACATCAGGTCTCCTCCGCGAAGCGCCCGAGTATCGGGGATTCGCTTGCTGCGTCAACCGGTTGGGCGGGCGGCGCGGCGGCCGGCTCGGGCTCGGCGCTGGCCTCCTCGACGGGCTCGGGAGCCTCCGCGGCTGCCGCGGGCGGCGCCTCGCGGCCGTTCCCGCCGAGCCAGGGCACGGAGAAGGCCACCGGGGTGGCCTCGCTGAGCGAGGTGATCTCGAACTGCTCCTGGTGGAGGTCGGCGCGCGCGCGCACCTCGATCTCGCGCCCGAGCCGCGCCTCGAGCGCCTCGAGCATCGCCCGCGCAGGCCCGAGCAGCTGCTCGGCCACGCGGCGCGACACGGTCACGGCGAGCTTTCTCCCGCCGAAGCGCGGCAGGTCCTTCTGGATCTCGCGCAGCACCTTGTGCGCCACGCTCTCCTCCGAGAGCACGTAGCCCTTGCGCTCGCAGTACGGGCACGGCTCGCAGAGCGTCTGCACCAGGTTCTCGCGCGTGCGCTTCCGCGTCATCTCCACGAGCCCGAGCTCGGAGATCTTCAGGATGTTCGTCTTCGCCTTGTCGCCGCGCAGCACCTCCTGAAGCGCGCGGTTGACCTTGTCGCGGTTCTCGCCCGACTCCATGTCGATCAGGTCGATGATGATGAGCCCGCCGATGTTGCGGAAGCGGAGCTGGTTCACCACCTCGCGCACGGCCTCGAGGTTCGTGCGGAGCACCGTCTCCTCGAGGTCGCGTTTGCCGACGTATCGGCCGGTGTTCACGTCGATCGCGGTGAGCGCCTCGCTCTGGTCCACGATCAGGTAGCCGCCCGACTTGAGCCAGACCTTGCGGCCGAGGTTCGCGTCGATCTGCGCCTCGAGGCCGAACTGGTCGAAGAGCGGTACGTCGCCCTGGTAGTGCTCGAGCCGCGGCTTCGGGTCGGCCACGAACTCGTCGATGAACGCCTTCATCTGCGCGTAGGCCTCGGGCGAGTCCACCACGATGCGGCGCGTCTCGGAGTTCGCGAAGTCGCGGATCACGCGGAGCGGCAGCGACGGCTCTTCGTAGAGCACGGCCGGGGCGCGCACGCGGTCCTTCTTGATCTGGATGTCGTCCCAGACCGTCGTCAGGTACTTCACGTCGGCCTCGAGGTCGGCGTCGCGAGTGCCCTCGCCGGCGGTGCGGATGATGAAGCCGAGGTCCGCGGGCTTCACGCGGTCCACGATCTCGCGGAGTCGGCGCCGCTCGCGGTCCGAGTCGATCTTGCGCGACACACCGACGCGCTGCGCCCACGGCGTGAGAACCAGGTGGCGGCCGGCGATCGAGACGTGCGAGGTGATCCGGGCGCCCTTGCTCCCGATCGGCTCCTTCGCGATCTCGACCACGATCTCCTGGCCCTCGGAGAGAATGGCCTCGATGTTCGGCACGCTGCGGTTGCGGCGGCGCCGCCCGCGGCTGCTGCCGTTCTCGTCCTCGTCGAGGCCTTCGATGTTCTCGACGTAGTCGCCCGCGTAGAGAAACGCGGCCTTCTCGAGGCCGATGTCCACGAACGCGGCCTGCATGCCGGGCAGGACGCGGAGCACGCGCCCCTTCACGACGCTTCCGACCACGCTCTTGCTGCGGGCGCGCTCGATGTGGAGCTCGACGAACTGCTTCTTCTCGAGGATCGCGACCCGGGTTTCCCCCGGGACCGCGTTGATCACGATCTCGTTCTGCATTCCCGCCCTTCGGGCCGCAGGCGCAAGGGCGCCCGGCCGTGGCCGCGGCCTTCGCTCGGGTGTCTCTTGGGTCCGCCGTGAGGCGGGGCGGGGTCAGGCGGGCGCCGCGGCTCCCATGCTCGTCGAGCAGGGACGCGGCTGGACGGGTGCCCGTGTGGACGCCCCGAGAGCTCGGCCGCTTTCGTTGTGGATCACGTGAATCGAACCTTCGCCTTGCGGCCCTCGATCCGCCTCCCGGACGCCCCGCGCATTCCCCGCCGCACGTCCGATGTCCCGGAAGGCTCCGGATCGATCCCCTGGACCACTCCCATCCCTGTCCACTCTCCGGCACTCTCCTGCGTGCTCGGATTCGCGGAGCCCCTGGGGGGTCCATGGGTAGGACCGAAAAAACGCCTGTCGCGAAACATCCTCGATCGCCTCGCCATGGTCAAGGCGAGGCGCGAGTGGGGCAGCCTTCCTCCCCGCGGGATCGGAGAATTCGATGAGCACGGACCCCCGCCGCGGGCTCCCCTCGGTCGATCGGCTGCTCCGGGCCCTCGAGGGGCGGGCGCCCGGCCTTCCCGGCTGGGCGCTCCGCGAAGGGGCGCGCCGGGCGCTGGCCGCCGCGCGGAGCGCGCTCGAGGCGGGCGGGCCCCCGGGCGACCCCGAGGCCCAGGCCCTCGCCCTCGCGGGCGAGCTGGCGCGGCCCCGGCCGATCCGGGTCGTGAACGCGAGCGGCGTGGTCCTCCACACGAACCTCGGGCGCGCGGTCCTCGCGCCCGAGGTCGCCGAGCAGGTGGCGGCCGCCGCGAGCGCCTACACCGCGCTCGAGCTCGACCTCGCGTCGGGTGAGCGCGGCGAGCGCGGTGCCGAGATCGCAACGCTCCTCCGCCTCCTCTCCGGAGCCGAGGACGCGCTCGCCGTGAACAACGCGGCCGGCGCCGTCCTCCTCGCCGTCTCGGCGCTCGCCCGCGGCCGCGAGGTGATCGTGTCGCGCGGCGAGCTGGTCGAGATCGGAGGCTCCTTCCGCATCCCCGAGATCCTCGGCGCGGCCGGCGTCACGCTCGTCGAGGTCGGCACCACGAATCGCACCCACCGGCGCGACTACGAGGCGGCGCTCGGCCCGCGGACTGGCGCGATCCTCAAGGTCCATCGCTCGAACTTCGCGCTCTCGGGCTTCGTCGCCGAGGTGGAGCTTCCGGAGCTCGTGGCTCTCGGAAGGCAGCACGGTGTCCCTGTGGTGGAGGATCTCGGGAGCGCCACGCTCGTGGACCTCCGCGCGCACGGGCTCCCGCCCGAGTCCTTCGCTCCGGCCCGGCTCGAGAGCGGCGTGGACCTCGTCTGCTTCTCGGGCGACAAGCTCCTCGGCGGCCCCCAGGCCGGCATCGTGCTCGGCCGCGCCGAGCCTGTGGCGGCGCTCCGGCGGAGCCCGCTCGCGCGCGCGCTCCGCCTCGACAAGCTCACGCTGGCGGCGCTCGACGCCACGCTCAGGGTCCTCCTCGCCGGTCGCGCGCACGAGCTCCCGACGCTGCGCCAGCTGCTCGAGGCGCCCGAGCGGGTGGCCGAGCGCGCCGCGGCGCTCGCTTCGCTCCTCCGGAAGTCGGCGCCGCCCGGGCTCGCGATCACGCTCGAGCCGACGCGGGCGCCCGTCGGCGGCGGCTCGCTCCCCGGTTTCGAGCTCGCGAGCACGGCGGTCGCGCTCGCCGGCGCGGCCGGTGCCGAGCCCCTCGCGCGTGCGCTCCGCGCCGCCTCCGTGCCCGTGATCGGGCGCGTCGTCGGCGAGCGTCTCCTGCTCGACGCGCGCACGCTCCTCCCCGGCGACGAGGACGCGATCGAGGCGGCGGTCGCCGGGCTCGAACTCGATGGAGCCCGGGACATCCGGTAGGGTCACGGCCCGAACCCATGCTCAACTCGAGCGTCCTCGTTCTGAATCGCTCCTATCTGCCGGTCCACGTGACCTCGGCCCGGCGCGCCTTCTCGCTGCTCTACCAGGGCATCGCCCGCGTCGTGAACGAGCAGTACCAGACCTTCGACTTCGCGGCGTGGAGCCAGCTCGCGGTGGCGCGCGACATGGAGGCCATCGGGACGCCGGGTGGCCAGATCCGCATCCCAAGAGTCATCGTGCTGATCGCGTTCGACCGGCTGCCGAAGCGCCACGTGCGCTTCAGCCGCATCAACCTGATGGCGCGCGACAACTTCTCGTGTCAGTACTGCGGCGCGAAGCCGCATCGCTCCGAGCTGAACCTCGACCACGTGGTGCCCCGCTCGCTCGGCGGGCGCAGCACGTGGGAGAACGTCGTGACGAGCTGTGTAGACTGCAATCGCCGGAAGGGCGGCCGCACGCCGCGCCAGTCGCACATGAAGCTCCGCCAGCGTCCGGAGCGGCCGCGCTGGACGCCGCTCGCGAACCTGATGTGGTCGAGCGTCCGCTACCAGGAGTGGCGGCCGTTCCTGAGCGTGGTGGACGCCTCCTACTGGAACGTGGAGCTCGCCGAGTAGCGGGCTCGGAGGGGGGAGGGCTCCGGTTCTGGATTCGACGCATCCCACCGAGAGCGGCTCCGAGCACGCGCCGCGGCTCGTCGCGTTGGGCGGCGGGAAGGGCGGGGTCGGGAAGACCTTCCTCGCCGCGAACCTGGCGGCCGCGCTCGCGCGCGCGGGCGAGCGGGTGATCGCGATCGACACGGACGTCGAGGGCGCGAACCTCCACACCTGGCTCGGCGTGCCGTCGCCGCGCGCGAGCCTCGCGGACTTCGTGGCGGGCCGCGTGCAGGACCCGCTCGACCTGGTCGTGGCGACCTCGCTCCCGAACCTCGGCCTGATCGCGGCCACGCACGCGAACCACGCCGCCGCGCAGCCGGAGCCGGCGCGCCGCGAGGAGCTCCTCGCGCGCTTCCACAGCCTCCCGTGCGACTTCGTGTTCATCGACTGCGGCGCCGGCGCGCACCCTGCCACGCTCGACTACTTCCTGGCCGGCGACGAATGCGTGCTCGTGGTCCACCCCGAGCCCACCTCGCTCGAGAACGCTTACGTGTTCCTGCGCGCCGCCTTCTTCCGGCGCATGCATCTCGTGATGCAGAAGCACGACGTGCGCGAGCGCGTGCGCGAGGCGATGGATCCGAGGAACCCGCGCGGCATCCAGAGCCCGCTCGACCTGCTCCGCGAGGTGGAGGGCATGGACCCCGAGGAAGGCCGGCGCTTCGCGAAGAGCTTGAGGAGCTTTCGGCCGCGCATCGTGGTGAACGAGGTCGAGAGCGCCGAGGACATCAAGCTCGGCTTCTCGGTGCGGAGCGTCTGCCGCAAGCTCTTCGGCATCGACGCCGACTACGTGGGCTACGTGAATCGCGATCCCGCCGTGCGCGAGGCCGTGCTGGCGCGCCGCCCGCTCGTCGAGCTGCGCCCGCACAGCGACGCCGCTATCTACGTCGGGCGCATCGCCCGCAGGCTCAGCGAGGCGGCGCGCGAGAGCGCGGGATGAGGCCGCTTCCCGAGCAGGATCACTACGAGCTGCTCGAGCTGCCCCGCGACGCCGGCCGCGACGAGGTGGAGCGCGCGTACCGGATGGCGCGCTCGACCTGGGCGGAGGACGGGCTCGCCTCCTACTCGGTCGCGGGCCCCTCGGAGCTCGCGCTCCTCCGCGAGCGCGTCGAGGAGGCGTATCGCGTGCTGTCCGACGTCGATGCGCGCAGCGCCTACGACGAGGCGCTCGGCGCGCTCGCCTCGGCGAAGCCGATCGAGGCGGAGATCGACTTCGATGACGAGGAGGAGAAGCTGCCCGCCGAGCTGCCGGCGGAGATCGAGACATTCGAGGACCTCTCCGGGCCCGAGGACGGCCGCTGGAGCGGGGCCTCGCTCCGCCGCACGCGGCTCGCGCGCGGGCTCGAGCTCGAGCAGATCACTGCGGTCACCAAGGTGAAGCCCGTCTATCTGCGCTGCATCGAGGAGGAGCGCTTCGACGCGCTCCCCGCCGCGGTGTACGTGCGCGGCTTCGTCACCGCCTACGCGCGCTGTCTCGGCCTCGACCCCTCCCGCGTGGCGAGCGACTACCTGGAGCGGCTCCTCGCGGTGCGGCCCCTGCACAGCGAGCGCCGGAGACCCCGGGCCCGCCCGTGACGCTCGTCGACGAGTCGGAGCGCGTCACGCGCCTCGCCCGCGCGATCCTGTCCGACGTGATGCTCTATCACGCCGAGCAGGTGCGGCGTGGCATCGAGGCGGACGATCTGTTCGAGCGCCTCGCCCCGGAGCTTGCAGAGGCGCGCGCGTACTTCGATTCGCGCGTCGAGCCCGCCGTGGCCCGCGCCTCGAACGCCTGGAACCGCGCGCTCGTGGACGTGCTCGTGTTCCGCAGCCGCGCCGTACGCTCCCCCATCTGGTGAGGCCATGCTTCGCTTCATCGTGGGCGAGGGCGAGGTCGACGAGCGGCTCGATCGCGCGCTCGCCGCGCTCGCCGGCGTGCCGCGGGCGCAGGCGCAGCGCTGGATCGAGGCGGGCGCGGTGCGCTGCAACGAGGCGCCCGCGCGCGCGAGCCAACGCGTCCAGCTGGGCGATGTGGTCGCGGCGGAGCCGCCGGAGCCTGTGGCGCTCGCGCTCGAGCCCGAGCCGATCCCGCTCGCGGTGCTCTTCGAGGACGCGGCGCTCGTCGTGCTCGACAAGCCCGCGGGCCTCGTCGTCCATCCCGCGCCCGGCCACGCGACCGGCACGCTCGTGCACGCGCTCCTCCACCACTGCCAGGACCTCGCGGGCGTGGGCGGCGCGCTCCGGCCCGGCATCGTGCACCGGCTCGACGCGGGCACCTCCGGCGTGATGGTGGTCGCGAAGAGCGACGTCGCGCACCAGGCGCTCTCGCTCCAGTTCAGCGCGCACACGATCGAGCGCGTCTACCACGCCTTCGTGCGCGGGACGCCCGGCGCCTCCGAGGGGCGTGTCGAGCGCGCGATCGGGCGGCACCCGAAGGAGCGCAAGCGGATGTCGATCGCGGCGCGCGGCGGCCGCGAGGCGCGGACCGCCTGGCGCGTGCTCGCGCGCCATCCGAAGGCCGGCGCCGCGCGCCTCGAGGTGCGGCCCGAGACCGGCCGCACCCACCAGATTCGCGTGCACCTCGCGTCCCAGGGGCTTCCGATCCTCGGCGATCCCGTCTACGGCCGCGCGCGCGCGGGCATCCCGCCCGGCGTCGCGCTCGAGCGGGCGGCGCTGCACGCGGCGCGGCTCGGCTTCGTGCACCCGCTCACCGGCGAGCGGCTCGCCTTCGAGGCGCCGCTGCCCGCGGATCTCGCGGCGCTCGCGGCGGCGCTCGAGGCGGGCGAGACGTGAGCAAGCTCGGCAAGGAAGGCATGGGCGACCGGTCCGCCAGCGCGCAGCGAGCCGCAGGCGAGCGAAGCATCGGCTGGCTTCAGCACGAGCTCCTCGCGCGGGCCGGAGTGCCGCACGGCTTCGGCACGCGCACGAGCCCCGCACGCGAAGGCGTGCGGCGGCCCGTCCAGGTGCACGGCGACCGGGTGGTCTCGGCGGACGCCGGCCTCCCGCTCGGCGAGGCCGACGCGAGCCTGTCGGCCCGGCCGGGCGTCGCGGTCGGCGTCGTCACCGCCGACTGCGTGCCCGTGCTCGTCGCGGCCGGCGGCCGCGCTGTCGCGGCCGTCCACGCCGGCTGGCGCGGGCTCGCGCGCGGCGTGATCCCCCGTGCGCTCGAGGCGCTCGCGGAGGCGGCGCCCGGCGCGGAGCTCGTCGCCGCGATCGGGCCTGCGATCGGCCCGTGCTGCTACGAGGTGGACGCCCCGGTGCTCGACGCGCTCCGGGCCCGCTTCGGCGCGGCGACCGAGGGCGCGCTCCGCCCGGCGCGCCCCGGCCACGCGCTCCTCGACCTCGTCGCGCTCGCGCGCCAGGCTCTCCTCGGCGCGGGCGTGCCGCCGGGCGCGATCGGCGCTGTCGGCGCGTGCACGCGCTGCGACGCGGAGCGCTTCCACTCGTTCCGGCGCGACGGCGCGCGCGCCGGGCGTCTACTCTCGTGGATCGAGGTTCCGGCCCGATGATCCCGTACGTCGAGCACCCGATTCTCCAGATCGGCTCGTATCCGCTCCAGGCCTTCCGCGTGCTGGCGCTGCTCGCGATCGTGGTCGAGTACGCGATCGTGGTGCGGCGCGCACCGCGGCACGGCTTCGGCTCCGAGGAGGCGTCCTCGCTCGTCGCCTGGGGCACCGTCCTCGGGCTCGTCTCGGCGCACGTCTTCGACGTGATCGCCTACTACCCGGAGCGCCTGCGCGCGGATCCGCTCGAGCTCTTCCGCGTGTGGGGGAGCCTCTCGTCGTGGGGCGGCATGGTGGGCGGGCTCACCGGCCTCGGCATCGTGGCGTACCGGCGCGGGCTCGGCGCTGCCGGCGTGCTCCGCTTCTTCGATCTTTGCATCTACGCGCTGCCGTTCACGCTCGCGGTCGGCCGCCTCGGCTGCGCGCTCCAGCACGACCACCTCGGCGTCCCGTCCACCCACTTTCTCGCCGTGAACTTCCCGAGCGGCCCGCGCTTCGACCTCGGCATGCTCGAGTTCCTCTACCTGATCCCGGTGTGCCTGCTCTTCTACGCGCTCGGGCGGAAGCCGCGCCCGCTCGGCTTCTTCAGCGGGCTCTTCTTCGCGCTCTACGGCCCCGCGCGCTTCGCCATGGACGCGCTCCGGAACGAGGACGAGCGCTACTTCGGCTGGACGCCGGCGCAGTACCTGTGCGTCGCCA
>Ga0187893_10014564_pt1 | contig 10702 bp, 10 predicted proteins | sample MA1701074metaG_FD_139574 | JGI IMG/M metagenome (GOLD analysis project Ga0187893, IMG submission 139574) | White microbial mat communities from a basaltic lava cave in the Kipuka Kanohina Cave System on the Island of Hawaii, USA - MA170107-4 metaG ...
CCTAATCGTGAAGAGGTAGAACCAGGCTATCAGCAATTTTTCCCGAAGCTACAGCTTAATAATTGGACTCTAGTAGCCTCCCAAGATGGCCAAAACGGCTCTTTACAGATGTATCAAGATGCAAAGGTCTTTTTAGGCATAATTAACCCTAATAGCGCCCTTACAACTACTGTAGAGCGCTATGGCTGGCTCCAGGTAATAGAGGGAAGCCTGTCTATGGATGATATATCTCTTGATCATGGCGACGGCGTAGCTATAGACAGCCCAGCCACTTTTACTCTCACCGCCAAAACAGCTGCAAAAGTGATGCTTTTTTCGTTATGATATGCCAACTAACTGGCGAATATTGCGGGCAATTGCATGATTGCGCTCTATAAGTACATCAGAGACCGCGCTATACTCTAATGCTATTTGAGAGGGTGAACACCACTGCAGATCGCTTAAGGCATAGCCGATATGTCTTGCAAGGTCTATACCGGTATTGCAGCCAAGGCCAGTTGAGGGATCAACTGCAGAAAGTGCATCGCCTGTGTTAAGTACAAGCGTTTTATTGATTGTAAAAGCGCTTTTGGCTACTTTGTCAGAGCGAATCTGTACAATTGTACTAGATCTGATTGGAATATGAGAAGAAGTGACAAAGCGCGGCTCATTTACACCAAAAAGACGGCCTATTGCAGCAAGACAGGCAAAAATATTGACTTCGCACTGCGCCATGCGAGTCCAAAAGTGAAGCATGTTATCCAAACTCTTTTGAGATGCACGCCCGGCACGCACCTCTTCTTGCAGATGGCGAAGTGCAGCAGTTTTCTTTTGCGTAAAAGCAAAAGAGACCTGATGCTGGCCGGGGGTTTTTAAGGTAATCGCAAGTGCAATTTGGCGAGATTTAGAAAAAAAGTGCTCTCCGGTAAATATCAAAAGAAATAGATAGCGAACATGGTCATAGATTGAATAGGCAATATTTCGCATAGTTTTTCCGGTCGCTACACAAAACGTTTGTACGCTTGTAATAGCTGGCCGATCGTCTTGCAATATAGAATTTACTACAGTCTCTTCTTTTAACACCTCTATACGCCGATTTGAGAGGAGTTTGTTTGTAGAGCTTTTATACCCTTCTGCATTAATAATCACATCAACACATTTGATTACTTTGCCAGTTGAGAGGTGTAGGTCTACTTTTTCGCTATCGGCACTAACTTTTTCAACAAAATCTTCATAGGTAATGGGAATATTGAGCTTTGAACGCATCTTCTGTTCAAGATCAGCAAGCCGCACCGTGCAGTTACCGCGATTATCTTGACTAAAGACGCGCCCTTCTTGCCAAAGTTCAGAATGTATCTGAAACTGCTCAAGCTGAGTTAGCACTTGCCTATCAAGAATAACCTGCTGAACCCTGCCTACAGCATATTCAGAGCGCTTTTCTAAAATAATAGGCCTAAAGCCCATTTTTGAAGCTTCTAGCGCACAGGCAATTCCTGCAGGGCCTGCACCTAGTATGACTGCATTTGGTGTTACATTTGGCATGCAACACACTATAATTTATTTGCGAATATTAGTCAAATTAATTATTTACCCTTGCGCTCTAATTTGACGTGTAGGGGCCGCTTTTATGCGCCAAAGGCGCATAAAATAGTAAATTTGAAAAAAATGGGTAATGATAAGGACATCACCCTGGGTATATTGTAGGAGGGGTTAGCAGTCTATCGACGGCATCGTGAGTTAATTTACGCTGTTAATCCCCCAAAATAATATGCGCCGCTTCATTGGCAATCACATAGACCGGATAGCTACGGGTGCCATCTGGCTGAACTGGAGCCACGCTTAGGTCTGCTACCATCAGATGTTCTGTGTGATAAACATGTAAGTTGCCATCTACAACACCGGCAAGAGGCGATGCTGCCATGCGGCAGGTGCCGCTAAGCTGGTTTGTGACGACGATGTTGGGATTTTTTTGCGCAAAAGCTGCAAGAGCTGCATCGCCCATGCCATAATCTGAAGGCGTTGGGGACAAGACGGTCATGCCGGCATCTGATGCAATCGACTGAGCGATCTTTAAAAAGCTTACTATAGTATAAAGGTCAGTTCCAGGGGTAGTTACAGGCCCATCTGAGTACATGTTGAGGTCAACTTTTGGGTAGGTAAAGGGATCTTTACTTACAATATTGACAGAACCTCTACTTTCTGGTTTAAGTATAAATCCTTGGGTTAAGAGAACGCCCATGCCTGGGTTTGTAAGATACTCAATTCTACGCACATCATCGTTTGGAAAATAGGGACTGCCATTGATGAAGCCCAAGACATTTACATCGTTTGCTCCGCCCAGATAGACTGCGCAGCCAGGCTGAGTTGATAGATTTGCCCCTACATTTGGGTTGTCTACAAGAACATCAATATCAAGCGATGTAAGAAGGTCGCGATCACCAATACCAGAGCGCTGCAAAATTGCAGGGGTATTGATAGCACCTGCGCAAAGTATTACCTTTTTCTTTGCATAGGCTGTATGGACCTTTTCGCCATCTCGAGATACTACACACTCTACTCCAACTGCCTTATGGTGCTCAAAAAGGATGCGAGTCACATAGGCATCTGATACGACGCGAAGCTGTCTGTCATGCTTGCCTCTTCCCTCATGTGTGATCACAGAATCTGGCAGATAGCCATTAATAGAAAAACTTCTGATTCGCTCAGGCGATGTTGGTGTAACAAAGAGCTGATAGCTAGATACCCCAATATTGCCCTCAGTAGGGTCATTATAATCAGCGACAAGAGGTGCATTTGCCCCGGAGGCGATGCCTTGCGCGAGCATATTTGCGTCTACTGGAGGATCTTGCGTTACAAAGATTGGTCCATGTGTGCCGCGCTCTGCGGTATTGCTGGCTGTGCCATCTGGTGTATAGGTCTCTACGTGGCGAATTGTTGGTAAAAGGTTTGTGTAGAGCCAGCGGGCATTGCCAGATTCTGCTGCCCACTCATTATACAGATCCGGAGTTCCTCGCACAGCAAGCGGGTATTCACCTGCGCTCAATCCACCCCACATTCTATTTTCAGAAAGGGTTGTTGTTTGGTAAGGGCCCACAGAGAGAAGCACAGGATAGGTCACCGAATACTTTGGATTTACTGCAAGATCGACAAATCCACTAACGCTATCTGGATCAAGCACCACAGGATCATCTGAGAGGTTTGGCCCCGATTCAAGCACCAGCACACTATGTTTTCTATCTTTTGAAAGCTTGCTTGCCAGCACGGCACCTGCAGTTCCGTTGCCAATAATAATATAATCATACACGCCGCTCTGGCAGTCATCAGACGACATAAGCGAAGTGGAAGCAACAACACAGGCCCACAAGCTTACTAACAGGCGATTTCGAAACATAGAGTACCTCCATTTGCGAGATTTCACCTACAGGTACCATATTGTCGATATAAACAAAAGTAAAAGTTGCTCCCCTCTCAATCTCAATCTTGATCTTGATCTTATTCTTCTTTTCTTCCGAAGCCAGAGCCCAAAGACAAGAATAAGAATAAGATCAAAATTGAGATTGAGAGGAGATTTTGTTGTAGAATTCATCCCAGATGGAGGGAGTCATCATCTCAATGCCAACTTTTAGATAGAGTATGGGAAGAGAGGTAGCAAGCTTCACCATATCTTTTTCGGTGGTGATGAGGCGATCTGCGCCAAGCCTTTTTGCCTCTTCCACCATTTTTTGCAGCTCGATCTCTGTTACAGTTGCATGATCTGTAAAGAATTTGGTGTAGACAACATCAAGACCAAGCAGCCGCACCGACTCTACAAACTGCTCAGGCTTGGCAATGGCGCAAAAAAGGCCCACTTTTGTGCCAACTGGCAGGTGGTGGCTTGTTCCCTGCAGGTCAAATATGCCTTCAGGTCGAAATCGCACCTTACAAACACTTGCCTTTGTGTATTGGCGCAAAAGGGCTTCGTCTTCTGCCCTGATGTCATGCCCATTGCGACACGTTATGACGATAAGATCTGCTCGACTAAGAGCAGATAATGGCTCACGAAGCAGCCCTCGAGGCAGAAGATAGCCATAGCCAAAGGGATTTTCGCTATCGAGCATGACAATATCAAGATCTCGGGCAAGCGCCTTATGCTGCATGCCATCATCAATTACGAGATAGCGTAGACCATATCCATCGGCCATCAGGGCGCTTGCTGCTTTCTTTTTTGAGCAAAAGATTTTTGCTTCAGGCACATTTTTTGCAATAAGTGCCGCTTCATCGCCTACAAGGGCAACTGGCGCCTCTTTTTGAAACATAAAAGGTATTTTGGCATCTTCAACTTCCGCCTTATATCCGCGAAGAAGAATGGCCACTGATTTAAGTTGACGTGCTAAAAAAATCACAAAAGGCGTTTTACCCGTGCCGCCGGCAACAATATTGCCAATGGAGATAGTAAAGGCGTTAGGACGATATGGCTTTTTATAAAAAAAGCCTCTTAAATAGACTCCAGAGGCATAAAACCCGCTTAAAACAAGAAACATGGCCCTGCAAAATGCAGCCACAATGCCAGATTTTGTCTTTGAGATACTGTCAAAGTAGAACTTATGCATAGACAGGAGCAAAAAGCTTTGCTTCCATGCACTGAATGATGAGGTGAATGGCTGTCATATGCGCCTCTTGGATCCTGTCTGAATAGCGAAAACCGCCAATGACAAGCTCAAGATCTGCCTGACCCAAAAGTTTGCCGCCATCTTTGCCTAAAAAGGCAATGGTTTTAAGGCCAAGCTCTTTTGCCCGCTCAAAAGCATAGATGATGTTAGGAGAGTTGCCGCTTGTACTTAGGCCCACAAAGAGATCTCCCGGCTTGCCAAACGCCTCTACTCCCCTGCTAAAGACTTCGGTATAGCCAATATCATTGGCAACACAGCTCATATGGCCAGGCTCTGAGAGCACAATTGCAGGAAGGGCTTGGCGCTTATGTCTAAAAACACCGGTTAACTCCTCAGCAAAGTGGCCGGCATCCATTAAGCTGCCGCCATTTCCTGCCAAAATCAGCTTATTTCCTGCCTGAAAGGTGCTGGCTATCAAGTCAGCTGCCTGCTCAATAAAGAGCATATTATGCCCAAGCTTTAGCTGCTGCACAGCACGAGTAGCATCATCAATAGCTGTCTCTAAGTCATTACGATTCATGGGGCTAAAGAGTATCGCATCCACACCATTACATTCAATAACCCTTTTACGCTTCGCGCAACTTTTTAAGGACAAAGGACCAAAAGGACAACAATAGACCGTTATGTCCTTTTGGTCCTTTTGGTCCTTTGTCCTTTAGAGGCTGCGCGAAGCGTCCCCCTCCCCCTTGAAAAACCCTTGAGAGAAATCCCCCAAATAGAGTAAAATAATTACCATGAACTACAGCCTTATACCCTTCATTGTCGTCCTTGCGATCTCACTTATCGTAGGCATTATCTTCTCGAAAACGGCCAAGAAGTCGTCAAATTACTTTCTTGGGGACCGCTCTCTGGGCTGGTTTTTGCTGATGATGACCTTTGTAGCTACCCAGGTGGGCGGCGGCTTTATCTTGGGTACGGCAGAAGCGGCCTATGAACATGGCTTTTTTGGCATATTTTACTCTCTAGGGCAGGCCTTAGGCTTTTTGGCGTTAGGGCTAGGATTTGGGGCAAAGCTTCAAAGCTTAAAGCTTAATACCGCCTCTGAGCTCTTTGAGACCTACTATGGCAGCCCCGGCCTCAAAAAATTTGCTGCAGCCCTCTCCATAACCGCCCTTACAGGCATTTTAATTGCGCAGGCGGTCGCGCTGCACAAGTTTATGTATGCTGTTGGCGTGACAAATGAGTGGGTATTTATTGCCTCGTGGCTTGTTGTAATACTCTATACGACCCAAGGGGGCTTTTTAGCTGTTGTCTGGACCGATCTACTTCAAGCAACACTTATGATCGGCATACTAATCGCCTCATTCTCTTATGCCCTCTCAGCGCCAGCTGCACTGCCAATTGAGGCGACTTTTGAATACTCAGAATTTTCTCCACACCTCCTTTCGCTGCTTGTAATGCCCTTTTTATTTATGTTTATAGAGCAGGATATGGTCCAGCGCTGTTTTGCCGGCAAAAATCAGGCCGCTGTCACAAAAGGGGCCCTTGCAGCATCGCTTGTGCTCTTTTGCCTTGCGATTATTCCGGTCTACTTTGGCATGGTCTCTAAAGATGCAGCTGTTACTTCAAGTGCAACAAGCAAGTTTATGGAGGCAATATCGCTCTCCACAAATAGCTTTGTCTTTTCCTGCGCTGCCTGTGCGGTGCTTTTAGCCATTGTATCAACTGCCTCATCGCTCCTTAGCGCTATCAGCTCCAACATCGCAAATGACTTTTATGGCCTCTCAAAGCCGCGCACAATCACCTTTGTCACGGGATTTGTGGCGCTCTCGGCCTCATACCTTTCTGCCAACATCTTTGGCTGGATGATAGCAAGCTATGAGCTAGCTGTAGGCTGCCTCTTTATTCCACTTGTATCCAGTGTCTTTTTAAAAGAGCGCTGCAAAAACCTCCTCTTAGCTGCAAAGCTCTCCTGCATACTAGGCTGCGTAGGCTTTATCGAAGCAAAGATCTTTGATCATGGTGCGATCGGCCTTTTTGTGCCGCTCATCATGTCAGGGCTCGGCTTTGTAGGCGGTATGCTCCTGGCTAAACGTTCCACAGTTACGGCATATGAATAAAAAAGATGATTATGAGCTTATTGACTCCGGAGAGGGGCAAAAGCTTGAGCGCTTTGGCGCCTACACCCTCTCTCGCCCCTGTTCACAGGCCGTATGGAAAAAAAGCTGCCCACACGCGGTGTGGGAAGCAGCAGATGCCACCTTTACCCGCATTGACGACAAGCGCTGGCAGACGAAGGGCAAGCTGCCCGACTCGTGGACCATAACCACCTCCGGCATTACCTTTAAGCTCTCCTGCACCGATTTTGGCCACTTAGGCATCTTTGCCGAGCAGCGCCCCTTCTGGGACTGGATACGCACTCACATTCAAGAGGCCAAACGGCCTATAAGCCTGTTAAACCTCTTTGCCTACTCAGGCGGCTCTACCCTTGCTGCAGCCCAAGCAGGGGCCGAAGTATGCCATCTAGATGCCTCCAAAGGCATGGTGGCCTGGGCACGTGAGAATGCGGCCCTCAATAGCCTCCAAAATGCCCCAATTCGCTGGATTGTTGAAGATGTCCAAAAGTTTATTACACGAGAGGTGCGCCGAGGCAAAAAATATGATGCCCTCGTCTTTGACCCACCCACCTTTGGCAGGGGCGCTCAGGGCGAGCTTTTCAAAATTGAAGAGCATATTATACCCCTTTTAGAGACCCTAAAGGCCCTTTTAAGCCCAAAACCGCTCTTTATCCTCTTTTCTTGCCACACGCCAGGGTTTACCCCTCTCGTACTAAAAAATCTCCTCCTGCAGCAGTTTGGGGGGCGTGTTGAACTTGGTGAAATGGCGCTAGAAAATAGCAGCTATCCCATACCAAGCGGCTCATATGCCAGGTGGACGCCGTGATAACAAGCGTTGACAATGACAAGGTAAAAGAGGTTGTCCATCTACGTGACAGGCACTTCCGCGACAAATTAAACCTTTTTATTATAGAAGGTTATAGAGAACTTTTGCGTGCAATTGAGGCAAAAACAGCCCTTACAAGGCTCTTTATCTGCCCAGAGCTCTTTTTGGGCGAAAATGAGCCTGAGCTTATTGCCAGTGCCAAAAAATTGGGCTGCGAGATCATCGACTGCTCAGCAAAAGTCTTTGCAAAGATGTCCTATCGCGACCGTCCTGATGGCCTTATAGGCATTGCCAGACAGCAAAGAAAAGGGATAGATGCGCTAAAAAACATCCTAAAAGACAAAAAATCCCCCCTACTCGTGGTTGCAGAGGCGATCGAAAAGCCTGGCAACCTTGGCACGATACTGCGCTCATCAGATGCAGCCGGCGTTGATTGCCTTATCGTTGCAAACCGCTGTACAGATATTTTTAACCCAAATGTTGTTCGTGCAAGCTGCGGTACGCTCTTCACGGTGCCTGTTATCGAAGCTACAACCGATGAGATCATTTCGTGGCTAAAAGAGCATAATATCAAGATTCTTGCTGCCATGCCGCAGGCAACGGCGCTCTACACAGATGTGAACATGAAAGAAGCTGTAGCGATAGCTCTTGGCACAGAGCAGCTAGGCCTCAGCGACTCATTTAAGGCCCAGGCTGATATCCAGGTGCGAATTCCTATGCTTGGCACTGCAGATTCACTCAATGTTGCCATGGCAACAACACTTATACTCTACGAAGCTGTGAGGCAGCGAAGTGGTTGAAGTCCTCTACGAAGATAACCACATTTTAGCCCTCAACAAGCCCGCAGGCCTTGCCACGCAACCCTCAGAACATAATACAGAAAACCTAGAAGATCAAGCTAAAGCCTACATAAAAAAGGCTCACAACAAGCCAGGAGCGGTCTTTTTACACCCAATCCATCGATTAGACAAGCCAACATCGGGCGTTGTGCTCTTTGCAAAAACATCTAAAGCGCTCAGCCGCCTGCAGGAGATGATGCGGGAGCATAAACTAAAAAAAACATACCTTGCGCTTGTTGAGGGAAGGGTTGAGCCTGAAAAAGGCACTCTCAAACACAATTTAAGCCATGATGAGTTTAAAGCCCAAGTAGCAAAAGAGGGCAAACCCGCTATTTTGCACTACAAGGTAATGCGCTATGAAAACAAACAAACTCTTGTTGAAATCGAGCTAGAAACAGGCCGCTACCATCAGATCCGTGCCCAATTTCAGGCAGTTGGCCATCCAGTTGTGGGGGACAAAAAGTATTTTGCGAAAACGGCTTTTTTCCAAGACCATATCGCCCTGCACCACAAAACCCTCTCCTTCATCCATCCTGTAACTAAGGCGCCCCTTGAAATCAGCGCCGCCCCAGTAAAAAGCTTCTATGCAGCTGCACCCATGGGATAATCTTGGTTTTCAGATAGGACGCAAATCGTGTGCTATTATTTTCCTCAACAGACTGGTGGGTAACTGTACGATATTCTGCTGCATCGGGGTAGACAACAGAATCATAGTTTCCAATTCCAGACAAAACAACGTTCGTAAAGAGCTGAGCGATTGTATCGGTACGAATTGGTGGCTGAAATGGAGCGATTCTATAAAGCCTGGTATGTACCTTCGCAGCTAGCTGTATAGGATCATCTCTTCTTGCGACTGCCTCTTCATACTCTGTTGCCAGCCTATCAACCTCGCTCTGAATAGCGCTAGGATGCACCGTTTGTGTCATACCCAATTGCGTGCATAAAGTGCGTAAATCAGAAACTTCTTCTGAAGAAAGAACAGTTCTTTGCATATTGACCAGTTGATTATACACCACCCGCTGCTCGGAAGAAAGAGTATCACTAAGCGCTATGGGAATCGCCATTTCACCTGTTCGATAGCTTTGGACCGGCGCGTCCGATAGCGAGCGAGCCACAACCCACAGACGGTTAATAAGCGAGCTTTTGGTATTGGGCACACTCAGGTCCTGCAGGGCATCTACTGCCTTCTCATGCTGCCTAAAATGCGTTTTATCTGTTGTCCGCAGGCAGCCAGAGGCTGGTTCATAAAAAGGGCAAACAAGGGCGCCGCCATCAAAAAACTGCTTGCCAAGCAAGGGAAATCGCTTGATATAGGGAGAGAGCTGAAGAGGCTCAGCACGAGCCATAGGAATAGCTGTCAAGGCAATAAGGGCCACTTTTGCAACTGTTTTTAGCCCTGAAAAGAGGGTGGAAATTAAGGGGCAGCAGGTATTCTGACTGAAGGGATTAAAGCCAATTTTCATGGCGTGAGGTTGTATCATACCCCTCATATTTCTGGCAAGCGCCCGCGCTTCAGGGGTTGTGAAAAATGGCACACCCGGTAGGGTGCCCCTACCCCTACCAAACCCCTTGTATAATTAAAGATTTTATTATATAATAAGGTATAAGAGAAAGAGAGGAGGATTCCTATGGGAATGGATCCAAGCGTAGGGGCCCTAGGCTCGCAAGCAATGGCAGAGTCTATCCAGTCAGGCATGAATACAACCCCCACAGGGGGCACTGGTGAAGCTCCAGCTACCTTCAACGGAACAATTGGCGACCTTAAGGAAAAGTATCCTGAAGCCTATCAAAAGCTCGTACTTGAGCAGCTGGCCTACAGAATTGTCGATGAGGTAAAACGCGATAACGAGCGCTTTATTGAAACCATCAAGAAAAATCAACGCTAAAAGGACTCTATGTCAGGCGATATGTCTTTACCACCAAGCCTTCGCCTACCCCAAAGTAATAGAGAGCCCTCTTCGCTAGCGCCAGACTCTTCTGCCTCCAGAATCAAGAAAATAGTCCAAGCAAATATACCTAAATCACAAACTGCTTCGCTACAGGGCCATACAGCCTCGGTGAAGGAAAATGCGCCCCCAATTGCGACAGCACTTACTCTACTTGGAGTGCGTTCTACAAAAACTGAACTTGCATCCGCTCTTTTATTCTTAAAAGAAGCAGGCCATACACTTCCCGATAAAAAATTTGAAGAAGCTTGTAATACTGCCGCCAAATCGCTTGCCGAGTTTGCCCTCAGAGAGCCCAATGAGCGCGAATTTTTTCTTCAGTGTAAAACAGAGCTCTTAGTGATGACGCCTAAGAATACAGCAGAAAACAAAAGTACCCATCTCCACCTAAAAGTAGCAGAACATA
>Ga0187893_10014565_pt1 | contig 10700 bp, 10 predicted proteins | sample MA1701074metaG_FD_139574 | JGI IMG/M metagenome (GOLD analysis project Ga0187893, IMG submission 139574) | White microbial mat communities from a basaltic lava cave in the Kipuka Kanohina Cave System on the Island of Hawaii, USA - MA170107-4 metaG ...
TTCTCAATGCGCGCCGCGGGCCGTCTGCTGAAGGGCCGCGCCTGCCGCTCCCGGCCCTAGGTGCTCGGACACTAGCCCGGCCAGGCGTTGCTCCAGATAAGGTTCCAGGATTTCCAGCCGCTCTTTGGTCGTGTGGCAGTGTCCGGTCAAGCGGACCAGGTCATTGACGGCATTTCCGACGCTGCCGTGATGAAGTCGTGTCATCAGGCGCCGCATATCTCTTTCTTCGCTCTGAGTCGTGGCCAGCCAATAGGTATGGGGGTCGGCTACCGGGCGGAGGATGCGGCGCAAGCCTCCAGCCGACCAATAGAGCACTTCATGCCTGGCCGGGTCGAGGCTCTTGTATTGCTCAATGTGGTAGTCGGTCATCTGGAGCTTTCGCAACGAAGTCTCGACATCGGGCTGGCCTGCAAAATAGAAGGCTTGCTTGAGATTAGTGATAATGGCGCGTGACCAGGGCTGGTCGGGCCGGTCCAAGTCACCCAGGGATTGGGTGATGACGTCGAGCATGATGTTCCAGTGCCGGCCCGTGCGCGCAATCAGCGAGATCCAGAATGCAAAGGCCTCGTCGGTCAAATAACGATGCGCCTCGTCCAGGACAAACCGCTTTTCGACCCGCCGAAGGGATTCGTCGGCGGTGCTTTGATAGACCTTGGAGAAGATGACGTAGACGATGGCGGTCATCAGTTCGGGCTCACCGTCCAGATCCCTGAGATCGAAATAGCAATAACGGGCACTCTTTAAGGTGTCGCGGCCGGAGTTGAACATCTCGCCGCGGCGGCCAACGGTCCAGAGCTTGAGAGCGCTCGCAAGCTCTGGGTTTTTGAACTCCATCTGCATGATGTTGGCCAGCAAGGTGAGCGGTGGAATGGGAGTTTGCTGCTGTTGATTACGGAGCAGCATGCGGTAGCCATTGAAGAACTCCGCGAGGCCGTTGCGTATGGCCATCTCATTGGCTGGGGTGATCAGGTCTCTGCCAACCATCAGCTTCAGCAGCCCCATGCAGAACTCGAACTGCTCGTCGCTGGCGGGCTGAGAAGGATCTTCAATGCAGAATGGGTTGAAGTGGAAACTGGTCTGCGACTTCGAGACGCGCATGATCGCCGTCTCAGAGGGCATCTCCTCTCGCAGAAACTCAAACAGGTCGCCGTAGGAATTGGAGAGATCCACGACCCAGAGCATGGGGGTCACAATGAGATGAGAAAGAATGTCCTTGATGACGAAGAAACTCTTGCCTCCGCCGGTGGGACCGCAAACAGCCCTGTGGCGCGCCTTTTCGCGGCTAGTGAACGGGTTGTAGGCGAACACGCCGTGCAAGCGGTCTTCCAGGTAATCCACCGGATCGGAGTCCCCGCGGTAGAGGATGTAGGCACTGAGCAAGTCGCCGGCATTGCCTGAAGCAATCAGTGACCGCCTGAGGTAGAAGCGATCGTGTCCGGGAAGGGTGGAAAAGAAGGCTGGTCGGAGATTGCGTTTTTCCAGGATCCCTGCACTCCCGATGTCCTTGAGCAATCCCATGACTTGTGTCTGGCGGGAGCGGAGCGTTTCCTTGTCTTTAGCTCTCACGAGGACAGAAAAATGCCACCAGAGAGGAAACTCCTTTTCGTTCTCGATGCGGCTGCGAAAGCTTTTGATTTCCTCGACGTACTGCAGATTCCTCGGATCTACTGCGGACAGGGCTAAGGCAATCGGCGTGTTGAAGTCTTGCTCCTTGTACAACCGCTGCTTGTTGCAGAAGCCGATGGACTGACGCAACACGAGCGGAAAAGAGAGTTCGTAAAACCGCCTGAGGTAGAGAGCGAGAGAGGTGGGTGGCGGGTATTTGATACCCACGACGGAGCAGTATTCCTGATCGTTAATGACGACGTAATCTTTGGAGAAGACGTAGCGGCTGTGAGCCAATTGAGCATTTAAGGAGAGATCGGGGCGGTAGGCAGGTGGTTTTATGAAATTAATTAACTGATAAAGGGATCGGAAGGACTCCACTCGGTTCAATGCCTGGAACCCAAAGCGAGCAAAGGCATTGGAGAGCACCAGAAACCCCTCTTCAAGCTTCTGAGCGTCGATACGGAGCTGGTCGCGGTAAAACCGGAACAGCTTGCTTTCCTGGACGAGCAGATTCCAGGATGGTTCCTTTCTCCTGGGGTTGAAGTAACGCAAGGCGCAGAAGATGCGATTGCCGAAACTGCGAGCCACGATGCCATCCCAGAAGCGTTGCTTGTTGTCCTGCACGAACCGAATGAGCGGATGTGCGTGAGGATTGCTTTTGAGCGGAATGGGCTCGGGTGTGTCGCGGACCAGGAGATTCGAAAGCATGAAGCCTGCGCCTTCATCAGGAAGCTGCTCTAATGCCGTGCGCGTGTAATAACTGTATTGCCGCTTGTCCTCTTCCGAGAGCCCTTCGTAGTCGAGCCCCCCGAGCTCAAACAAGACCAGCAGCGATCCATCCTTCATCAGGATCAAGGGCAACGTGTGATCCGGAAGGAAATCAACGTAGAGCAAAGCGTTTTCGAGTTTTTGCTCGTACTTGTCGATGTTTCTGAGCAGGTCGCGAAACCTCATGCTGAAGAACCTCACGATCGAGCAGCTTCAGTTGCTGGAGAGAAAGGGACTGGGAGTTGAATTCCGGTTTGAGAAAAGGGGTAGTGTTGGAATCGAGTGGATCTCGATTGTCCAACCAGAAGGAGACGGCATAGAAGCTGGCCGTGACCAACACCCCAAGGACGATAACGGCGATCTTGAGAGAGGCTGATCCGCGGTTGACCAGTGCGAACGCCACGGTCATGATCAGCAGACCGATCCCCAGTGACGCAAATAGCTTCACGTAGGTAACTCCCCAGATCCTGGGCACGTGCTGGATGTTCCGGAAGATGGCCGTTTCTTTCATCGGGTTAAGTGATGAATGTGTTGGCCAGGAAGCCCAAGACGATGCCAACGATCGCAAAGATGAGCGCGGTCATCGAATCTGTGTCTCCCTGGCTCAGTTTGTAAGCGGTGCGCCCTAGACCCACGAGGCCAACAAGACCTGCGACCAGCGTGCCGGCTGCCACGGCAATGGTGCGAATATCGGTGATGGCGCTCAAGAAGGTGGGAGCGACGGTAGTCTGTGCTTGCAGGACCACTGGAGCCAACATTAGGGCAACGACCACCACTGCAGGCTTCCGGGTGACGAGTGTGAACGATGAGGTTGGGACTCTCATGATTTGAGCAATCTCCTTTCGCGACAAAGTGGGTCTTGGGCTGGGGCTAGTCCCCGGATTTGCGTTTCTTGATGAAGAGCGCCCCGAGCACGAGCGCAGCCGCTAACAGAGCAGCGAAGAACCAGTACATGACTTGTTGGAAGGTCTCCATAGAGTCTCCTTTCAAAAGAATGGTGAAGCTCTCCTTTTCTGATGGTCACGCAGGGGGCTGGTGTGGATGAGGAGTTATCGAACCGTTTCAAACCTTTTCGATTTCCGGATACAGCATTCCGTCAATTCGAAGTCCTCGCAGAGAATCCATTGCTGTCCGGTCCTTTTTGCTCGCAACTGTTGATTTCTTTGGTCCGCCTCTTCAGGGGTCATTTCTTGGTGAAGCAAGCAGCGGCTCGATGAGTAGTCATAGAGCTCGAATACCATGATGGGCATAACACCGCGCTCTCTCGATCCATCGAGAATTCCCAGGAGACGGGCAGTTCGAGCTTCCTAAGCTCCGGAAAGCTGACTCGCCGTGTGAGAGGAAGTTATTCCCTCTATACGTAATGAGTCTTCAGGAGGCCAAACAGTAAAGAGGCGGCGACAAGAAATCTGTAGACAAAGAAGATGTTTTCATTGGCAGTGAATCAAAACCGGACCCACAGGCGTGGGAAGTGGCTGCTAGGGCATGCGTTCGTTGAAGGAAGGGTTTGGCACCGCTTACTCGGAGGGTGTCAGTGATTTTGAGAAACCTGTTGGGAAAATTTAGTTGCAGCGAGCCATCACTCTGGCTCCTGGGTTCCGGAGAATCATGGATACTTGACCATCGCTCAATGGGAGGTTCACATGCCGGACCACTCCACGAAGATCCGGGAAATCAACGTAGAGCAGACCTTTGGGAGGCGCTGGAGGCGGGGCTGCAGGACAGTTCGAAAGGTGAGTGAAGCGTCCTGAGCACGAAGGATGCTGGCGTCAGGAATTAGCTTTCGGCGATATGTCAGCAGTTAGATGTGAAGACAGATCAAGCCTGCAAGTCAGCCCAAACCCGGTTCTTGGGATTGAGATCTTCAAAGGACAGGCTTTGGGAGTGGAGTTGATATGATTTTTTCGGATTCCCCTGCGGTCAACACCCCACCTCTTTCTTGGCGTCTGATCTGGACAGCTAGTACTACAGGATGCTTAACAAGGAGCTTGTAGACTCCATCAGTACTACTTGACCACTCGAATTTGAGGCTTGCATCTTTGGGAGCAATTCCTGCGGCCTTCGTTAGAGCGGCGTCAACACCCGCGTTCACCTTTTTGTCGACAGTTATTTCGGCGCTGATCCCCTCTACGAGAATATCGGCGGCGACGTACGCCAGCCTGCCATTCAGGTGAGCAGACTTCAAAGTTTTATTAGACGAGCGCTCTGCAACAAAAGTGTTATATCTGTCACGGTTGATGGATCTCTTGTAGCCCTTTTCCATCTTCATCACTATCTTGACTCCCTTGGACCAGTCGAGCTTCCCTCCGATCTTGAACAGATCGGCTAGGCCAGGCAACAACAAGCCTAGGCCAAATTTTTTTTGCGTTTTCTCATCAAGAGTGACGGGGCCACCCTCTCCCGGATCTGCGAACCCATTAACGCTTATCCGAGTGACGATATCATCAGGAGGCTTACTTTCGATGCAACTCCAGGTCGCACAGATTCGATCGGAGTCAATCCATGCTCGAGTCGTGGGAGGATCATAAGAGGTCAGTACCCCGAAATTGTCGACAGGGTAAGCAAACCACCGATACTCCCCATCTTTTTTCGGATCAATGCCGAAGATTTTCTGCCAATTCTTGGTAAGCTTTTCTCCATAGTTTTCAGCCTTACAAATGGAATGATCAAAATGCAGGAAGACAAAGAGCATCAGCGTTACACTTAACTTTTTCATAGCTTATCCTCTCTTCTATGTGTGGAAATCCTAGTGCTATCTAAGAACCAAAGCTCTTAGCTTGGCCTCAACTCCGCTAAGCGAAGTAGCTGAAAAAGGGACGCCGTCAATTTGCAATCTTAGGTCCAGGCTGCTGAGATTCGAAATCCACTCCCACTTGTTGCTCGGAGTGAATACGAACAAACGGCCGTCGCCACAGAAAAATGCACTGCAGCTGAATCTGGATTTCTGTATTCTAAAATGTTCAATTTGCTTACTACCGTCAACGCTGCCTTCAATGTAGGATCCTTCTTTGACTTCGGCTTTGACGACATTACCATCAGATAAGACGGCAAAAGACCCTTGTCTAAAGAGTCTACTAATCGCTGGTATTCCAGCAGCTGCACACTTTCTGACATAAGCAGGTAACGTTTCGGTTCCAAGAACTAGCCTATCGATAGCTTCTCTTGCCTGTACTTGCTCACCCAGAGAAGACCAGTACCCCCTGGCCAAGAAAAGGATAGCTGCGACAGATGGGGTTGCAAGGCTAGTACCGATTTCTCTGGGTCTTAGACATCCGTCGGACTTCCCCCAACCCGTCCCACTTCCAAGAATAGTTACTCCTTCACCGCTCATACCCAATATCTGCCCTGGTATCTTCTCAGCCCCAACGAGCACAACTGGATATTTCTGCCCATAGACGAGGAATGTACTTATGGGTTCCCAAGGCAAACCCGATCCTTCGGGAGTACTTTCCTCTTGATCGAGAACTGCGCTGAGAAGGATAGTTTGGGAGTCGGCCGTAAAATCTAGCGGAAGTATCTTCGAGCCATCAAAACGCGATTTGAAACATGAAGAAACGACGGAAGCATCCTTTTTCGAGATTATGTTACGGTACAGCGCTCGCAAGTATAAACCCGGCACCTCAAAGGGATCCGTCCGCCTTTGTGCCCGAAGATAGGGCAGGTTGATCATGAGGCGAGATTTCAGTTCATTATCGTAGTTCTTAAGATACTCTTTGATTTCCTCGGACGAGCGGTCGACGTTGTCATAGAAATCAAGTTCTTTTGGCACCAGAAAATTCGATGGTTTCTGTATCCCCATTTCTTCTAGAACTTGAGTGGCGACTTGAATTACCTGGTCACCGTGCGGGCATGACGCTCCCTTCTTGGCTTTCTTGAAGAAATCTAACAGGTAGTACTTCCCAAGGATTTGCTCATTAACTCCTCGGAGGTCAAAAGACGAGGGGTGTCGGTGGTTTTCGCTGGCCTCAGTGTTTTCTGTGGAAATATCAGGTACCGACAAGGAGTACCACTCGTCTACACTTGGTCCATCGTAATAAGCTGGTGTGTTTCTAGTTTCGATTGATAGGGTTGATCGGAGCAATTTTGCTTGCTCCGGCGTCTGGCGAATGACCCACACTGAGCCTTGTGAGACTGGCAAAGGCAAGTCGTTTTGCGCGTCGGCGACGCGCTGTTCGGTTCCCCGTTCTTCCGAACTCGCCGCTCCCAGTCGATCTCGATTCAATTTGGCTGGAGTGTCGGCTTCGGTGTACTGCCGCTGTTTTGTTTCAGCTCTTAACTCGAGATCCGACTTTGGCACTGAGAATCCGAAGAAGCTTGCGAATCCCGCTGAGATTTTTGACTGCCAAGTATCTTTTGAAGCGACCAACGCTTGATTTGTGTTATGTAACTCGGCTACCAATTGATTTGTAGCGTTGGTTTCAAGCTTTATTGCTGCTGTAATAGAGTCAACCGAGCGCCGCGCGGCTGCATGAGCTTCAACGGCCACCGCGAAGCTAATGTCTGCCTCAGCTCGACGGGCCATCTCCGAATGTGCTGCCGCTGGTGAAAGTGGATGAAGCATGGCAACTTCGTTTCGAATCGGAAGCAAAGTCCCACCGGACGGCCTTACATCCAAGTCTTGGACATGGCTGGTACGTGACGCTTTTGGGCGCATTGGAAGCACAGGAATCTTGAGCTTCTGATGAATCTTGATGTGGTTAATATCAGATATCTGATTCGTATCCCTTATGAGGCTCGTAAGCACTCCTACGGTTTTCAAGTAGTTCTTGCTCAAGTAGTAGCCATAGTACGAATTAATTATTCGATAGAGTGTATCACCTCGTTTTACGACTAGCTTTTGCCAGTCTTCAGTTGTCCTCAATTGTGCCAGTGCGGAGATGACCTTGCTTCGGTCCTGATCTCCAAGCCCCTGTATGTTTATTAGGACTGTCTCGGTGGCCACGCTCGCCGATGGCAAGAGGACTACAGTCGGGAGGATCATTGCAAACGAGACGGCTGACAGGCGGATCGCGTCATTTAGCAGCTCTCGACGAGCCTTCTTGCCGAATATAGAAAGGAGGTTCATTCCACAGATGAAACGGTGACCCGTTGTTTGAAATACGAGAGAAGTGTGCATAATCTAGCAATTCGTCTGGGAGAAGTCAATCGAAGTGTCCTTGGACCTCACAACCGGCAGCGATGCCAATACCTCCAAAGTTCGTGTTCTAGATATGGTGACGTGGGTCGCGGACACGTCGAACAAGCAATTGAGATGTCACAGACTTTGCTGTGCCATGCAGGTCGAGATTCGAGAAGGGCACATTTGCGGCGGCAGAAATTGAAAGGTCTAGGAAACATTTTCCGGCTTCAATACTGGGATCTTAGCGCGACTCCTCGGGCTCACTTCCCAAGTGGTAAGCCGTCGGCTATGTATCATTGATCTGAAGTGCTTCTGATGCACATAGAGCATAGAAATCTGTTGGAAGGTTGGATTCGGCATCTGGATTCCAGAGGACCCAAGATTGATCCGCTGGTGAGCGAGGCGGCTTACGCGGTATTGCCGGCGGCGGTTTGGTACTCGCAGGGGCATCACGGCGAAGCAGCTGAGTTATTGGCGAAGACCGCCTTTGAGGTTTCAAAGTTTGTGCTTCGGAACGGCCCGCCAGCAAGAGACAAGGATGGTCAGGAAATCCGAGACATGAAGGATTATCTTTATCGCGGGTACATGAAGAAAGCAAACCATCGCTTCAGGCTAGAAACAAAGATAGATGCCGCGGTTGTGAGTCTCGATCCTGCGAGAGATCTTTCCGACGGAGGCTCTTCCAAGCGGATGATGGAAAACGACGCCCTGTTCCGGGAACTCTACAACCAAATGGAACCGAAGCTGAAGGTCATCTTTTACTGGCGCGAGATCAAAGGATGTCGCTGGAGGCAGGTCGGCAAGATCGTGGGCATGAAGCCTCACGCAGCGAAAGTCTACTATTATCGAGGTATTGAGCAGCTTGCCAAGCGCGTCTATGAAGGAAGTAATGTCGTATCGATCAGCAAGACGCAGGACAGGGGCAAGGCAGTCAACCAGCCTTAACGTATGTTCACAAAGGCCAATCGCGAAACACCTTTTCTATCAAAGGAGGATCTGAAGACCCTCTCAGCAACTGCCACACGTGTCTTCCTGTCGAGCCATCCGAATCCTGAACGGAAGGGGTGCCCGGATCCCGGTGCTCTTAGAGGACTCGCTTTCCTAAGGACAACGAAAGATGCAATGGAGATTACCCTTCATCTGGGTGAATGCTCCGACTGCTTTCGAGACTTCGCCGACTTCAGCCAGCAGTACAAGGAATCCAGACGCCAGCGGTGGCTTGGCGTTGGAGCCGCAACCGCTGTTGCTCTGGCTGTTGCGGGCACGTTGTATCTTGGGATGAGGAATCTCAGTCACGTGAGTCCCAGTCCGGATGGCATTGCCAACACTGCCGTTGGCGTCGAAACCGCGCCTACACCGTCACCTTCCACAAAAGAGGTTGCAAACGTCGAAACGCCAGTGCCAGTCGTGGACTACCAACTGGTTTCCCCAACGCGAGGCCCCGAGACAAGCGTTACTCAGCCCAAAGAACTGATCCTCAAGCGTGAGCGGCTGCTATTGAGGATTCATTTGCCCGTCGGAAGCGAGGAAGGAACCTACGAAGTCCGGCTGCACCGCGAGACCGACAAAAGAGAAATAGTAAAGTACGAACGAACAGCTGACAGAAGAAACGAGTACACACTCTGGATTGAGGACGATTTCACCAAATTGGCCGCAGGTGCATACCTCCTCGCGATCTTCGCCCCAGGCATCACGGGTGAGGTGCAGGGATACTCTGTTAGGGTCGTGGACAACAAACCTCGATGAAACGCAATGTTTGAAATCTCGGACAGGTGGCCTCTAGCTGTCCTGCCTCAGCTGGAAGCAATTCGCAGCATTGAATCTTCACAGGATCGGCGCGATACTTTTTGTGTCGTGGTTAGGTTCTCGCGCCCCCATGGTCTGCGTCTAGACTGGTCCGCTTGTTACATTCCGAGAGAACAGCAAAGTTGGAGGTTCAAGTTGAGAGGTCCGAAACGAAAGAGAGGGTTATTCGATACCATTCGGCTGAGCCTTGGTCCAGAAGATTGTAACAGGCTCGACAAGGCTCTGGCTGGGCACAAATTTCGCGAGAATATAGTGAGAGAAGGTTCCATGCCGACAGCTGCCTTCAGTAGCTTTCTCTTAGAGCTGCCAGAGATGTATCAAGAAGAACCGTATCGTCACTGCTGTGCTGCTTACAAGCTTAAAGGCAGAAGGGCCGGCAAGGTTCCCAGATATCTCTATCGGATCGTTGATGCGGATGATTTTGCTGATCGTTTGTGGCAGCTCAAGGATGATTCTTTAGAACAATCTGGTGGCTATTTACATACGTTTAGGGGGTATGCCTTTGAATCCCGTAGGAAGATACTCAGTAAAGCCCACATCGGTCGCCCAGGCGGCCCCATTTTTGCAACATTCTCCCTCGCAGACGGTGATCCGATTGACGAGCTAAGTCTTGATGCGCCTAACGTGCGAAATGTACTGGGCTTACCTTTTGAAGGCGAGTTGGCCTCCCTGGAATACGAATCAGAGAACTTCGCGGACATTCTCATTCCGACTGTGGCCGACGGTAGTACACACCAGAACTTTCGACCTGCACCACCGGGGTCGCAGTACGGCTGGACGCTGAATCTCGTCACGCGGCAACAAGCACCAATCAAACGCGGCGAAAGGGCTGACCCGACAAGAAGCTTACCCGAAGTAGTTCATTGTTCTCATGCTGCTGACATCATTGTTGATGCCTTGCCGAGATTATTAATCGGCAAGGCCGGCCCTTTACCAAGCTCCGGAGACCTTTAATGCTAGATTTGCTCGAAAGTTTCAGAGAGTCAGACGTAACGACACTCAAGCGAATTCTGTACGAGATTCTTGCCGAAAAAATTAGCGTCAAAGGTGTCTCTGAAATTTACGATCGAGATTCGGTTGTAGTGCTGCGCGATACGCTTAGATCGAATATCAACGAAGACCTCCGTTCTAAGTTTGATGAGGCTCTCTATCAACTTCTTCTAGAGGTCAACCAGGATCTGGGAAGAGCCAGTAGTTTAAACAATGAATTGCTAACATTGTTAAGTAACGTGTTACGGCTAGTTCGATTTCAAGGGCTCGCGACTTGTCGAGGAATCCTAGCCCGGATTTCTCACCAACGGGAAGGAGTCAGGCTGCATCCAAGCGTCTAAGCAATTCGGGAAAATTGACTTGGACGTGAAAGGAGCTGCAGCCTGATGAGAACAGAGTGTAATGAGAA
>Ga0187893_10014567_pt1 | contig 10700 bp, 11 predicted proteins | sample MA1701074metaG_FD_139574 | JGI IMG/M metagenome (GOLD analysis project Ga0187893, IMG submission 139574) | White microbial mat communities from a basaltic lava cave in the Kipuka Kanohina Cave System on the Island of Hawaii, USA - MA170107-4 metaG ...
AAGAGCGAGCTGCTCGATGCCGTCTGGGACGAAGTTGACTTTGAAAATGCCGTCTGGAGCATCCCTAAGGAGCGCATGAAGCGTAGCAAGCCGCACAACGTCTACCTGTCGCGGCAGTCGCTCGACATAATGATCGCTCTTAAAACCTGCGCCGGAAGCTCGCGTTATCTACTACCGTCGCGCTATGACGCCGACGCGCCCATGTCCCGCGCCACTTATAACCGGATCACTACCGCCGTGGCAGAGCGAGCCAAAAGAGAGAGCTTGCCACTGGAGCCATTCACGGTTCACGACCTCCGGCGCACCGGCTCAACACTCCTCAATGAACTTGGCTTCAACCGGGATTGGGTTGAGAAATGCCTCGCTCATGAGGAGGGACGCTCATCGCGCGGCGTCTACAACAAGGCCGAGTATGAGCAGCAGCGTCGCCACATGCTGCAGGAGTGGGCAGATATGATTGACGCGTGGGTGGAAGGACGGAAACAAACGCCGACGCTCTTTCCGCCTACCTTGCAACTGCTCGCGAGTGATGTAGCCTGAGGCTGCCCAAAACGTTTTAGCAGCGCAGTGCGCACTCACTTCCGAACGGGACGGGCTTTGCGTTGGCGCACGTCGGGCGAGGGCGCCCGCGTGATAGCCGCTGCATACGAAGCACGGCGACGATCCTCGACCCAGGCTTCAACCTCAGCCAGATCCCAAGCCACACATCGGGGCGTCAGGTAAAAGCGCCGTGGAAACTCATCGCGTTGTTCCATTTCGTAGATCGTCGTATCAGCAAGTGGCACAATCTGGCGCAAGTGGGTCCGCCGAATTGCCCGCTTGATTTGGCGCCCGAGAAGAGGACCGGCGTCGACACCCCGTTTATCCTGCGCGTCGATTGCCGGCGGCACCCAAGCGGGGACGGTCTTTGAAATTGATGAATCGTCATCACGTGAAGCCAACTCTGCGTTATGTCGAAGGGCTTCAGAGGCGGTCATGCTGTACTCACTATCGTCTCGCTTACCTATAGTTCGCGATCCCGACGTTATTGTTTTTCGCCTACGATCGGAGGCACCAAGTTTGAGAAATCGGCCGACGACTGAAAGTATTCAATTGGAAATGCCGAGATATCGCGTGAACTGCGCCTTCAACGTCTCGATCCATGCGCTCAGCGACGAATCTGCTGGCTCTTAATCAGCGGGTCGCAGGTTCGAGTCCTGCTGCGCCCACCATGATTTCAAAGACTTGGATCGGTTTCGACCTTTGCAATCTTCTTAGATTCTCGCGCTGGGAAGACTATGGGAAGATGGATAGCCCGCACGCGGAAACGCCTCAGCAAGCCCAGCGAAGGTTGATTACCTTCTTGAGAACACTAAAGAGGACTGAGGTGCTGTGGGAACGGCGCGAAGCGTTACGTTTTCAAACCGCCGTGGTTCTCAGGCTTGCCTTGTAGCGATTTCAACGGCTGGATTGCGCTTCGCGTTGCTTGAGCCACGCTCCCAGCATGCACCCGGCGGGTTAATTAATGATCCGGAAACGATGTTCTGGCTTACCGGTTACTGGGGTACGCTAGCATTAACTCCTGTGGAAGACCGAATATTCTGGGAGTTCCCTCGGACGGCGATCCAGAAACTATAACGCCGTCAATGGAAGCACCAATTGAAGTTTTAGCCATGGCCAATCTTCGCTAAATCTTGGTCTCTCCTGAGAGTTGCCACCAATCAACAGCGAAAAACTCGTCGGCAATGACCCAATAAACAACTCGCTTCTCCTCCCACCACTTACCCAACAGAGCCAATATTATGGTATTGCGTATTACGGTATTTATGCCATTATAGACAAGCATGAGTAGAAGGCCTTCGAGTGAAGCGGTTTGACGGTCGTTTCGCGCTAGTGACTGGCGGGGGAAGAGGGATCGGTGCGGCGGTGGTCAATCGCTTGGCTGGAGAAGGCGCAAAGGTCTTGGCAGTCGATGTCGACGATGCAAGCCTTCGCCCGGTTGCATCAAAGCATAACTCAAATGTTACGAGCGTCATGTGCGATGTGGGCGACGAACCCTCTGTTGACGCGCTTTTTGCGCAGGTAGACGCCCAGTTCGTGCGTCTCGATATCCTGATTAATGTTGCAGGTCTGATTCCACATCTTGGTTGGGATGATATCAATTTAGCCGAATGGCGACGAGTGATGCGAGTAAATCTGGATGGCACGTTTTTAATGTGCCGTGCCGCCAGCAGGCGAATGCGAGCCAGTGGCTACGGCCGCATTGTCAATATCGGCTCAAGTTCCGTTTTCTTGGGTTCTCCCAACATGAGCCATTACATTGCTTCCAAAGGTGGCGTGATGGCATTTACCCGCGCCCTTGCGACCGAACTCGGCAGTTATGGAATAACCGTGAACTGCCTAGCCCCCGGTCTTACCGAAACCGAAGGGGTTCTCAGTTCCAAGCATCGTGAAGCATTCCCGCAAATCGAGGCCATGCAAGCCCTTCGTGGCCGTGGAGTACCAAACAAAATCGTGCCCGCCATTGCCTTTTTGGCCTCGGAGGAAGCTGGGTGGATAACTGGCCAAACTTTGGTGGCGGACGGCGGTGTAGTGCGTTGGTGACAATCATAAATGGAGGAGACAGACGTGTTCAGAATCTCAACTTCCGTCATCCATGTAGCCTTTTTGGTATCGCTTGGCTTTGGCTTCATTGGTTTACCGGCACTGGCGGTCGAAAGCCCTGGGACCGGCAAGACTGCAAGGACGGGAATAGCTACCGACGAAAGCCGGTTTGCCCTCGAAGTGGTTAAGCTCGGGCTCGCCAAGCTTGGTTATGAAACTCCCGATACGGTTTCGACCTCGGTTCAGGCCGGCTATGTTTCCACATCCCAAGGTGACCTTGATATTTGGGGTGAGTATTGGGAACCCCATCATGAGGTCTACCTAGACAAGGCCGGTGGCACTGATGTCCTGAAACCGGTTGGTGTTCTTGTTGATGGCGCGTTTGGCGGTTACATGATCGACAAGAAGACTTGGTCGGAAAAAAATATCCGCAACATCGAACAACTTAAAGACCCTAAGGTCGCGGCACTTTTCGATTCGGACGGCGACGGGCGTGCTAATTTCGCCGGCTGTCCTGTCGGTTGGGGATGCGATCCCATTATCGCCAACCATCTTAAGGTCTATGGGCTGGAGGAAACTGTCCAGAACGAACAGGGCGACTTTCTTGTTACTCACAGCGACGTCATTAGCCGTTACAAAGCTGGCAAGCCGGTGTTTTACTACACCTACGGTCCCCTCTGGCTCAACACCGTGCTCGTGCCGGGCAAGGACGTCGAGTTTCTCGAGGTTCCGTTCGCCAACCTGCCAGGCGACAAAAAACCCAAGACAACCACTAAGTTGCCCGATGGCAGGAATATCGGCTTTGAAATGATGCGGATAAGACTTGTGGGCAACAATGACTTTTTGGCTGCAAATCCCGCGGCAGCGAAATTCATCGAGCTGGCCAGCGTGCCCTTGTCGGCTGTCGATGCGGAAAACCTGAAAATCTACGAGGGTGAGAAATCTTACGATCAAATCAAAGCTCACGCGGCAGCTTGGGTAAAGGAAAACCAAGCTACTTTTGACGGCTGGGTGGCGGAAGCCATGAAAGCTGGAAAGTAGGACGTTAAGGCGCCACCATCTCGGTTTCCGCGGTGGTGGCGTCCTATTGGTGATGATCGCAAAACCCGATTTCATTATCGTTGGCGGCGGTTCGGCGGGTTGTCTCCTGGCGAACCGTCTTTCAGCCGCTCCACATACAAAGATTGCTTTGATCGAGGCTGGAAAGCCGGTTCACAGCCTTTTTGTCAGGATGCCTGCGGGCTTCGCCTATGCCATCAAAAGTCCAAATCTGAACTGGTCATATAGGTCGGAGCCTGAGCCAAGTCTCAATGGCCGTCGGCTTGCATGTCCAAGGGGTAAAGGCCTGGGGGGTTCATCCCTTATCAATGCCTTGGCATTCACGCGAGGGTTGCCAGCAGACTTTGATGATTGGAGTTCAGCGGCCGGACTCGGTTGGTCGTTCGAAAATTGCCTGCCACACTATCGTTCCCTTGAACGTTTTAGTGGCGGTGCTGACGAGTATCGGGGTGGTGATGGTCCTCTTCATGTTCGAAGGCCAGCTCTCCGAAATCAACTCTATCAGCTTTTCCTCAAAGCCTGTAGTCAGGCGGGCTATGCTATTTCCGACGATCCCAATGGGACTGAGCGTTTGGGTTTTGGGCCCATGGACCAGACCATCAAAAATGGCGAACGTGACAGCGCCCATACAGCCTTCATTGAGCCCATCGTTCAGCGGCCAAACCTACAGGTTATTAGTTCAGCTTTAGTAACAAGAATTCTTCTTGACGGCCGTCGTGCAGTTGGGATTCGATTTTTCAAGGATGGCGCGACCATCGATTTGTTGACGGATGGCGAGGTCATCTTGTCGGCCGGAGCGGTCAACTCGCCCAAGTTGCTCATGCTTTCGGGTATTGGGCCGTCTAGGGAACTGGCCAGTCTAGGCATCGATGTGGCAGTCAATTCGCCCGAAGTCGGAAGGAACCTCCAGGACCACGTGGACGTAACCGTTCGGCATAAGTCGAAGTTCCCGATATCCGACACTTTCATTCTCACAAGGCCGCAGAAACTCCTTATTGGGGTCCGTTGGTGCCTGACCAAAGGAGGCCCTGGGGCAACCAACCATTTCGAAATCGGAGGATATCTGGCGAATTCCTCGGATACCAACCGTCCAGATGCGCACGTGGTCTTCACTCCTATGCTGGTGGGATACGATGGGGTACCCCCAATAATGGAGCACGGCTTTCAATCGACTATTATGCTGTTGCGTCCCCGAAGCCGTGGTTCAATCTCGTTATCATCGCCCGAACCGGGGGTGGCACCCCGCATTCGTTATGATGCGCTGGCGGTCGAAACCGATGTTCTGAGACTGATCGCGTCCATTCACAGGTTGCGGGTCATTTTCCAGCAGCCGGCCATCGCTCCCTTCGTCGAAAACGAATTTGCGCCCGGCGAGGGGAAGGGTGACCTTCACTTGGAAAGATATGTGAGACAGACAGCAAAAAGCACAGACCATGTCTGTGGAACATGCCGGATGGGAACCGATCAGGAGTCGGTCGTGGATTCGAACGGCCGGGTGCGGGGAGTTGAGCGATTGCGAGTTATTGACGCCTCCATTTTTCCCATCATTCCAAGCGCAAACATAAATGCGACCGTCTACATGGTGGCAGAAAAGTTGGCGAAAGAAATCAGAAAATCAGGAGCTTGCACCTATTATTAGTACGGCATACGGTATTACCGTCATTGGAAACGCGGTGGAGAGATCATGAATCCCTCAAGACAGGTAGGGATCGCCATAATGGGCGTGTGCCTCATGTTATTGCTGTGGGCTTGTATTTCGCCGGTTGGGGCTAACCCGTTTATCGTCCATCTTCCGTTTGGCGACTGGGCCCAATCGCTGGTCGATTGGTTGACGACCAATGCGCGAGCGGTGTTTCAGGTCATCAAATCGCCGATAAAGTTTGTTCTAGACGTTTTTATGGGCGGTTTGCGTGCGGCGCCGCCAACAATAGTTATCGTCACGGTATTCCTCATTGCTTGGCAAGCCAGCGGACTCCGATTGGCTTGTTTCTGCGCAGCCGCTCTCGGTTTTCTCGGGTTTATCGGGGTTTGGGAAGACACGATGCTGACTCTAGCCCTAACCTTATCCTCTCTCCTATTTTGCTTAGTGGCAGGCATCCCGCTTGGAATCGCTACTGCCAAATCGCTGCGGGTCGCCGCAGTCGTTCGGCCGATTTTGGATATCATGCAAACTTGCCCCGCTTTTGTTTATCTCATTCCAATTGTCATGCTTGTTGGTATCGGAAATGTGCCGGGCGTAGCTGTTACCGTTATCTTCGCGTTACCGCCGCTTATCAGACTAACTGAACTCGGTATAAGACAAGTGCAGCCCGACGTTATCGAGGCAGCAAAGTCATTCGGCGCGACCCCTAGTAATATTCTCTTCGATGTCGAACTTCCGCTGGCTTGGCGCACGATAATGGCCGGAATTAATCAAACTCTAATGATGGCTTTGTCCATGGTCGTCGTTGCCTCGATGATTGCAGTTGAGGGCCTCGGGCTTCTAGTCCTGAGGGGCATTGGCCGGCTCGACATGGGGCTCGCAGCGGTCGGTGGTGTGGGAATTGTTCTTCTCGCTATGGTCCTCGATCGACTCACCCAAGCAATCTCCTCCCGGCCCGCATTGGTTGCAAGCTCGTCGGCCTCGTCGACCAAGCCCGTGGAGTTAATTCGCTCGCTTTTCACGTTTTCGTGGCGTACGCGAAGCGATGGAAAACTTCAATGACTGTTCTGGATGGGGATTTAACCGACCGGTCAAAGCGCCTGCGTCAACCAAGCGCGGTTGAGGCAAGCCCGATTGCGGCAAAAGATATCTGGAAAATCTACAACGCGAAGACTCCGGCCGATGCGGCCACAATCATCAGGAAGAATATGAGCCGCGAGGAGGCCGCTGGCACCTTCGGTGCTGTTGTCGCCGTTCGGAATGCGAGCTTTGCGGTTCAGCCTGGCGAAATTTTTTGCATCATGGGACTTTCGGGCAGCGGAAAATCGACGCTCATCCGCCACATCAATCGATTAATCGAGCCAACGAGCGGCATGGTAAGCATCAATGGCGCAAACATTCTAAACAAAAATGCAAGTGAGCTCCGGCAACTACGCGCTCAAACTGTTGGAATGGTTTTTCAGAACGTTGCTTTGATGCCCCATCGCAGTGTCCTCTACAATGTCGGTTACGGGCTGAAAGTCCAAGGTTACGAACGGGGGAAGCGGGATAAAATAGCAGGAGAGAAACTCGAACTGGTTCAACTAAGTGGCTGGGGTCACCGATTTCCACACGAGCTTTCAGGTGGAATGCAACAACGTGTCGGTTTGGCACGAGCTTTGGCTTCAGATCCGCCGATCCTGTTATTGGATGAACCGTTCAGCGCACTCGACCCGTTGATACGACGGCAATTGCAGGATGAGTTTAAAGCTATCTCGCGTGAAATGACCAAAACAGTCGTATTCATTACTCACGACCTTGATGAGGCAATGCGATTGGGTGATCGCATCGCAATCATGAAAGATGGAAGGGTAATTCAGGTTGGCTCACCCCGCGAGATCGTAATGTCGCCCGCAGATAATTATGTTGCTGAGTTCTTGCGAGGGATTTCACGTGGTCAGTTTGTCAACGCGGGAATGATCATGAAGGAAATCAACGGGAAAGTTCCGACCGGGAAGAAGAACAATCATGTAGTTGAGGAGACGCCCCTCGACAAATTGCTCGAGCTTTTGGTGGAAAACGAATCCGCTCTCGTTATGAATTCCAAGGGAAAGCCAACTGGACTAATCACCCGTGAGATCCTTTTGCGCGCTGCGAAAACAGTAATTCAACAGCGATGAAACCTGCCCTCCAGTCGTTAACATCAGCGCCGCTGGTGCGTGAATACCGGCCGCGCCTCCTGATAGGCGGCGAGCTTACGGCTGCCAGCCGTGGCGCGGGCTTTTGGAGCATCAACCCGGCCAACGAAGAGAATGCGGCTTACATACCAACTGCCTCAGATGCTGATGGCGAGGACGCTATCACCGCAGCCCGGCAAGCGTTTCCAGGCTGGTCGGCTCGGCCATTCGAAGAACGCCGCAAAATCGTGTTAAGGATCGCTGAGATTTTAAGGAATAGCAGCGATCAGTTTGGATTTTTTGATACGATCGAGAATGGCAATGTCTTATCAGCGATGCGGCTTGATGCATTGTGGGCTGCCGACCGCATGGAGTATTTGTCGGCAATTGCTTATGAGATCAAGGGGAATGTAACCAATCTCGACGGGAGCCTTCGCTACACTCAACTCAATCCATTTGGAGTCGTTTTACGTCTCCTGCCTTTCAATCATCCAATCGCAAGTGCCGGCGTGGCCATCGCAGCCCCGCTCTTAACCGGCAACTGTGTGGTGCTAAAACCTTCCCCTCATACTTCGCTCTCTGCACTCGCTTTGGGTGAAGCGATTGCGTCATTCGTACCGCCCGGGGTCGTCAATATCATCTCCAGTTTTGGCGATGAACTCCCCTCGTTCCTTGTAGGTCATAAGGACATTGATAGAATCTCTCTGACCGGTAGCATCGCGGCTGGAAAAAAAGTGATGCGAGCCGCAGCCGAAAGGCTGACCCCTCTAACCTTGGAACTTGGCGGTAAGAATCCGCTCATTATCTACCCAGACTTCGACATATCGAAAGCAGCCGCGATTGCGTTGAAAGGCATGAACTTGAAGGTTCAAGGCCATTCCTGCAGCTCCACATCCCGTGTACTCGTGCATCGATCCCGCGCCGCTGAATTTATATTGTCGTTGGAACCGCTGATTGCTCGCGTGAAGGTGGGAATGCCAACTGATCCGGACGTTGAAATGGGTGCAATCGCATTCGAAGCTCTCTACCGGCAATGCCTTGAATACGTTGAAATTGGAAAATCGGAGGGGGCCAGATTGATCGTCGGCGGTGGTCGCCCGCATAGTCTACCAAATGATCGAGGCTATTTCATTCGTCCGGTCCTATTTGACGAAGTTCATCCGACCATGCGGATTGCGCGAGAAGAGATTTTCGGTCCGATCCTCAGCATCATGACCTGGGAGGATGAAGACGAGATGTTTGAGATCGTCAATGGGCTGGAGGTGGGATTGACCGCAGTCATTCTTACAAATGACGTCAGTTGTGCCCTCAGATCCGCAAAAAAAGTGAAAGCAGGTTACGTTGAAATCAACAATCCGGTGAGTCATGCGGCTGGCTCGCCCTTTGGCGGCGTTCAAATGAGCGGTTTTGGTCGCGAAGGCAGCATCGACGAGCTGCTTAGCTACATTCAAACAAAGTCGATTGGCATAGTTGGCTATGGATAGGGCGTTTGATTATGTAGTAGTTGGAGCGGGCTCAGCGGGTTGCGTGGTCACAAATCGCTTGGCGACAACGGGAGCTGACATTTTGCTGCTTGAAGCGGGCAAAGACGCAAGCAGCATCTTGCTCAAAATGCCGGCAGGCTTTGCCTATGCTTCTAAAAATCCGAGTTTTGATTGGGGCTTGTCAAGTGAGTCTGAACCATACTTAGGCGGGCGCACGATGCCGTGTCCGCGAGGGAAGGTGGTGGGAGGCTCATCTGCTGTCAACGCCATGGCGTTTGTGCGCGGCCACCCCCTGGATTTCGCTGATTGGGCACAACAGGCGGGTTCGGAATGGTCTTACGTAAATTGCTTGCCCTATTTTAAGAAGCTCGAAACTTTCAGTAGAGGCGCCGACGCTTTCAGAGGTGGGAGCGGGCCGCTTAAAATCAAAGCTCCTGAATACAGCAACCCCCTTTACGGATATTTCCTCAAAGCGTGCCAACAAGCCGGTTACGATCTATCGCCTGATACAAACGGGGCGACCATGACTGGTTTTGGACCGATGGACCAGTGCATTGACAAAGGCAGGCGTTCGAGTTCATCGACTGCTTATCTCGACCCAATAAGAGGATTTTCCAACTTTTCTTTGCGCACTGGAGTCCAAGCCACTCGCATCCTCCTAGAAAATGGTCGTGCCACCGGAGTTGAGTACCGGTCGATTCAAGGCACGGGCATAGTGTTTGCCCAGCGTGAAGTAATCTTGTGCGCTGGAGCGGTTCATTCGCCAACGCTGCTTATGCTTTCCGGCATTGGTGACAGTGACCATCTATCAAGATTCGGAATAAGAACCGAACTCAATAGGCCGTCGGTTGGCAAGCATCTTCAAGATCATGTGGACGTAACCGTTCGGCAGTTATGCCCCTTGCCCATTACGGAAAGCAAGGCATTGCGGGCGGATCAGAGGCTCTTGATTGGCATGGAGTGGTTGCTTTTCAAGAAAGGAAGGGGGGCCACAAATCATTTCGAAGTTGGCGGCTATATTGAAACTCGGCACGGGCTCGACCGTCCGAATATTCAGCTGTGCTTTATGCCGCTCTTGGTAAGTTATGATGGCGCCCCCGCGCTTGGCCACCGGCACGGCTATCAAATCAGCGTCATGTTGCTGCAACCAACCAGTCGCGGCACTGTAGAGCTTGCTTCCTCCGACCCATTGGCCGCACCAAAGCTCACGTTTAACTATCTAACAAACAAAGACGAAGTCAGTCAGCTCTCCGAGGGCATTCAGGCAGTAAGAAGTATTCTTTCGCAGCCGGCGATGGAAAAGTTTAGAGGCGTTGAGCTCGCTCCTGGCGTGAGCTCCAATGGTGCAGTCGAAAAGTTCATCCGGGAAACTGCCAAATCAACTCACCACGTCTGCGGTACTTGCCGGATGGGATTGAATGATGACGCAGTAGTAGATTGGCAAGGTAGGGTTCGCGGTATCCGCAGTTTACGCATTGCAGATTCGTCGATTATTCCCAAGATTACCAGCGGCAATATCAATGCTCCTACGGTCATGCTAGCCGAAAAAATTTCGGACATGATCGTTCATGACGGTTCGCAGTCCCTCACTAACTGAAGGCTCACACATGAACGAAAACTTATATCAAAAGGGTAGATCAAAGCGGGACCAAATGTTTGGCGAAGAGGCTGCAAAAAACGTGGGTTACCTAAAGGACCTCGCACCTGATCTCGAACGAATAGTAATGGAAAACCTGTTTGGCGATTTCTATAATCGGCCGCAATTGAATCCGCGAA
>Ga0187893_10014568_pt1 | contig 10699 bp, 11 predicted proteins | sample MA1701074metaG_FD_139574 | JGI IMG/M metagenome (GOLD analysis project Ga0187893, IMG submission 139574) | White microbial mat communities from a basaltic lava cave in the Kipuka Kanohina Cave System on the Island of Hawaii, USA - MA170107-4 metaG ...
CCGAGCGGCGCTCTTAGAGACCAATTTTAGAGAAGAGACGGAAACTGACCTATTCGGCGAACAGTCAGTTCTTTGTGGCGGACTGACCGAACTGATGCGCGCTGGATTTGAGACCTTAGTCGAAGCGGGCTACGCGCCGGAGATGGCGTATTTCGAGTGCTTGCACGAAATGAAGTTGATTGTCGATTTGATCTATGAGGGCGGCATCTCGAACATGCGCTACTCAATCAGCAATACCGCTGAGTATGGCGACATGACCAGAGGGAAAAAAGTGATTGGTGAGGAAACGCGCGCCGCAATGAAAAAGATCCTGGCCGATATTCAGTCGGGCAAGTTCGCTGATGAATGGATCACCGAACACCGCGTTGGAGCACCCCACTTCCGTGAGTTGCGACGCGAGGGCGAAAATCATCCGGCCGAACTAGTTGGCGCCAAGCTCCGGGCGATGATGCCTTGGTTGCAGCAAAACCGGCTGGTAGATAAAGCGAAGAACTAGGGAACTAGAGGCTAGAGGCTGGGGTCTCATTACGCCTCCAAGCCTCAAGTCCCAAACCCCTACCCCTCATGCATTTCGCTCGCGAAGGCTATCCTTGGATTTTCGGTCTCGGTCTTGGTTCGCTGATTTTCAATCTGTTTGGCTTCCAGATACTGGGTCTGCTCTTTCTCTTCCTGACCCTATTTGTCGCATACTTCTTTCGTGACCCTGAGCGTGACGCACCACAAAGTGCACAGGCAATTCTCTCCCCTGCTGATGGACGCGTAGTCACTGTCGAAAAAAACCTGAAGGAGGGGCGTTTCCTCAACTCTCTTACTACTAGAGTCGGGATTTTTATGTCTCCGCTTGATGTGCACGTGAATCGTGTGCCCATTTCCGGCCAGGTGACAGACGTACAATACCGGCCAGGGAAGTTTCAGGCAGCGTATGCTGCCGCAGCTTCAGAAGTGAACGAACAGAACGCGGTCGTGATTCAAGACCCACAAGGCCGGCGTGTCTTGTTAATTCAGGTCGCCGGCATGCTGGCGCGACGTATTGTCTGCGCTCTGCAGGATGGACAGCGAGTAAATCAAGGAGATCGTTACGGTATGATTATGTTGGGCTCGCGGGTAGACTTATACTGCCCGCCAGAAACCGAACTCAAAGTTCAGGTTGGCCAGCGCGTCAAGGCTGGTGAGACGGTAATCGGCGAGTATCGATGAACTCCGTACACGGTAAAATTCGAGCTCTCCCGGGGCGGAGGAAGATGGTTCCGCCTTTCCGCAAAGGGGTGCACCTTCTTCCTAATCTGTGTACTACTGGTGGCCTTTTCTGTGGTTTCTATGCGATTATTGCAACCTTTAAGGAAGAATACCGAGTCGCGGCTATCGCTGTTCTCATCGCGCTTGTGTTCGACGCCCTTGATGGTCGTATCGCGCGCATAACCAAGACTTCTAGTCATTTCGGCGTAGAGTACGATTCGCTCTCGGATTTAGTTGCCTTCGGGGTAGCTCCTGGCGTCCTGGCCTATCGTTGGGCGTTAGAGCTCTGGGGAGTGTGGGGTTGGCTAGCCGCGGCCCTCTACGTGACGTGTGGGGCACTTCGCTTAGCGCGATTCAACATTCAAGTTGGTGTTGTTGACAAGAAAAGTTTCGTCGGCCTGCCGATTCCGGCAGCAGCCTCTGTTCTGGCAACCACGATCCTCATGTACTACTACCTGGGCGGAGAAGGGGCAACGAATAAACACCTGATCTTGCTCTTGTTGGTCTATACATTGGCCGGCTTGATGGTGAGCAGTATTCGCTACTACAGCTTTAAGGAAATGAACATCCGGCATCGTCAGCCGTTCTGGATCTTAATTGCCGGCATCATCCTCATTCAACTGATCATTGCCGAGCCGCAGATCATGTTGTTCAGTATCGCCTCCCTCTTTGCCCTGTCTGGTCCTGTGCGTAGTCTCATAGGGTTGCGGCAGAAAAACCCGGAGACTTTAGCCTCTGAGCCGTCGCCTGAATCCCAAGCTCAGACTCGCACACTTGACAATGATCAGAGAAGTTCGGTATAAAGGCGGCGATTATGGCACCCAACACTGTCCTTGGATTCTCATCGCGGATGCTGGGCCTCCTTCTAGGCCTTCTGCTTAGCACCCCGCCTAGTGGGTCCAAGGGGAGCGTGTAAGACACAGGCGACTCTTGGAGGCCACGGGCGGGATTACCGGCCCGTGGCCTTTCTTATCCTTTAAGGGCTGCGGGAAACCTCGCAGCCCTTTTTATTTTGCGAAGGGAGGAATGTATGGAACGGGAAAACGTCAAGATTTTTGACACGACGCTACGAGACGGTGAGCAATCTCCAGGCGCGACCATGAACATCGAAGAGAAAATTATGGTCGCCCGCCAACTAGAGAAGCTCAACGTTGACATCATCGAAGCCGGGTTCGCAGCCTCATCCGATGGAGACTTCGAATCTGTGCGGCGCGTTGCCGAGTTAGTTACGACTCCAATCGTGCTCAGTCTCTCACGCACGAAAGAGGGAGACATCGCTCGAGCACTTCAGGCAGTAGAAAAAGCCAAAAACCCGGGGATTCACATTTTTATCGCAACCTCGGATATCCACCTCAAGCATAAGCTGATGATGAGTCGCCAAGAGGCTCTTGATGCGGCAGTCTGGGCCGTTACGTATGCCAAGAAATATACTAACTATATAGAATTCTCGGCCGAAGATGCCTCACGCAGCGATCTCGAATACTTGGTACAAGTCTTCAGCGAAGCCATCAAAGCTGGCGCAGTGACCTGTAACGTGCCAGATACTACCGGGTACGCGATTCCACATCAGTATGGCGCATTGTTCAAATTCCTACGGGAGAATGTATCAGGCGGGCAAAATGTGACCTGGAGTGCCCATTGTCACAACGATCTTGGACTAGCCGTAGCCAACTCCCTGGCAGCGGTCGAAAACGGAGCTCGACAGGTCGAGTGTACGATCAACGGCATCGGCGAGCGTGCCGGCAATACCTCGATGGAAGAGGTCGCCATGGCACTCAAGACGCGTGAGGATGTCTTCTTGAATGTGAAGACCAATATCGTCACTGAGCAAATTTACTCTTCCAGCCAATTGCTCTCACAAATTACTGGGATCGCCGTACCGATCAATAAGCCGATAGTCGGCGCCAATGCCTTCGCTCACGAGGCCGGCATCCATCAGGATGGCGTACTGAAGTACAAACTGACTTATGAAATTATGCAGCCGCAGACGATTGGCCTGGACAGCAATAGGCTGGTTTTGGGCAAGCACTCAGGGCGACATGCTTTCATCGATCGGCTGAAAACACTCGGTATCGATTACAGCGGCACCGATATGAACAAAGCCTTTGAGCGTTTCAAGGCCCTGGCTGACAAGAAGAAGAACGTGTACGACGAAGACCTCATCGCCATTGTTACCGAAGAGACGGTGCGTCTGCCGGATAAATACGAACTGGTCTACTTAAATGTGACCTCTTCGAGCATGGCAGTCCCGCATGCAACGGTGAAAATGAAAGTGAACGGGGAAGAATTTCTCAACAGTGCATCGGGGGATGGCATGGTTGACGCTTGTTACAAGGCGATTGCAAAAATCGCCAAGCTTGAACCCAAGCTGGAACGCTATGCAGTCAAGTCGATTACCGGCGGCACCGATGCCCAGGGAGAAGTGTCGTGTCTGATTAGCGATAACGGTACAGCGGTCAATGGGCAAGGCTCGCACACCGACATCATTATGGCCAGCGCCTTGGCATTCATTAACGCTCTAAATAAGCTTGCCCATCGTGAGCGCTACGGACATCAGGCCGGTCTACACCGTGAAGGTCCCTAATACGATGATTGCGGATTGTAAACCATAACGACAACCTAGTAGGGATATCTACAATTAAGGAAGATTGAAGGGTTTTGTCAGCGAGGAACATGGATAAGGGGTGACAACATATGACGTACAAAGTGGCGGTTTTCGCAGGTGACGGCATTGGACCAGAAGTCGTGAACCAAGCCTTGGAAGTCCTCAAGGTGGTGGAAAAACGGTTCGGGCTCAGTTTTACCTGTGAGCATGCGCTGGCTGGTGGCTGCTCAATTGACGCACATGGAGTGGCACTCACCGACTCAGCTCTTCGGGTAGCCAAGGAAAGTGACGCTGTCCTCCTAGGCGCAGTAGGCGGGCCGAAGTGGGACGATCCCAAATCTTCGGTGCGCCCTGAGCAGGCGATTCTTGGTCTACGCAAAGAACTCGGCTTATTTGCGAACCTGCGACCGGTTCAAGTGAACCGCCATCTTATCAACTCTTCGACCCTCAAGTCCGAAGTGCTCGAAGGGGTGGAACTGGTGGTCGTGCGCGAGTTGACCGGTGGAGTATACTACGGCCGACCAAGCGAGCGTAGAACTGGTGCTGCTGGACGCGAAGCGGTAGACACCATTGCTTACAGTGAAGGTGAGATCGCACGTCTTATGCGTGCTTCGTTTGAGCTGGCACGTAAGCGACGCAAAAAAGTCACCTCCGTTGATAAAGCCAATATTATGGCGACATCCCGTCTGTGGCGTGAGGTCGCGCACGAAGTGGCGAAAGACTACCCGGACGTACAATACGAGGATGTCCTGGTCGATTCCATGTCGATGCACCTGATTCGCCGCCCGCGCGATTTCGACGTGATCGCAGCAGAGAACATGTTCGGTGATATTCTGACCGACGAAGCCTCGATGCTAGCGGGATCAATGGGTCTGCTGCCCTCAGCTTCTTTGGGTGAAAGTACGCGCGGTCTTTACGAGCCTATTCACGGTACTGCGCCTGATATTGCCGGTCAAGACAAAGCCAATCCTCTCGCCGCTATTCTTTCTACCGCCTTAATGCTTCGTCTGTCGTTCGGGCAGGAACAGGCGGCACAGGAAATCGAGAAGGCAGTAGATGCAGTGCTGGCCGATGGCTACCGCACCGCAGACATCGCGCAGCCGGAGTGCCGCTTAGTAGGGTGCAAAGAAATGGGGCGGTTGGTAAAGGAGAAGCTAGGGTAAGGCGAGCTGGCGAATTACGCAGCAAAAAGGCAATGTATCGATGGATAGTATTGGGTAAACTAATTCCGTCAGGTGCTGAAGGCTAAACCGGGAATTCAGATATGAGGAAGATTCAGCTGTGGTTTATCAGTCCTAACTCAGCAGGTGCGCTTGCTGCATCAGAAGTCAAATCGGTAGATAACACTGATACCGAGCAGAAACTTGAAGACCTCCTCGTCCAGTCTCCAGACGTACTTATCAAGGATCTCAACTTGATCGGCCGCCAAATTCCCACAGAAGGAGGGTACCTCGACCTTCTCGGCGTTGACCAAGATGGTCAGCTCGTGATCTTTGAACTCAAACGAGGAACTCTTACGCGCGATGCAGTAGCGCAGATTCTCGACTATGGCTCTGATCTTGCAACCATAGAAACCGAGAAGTTTGCTCGGCTTGTCGAGGAACACTCGGGGCGAAATGGGTTTGAGTCGATTGAAGACTTTGCAGACTGGTACGCTCAAGAATATCCAAACGCAACAGACGCGCTGGCTCAGAAGCCGAAACTAGTCCTTGTTGGTCTCGGTGTAGACGACCGCGCTCGTCGGATTGTTAACTTCCTGGCAGACTCAGGAATTGATATCCAACTCCTCACTTTTCACGGGTTCGAAATCGACGGGAAATTACTGTTAGCCCGGCAAGTCGAGACTATCGGCCCAACCATGCGGCTACCTCCGGATCGTCCTCCCAAGGCTACAAAAGGAGGCAATCACCAACTACTCCATGAAGCTGCAAAATCTCTGAAGGTCAAAGATTTTCTTGAACAGGTCAGAGAGTTTATCGAATCTAGACTACCTACCCCTTATTGCTGGCCTGGAAAGACAGCGTACTCTTTCAGTCTCCAAGAACAAACGGATGAGGGAAAACCCACACTCCGGAGCTATCTGACTCTCTATCTCAAGACTAGGGAACCTGGGGCTTTGTTGTGAGTATTAGCGCCACGTGCGGCCGATGTAGCAGGTGGCGCCATTGACGAGTTCTGTTCTCAGGTTAGTGCTGCAATCAAGCAGAGGAACAGTTACTCTGGGTTGGAGTTCACCTTGTCAGCGTCAACTTGGTCGGCAATAGCACCTGCTTTAAACAATCTACTTGCTGCGGTCTCAAGTGGCTGGAGAACCAAATGGACAGAAGCGAGTGACCAGACCTCAAGTGAAGTCGGTATCTAAAACTTGTTCTACCCAACTGTCGTTCACTATCAGAACAATTATTCTTGCACCGCAGGAGTCCATTTCGAAGTACGCTACAGCTCAACAGAAGATTCGGACTGGAATCGATGGGTTCCGATCGCACGGGTGGGACGCCCAAAGAGGAGGGGTTTAAGGTGCGCTTGCAGCCATTAGACGTGAGAAAAAAGAGGTTAAGCTCATGATCGGCGCGCTCGCGGGGGACATCATAGGCTCAGTATACGAATGGCATAATATCAAGACAAAACAGTTCGAGCTCTTTCGCCCCGATTGCTTTTTCACCGATGACAGCGTGCTCACGATCTCTCTGGCTGAGGCGATCTTGACCAGAGGGGATTATGTATCGTTGATGAAATCCTATTATCGGCGTTACCCTGATGCAGGGTATGGAGGCTTTTTCCATCGCTGGGCAGGTGCTGAACACAGTGAACCTTACAACAGTTGGGGCAATGGAGCAGCCATGCGGATCAGCCCTGTCGGCTTTGCTTTCAATACTCTGGAAGAGGTCTTGGAAAGAGCCAGGCAGTATACGGAAGTCACCCATAATCATCCAGCGGGCATACAAGGAGCCCAAGCTACAGCTTCGGCTATCTTCCTGGCACGAACGGGCAAGACAAAGCATGAGATCAAGACATACGTGGCAACTACTTTCGGTTATGATCTCTCGCTGACTTTGGACGAAATCCGACCCACATACGCATTCGACGAGTCATGCCAAGGGACTGTGCCACAGGCGATCACAGCTTTCTTGGAATCATGTGACTTTGAGGACGCGATCAGGAACGCAATATCGTTGGGGGGAGACAGCGATACCTTAGCCTGCATAACCGGTGGGATCGCGCAGGCGTTCTACGGAGGAGTGCCCGACTTTGTTACCCACAAGGTCATGAAAATCCTTGATGAGGATTTAAGAAGCGTGACATCCAAGTTTATGGCCGTGTACTGCAATAAAGAATGATGATTCTCTTTCTCTAGCAGATGCCAGTGCCGAAGCGTAACACTCCTAGACGTCCTAGGCAGTCTTCATACCTGGCGCGTGACCACGCCTATGCAGGAGGGAAGAAGCATGGTTTCGGGTCGGAAGAAGAAACCTCACAGCATAGCAATCATTGAAGTACGGCTATTAAGCAGAAATGACGAAGGAGAGGCTGAGTGGATCGGCACATTTCGATACGAGGGGCAAGGTATTACTATCGAAGCCGCTCTAGAAGCCCTTGCCGACCAGAACATTCCGTTCACCGTCAAAGGAAAGGCGACCTATGAGCAGCAAGTGGCGACGATTCGGGACACGGCTTCTTCTGCGGCAGAGCAGAATGTCCGTTCAGGCAGCTTCGTCTTCTGATTTGTAGCGAGCGACCGGAACGCTGACATGTTCAGTAAGCTGATCGCTATGGGCGGCGATCTGGCGCATCCGCTTGTATACGCGGGCGTGATGATATCGTTCCCCACATCTGTTACATACCCAAGCGGGGACATCTTCAATAATGATTATGGCAGGACCGTGCCGGAAGTATTCACGGCCCCTCTTGGCTTCCAGACGCCCTTCGCAGCAACGTGCGCACACCTCGCCTGTCATCTCTGGCTTTTTTTTATGTCTCATATACGGTGATAATCAAAACGAGTTGACGTGTCTGAAACGGTTGAACGACTGCGGAGAGACCACGTTCGTCCAGAGCTATTCCTTCAATCATATATTTGGGTCTACCGATACTATCTCTTTCCCGTCGCACGATCGTACCATTCAAGATCGCGGCTTCAAGGTCCTCGTCTGTGAAACCATCCTCAGTCAGTTCGTTCTCGACATGCACCGAGAGGACATACTCTCCCCGCCTGACCAAGTTTCGAATCTGTTGTAGTATGTGGGGATACACGATCATAGTATAGGAAATCACACAGCAAGGAGAAATAATGGCCATCGCACCACTCTTGCTCCTTTGTCTCGCTGGTTTCGCTCTCGCTTACGCATTGTACGGCAAGCTCGTTGTCTCCCGCTTCTATCAGCTTGATTGCGATGCTCCGACTCCAGCGACGTTATACCAGGATGGTCAGGATTATGTCCCGACCAACCGTTTCTACCTTCTGGCGCAGCACTTCTCGGCTATCTCCGCTGCCGGCCCGATCTTCGGACCTATTATTGCAGGACTCTTCTTCGGCTGGCTCCCTGCCCTGCTGTGGATTGTTTTCGGTAATATTTTCATAGGTGCGGTTCATGACTTCTCCACCCTAGTAGGCTCGGTGCGACACAAGGCCTCTTCTGTGGCCGAGGTCGTACGCATGCACATCGGACCACGGGCCTTCTACCTCTTCCTCGGTTATATCTGGCTTTCCTTGGTCTACGTTTTGACGGCTTTTACCGATGTGACGGCTCGAGCTTTCACGAGTAACGTGCCGATTCTGGGAGCGAGCGGAGAACAAATCGGCACGATCCTCGGTGGCGGTACAGCGTCCAGCAGTATGATGTATTTGGGACTCGGGGTTGTTCTCGGTCTGGCGCTCAAACTGCTTGAATGGGCGGCTGGAACAGCAGACGGGGTGCGCCGTTCGATCAGTAACGTTCTTCAGAATACGCTATTGGTCGGCGCCTTAGTGCTGGTTGGAATAGTGATCTGGGTTGGTCAATCTGTCCCCTTTTCTCTTCCCGCTCTCGCTGATCTGACTGGCTGGAGCGGATTATCTACTCCATTCCGCGATCCAACACTCACCTGGTCGTACGTGATCCTTATCTACTGCGGGATTGCTAGTATCCTGCCGGTTTGGTTGCTTCTGCAGCCACGCGGGTTTCTCGGTGGGGCCTTTCTTTACACGATTCTCCTGGGCGGGCTGATTGGTCTATTGGTCGGCGGACTCCAAGGTCAACACACGCTCCGTTACCCAGCATTCATGGGGTTTCACAGCGAGAAACTGGGACCGCTCATTCCCTTCCTCTTTATCACTATTGCCTGTGGAGCCTGTAGTGGTTTTCACGGGCTAGTGTCCAGCGGCACCACCAGCAAACAGTTGCGTTGCGAATGTGACGCGCCACTGATTGGCTATGGAGGCATGCTCTTAGAAGGAGTCATCGCCTTACTGGCTCTGGCCAGCGTCATGGTACTTGCTCCGGGTGTCACAGGAGTGAATCCGGATGCAGTCTTTGCAACCGGGATCGGCGGCTTCCTTGGCTCCCTGGGTATTCCGCTCTCGTTCGCCGTCAGCTTTGGCATGCTGGCGTTCGCGACTTTTGTTTTTGATACGATCGATGTCTCCACTCGTCTCGGTCGCTACTTGCTGCAAGAACTCTTCGGTTGGAGAACGCTGGCAGGGAGAACGTTGGCCACCTTCTTGACTCTCATCGTTCCCGCTGTCCTCTTAGGACTCACCATCACGGGAACCGATGGAAAACCGATACCAGTGTATCTGTCGATCTGGCCGGTGTTCGGCGCGAGCAATCAACTGCTTGCCGCTCTCAGCCTGCTCGGGCTCTTTATCTGGCTAGTACGCAGTGAACAACAGCAACGGGAGATCTTCTTGGTAGAAGATATGGAAGAGGGAATGTATCAATACCAAATACAGAAGGAACATCGACGGCAGGCCATCTTCTTGGTAGGGATACCCATGTTTTTTATGATGACGATGACACTCTGGTCGCTACTTCTCACGATCTGGAAATGGCTCGTCGCCGTAGCAGCAGGCAGCCGTACTCTCCTTGACCCAGTGGGCATTGCTGCCATTTGCCTGATGCTCTTAGCAGTAAGTTTGATTCTCGAAGGTATCCGCGTGCGCAGACGTCCGCTGGACACCTCGGCAAGTTTAGCACCGGATTTCATTCGCTAGGGACATACTTCGGCGCAGTGCTACGCCAGGCGCCCCTCCGTATCTCTTCTCCACAGGTCGTACCAGTAGAAGGCGGTCACAACGAGAGCATGGGTGATCCTTCCTTGGCGCACTAACTCAGGCAAGTGAGCAGCCGGCACCAGGATAACCTCAGTCTCTTCAGTAGTATCGAACTGCGGCTCAAAACACTTTTCGACATTACGCGCAAGAAAAGTGTGGCACCTATTGCCTTGGATCGCAGGATTGGGATGGATCGAGCCGAGCGGGATAACGTCGTCGGAGTCATAGCCGGTTTCTTCTTGCATTTCCCGTCGCGCTGCATGCAGAGGAGAAGGATCGTGGGAATCGACCATACCACCAGGGATTTCCAGCGTGATATCCTCAATGCCGTGGCGGTATTGGTGGACCAAGACCACCTGGTCCTCGGCCGTGACCGGTACAATATTCACCCATTCTGTACTATCCAAGACGAAGAAATCATGCTCTTGGCCATCGCGTGGAGAACAATTACGGTTCTTACGGAGCGAGAAGATACGACAGGTATAGATCGTCTCAGAGCCGAGACGTTGCCAGGGTTGAATAGAGCGATGAGCCATTAGCTCTTAGCTTCTAGAATGTGACACGAAACATCATTTCAGGCTAACAGCTAATGGCTAACAGCTAATAGC
>Ga0187893_10014569_pt1 | contig 10699 bp, 8 predicted proteins | sample MA1701074metaG_FD_139574 | JGI IMG/M metagenome (GOLD analysis project Ga0187893, IMG submission 139574) | White microbial mat communities from a basaltic lava cave in the Kipuka Kanohina Cave System on the Island of Hawaii, USA - MA170107-4 metaG ...
TCAGCGGTTGAACTTGATTCCGAGTGGAAGGACAAGTGTTCGGGATAAAGGGAAACGATTGTTGTCATATCTCCAAGAAGAATATGTGCGATGGGCTTCGGCCAGGCTTGACCGGAAAATGTGCGGAGATGATGCATACTGGGTCTTTATTCTAGGCGTCAACAACTCTGGAACGACAATCTTGGCCAAGATACTGGAAACGCACCACGAAGTACGCGCTCTTCCAGCGGAAGGACAACACCTAACTACCGCCTTTCCAAGGCCAGATTTGCTTGGTTGCGGACGATTGTGGAGCAGTCGCATGGACGTGTTTAGGTGGAGCAAAGACCATGATCCCACGCCAGCGTTGCGAGCGAAGAAGGATTGGATGAGGCTTTATTCAAGAGATAAAGGAATACTGCTGGAGAAGAGTCCTCCAAATACCGTGCGTAGCCTTTGGCTTCAGCGAAATTTCACTCCAAGCCGCTTTCTATCCATCATCCGGAGTCCGTATGCCGTTTGCGAGGGGATAAGAAGACGCAAGGAATACACCCTCCAGCAAGCAGCGGTACATTGGAATACCGCGAACAAGTGTCTTCTGGGCGATTGGCAACAAATAGAGAAAAAGTTACTGGTCAAATACGAAGATCTCGTCGAACATACTCAAGAAACTTTGGCCAATATAAAAAGTTTTCTTGAATTAGAACAGCCTTTTGATCTTGATGACCCCCCGAGTTTGAGTGCTCACAGCATTGAAGGAACGACAACCGGCCTGCGAAATCTCAATGAAGAAAGTATTAGTCGTTTGTCACAAACTGATATTCATGAAATCAACACCATTTGCGGTGATCTCATGCACCAACTTGGCTATTCGCTGAGGTAACCTAACTTGCTGATTTCATTACATATGCCAAAAACAGCGGGTAGTAGTTTTCTACAAGCCCTCGAAACACACTTCGGCGAAGGTTTACAGAAAGATTATTCAGACATGGCGCGGATCCAACAATACTTGGCGGGTGACTTGTTGCCACAGGAGGTTATCGAACGAGGGATTGTGGAGTTTGATAGCTCCCATCCCCCTACATGCATCCATGGGCATTTTTTGCCAGCTAAGTTTCTTACGCTTACGAGCGCGGGCAAATGCGAAATGAAATTTATCACTTGGCTGCGTGACCCCGTGGAAAGGTTATTTTCGCATTATCATTATTTTATCCGGAGTTACGATCCAACGACGGCTGGCCCACTGTTCCGGAAGATTGTCGAAGAGAAGTGGTCGTTGGAGACGTTTTGTTTTTCAGAAGAATATAAAAACTTCTACAGCAAATACCTGTGGAATTTCCCCTACGATCGTTTTGACTTTGTTGGACTAACCGAATTTTATGAGGATGATCTTCAGCATTTTTCAGAAAGATTCCTGAACGCGGAAGCGAAGGCCTACAGGCTGAATTGCGCGGTTGAAAGCAAAACCGCTGGTTACCAGGTTGACCCAAGTTTCCGCCGAGAAGTGGAGAATTTTCATTCCGTAGATGTGGCCTTATACAATCGGGCCCTACAGGAAAGGGCACAACGCGCGTGATCAGGAGAACCATTACGTGCTGGTTATACAGGAAGAAGCATCCGGCGCTGGAAGGGGAGCTTCCGTACGCACATGACCGATCCACGAACGTGGCTGGCGTCGTCCTCACACTCCCCAAATGCCTCCCATGACTGAACTTGCCCAGGAGATCGTGATTCGGCCAGGGCATACAGCGCGCCACTACTGGAGTGGCCTGTGGCTGTACCGGGAACTCTTGTGGTTTCTGTCATGGCGGGATGTGCTGGTGCGCTACAAGCAGACAACGATAGGTGTCGCGTGGGCCCTTGTCCGACCGCTTCTTACGATGCTTGTCTTCATGGTCGTATTTAGTGTCGTGGCCCGACTGCCTTCAGAGGGGAAGGCGCCATACGCTGTGCTGGTGTTTGCTGGCCTGCTTCCGTGGTTCTTCTTCGCAAGTGCGCTCAGCGAAACCAGCAACAGCCTCCTTGCAAACGAGCGCATGATTACGAAGATCTATTTCCCACGAATCGTAATCCCCCTCAGTTCGATTCTCGTTTCATTTGTGGACTTCGTTATCTCGGGGTTTCTTTTGCTGAGTGTTTTTCTTTGGTTCAGCTTCTATCCTGACTGGCGCGCAGTTTTCGTACCTCTGTTTGGGCTGTTAGCGCTGAGTGCCGCACTCGGGCCTGGATTGCTGATGTCGGCCCTGAACGTCAAGTTCCGGGATTTCCGGTATGTAGTGCCTTTCATCGTCCAAATCGGGCTGTACATCTCTCCGGTCGGGTACAGCAGTGGTTTGATACCGGAGCCATGGCGAATTCTGTACTCGCTCAATCCGATGGTGGGCGTGATCGACGGGTTTCGATGGTCTTTGCTAGCCGGGGAATTTTCTCTCTATTGGCCTGGATTTATGGCCTCACTTGCGATCAACTTGCTACTACTCATTGCCGGACTCGCATATTTTCGCCGGGCGGAGCGATCATTTGCCGACGTGATTTGAGTTGCACGATGAGCACCGTGATTTCCGCCGAGAACGTCTCCAAGAGTTATCTGATCCGCCATGAGCGGCGAGATGGATACGTCACCCTGCGCGACGTGATGGTGCGCAGCGCGAGAAACGCTGCCCAACGAGGGCTAGATCTGATTCGGGGGCGAGGGTATACGAACGGGCGGTCCCAAGAAGAATTCTGGGCTCTCAAGGATGTCAACTTCGAGGTGAGTGTGGGAAGTCGAGTAGGAATAATCGGCCGGAACGGGGCCGGGAAATCGACGTTGCTCAAGATCCTAAGTCGGATTACTGAGCCTTCGTCCGGCGAAATACGCATTCGTGGTCGGGTGGCAAGCCTCTTGGAGGTAGGGACCGGTTTCCATCCGGAGCTAACTGGCCGCGAAAACATATTTCTTAATGGTGCCGTACTTGGAATGAGCCGGCAGGAAATTCAGCGCAAGTTCGATGAGATCGTTGCCTTCGCTGAGGTGGATCGGTTCCTCGATACGCCTGTGAAGCGCTACTCGAATGGCATGTATGTGCGCCTTGCGTTCGCGGTCGCCGCACACCTGGAATCGGAGATTTTGCTCATTGATGAAGTCTTAGCCGTTGGGGACGTTGAGTTCCAGAAGAAATGTTTGGGAAGGATGGAGGGCTTGGCAAGATCGGGCAGGACACTATTGTACGTCAGTCATAACTTGACATCGGTTTCACAACTTTGCGAATCGGCGATCTGGCTTGAGAACGGTTCTGTCCGCCTCATCGACGATGCGAATAAGACGGTGCAAGCATATCTTGCTTCCGGTACATCCGCTTCTGAGGGAATAGCGGTTTTCGACTCTGTCGAGAGCGATAAAGAAGCTTTTATTCATTCGGTAGCCTTAAGAAACGAGTTGGGGGCGATTGCTTGCAAGTTTGATGTCCTCACTCCTATCAGCGTGGAGGTACGGTTCGCCTGCAGACGCAAATTCGTAAGTTGGCGCCTTTTTGCCGCCGTTACGCGTTCTGATGGTATTACCGTGTTCTCGACGACAACGTGGGACTATAACCACGAGCGACATCCAATCGATTCCGGCACGTATGTCGCCTGGCTGATGATTCCAGGTCGGCTGTTAGCGGAGAGTCGCTATCTCTTGACGGTTGGTTTTGGGGAACCCCCAGATAGACGGCATGATCGCCATGAGAATTGTCTCGGCTTTGAGGTGACAGGGCAAGCATTTGAATACAAGCGCAGTATTGGGATGCTGGCGTATCCGTTTCAGTGGAGAATTCAGAAAGAAAAGGAAAATGCCACTACCTAATTTCATCGGCATCGGAGCCCCTCGTAGCGGAACGCGCTGGTTGGCTGAGTGCTTGGCCGAGCATCCTGAGATAAGTTTGCCCCCAGAGGAAGTTTACTTCTTCACGACGAGAAGAGTCGTGCACTCATTTTGGGACAGAGGGGTCGAGTGGTATAAGAAGCTACTGGCGGAGAGTATGAAGCCGGGAACGGTTATTTGTGGAGAGATCACTCCCTGGTATTTGATTGATGAAGATACGCCCAAATTGATCCGTCAATGCGTTCCGGAGGTCAAATTGATCTGCTTGTTAAGGGATCAGGCAGAACGCGCATACTCCTGGTACCGGTTTTTCCTGAAGGTGAATCCTGACTTATTCTACAGTGACTATTCGTTCAGGCGATTTCTCACGTACCATACCGAGGTATACGGGCGAGACGGGTTCTATTTGGATCATATACGAAGATACCTTAACTACTTTTCCCGTGACTCTCTGCTTGTTTTACTCTATGACGACGTGACGAGTGACCCATTACCCTTGATACGAGATGTCTATCAATTCCTCAATGTGGATTCGGTATTTGTTCCACAGTCAGCGCGAAAGCGTATTAATGAGGCAGACCTTGTGGTACCGAGAAGTTGGAAAGTTAAACAAGCGGCAGATTGGCTCGGGACCCGTCGAGCCCTTGGACGATTCTCTGATCCTCTCAGGAGACTGAACAGTAAGAAGATCGAAGTCGAGGATCTACCTGTTAGGCACAGACTCGACCCACAGATGCGTGAGAGAATACGAGATTTATACCACGATCACAACGAGCGGCTTGGGATCTTTCTGGGACGCGACCTATCTCACTGGAACAATGGCGCACCGCTAGTGGGTCATGCGAACCGGAGCCGATGATCCGACAATGGAAAGAAGTGTTCTCATGTCCCTTTGGGCAATGCAGAATTGGAATGAGCAGGATACTCGGCTCGACTCCTCCCAGTGTTGAACGACCAAGACGTTAATTGCGTGGTGCGATGACCGCTGTCCGCTGGCCTTGGAGCATTGAAACGCGTTCCAATGTTTCCTGACCGCCGTTCCAGCGTGAACTTCACTTTCCTAGGTCTCACAATGAAGCCGTTTGCTCGATGAACCAAAGCTCCCTCGGCATTCCCATGTATCATCGGTCCGATGACCTCCGTACAGCTGTCAAAATCCCGTTTCGACTCATTGTGGAACTAAAAACTATTGCGGTTGTTGAGTAATGTCGAGATATTTACACGCAAACAACTATAAGAAAGAGCGGAACCAAACTGAGGATCAAGAAGCTGTTGTGCATCGAAAGGATCGGAAATGAATCTCCACTATTAGCGAGGTTCGGACGTGACCTCCAAAGGATTGTCATGGCCTAATTCGCAAGGATTCAATGAGTTCAGGTTCATTAAAGCTGGACCCTGTGGTCACGATTATCATCCCGACGTTCAATCGAGAGAAATTCATCGGTGCGGCTATTCGAAGCGTGCTGGAGCAATCTTTTCAGGAGTTCGAAATTATTGTTGTGGATGACGGTTCAACCGACGGAACGGCAGAAATCGTTAGATCGTTTTCCACTGACAAGTTACGGTACATCTACCAGGAGAACCACGGCCGTTCGAGCGCGCGCAATCACGCGCTCCGGTTAGCGAGAGGGCGCTATATCGCTTTCCTTGACTCGGACGATTTGTATTTGCCCGGCAAGCTCGAATTGCAGGTTAGCTATCTAGACGCTCATCCCGATGTCGGCATGGTCTATACATCGGCGTTTTGCATGGATGAAAACGGTAAGCTTAATGATTACCGTTATGACGCGAAAGTATCCGGATGGATTTATCGTGACATTGCGTTTTTCAGGCCAGTGACTATTACCTTGCCAACTGTCATGGTCCGACGTGATGTGTTTGACAAAGTCGGGAATTTCGATGAAAGGATGGAACGTTTCGAAGATACTGATATGTGGCGGCGAATTGCAAAACGTTTCTTGGTCCATGCCATTCCAACGCCCACTTGTTATTTGAGAACTCACCAAGGAAATGCGTTGGCAGGGCAAGATCCACAACAAATTGAGGCCGCAGTAAGCTACTATATCGATAAGGTTTTTGCCGAGGATGACACAATTGAAAAGGGCATTCTCCGCAATGGGGCATCCGGCTTATGCTTCTTTTACGCCAAAGCTTTACTGACCATTCCAACGGCAGCGGCCATAGGAAGGAAACTGCTCTTTAAATCTATTGGCTATGACCCATCAACTTTTTTTAGACTGGCCTTTTTAGGCTACTACTTCCTCTTACGCCATTTTAGGCAAACGGCGTAATTCGACGATCATTTAACCACACTGTAAAGGTCCGTGATTTCCACGCCTCACATATCTATCGTTATTCCAGTCTATAACGGTTCGGACTATATCAGCCAGGCGATTGACAGTGCCCTTGCTCAGACATACCCGAATATTGAAATTATCGTCGTTAACGATGGGTCAAACGACGGTGGCGCAACCGAAAGCATTGCGTCGTCCTACGGTGACAAGGTGCGATATTGCTCCAAGGAGAATGGTGGCGTAGCGTCTGCGCTCAATTTCGCAATTCGTGAGATGAAGGGCGAATATTTTTCTTGGCTGAGCCATGACGATTTATATTATCCCGACAAAGTTGAATCTCAGGTTCAGGCCTTTGCCGGTATCGAAAATACGAAAACCATTCTGTATGGTGATTACGCGGTGTTTTCGAATAGCCCAGACGTGGTTAGCGAAACACGGTTACCGCATGTGCCACCGGAGCGGTTTCGGTATTTTCTCACCGTTATGAATTCGTTGCATGGATGCACACTGATGGTGCCCAAATGTGCGTTTGAGGAATGCGGTCTATTTAATGAGAAACTGCGCACGACTCAGGATTATGATTTGTGGTTCAGGATGGCTGGATCATATCGGTTTGTGCATGTACCGAACCTGCTGGTTAAGGCCCGTCATCATGCTGAACAAGGTACTATCAAGATGGGCAGCATAGCCCTTGTGGAGTGCGATGAATTGCTGACTGGGTTTGTTGAAAGGTTATCCGATGCAGAACTAGAAGCGGCGAAGCACAGTTCAATCAGCCTAGCATATGCACACATTTCGGCGAGCATGCATCATCGTGGGTTTTCTCACGCTGCCAGGCGCGCCTCATCCTTGGCTGTACAAAATTTAGGTAAGGGGTCGATCTGGGGCGACCTTCGATCAGGAATGGTGCTGTTGAAGGCAAGGTGGATCGATTCCGTACTTGCCAAGGTTCGAAGATTGTACGTTGGTCTGAGACGAGGCAAGAAAATGGTGCATCGGATGAAGAAGCGACTGTTCTCGAAAGACGATGTAGCGATCGACTCAGACCTGAAAGAGAAATTTTCAAAAATATACGTGAACAATACATTTGGCGGAGCAACGTCTCCGTCAGGCGAGGGGTCGGATTTAGTCCAAACAGCGCAGATTCGCCGCATGCTGCCTAAGGTGGTGCAAGAATATCATGTTGAGTCATTTTTGGACGCGCCGTGCGGTGATTACTACTGGATGAGAGAAACCAAGCTTGGCGTGAAGCAATATATCGGCGTGGACATAGTTGAGGCACTCATCGTCAACAATCAACGGCAATTTGGCGATTCCTCCACAACATTTCAGTGTCTCAATTTGGTGGAGGATAAGTTGCCGAAAGTAGACTTAGTGTTTTGCCGCGACTGCTTGGTGCATTTAAACTTTGAGGATAGCAACAAGGTACTCGCCAATTTTAAGAAAAGCGAGTCTAGGTACTTGCTGACCACTACGTTTACGAAGAGAACAAAGAATAAGAATCTCATCGGAGCAGATATCTGGAGACCCCTTAATCTCCAGTTGCCACCGTTCAATTTCCCCAAGCCGCTCATGTTAATCGATGAAATGTGCTCCGAATACTACGGCCAATTCGCCGATAAACATCTTGGTCTGTGGTTGCTGAGCGAGATTCAGCTCCAACCATATAATGGTTAGCCTACAACCGTCACGCGGAGCCTGTCCGAACCGTGGCCGTGCATCCCACCCCACGTTGATGCCTCGACATGAATCAATGGTTCCTGTTCAGCATCTCATGCAACGCACTTCCTAGATGCTTGGCTGATCAAAACGATTGAACACATCATTTTCTGAAGAGCGATAGAACGCAAGGTAGTAGGTTTCAATGCATCAGTCGCAATTCTGGAAGATTCAGGTCACTGACTTCCTTTATGAAGACCAACTCAGACTATCCTCCACGAAGCCTTTATTTATACGTCGATGGAGGCATCGGAACCCAGGCTCCCTTTTTGCCAAGCGTGTCTAATTCACATGCGCACGAAGACATCAATACTGCTGGTGGCGATGCCCAACAGCATTCATACTGCACGATGGGTTAAGCAATTCATTGATCAGAATTGGGAAATTCATCTGTTTCCTTCCAAAGGTGATGACCCACCTCATCCACAATTAACGGACGTAGTATTACAGTACTGCGTTTTGGGACGATGGCGGGAGAGGGCTCGGAGGTTCGGTTTGTTCTGGATTGCCTTCCTGATTGACTTGGTGAGGCGGCACTACGAGAAGCGTTTCCCTCACCACCGGGTACGAGAACTACGAAATAGAATCAGAACACTTCGTCCAAATTTTATTCATGCCATGGAAATGCAAGGCGCGGGGTATCTCACTTTGGAAGCCAAAGAACAAATTCAGGGCAAGTTTCCAGCATGGCTTATGACGAACTGGGGCAGTGACATCTACTTGTTCGGTAGGTTGCAAGCGCACCAAAAGAAAATACATGACGTGCTTACACAGTGCGATTATTACTCCTGCGAATGCCAAAGGGATGTTGATTTGGCACGTACTTTTGGATTTCAGGGTAGGGTATTGGGTGTGTTTCCCAATGGTGGCGGATTCGATTTGTGCGCGTTGAAACCCTTGCGTGAAAATCAAACATCCAAGCGAAGGCGAATCATGCTTAAAGGTTATCAAAGTTGGGCCGGTCGCGCCTTGGTGGGATTGAGAGTCTTAGAACGAAGCGCTGATTTGCTCGGTGATTATGAAATATGTATTTATTCCGGTTCCGACGATGTGGCGCTGGCTGCTGAGCTGTTTACTGAAAAATATGGAATACCAGCCCGAGTTATCCCTCGTGATACGACGCATCGTGACATACTTGCATTGCACGCACAGGCCAGGATTTCCATAGGATTGAGTATCAGTGATTCCATCAGCACCTCTTTACTCGAGGCGATGGTCATGGGTTCGTTCCCAATACAAAGTAGCACAGCCTGCGCGAATGAGTGGATCGAGCACGGGGTAAGTGGGATGATTGTCCCCCCGGAGGATCCTGAAATTATTGAAACGGCGATACGCACAGCCTTGACCGATGACGACCTAGTGAATAAAGCGGCCAACATCAATTGGCAAGTTGCGCTTGCGAGGCTGGATAGCGCATTTTTGAAACAAAAGGCCGTTGATATGTACAACACTGCTCTGAAAGGAATCTGACCATCGAGTTAGGCTCTATTCATTAGAGATGTGGCATGCTTGTAATGATTGAAAGTGGTCTACAGTCCATCCAAGCGGACCTCGAGGACTCGACTCGGCGGGTTGGGTCGCTTATGACATGAACAAAGAATTTGGCGTACGTCTGCTCGACAAAAAAACGCTGACGGTGCCGGCAATTCCTAAGAGGATGCAGTGAGCCTGATTGTCCACGCGCCCAATATTCATCAGGGCGGCGGAAGAGCACTCTTAGTTCCATTGCTCGAAGCAGCAGGGAAGCAGTTATCAACAACAGCTTTGCTTGACGACCGGCTGGATCTTCCCGACGAAGTCCTTCGTCTCCTCAGTGTCATCAAGATTGCGCCTTCAATTCCTGGACGTCTTGCGGGAGAGTGGACGTTACGCCGCTTGGTTCAGGCGAAAGATACCGTTCTCTGTTTTGGGAACCTGCCGCCGCTGTTCAAAATTAAGGGCCGTACCATCGTCTTCTTACAGAATCGATATCTGGTGGAGGGATGTAGTTTCGAGGGTTTCCCACTAACAGCCAAGCTTCGTCTGATGGTGGAACGCTTGTGGCTGCGTCTCTGCAGTGCACACGCGGAAACATTGATCGTCCAGACTCGCTCGATGCAAAAAACAACGGAGCAAGCGTTGCGACGACCTGTCGAAGTCGTGGCTCTATTCCCGGATTCATCAGCTTACCAAAAGCAACGCAAGGAGGAGGATCGCGGTCGAACTCTGGCATATGATTTTCTCTATGTCGCTGGAGGCGAACCTCACAAGAATCATGTGAATCTATTGGACGCATGGAAACTCCTCGCATCTGAAGGTCTCTATCCATCACTTTGCCTGACAGTGTCTGAGGCCGAGTATCCCGATCTTTTCCGGCTCATTGATCGGGCCAAGATCGAACACAAGCTGAACATACACAACGTGCGAATCCGCTCTAGGGCCGACATGCAAAGGCTCTACAACGCTGCGAAAGCATTGGTGTATCCTTCTCTGTTGGAGTCATTCGGTCTTCCATTGCTTGAGGCAAAACAAGCTGGGCTATCGATTATTGCAGCTGAACTGGATTATGTCCGTGATCTCGTTGATCCCGATGAAGCGTTTGATCCTCGATCACCGCAGTCAATTGCTCGCGCGATCAGACGGTTTCTCCAGATACCCGAGACACCGCTTATGATTCTTTCGAGCGACGCATTTGTGAGTCGTTTGCTCGCGGTGTAACGATTCCATGCACGTGCTCATCGTGACCCAGTATTTTTGGCCGGAGAATTTTCGGATCAATGACCTCGCGCAGGGCCTCGTCAAGATCGGGCACCGCGTGACGGTGCTGACCGGAAAGCCCAATTATCCTTCTGGCCGGTTTTTTGACGGCTATTCTTTTTTGGGA
>Ga0187893_10014570_pt1 | contig 10699 bp, 14 predicted proteins | sample MA1701074metaG_FD_139574 | JGI IMG/M metagenome (GOLD analysis project Ga0187893, IMG submission 139574) | White microbial mat communities from a basaltic lava cave in the Kipuka Kanohina Cave System on the Island of Hawaii, USA - MA170107-4 metaG ...
CGCAAGGAACATGGAGCCGCAATAGAAGTAAATGATCGAGCCTAGTCCAAGCAATACATACTGCCAGCCTGGAAATTCGGGTCCCCGAATATTAAAGACCATCATCGCCATTTCGGAGTAGAAAAAGATTGGAATGGTCAACGCAAGTGAAATCCAAAACTTAGTCAAAAAGGATTCGGTTTTATGTCCTGCGTGCTTGTCATGCCCTGTATGATCTATCTTTGCCTTGGTCGGGACGAGATTCATACCGCACTCCGGACACATACCGGGTTTGTCCTGTACCACATCCGGGTGCATGGGGCATGTGTATGCTGATGCTGGAGATTTATTCTGCGTATCATGTGTATCACAGCATCCGTCCTTGCAAACATTGTGTGTGTCGTGGTATTTGTGATCGTGATTGTGATGATCGTGGTTCATACGTTTAAAATAAGAAATATACGGCAAGCGCAACGGCCATAAATAAAAGTCCGATGTTTCGGTACACTTCGTGAAATTCATGCTTGCCGGAAACAATAAGAACGCCAAGGAGATGCAGTGCGGCAAGCGAAGCGACGATACCGGTAAAGTAGCCGCTCAAAAGCCATGCGCCGAGAACAAGATCGCCCCATGCGGTCATGATCATGAATGAGCGCGTTGAACGTACATACTTTGAAAACCACTGTGGCAACATGTGTGTCCATTTGTCATCATCTTTGAGAATCAAAAAACCCGTAAGCGCAAACGTGATTCCTAGACCGATTCTTAAAATAAGTATTGAAAGTGGCATGTTATTTTTTTCTTAATCTTATAAAACGAACCAGATGCTTTAGCTTGAAAGAAATGATGATCAGCATTACAGCGAGGAGAATATAGAAAATGGGCTTATCAACGGCAATGATGTCGCGTATCGAATTGGCCACGCTGAGATGTAAAATTCCCATGATTAGTATTATCGCCACTATCCCAACGATCAGAGCATGCCGTCTCCAAGCATGGATAGGACGGTTTTGAATTTCGTTGAGATTGAAGCCGGTAAATTCTTCGGCGTTTATATTACTCTCGCTTACTCTTAAATCAGCAAGCATCTCTTTCATGGCGCTGGTCATTTCTGGTAGTCCTGCAACGTAGTAGATTGCAGACTGTGGATTAGTTATGTATTGCTTTAGCAAAGAAGCATTAATAAAACCACTTTGTCCCTGCCACTTTTGTGCCGATTTTTCTGCTTCGGTCATCGTAGCCACCAAAGTGAAATTCGGGTTCTGTTTTGCCAAATCTTGAAGCTCGGCTAAATACGGTGCATCTTCCGGTCGTCGGTTGGAATAAAACAGAAACATCTTGTTAGGCAGTCTTTTCTCGGATGCATCTTTAATCATTGAATACACCGGGACGATGCCAATGCCGCCAACCAGAAATACTGCCGGTCTGGAAGCATCCTCATGGAGTGCAAACGCCCCGTGCGGAACACCAAGCAATACTTGGATAAGAACCTTCTCTCCAATCCGCATATGCTCAAGCGATTTCTTGAATGCCGAAGGCCCCATCCGCATGGCAATCACGAGCTCTGTTTCTTGAGTGGAGTTTGCAAGAGAAAAGAATCGGCTATCACCCCTTTCATCAGTTTGCGGAGGATTAATGAGCGTCATGCGTACATGCTGGCCAGCTTTGAATTGGAATCCCTGTGGCTTTTCAAAGATGAACGCCCATGTGCCTTCGGCAATCTGCTTTTTGCCCTTGAGCGCAACCTCAAAGGATGCCTTCTTCATTGAGGACATTTTGCCACCGTGCATATGCATGTATTTCTCGTGATCCATATTATTTTCTCTTTTGCGCCAGCTTATAGACCTTTAAAATTTCCTCGATTGCCATCTTTTCTTTCCCGCGCTTGATGTTATCGAGGACGTGGGTGGAAAGGTGGTTCTCAAGAATTAAATGCTCAATGCCGGAGAGAGCTTCTTTAACGGCACTAGATTGAGTGATGATATCAACACAGTATTGCTCACCCTCAACCATTTTCTGGATGCCCCGAATCTGACCCTCAACGAGCTTGAGGCGGCGCAAGGTTTTTGATTTGATATCTTTACGCATATGCTGGCATTATACCCCTAGGGGGTATAATGTGCAAGTATACTCATCTTTTTACTCGTAATGTAGTTCGATCTTGTCTTTATCTTGCATAACATAATTCTCCAGCTCAGCATTCTCCTCTCCATTGATGGTCATCTTCACGTTCGTACCGAACGAATTAATATCTTTACCCCAGCCTTTAAGAAACTGGCCAAGCGTAGCATTCTCTTTTCGCACCAGACCTTGAAACTCCATGTGTACGATTCCTTGATTGCTGTCGTCGTGGGTATGGATCGGTTGATGAACCGCTCCTATGCCGATGTTTGCTGGTATTTCTTGTTTCTCTCCCTTGACGTAGATCGTAACTTCCGGATGCCAGTGAAAACCATTGCGAGAGAGAATATTTGGATTATTTTTGTTTATAGATTTCTGCCAAAAAACCATTATTACCACAAAAATAATGAACCCTATTGCCCAATAAATTGTTGATTTATTTTTCATAATTTTGATAGTTAGTTTTTACAGACAGCGGGATTTTGAATCTGTTTTGCAATGAGACGGATCGAGATTAAGAGCAAGATTACGCCCAGGATACCAAACTCACCGCCGGCAAGCGGCAGAAATGCAAGAATACCGGATGCACCAACGAGCGAGAGTCCGCTTGTTAACAGAAGCGATCCGCATGCCGCGCATCCCATACCAAGCACACCACTTACCAAGCCAATAAATCCTGTCACCACTCCACTCTCTCGCACCTCACTCACTTTTCGTCTCAAGAAGTAGATCGTCATAGCAAGATTTACGCCAAAGAGCAGAGCTATGGCAATCGTGTATGAGGCGGAAAGCAGTGTGAAGTTTGTTGCGATAGAACCCAAGAGACTAATCGGTAGATCAAACTTCTGCGAGAAAGGTATTCCGGGATGCCCCATGATTTCCATGATGAGTGGAAGGTTTGGAAACCACACCGCAAACGCAAACACCACTACGCTTGTTGTGAGAGCGAGGATTGTGTATTGCGGTTTGCGGGATACCTTTTGTAGAGCTTGAAATACCATGTCTATTTCTCCTGCAGTGCAAGATCAATTAGTTGTTTTACAGACGCGTAGGGTTGTGCTCCAGACAGAGGATACTTTTTACCGTTTGGAGCAACAACGATACTCCATGGCGTACCATTGCCTCCGGTAGCGACTGCATTCTGTACATCGCTCTCAACGTGATCATCGTATTTTTTGTCTGTGAGACACGAGGAGAATTTTGCCCCATCAAGTCCGATTTCTCTGGCAATTTGTGGCAGGACGGTATCTATGTCCGTCTGATTGTTTGAAGGCGTCAGCTCAAAGAAGCGGTCAGTATACTTCCAAAAGGCATCATTGCCGCCCTGCTCATTAGCGCATTCTGCGGCAACAGCTTCTTTTCTTGCTTTAACTGGATGTAGCTGGTCAAGCGGAAAGTGACGGTATACCCACGCGACTTGGTCGCCATACTCGGTAGTGATTTGCTTCATTGTGTCATGGAAGCGTTTACAGAAGGGACATTCGAAGTCTGAATACTCAACTATCATAACCCTCGCATCGGGGTTTCCTCTGATATGATCGCTCCCGGTAATGTTTGCCATCTGATCAAGATTGCCCGCTTGCTGTGCTACCGGTTGGGGTTGCGAATAGTTCACTGCAACATTTCCTCCACCTTTATATGTGCCAAGATAGACTGCGCCAGCGATAAGCGCTCCTGCAATCACAATAGCTGCAGGGATAGTGAGATTATTTGTTTGTGTTGGAGCATTAGCTCCAGATTCTTTTGTTTCGTGTTCCATATGTATGGGTAATTATTTTTTATTAGTGAATAACGAAAAGCCAACATCAACAACCACTTTGCCGTAACAAACGTGGCTAGGTATCAGCGGTAAGTTAGTAGATTTTTGGATTTAAAATTCCTCTTGCAAATGCAAGTTTAAGGTGATCGAAAAGTGCAATCTCTGGGCGCGATTTTATGTAGATATGCAAACGGCCAACATCATGATCGATTAGTGGACGACGGTTCCAAATACGCGTGAATCCGCATCCCAAAATCATGGCGAGGCCGAGAGCCAGTAGAGCAAGAACATTCCTTGTTCTATCAGGCGAAATCAACACAATGTCTCGCAAAGAACTCATGTGATGCCCGACACCAATGGCGCAACACGGTTGATCATGCGTGCTCATCATGCCCACATCCATCTCTGACATGTCCATCGATGCCTTGCTGAACATTCCTGTACATACAAATCCAAACAGCAATATCCCGATGGTAATCAAGGTGATTGGAAGTTTTGTGATTTGTAAAATTCGGGAAGACATAGTGTGAATTATAAACTGGTTATGACGCTTGACACAATAAATTTGCTTAAATGAAGCAAACAGCTACTGCCTCTTCGCCGCACAGCCCGCCTTCGCTAAAGCTTCGGACGGGCGCAGTACAAATCGTTAATGCGTTTGGTCGTGGTGCGGTAGACATAGCCGGTCCCTTTTTGGATTGCCCAAGGGCCGAGCACGATACCCGAATGCTTTTCTTGGAACGCGCGTACGGCCGCATCGGTTGCGTCATCAAAGACGCCGTTTACCTGAACATTAGCAAAACCCTCTTGCTCCACGAGGAATGACTGTAATTTGCTTACTTCTACCGGATCATTGCTTGCGCCCGTTCTCATGTACTGTGTGATATGTGCGCGGCAAAAATTCTCGCTGTCAGCGCAAATGCGTACATATTCTTTGACGGTGATTCGCTTCGGTACGTTCACAATACCGGCGTCTGCTTTTACTTCCACGGTTATGCCTCCGTTCTCGGTTGTAACATTGCCCTCCACCGTCACGGCACCGGCAAGGCTAGTGTTAAAAAATACCAGGGTAAAGATTGCTAAAACGCCTGCGATCCCGTTAAACAACCTTCGATATCTAACGGGATAAATTTTTCTTGCTATTTTTCTTGTCATAATTGTTTTTATTTTAGATTAAATTTTCAAGACTTACTTATCTTTATATATATTTCCAGCCCTTGTATATGCTTCGTTTTCATATTTGTTATTTCTATACCCATTTTTTATCAATTCAATATAATATAAAAACGGTTGAATAATTGGCATCCGCTCATGCTGCTCGACATGTATTAGCTCGTGTTCTAAATCCTTGTCTTCAAGGTTGGGTCCAAGTATAACAACGTGGCCAATTGCCATCGCTCTGGCATTTTTCATATAACCAAATGTCCACCAAAAATTTTTAATAGTGATAATAATAGTATATGGTTTTTTCCTAAATCCCATTCCGGTTGGAATTGATATCAAGGCTACTATTAACCCGATCAATGTATAAGGAATATTAAGAATAAATCCAATCATGCTGTTTACTTGTGTGATAATTTTTCCTACTTTTTCGCCTCGGCTTCCAGCTTAAGAAGCTTCTTGGCGATTATGAAAATGATAAGGGCGAGAATGAGGAAATTAAAAAGCTCGGCGGCGAATGAACCGATAGCAATATGCACCGGCCCGATATTCCATACCGCCTCTCTCCAGGACTCCGCTCCCATAAGTGGGGCGGCAATGGGCATGAGTACATCTTTGACCATGGAACCCACCAACGCAGTCGAAGCCGTACCCATGACAAAACCAACAGCCAAAGAGACAATGTTGAACTCTTTCAAGAATTTGGCGAATTCCTTGATCATAAACTGTTTTTATTATACCACCTGACGCTCCATTGAGATAGCTAAAGTGTAGAGTGTTTGCTGTGGGATTGTTTTGCTTGCCCAGCCCGCCTGCTACTAGGAAATACTGGAAAGATACATTTTGATTCTTTCTTTGTCCTCGTTTTCTATTTCTCCTTTGAAATATATCTCGATAAAATCAACTGTTTTTGTTGAGACATGATAGGCGTAAATTATACGAATACCGCTTTGTACACCACGACCCTTAAGAGCCTTGCACGCAAATTTCTTTATTTTACAAATCTTCAATTCATCAGAACAAAAATTCGGAATTGGTTCTACAGCATTATTATCTATATTCATTAAGTGAAATAGCTCGATGGCGTTCTTTTTTGCAACTTCAATATCATCCTTAAGAGTTCTGAATTTCTTGAGTAATCTTTTTAGGTCTTTATCAAAACCCGAAGTGCTTTTATAGGTTATCGGGTTCATATTCTCGAACAGAGGTGTCCCTGGTGCGGTAGAAGACAGATTCATAAGACAGGGGTCGTCCCTCCTCGGCAGTAATCCAAGGAATATCTTTGTGAGAATATTCACTTAGTTCGGTTGCAGATTTATCAGAAAGACGCGAAAGCACTTCGTCAATGTGCTTAATTTCTTTTGCGCTCAATACCGAAATATCTGACTCTCTGTGTGGCAAATATTTAGTTTGTTCGTGCTGAAAATACTTACTTTTAACTGTTTCCAGTTCTCCTTTTTGTTCCATGGATTCAACAATTTTTTTAAACTCTACCGGAGTTGGTCCGAAATGATTTTTTATATATGTTGCTCCGACAAGTTGCTCCTCAAATTTTTCATAGTAGTCAAAATCAACAAAATACAGAAGTTTATACAAAGCAGTCATTCCGACATTTGATTTACTACCAACTTTTTCAAGGATATAAAGCAACACCTCTTTAAATTTCTTGAGATTTTTTTGCGGCACGTCAATGCGAATTTCTTGTTTTTCTTTTTTCTCTGATTTCTCTTGCAGAGAGACTTTTATATCTGACATTGTCTTGCCGGAGATGAGCTCGTCTATGGAAATATTAAAAATTTCAGCAATTTTATTTGCTTGCGAAAGAGTAAGCTCTTTTGCTCCTTTTTCAATTTCTATATAGCTTGCCCTTGAAACACCTATTTTTTGAGCAACATATGCCTGAGACAGCCCCAGATTTTTTCGAGAGTTTTGTAAAAATGTATGTTTAATCATATTTCCAGTATAGCCAAATCGGGGTATATGTCAAGATAATAGACAAGTCAGTTGTGGATAAACTTGACACGCAAAATAAAGGGTATAAAATGAAAAAGGAGAAGCGATTATTTGCGGTAATCCTCCTCCACCAAAATCAGAAATGTCTTTTTGCCCTTTGGGGCGTTTCGGCTAAACCTAGAAGTAAAATCTCAACCTTATCTTTTATGCTCTAATAATTTCTCGGCCGGGGAGATGTCTCCAAGAACCTTGTGCGGAAAATAATTCCAAGCATCAGTTACCAGTTCGAGCACATTCTCAATTTCGTTGGCGTCACCACCTCGGTCAAACATGGCTACGACTTTCATCATGTCGTCGTTATCTTCTTCGTTGTAGATGATTTCCTTGATATTCTCTATTGTAAAATTACTCCCTGCCCGTCGTAGCCTTGGCGGAGTCGGGTCGGTTTCTTTGAGCATATCCACAAGCTCCAGTTCTATCTCTTTCCGCCGTTCAAGAATTTGTTGTTTTGATTCTGGTTGCATACTTATCTTACGCAGGCATCGGCTAAGCTTATAATCTACGCATACACGTTCACCTTCTCGTCCACGTAATTGTCATAAACGTGGAAATATACTTTTTGGGTTCGGTCTTCGCAGTCTTCTTTGCTGTATGCTGGTTCAGGAAGCTTATCATAAAGAATACCCTGAATGGTAATTTTTACATCCGCTTGTGTTTCTTGTTTTTTCTTCCAATCCAGCACCAGTTTTTCCGCTTTCAACTTCGCTAATAATTCTTTGGCAACTTTTTTGACTTGGTCGGTCTCGGTCGGGTTCAAACTTTCCTTGCGGAGAATGTCGAAAACCGCTAATTCTTCCTCGGTCAAATTCTCGGAAACAGCCCGTGCATCTTCCGCGCTCAATTCTTTTGCAAGCTCCACCAGCTGATCGAAGAAAACATCAAGATCATGTGATCCAGAATTATATTCGTGTAATAGTTTGTTGAGCCGGTCGAGGAAATGTTTGCGAAGCCTATTCTTGCGGATCATTTCTTTGATTTTTTCCTCCAGCTCTGCGCTCAAATGTTCGGCTTCGATATTCTTGGTATCGGAGTCATCAAAGAATTTTCGCAATGCCTCAAAATCAATCTTGCTCAAGTCTTTGAGCTTCGGCGTATCCTTAATCACATACTCCCCAGCTCGGATAGAACGATCGAGTAGATTCTCTAAATCCTTTTTAACCTGCGAGACATCGGTATCTTCATCAATGACCTCTCGTATACGCGATGCGATAACTTTATATGCCGTCACTTCCTGATAATAATCTTCAGCTTTAGGCTCTGGCAGAACTGCTCGGTAGTATTTATAAGCATCACCGGCAAGCTCAAGGTATTGTTGTTTCGTTTTCTCATCCTGCAAGATACGATTCGTAAATACATCTACCAGCCGTATTTTCTCAACATCTTGCGCCTCAAGCAGTTCGTTGATATCAAGCTCAATAGTCTTCAAAAATTGGCGTGTTTTCGAAACGGTCAAGAATAAAATCTCCACTAGTTCGTTCTTGTCCTGAATAATTTCATCGGCACCGCTCTTCGTGGAGGCATAGACAGCCAATGCTTTCTGTAGATTTCTGAATACGCCAATGTAATCGACAATGAGTCCATTTGTCTTTCCTGGATACACGCGGTTGGCTCGGGCGATGGTCTGCATGAGCGTGTGATTTTTGAGCGGCTTGTCGAGATATAACGTCGAGAGATTTGGCACATCAAAGCCAGTCATCCACATGGCGCAGACGAAAACGATCCGCAGGTTGCTATCCGCGTCTTTGAATTTCGTCTCGAGGTCTTCTTTCAAAATCCGAGCACGAAGTGGTCGCATATCTATCTCGAATTCTTCCATGTCGGCGATCTCGTTTTGGCTTTGACTGACCACCACAGCCATATCTATGTTCTCGTATTTTTGCGCTTGTTCTCGGAGCACTTCCCTTTCATGTTCGTCCTTCGCTTTGGATACAGCGATATTCATCTTGGCCAAATGGCGTTGCATTTCGGCTTTGACTTTCGCATACATACGGACGGCGGTCTTCTTATCAATAGAGACCACCATCGCCTTGCCGTTGTATCCTCGGGCTGTGAAGTGTGCCACAATATCTTCCGCTACTTTATTGAGACGATCCTCTCTTGTAATCAAATGGTAGAACGTTGAAAATTCCTGTTCTAGCTTTTCCTCCTCATCAGTCGTAAGTTCATAAAAGTCCATCACTTTTTCGAGATCCTTTTGAATCTCCGGATTTTCGTTTTCTAGCTTCGGGACCCTGTTTTCATAGTAAAGCGGCACGGTCGCACCATCCTCTACCGATTGGGCGAAATTGTAAGTGGAAACATAGTCGCCGAATGTCTCTCTGGTTTTCTCCTCGCCTTTGGTCATAAGCGGGGTACCCGTAAAACCGATGAACGAGGCTTTCGGCATGGCGATACGCATATTTTGAGCCAAGCGGTCATATTGCGTGCGGTGCGCCTCATCTACCATCACGATGATGTCGCTTCTCTCCGATAGCACCGGCGGTTTCTCCTCTGGCTTCGTACCGAATTTGTGGATAAGAGTGAATATATGCCGATGATCTTCGTTCAAGAGCTGGCGCAGGTTTTGAATCGAATCGGCGTGGACTTCTTCCTCATACACGGACCCGCAAGCCGAAAAAGTCTTATAGATTTGCTTATCGAGTTCGTTCCTGTCGGTTACCACGACGAAAGTGAAATTGCCGGTCATCTTCCGGAATACTTTTTGCGAAAGGAAAATCATCGAATACGACTTGCCGGACCCTTGGGTATGCCAAAAGACCCCGAGACGGCCATTATTCTTGTCCCGATTCTTGATCTGTTCAAATGCTTGATTTACGCCGAGCAATTGGAAATATCGGGAAATGGCTTTTATTCTTTCACGGAAAGAATCATCAAATAGCGTAAAGTTTTCGACAATATCGAGAAGCCGCGAAGGTTCGCAGGTGCCCTTGATGACCGTTTCCAAGCTGACACGACCTTCTTCGTCTTCACTTTTTATCTTCTTCCATTCATTGAAATGCTCGTATGCGGATGTAAGCGTACCGACTTTGGTTTCAATGCCGTTGGAAATAATAATGAAAGCATTGTGCCAAAAGAGTTGCGGAATAGTGTCTTTGTAATCGCGAATGTTTTCCTGATAGGCATTGCGGAGATTCTTGTGAGATGCTTTGAGCTCGATCAAAACAAGCGGCAGGCCGTTTACGAATCCGATCAAGTCCGGTCGACGCTTATGCAGTTCGCCCGTGATCCACATTTGCGACACCAAAAGAAAATCATTGTTGGCAGGAGTGTTGAAATCGATAACTTTGATACTCATGGTCTCGAATGATCCATCCTCGCCCCGAATTTCCGCCTTTACACCGTCTTTGATAAGCTTGTATAAATCGTGATTGGCATTGACCAAGCTGGCTGTAGAACGATCGCGTGTCAGTTCCGCAATCGCTTGCGCGATCGCCTCTTGCGGCGCATCCGGATTTAGCTTTTCGAGTGCCGGTTTTAGACGATTGATTAAAACGACTTGTCCTTGATTTTCTCGTCCCAAGAGTGCGTCGCCTTCATCCGAATAGGCATTGATAAAACTTTTTGCACCCCAAAGCTCGCCAAATATTTTAACGGCTGTCTGCTCAATTAAATTGTTTTCAGAAAATTCGTTCATATTCGTATTTTTGGCTTATCAATTTTTCCCAC
>Ga0187893_10014571_pt1 | contig 10698 bp, 19 predicted proteins | sample MA1701074metaG_FD_139574 | JGI IMG/M metagenome (GOLD analysis project Ga0187893, IMG submission 139574) | White microbial mat communities from a basaltic lava cave in the Kipuka Kanohina Cave System on the Island of Hawaii, USA - MA170107-4 metaG ...
AGGCATCCACATGACGGTTCTCGAGAACTCCATTCGCATCGACGCTCCCCCAGGGAAGGTCTGGTCCGTCCTCGCGTCGCTCGACGCGCTCGACCGATACGACCCTGGGGTCATCAAGTCGGAGATCGTCACGCCGACGCGCGAGGGCCCGGGGTCGGCGCGCCGGTGTGATCTCAAACCCGGAGGCTGGTTCAAGGAGAGGGTCGCGGACTGGAAGCCGAACGAGTCGCTGTCGTTCGAGCTCTTCGAGTGCACGCTGCCAGTCCGTCGCCTGAAGCACAGCTACACGCTCACGTCGGATGGTTCGGGAACCGTCGTGCGTCAGCGCATGGAGTACGAACTTAAATTCGGACCCATCGGCAAACTGATGGACGCCGTGATGGTCAGGAAGAAGTGGGACGCCGGCATCAAGGGCTTCTTCGACGGGCTGAAGGTCTACGTCGAGACCGGCCGCGGCCCGTCGGACAAGGGATAGGTCTCGGCATGGCGTACGACGAGGCACTCGCTGATCGCATTCGCCGGGCCGTCGGCCCCAGACCGGACGTGATCGAGAAGAAGATGTTCGGCGGCCTGGCGTTCCTGTTGGGCGGCAAGATGTTCTGCGGGATCGTGAAGGAAGACCTCATGGTGCGGGTCGGGCCTGAACGTTACGAGGCCGCGCTCGCCGAGGCTCACGTCCGCCCGATGGACTTCACGGGCCGTCCCATGGAGGGCTACGTGTACGTCGCCGCGAGCGGAGCCAAGACTGAGAAGGCGATCCGGCGGTGGGTCGAGCTGGGCGCCGCTTTCGTCGCCACGCTCGAGGGCGGCACCAAGAAGAAGCGCCGGAAGGCACGCGCCGGCCAGCAGTCGGCGGCCGCACTTCGTCGAGGGTCTTCGCGTCGCGGCGGCGCGCGATGACCCAGGGCCAGGTCCATGGAAGACCGAACCGCCGCAGTAGCGCGGGGCCCTCGGGACGGTTCGAGCGCGGCGACCTTCCAGAAAAAGCACGACGCAGTGTCCAAGACGCGGCCGCCCGGGCGTCATAGCGTGTCGGTCGAGTTGACCGACCAAACTCGAGAAGGAGAGAACCCATGCCCAAGTATCTATGTATGCAGCGAAATCTTCGGAGTGCAGACGGCCCGAAGGGCCAGAAGCCCTCGCCCGCCCAGATGCAGGAGATGTACGCCCAGTTCGGCGCCTGGCAGGCGAAGTTCAAAAAGAACCTCGTCGACATGGGGGGAAAGCTCGGCGAGGGACGGCTCGTCACGTCCCAGGCTGCGGCGGACGGACCGTTCGTGGAGGTCAAGGAGCTGGTCGGCGGCTACATGATCGTCTCAGCAGAGAGCCTCGACGAGGCGATCGAGGTTGCACGCGCGTGCCCAGGACTCGTAGGCCCGGGATCAGGCGTCGAGGTCATCGAGATTCACACGCCTTGAGCACTCCCCGCCTCGTTGAGCACTTCTTCCGGCACGAGTACGGCCGGCTAGTCGCGACGCTCTCGCGTCGCGTAGGGGTGCAGCATCTCGAGGCGGTTGAGGACGCCGTTCAGTCCGCGCTGATGACCGCGCTCGAGTCGTGGACAGTCGTGGGCTTGCCCGACAATCCGTCGGCCTGGCTCTTTCGAGTGGCGCACAACGACCTCGTGGGAGAGCTGCGCCAGCGAACCCGTCGCGGTCGCATCTTGGACGCGAACGGAGCCGATCAGGTGGAAGCTCCGGAGGTCGGCCCGGAGCCCTTTCTCGCCGGTGAGGTGCGAGACGACCTGCTCAGGATGTTGTTTGTCTGCTGCGACGAGGCGATCCCGTCGGAGTCGCAGCTGGTCTTGGCCCTCAAGACCCTCTGCGGTTTCGATGTTCGGGAGATCGCGCTCCGGCTGTTCAGCAGCGAGGCCAATGTCTACAAGCGCCTCGAGCGAGCCCGCAACCGCTTGCGAGAGGCTCCGCCATGCATCGACGAGCTGACCACCGAGCAGTACTCCGCGCGCATCCCTGCGCTGCACAAGATCCTCTACCTCCTGTTCACGGAGGGCTACCTCTCATCCGACGCCGAGACGGCCATCCGCCAGGAGCTCTGCGACGAGGCAATACGGCTGGCTTCCATCTTGGCGGAACATCCAGTGGGGAAGGTTCCGGAGACCTCTGCGCTCTTGGCGCTGATGCATCTGCACGCGGCGCGGATCACCGCACGTCAAGACGCCTCGGGCGGGCTCATTCTGTTGGCGGAGCAGGACCGAGCGCTGTGGGACCAGGACAAGATCCAGGTCGGGCTCTCGTGGCTCGCAGATTCCGCTCGCGGCGACGTCTTCTCGCGCTACCACGCGGAGGCGGGGATCGCGGCCGAACACTGCCTCGCCCCCTCGTTCGAGCAGACGCGTTGGGAAAAGGTCGTCGAATGCTATTCGTTGTTGGAGCAGAGCGCCCCCTCCGCGCTGCACAAGCTGAACCGCGCGGTGGCGGTTGCGGAGTGGCAAGGACCCGCCGCTGGACTCGCGGTGCTTGAGGGCTTTGAACCGCCGAGCTGGCTCGCCGGGTTCTACCAATGGGCTGCGGTGCTCGCGGATCTGCATCGGCGCTGCGGACACGACCATGCGGCCCAGCGCTATCGAGACGTCGCGGTGAAGTCTGCTCCCACTCAGGCTGTGCGGGAGCTGTTGCAGCGACGACTCCAGGTCGGCTCGTAGTGCTTCCGGGCTACCGCACGAGCTTGAGCAAAGCAGCCTCGTTCCGGCCGGAGCTGCGAACGCGAACCACGCGATCGGCTCGCCCACTTCATCGAGCGCTTCGGCGTCGCGGCCGGCGGTGGTGATCCCGGACCAGATCCGTGGAAGACGCCGAGGGCCGGTAGGCGTAGCGCTCTCCGCGCTGTTCAACACTGGGTCGAGAGAGAAAGTTAAAACGGTGAGCGATCGTTCTAACCTCCTCTCGTGGCCCGTTGAACAGCCGGCGCGCGAGATTCGCGAGGCGCCACGCGGCTCTCCGCGCCGCGCTCTCCGATGGAGACGTGTTTGTATTTTCTCTCCGTCTGTAAACGGGTCTCGGTTTCTGTTAAACGGGCGCCGGGCTCTCTCTGCCCAGTCTCCGCCCAAAACGACCCCCGAGAGAGAGATCGGGAGCCCACCAACGCGCGCGCCCACTCTCCACTTCGCGCGCGGAGACCACGATCGAGATCGCGCACGTCGCGCATGCGCGCGACACCACGCCAGAAAAGCGAAGCCCCGATCACCTCGCGATGATCGGGGCTCCTGTTCAACTGGCGGTCGTCCAGTTTGAAAGACGACCAAATGGCTCCCCTTGGCATACCGACTGTGCACGGCGGAGAGAGCTGGAGAGTCCGGAGAGAATGAGCAATAGTATATGGAGAATCCATATCTTGAGCGTTTCGCCCGGATTGCTGGAGAGTGGTTCAAGTCCAAATCGCTCGCTTGAACGATCTATACGCTAACCTGCTCCGATGCCCGCACCACGGAGTGCGGCCTCGTCGACTCCCCGACCGGCGCAGCAGTCAGCGAGCTTGCCATCGATAGCCACGGCAGGGACCGATCGGATACCGAGTGCCTTCGCCCGCCTCGCGACGCCTGCGTCGCGCATGTCGTGGACCGTGACTTCACACGATGGGCACGCGATCTGGTTGATGAGGTCGATGGTCTCCTGGCACGCGCCGCAGCTCGCGCTGAAGACCTCCACTTGTCGTTTTGCCATGACGTTCTCCTTCTCTCCTTCAGGTGGTAGTGCAGGCTGGACACGCCGGGACGGCGCGCCTTGGCCATGTGTTCCAAATCGAAGCCGCAACGAGCAGCCCGAGCCCCGCGTACATCGCAAGGTCGCTCTCGAATCCGAACTTGCCACCAAGGACGATCGCCGCCGCGGCCATGCCAACGAAGAAAGGCCCAAAGCCCCTACGCCGGCGGGCGCGAAAGCCGAGGGCGACGATCGCGATGAGCAGAAACACCGCGGTGAGCGGGAAGAGCCACCGGACATCGAGCAAGAACCCGAGCCCGAGCGATGTGAGCACGCCCGCGTAGGCCGGCCAGCAAGCGGGACATGCGATCTTCGGGAGGAAGGCGAGCCCAATGCCGGGGAGCGTCGCGAGGCTCGATCGCCACCCAGCGGGCGCGCTCGGGGATGTCATCGCCTGCGCCGTCGAAGTCAGCGCGGCCCCGATCTGCTCCGCGGCGGGGGCGTGAACCGAGCCTGCAGCTCCTTCGTAGACTCGGCAGCAAGTCTCCGCGGACGGCGGCTGTCCGGCGACGTCTCGACCATCGACGAGAATGGTTGGCGAACCATAGCCGCGCGTGTGCACGGGCGCTTCGGGATCGCCGATTCGGTGCTCGGACCACTTGGGCTTCACCCCGGCGCGAGCGAATGCGAGCAGCAGATTGGCGCGGGCCAGCGAGACGTTCGGGCAGTCGGAGGTGTAGACGAGATCAACGATCGCCATGTCCGCCCTCCTGCTCGTCGAGTGCATCGAGGATCGGGCATGCGCTGGTCGGTCCCTTTCCTCGGCACGTACGAACGAGCTCCGTGAGCGCAGCCTGGATCCGTGCCAGGTCGAGCATCTTGGCTTCGACGTCCGCCATCTTCGCTTTCGCGAGCGCGCGCACGTCGACGCAGCTCCTCTGGGGATCAACGCGGAGGTCGAGAAGCTCCCCGATCTCCTTCAATGTGAATCCCAGGTCCTTCGCGCGGCGAATGAAGTGGAGGCGGCGTACCGTGTCGGGCGGGTACTGGCGATAGCCGGACTGGCGCCTCGGTGGCTCGGCAATCAACCCCTCCCGCTCGTAGAAGCGTACCGTCTCGATCCCTACTTCGGCGGCCTTGGCGACCTCGCCGATGGTCAGAGCCTGCATGAAAAGAAGTGTGCACCCTGTACCCTACTACGGAGTCAAGTGTCAGTTTTCTGTCGCTCTGGCATCAGTCGCCGCATCCACCTTATCCCGCCCGCGCCGGGTCTTGCCCCACGGCTTGTAGATGGACAGCGTCGTGGTCGCGAGCAACAGCAGCAACGTGCCGCCCGCGGCGACCACGAGATGTACGCGCGGCGGCATCCCCCCATGGTGAGCGCCCGACGAATGTGCCCCGGACGACGCATCGGTGGCCGCTGCGACAAGCGCCGGCAACAGCGAGCTGGTGTGCAGAAGCAAGAGGATGACGGCGCCGGACGTTAGCAGGAACTTCGCTAGGACCCAGTAGTGCCGGAACAGACCCCACTGCGTGCTGAGCGCCTGGATGAGCCCCGTGACCAGCGCCGCGAGACTGAGCGGGATGATCACGAATCGCCAGATCACCTCCGTGCCGAGATAGGCGGCGCTAGCCGTCCGAGCGTTCTCGCTGGCCAGGCCGGTGATGCCGAGAGCCAGGACGCAGGCGGCCGCGCCGAGCCAACCGACCGAGACGACTACGTGCGTGGTCAGCACCAACTTGCGGAGGGCCGGCATCATCCTTTCAGCTTCCTCTCGGCGCTCTCCACATCGGCATGATGCCACGCCTCGCCGATTCGGACATGCAAGACGCTCGCGCGAACGTGGCAGCGTTGCAGCCCGTGTGTCCGGAGACCTGGCGACCGCGCGGCATGATCTGAGGCTTCACGAACAGCTGGGAGCCTGTGGGTCTCCGCCGCCGTCGACGCTGATGTTCGACGCTATTTTGAGCGCGGCACTGTCTCACCATGAACACGGTCGGGCTTCGTTGCTTCCCGCAGCATCCGAAGTTCCGCCACGATCGCCTCGAGGTTGGTGTTCAGGCGCTCAAGCTGGTCGGCGATCTTGGGCATCGTCGCCTCGAAGAAGCGGTGGCCCATACGCGTCCGGAAGAAGTCGTCGCTCATCGTGCTCCTCGCCTCCTCGGTTTCGCCTCGCGGGCGGGCGGCTCGCGCGGCCCGAGTGCCAGGCTCCATGCGACCTCCAGAAGCGCGGCGAGGGTGCGCGGCGGCTCAAGCCCGACGTTCACTGCGAGCCGGGCGATCCGCTTCGCCAACGCCCGTCCCCGAGGCCCTTGGCCGCGCAGGGCTGCGGCCAGCGCGTCCGCGCGGCCCTGGACCAGTCCATGCTCGAAACCCAGGTTGAACATGGCCTCCTCGCGCTCGATCGCGCGGTCACCGACGATCTCCTCGAGCCGGAGGTAGAGATGGCGCTGCTTGCCTAGGGTCGCCTGACTCGGCCCTGGGCGGCAATGATGCGCTTTCGTAGTCTGCCGTGGCGAAGGCGCCTCTCGATCTCGTCGTCGATCGGGTGCGCCTCGCTGTCCGTCGGGTTCGCGTCCCCGTAGAAGTTGCGCCTTCGCCCTGCCATCACGCGACCTTTTCGCGCAGGCTCTCGATCGCCTGCACGTGCTTGCGGATCGTGGCGACCACCTTGTCTCGGTTGTCGTCGGTGACGCCTGCCTTCACGAGCGCCTGCACGTTCCCGTGGTAGCGCTCCCACGCCCTATCGATCGCGACGAGCGGATCCTTCGAGGCGCGGGGCGGCTTGCTGAGCCCCCAGAACGTGAACCCGTTCTGGGTCTTGTTGTTGAGGCCGAGGTCCTTGGCGGCTGCCATCGCCGCGGACGAGAGCGAGCGGTAGACCTTCGCGGCGTAGCGGACGCCGCCCTCTTCGATGGTGCACTCGCAGCGAACAGCTCCGTGGCGGTCGCGCTTCTGAAGCAGCGTCCCCACGGCTGGGAGGCGCGGGTCTCGCGTGCGTGGCGCGACGGGGCGCGCGGGCATTTCGGGCGTCGGTGCCGGAGCCTTCTCCGGGGTGGGTGCAACCGGGACCTGCTTCTTGGCCTCCGTCGCCTTCTTCGTGTCGACGCGCGTGCTGGGCGCCTTCGCCTTCGGCTCGGGCGCCCTCTTTGCGGCGGGCTTCTTCTCGGTTTTCTTCTTCGCCATGGTCTCCTCCTTGCTCATCGGGTGGCGCCACTGCGGGTCAGGTGGCGGAAAGCCTCCAAGTCGATCGCCCGCGGATCGCTGGTCACGAACGAGATCCGTCCCTGTTCGGGAAGGAACGGAGCGACTTCAACGCGGTCGTCGGCGCTGACGCCGCCGGCGTGCTGCACGTCCTCCTCTGTCGTGAGGTGGCCGTGCTCCTCGACGCTCAGCGCGTCCTTGAGCACCGCGACGATGACGACGTCGTGGCCCCGCAGGTACGGGTGCTCCTCTCCGTGGTAGGTCGTGCGCCGGCCGATCACGCGCGACGGGTCGTCGTGCGCCTCGACGTTGGGCCCTAGGATCACTGCCGTCGTCATCAGCGGCTCCTCACGATCGTGATCTGGAATTCCGCGTCGCCGACCCGGACCACCAGGCCCCTGTTGTTGGTGAGCAACCCGGCGTCGCCGAACGTGCGGACCCGCGTCCGCGGTGCATCGTTCTCCTCGGCGTAGTCGCTGATCGCATCGGCGAGGAAGGTCTCGAACTCCTCCTCGTCCATGTCTTCGAACTCGCTCTCGACTTCGTCGTCCTCGTGGATGGTGTTCGTGTCGTCGGTCATGGGTCTCTGCTCCTCTCTTCAAGCCAGGTCGTGGTCCGCGAGAACGCTCGCGATAAATTCGTCTGCGCTCGCCGTTTCCTCATCGGCTGTGAGCTCGAGCACCAGGCGCGCGTTCGTCGTGTCGGGCGACACGACCCAGCGCGCTCCGAGGTCCTCGCTGCGGCGCTCCATCTCGGCGGCCAGCTCGTAAATGAACGCGGCGAGCTGCCGGTGCTGCGCGAAGCGCCCGGTGGGGTTCGTAGGCGCGATCTTCAGGACCGGACTCCCCGCCGGCGCGCGCCCCACCTCGGCGCGATAGAGCCGGTTCTGGAAACGCGTCGCCGCCGATCCGGGTTGGTGCTTTTGCCTGGGCCTCGTCCGATCCATCGCATCCTCCGTCACAGCGCTCTCTTGCGCCTCGGACACATGACGGCGTGCTCTGGCCTGACAAGCAAGGCAAACAAGAGCGAATTCAGGTGCTTAGAGCATCTGCAAAGTATCCGCGGAGTTACGTTCTTGCTCTAACCGCGGGGGGACAGGAATATGGACGGGATGCCCGGAACTTCCACACGCAGCGCCCGGAACCGCCGGACAGAGCGTGAGCGCACCGACCTCTGGAAGCGGGTCGGCGCGTTCGTTCGGGGTCGACGCGAGGAACTCGGGCTCTCCCAGGGCGACATCATTCGGGTGCTCGGCTACAAGAGCCGCAACGCCGTCAGCAACATCGAGGTCGGGATCGAGGGCCTGCCGGCCAAGCGCGCATACGCCTGGGCGGACGTCCTCGAACTGCCGCGCGACACGTTTTTCCGGTTCGTGACCGGCGAAGCCGAATGTGTGGAGGTGCCGAAGACGGCCGCCCATCAGGATGGCGAGCGCGGGACGGCAGCTGAGGCCTCGCTCATCGCGACCTATCGGAGGCTCCCGCCGAAGTATCAGCGGCGCCTCCGCGAGCAAGCCGAGGAGTACGCAACGCTCGCGCGTGCTGCGCGCGCGAAGAAGAAGGTCTGACGACGGGTCTCACGCCGCGGGCTGGGCACGAAGATGCGCGACGTGCTTGTCGAGCCAGTCGACCGCCGCGCGGGTCGCCTCGTTGAGGACAGCGCCCTGGCGGACCGAGATGTTCGAGAGCGCGAGCGACTGGGCCGCGACCTCGACGTCTTCTGGCCGACAGCCGTAGTCGTGGAGCAGCTCCGCGAGCCGCTGCGCGCTCTGCATCGTGCCGTATCGCCAGAAATGCATCTCCAAGTTCGAGCGATACGCTTCGGCCTCGAACCTTGCTCGAGCCGCTCGATCAGCGACGTACGAGACCTCGTATCCCAGCCCCTCGCGATCGTGTTGCACGACGTGCTGATGCTCGTGAACGCAGATGACGACCTGGCTCCACAGGTCCCAGCCACCTTTCGGCGAGCCGACGTCGAACGGCGTATAGATCTTGCGAGCGAGAGTCGTCGTGAACGTCGTGAGGAAGCGCTCCTTGTCCAGGATGCCGAGCGCGTCGAGGAGGTCTGCGATGAGCTGCATCTCGAGCGCATCGGCCTTGTTCACGGTGGTGGTGCCGAAGCGGTCCTGCATGTGCCGCCAGAACGCGAAGACCTCGTCGGGTTGGATCTCTGTGGTCATCGCGACCCTTGGCCCCCGCCAGCGTCGCGCGCGGGCATGCATGTGTGACCGGTGATGCGGCCGTCCTCGGTTTCTTCATCGACATGACGGCAGACGAACGGCGCCCCGCTCTGTACACTCACGCGATCGCAGTCGGCCAGGTCGTGCCAGTACCGATCGGCATCGCACATCTGGCTCCGATTCAGGAGGCAGCGCGTCGCCCGAGGGACGCAGCCGTCCGGCGGGCGGCAGGAGGTTGAGAACGCGGCGGCCACAAGCAGGAACGCCAAGAGTCTCGCCTTCACCATTGGAACCTCACACCGCCCAGCGCGCCGTAGTCGGTCTGCCATCGATTGAAGGGATTGCGCGCCACGCCTGCCCAGCCTTGGCCGAACGCTGAGAGTGAGGTCGTGATCCGGTGGGAGTAGTCGACGGCACCCCCCATCCGATCCGGTTGGAGATAGCCGAACAGGTCGACCTTGCCGTGTCCGGGCTCGAGCTCGCCGGCGCGACGGAATTGGTCGTCGACCCGCGAGACGAGCGGGTCCAAGAAGAGTGGCGGAGGCCTCCACGGCATCGCCGGGACCTCGGGAGGCTTCGCTGCGCCGGTCGGAGCGAGCTCGGTGCTCACACCGCCGGCGCCGGTGCCAAAGGGAGGGACCCTCCCGTCGCGGCCACGCTGGGTGCCGCGGCCTCGGCACGCCGGAGGTCGTGAACGGCGGCTTCGATCTTGGACGAAAGGAGACCGTCGAGCGCGCTGCCCTCGAGACCGAGAATCTTCGCGAGCTCGCCGATGCCCTTCGTCCCGAGATGAGACTTCACAGAGGCGAGTGCCTTCTCCTTGATTTGGCGCTTCTCGTCATCGGTGATCCTGCCGTCCGCGCTCGCGTCCTTGATCGCGCCGACGACCGTCTGCTGAAGGTCCTTCACCGCGGTGAAGACAGCGTCGTCGAGCCGCACGAGTACGCCCTTCAGGTACTCGTTCTGCGCCTTCGCTCGAATGAGCTGCGCGAGCTTCGCCGCCGCCCATGTGAGGGCAGACAGCAAGACGGGCGACAGAATCTCGAGAACCTTTAGACCGATGCTTCCGGTATCCATGACAGCTCCTTTCACGCGACGGCGGGCCGGCGCGACGTTTCGTTGGTGGGTGGGGGCTCGCGGAACGCCGCCTGCAGCCCGGGCCAGAGGGTGAGGCCGGGATCGGGCTTCGATTTCGAGACGTGGTAGTGGCCGCAGACCCCACTGAAGTCCGGCGGCGCGAGCGCGCGGAGGACTTCGCCACCTGCCCCGAGAGGGAGCATCCTCGGGATGGCGAAGCGCGCGCAGAGCACCTCCGCCAGCTCGACGACGCGCTTCATCTGCACGTCGTAGAAGTCGAGGTGTTCGTACGTGCGGTCTCCGTTTACGCCCTGATCGAGGACGACCTCACGCGGCGGCTTCTGCCACTTGTTGCGATGGAGCTGGACGGGGTTCTGGATCTCGATACCGATCGAGCGCTCGTTGACGTCGCCGGCGTGCCATGCGCGCGCATCAGCCAAGTCGAGCGCCTGATAGACGGTGCCATCGCCGTCGAGCATGAGATGCACAGACAGCCCGCGCTCGAGCAGGACGTGAAAGCACTGGCTCGCCGACGTGCAGCCGTCCCAGTGCAGTACGAAGAGGTTCACGCCCTTGCC
>Ga0187893_10014573_pt1 | contig 10697 bp, 8 predicted proteins | sample MA1701074metaG_FD_139574 | JGI IMG/M metagenome (GOLD analysis project Ga0187893, IMG submission 139574) | White microbial mat communities from a basaltic lava cave in the Kipuka Kanohina Cave System on the Island of Hawaii, USA - MA170107-4 metaG ...
CCGCGCCCGGCCGGCGCGGTGGAAGTGCAGGATGAAATGCGGATCAGCCGCTTCGGATCGGAGCGCCTGTTCCACTTCTCGTTCCGGCTGGCGCAAACGCGTCGCCGCAGGCTGGCGCTCGTCGACAAAGCCAACGTGCTGCCCTCGATGGCCTTTTTTCGCGAGATCTTCGATGAGGTCTCGCGTCAATATCCGGATGTCGAGACCGAGAAGGTGTACGTCGATGCAACCGCTCTCTACCTGGTGCAGTGCCCGGAGCGATTCGACGTCCTGGTAACCGAAAACATGTTCGGCGATATTCTTTCCGATCTCGCCGCGGGAACCGTGGGAGGCATGGGCCTGGCGCCGTCGGCCGATATCGGGGATCGATACGCCGTCTTCCAGCCGGCGCATGGCTCGGCGCCCGACATCGCAGGCCGCGACCGGGCCAACCCCGTGGCGGCGATTCTCTCAGCCGCGATGATGCTCGAATGGTTGCGCGAACCGGAATGTCTCGACGCGGCGTCACGCATCCGTGTTGCCGTCGAGCGCGTCTTGCGCGAACCGTCAAGCGCCACGCCTGACCTGGGCGGCACGCTCACCACGCGGCAGCTCACCGAACGTATCGTCGAGGCGCTATGAAATCCGGATACCGGATCTACGACACGCACTCCCACCTGGGTTCGGCCTTGCACAGCGGCCGGCGCGTGACTGCCGAGGAGATGCTCGTTCACATGGACGCGCGCGGGATCGACCGCTCACTGCTGATCCCTTTCCCCGTTGTCGCCGATTACCGCGCCGAGCACGCTACAATCGCCCGTGCGGTGCGCGATCATCCGGACCGCTTCAGCGGGGCGCTTTGCATCAGTCCTTATCTTCCGGAAAAGGAAGTGGCGGAGGAAGTCCGGCGCGGCGTCGACGAACTCGGGTTCCGGGCGCTGAAGATCCAGCCGCAGTTCTGCGGGCTCAACCCGATGTCGTCGAGGGCGAGCTGGTTCTTCGGCCTGGCAAACGAGCATCGGCTACCGGTCGTGTTCCACACCGGATCGGGCGCGCCATTCGCTCTGCCCTCGTTGCTTATCCCGCCGGCGCGCGAGTACCCGGAGCTCCCCATCATCGCCGGGCATTGCGGGGGCCCCGTCTATTATCTGGAAGCGATCGTCGCCGCCCAGGTTTGCCCGAATTTGTACCTGGATCTCTCGAGCCTGATGCCGCACCAGGTTCTGGAAGTCGTCAGGCAAATTCCCGCGTCGCGTTTGATGGCCGGCTCCGATCTCATGGAAAGCGCTGCCGTGGAGCTGGGCAAGATCGTCGATCTGCCCGTCGACGAATCCTCGCGGCGCGCGATTCTCTGGGAGACGCCGCGCCGCGTGTTCGATGGATAGCGGTCGCCGCCTCCGTCACGGCCGCGGTCGGGCGCACACTTCATCGACTGTCGTGACGACACCGCCGGTCGACGTGAACTCCTCCAGAGTCCGTCGCGACTCTTGCTCGCTCAGGCACCGCACCGCGTCGGTCACCAGCTCCACGCGCGCTCCCGTCTTCAGCAGCCCGAGCGCCGCGAGCCTGACGCAGATCTCGGTCACCACGCCGTACACGATGTAGCGCTCCGCGCCCAGCCGCGACAGCACGACCGGAAGGTTCTTATTCGAGAAACAATCGAGCGTCTGCTTTTCGATAATCACCTGCTCGGCTCCGGCGATGGAGTGCTCACCCGGATCGCTGGGCACCACGGCCCGCTTTTCGAGCAGGGTCACCTGTGGCTTCTGCTGCCCTGTCGTGCCGGCGACGCAATGCGGCGGCCACGTACGGAACTCGGGATCGTCTTCGCTGTGCGCATCCGTCGTCGAGACAACCACGATCCCGCGCTCCTGCGCGTACCGGTTCAACCGAGCCAGCGACGGCATGATCCGCTCGGCCCCGGGCGCATACAGCGCTCCGGCCGGATACAGGAAATCCATCTGGGTGTCGACGTCAAAGAATACGGTTTTCATCCAACTCTGACCACATTCTTGCGCGTCTCGTCGGCCAGCGCCAGCAGTGAGGGCGAATATTCGACGCGATACGGCGGCTCGGCGTAAAGGCTGCGGCAGGCCGCCGGCAGCGCCGTGATCCGCCGCCGGCCGCGATCGCGTGCGGTGTGCGCGTTGCCGAGCGGCTCCACCAGGGCGCCGCCGAGAATCACCGGCCTCAACAGCGCGTCCGAAACCGCTGCGCCGGGCGGGCAGCCAGGGCACTCCCAGGAACAGCCGATCACATCGTGATCGGCATAGCGGAACACCTGCTTGGCGCCGGGCATCGTCTGTTTGTCCTCGCTGAATTTTGCCGTATACCGCTTTTCGCCCTGCGACTCCAGTTCCACGAGCTTGTAGACCGCGCCGAGGCTGGGCGCGTCGGCCGAGGTCGCCAGCTCCGTTCCGACGCCGAAGGCATCGAGCGGCAGGCCCGCCGCCACCAGCTCCAGTATTTTGTACTCATTCAGATCGCCACTGGCCATGATTTTCGCGTCCCGGAGGCCGGCCTCGTCGAGAACGCGGCGAACCGCCGGCGCCAGTTCGAACAGGTTGCCGCTGTCCAGTCGGACGCCCCACAGCGGCGGCCCCAGTGCGGCGGCCTTACGGGTTCCCTCGATGGTGTCGTAGCTGTCCACCAGGTAAACGGTCGAGGAGTCCAGCAGACTCTGCAAACGCTGGAACGACTCGCGCTCGGAGCGGAACGCCTGTACCCAGGAATGCGCCGACGTGCCGAAGACGGGCACCCCGAACCGGAACCCCGTCTCCGTGTTCGACGTGCCGATGCACCCGCCGATGTAGCCGGCCCGGCCCGCCAGCACACCCGCCTGCGGCGAGTGCGCCCGCCTGGTGCCGAACTCGATCACCGAGCGCGAACCGGCGGCCTCCACCATGCGCGCCGCCTTGGTCGCGACCATCGACTGAAAGCCGATTGTCGCCAGCAGGAACGTCTCGGCAATCTGCGCCTCCATCAGCGGAGCGCGTACCGTCAGCACCGGCTCGCCGGCGAAGACCGGCGTTCCCTCGGTGACGGCGAACAAGTCGCCCGTGAAACGCAGTTCACCCAGCGCCTTCCAGAAGCCCGCGCCGGCGCGCGCCAGTTGAGGCAGGCCGCGCAGCCAGGCGATCTCGGCAGCGCTGAATCGGAGGTTTAGCAGGTAATCCACCGCCTGCTCGAGACCGGCGGCGAGGACGAAATTGCGGTTCGGGGGAAGACGGCGAAGGAAGAGCTCGAACGTCGCTTTCTCGGCGTGCTTGCCGGCTTCGTAGTAGCCGGCCGCCATGGTCAGCTCGTAGAAGTCGGTCAGAAGGCCGTTCATCCGGCTACTTCTTTTTGGCTGGTTCCTTGGCTGGGGGAGGCGGCTCCTTTACATCGCCGGCGGCCCGTTGCAGTTCCTCGACGGCTTTCGAATCGACTTCGTACACGGAAGGCTCTTTGTCGCGCATGGCAAACCAATTGTTGCCGCTTTTGGAAAGGAGCACCTTTTCCACGCGCTTATTGTCGTTGGACGTGACCGTAGCTTCCACTTCGGCCGTAGTGAATCCCTTGTCGACGAACTTGATCGACGAAAGATCGCGCAGCTTGTCAATCAGCGACTGGACGCTGGTGGAATCCATCTGCCTGTTACCGGCCATCCATTTGTCGCCGCTTTTGACCACCGAGACGGTCTTCGCTCCGTCGCGCACCTCGACCTTGTTCGGATCGCTCCAGCCGAAGTCGAACAGCTTCTTGTTGCGGTAATCGTCCAGCGCCTTGGCGAGCTGATCGCCGAGCGCCGAGTCTGCCTTGTGGATTCCGTCTACGACGCTGCTTTTGGCGTAATAGGTGTTGTCCTTCGTTTTGCGGACCTCAAGCTCCTGCGTACCGGCGGCGTCTGTAGTCCTGGCGACGGCCACCGGCGCGGCGCCGGCGAATTCCTTGACGGCTTTCCTGACGTCGTCGTCGGAGACCGCGGTATCCATCTTGGCGTCCTTGAGCTTGCGCACCAGCTCCTCGACCTGTCCGCCGTCGGCCCGGAGCGGCCGCGGTTTGACGATCTGCCAGGAATTCTCGTTGTTCTTGCCGAACTCCGCGGTCTGGCCCTTCGACGCGATCTCGACGCGGCTGAGCTTGTCGGAATCGAAGGTGAGCAGACGCTTGTCGCGAAGGTCCTTCCAGGTCTTGTCGAGACTCGTCTTGGTGTAGCTGGCGATGGTGAACACGCGGGCATCGCCATCCAGACGCGCGAAATAGCCGCCGGAGGTCGGCGTCTCGTCGCCGAGGAGGAGCCGGTGCTTCTTACCGTCCTTGCGGCTGATGGACACCTCCATCTGCGGCGAATTCAGGCCGTAAGGCGACAGGTCGGCGGCCTTTTCCTCGATGAGCCGGTCGGATTTGAGGCTCGTGAGCGTGGTGACCATCGAGCGCACCGCGTCCTGGTCGCCGTTGAGTGTTTGTGGCGCAGTGATCTGCCAGTTGCTGCTTTCATTCCGGCGAACGCTGGTCACCTCGGCGCCTTTTTTGACCTCGATCTGGGTGAACTGGTCCTCCGGGATCGTGAGGATCTCCGGCGGTGCGTCAGCCGCCGGCTTTCCTTCTTTGCCCTTGGTGTAACTGTTCGACCACCACACGCCCCCGGCAAGCCCGGCCAGCAGTAGAGCCGCGATCAACAGCCCGCGAACCTGCATGAAACGCTACCTCCTGCGCCACCAGACGCCGACGCCGGTCGCGATCACCGCCAGCGGCAGCACCAGCAGGCTGAAATAGAACATCAGGTTCATTTGCGACCGGCTCAGCGAGAGCGGCCTGTTCTCCGGCTCCTTCGGGCGGATGGAAATGAGATCTTCGTCAGAGGTCAGCCAGTTGAACATGTTCATGGCAAGGTCGCGATTGCCGTTGAACCGGAGGATATTGTTCGCCATCCAGGACGAGGAGCCGACCATCACAAAACGGCCCTGTACGTTCTCCTTCCCCGTGCGATAGGTTCCGGCGACGCCCAGCGTAAACGGTCCTTTCCTGTCCTTGCTCTGGTCGATCTGGATCTCGCCGGAAAGACTGAGATTTGTCGTGGCGTAGCTGTTGGCCGTTGTCGAGAACAGCTTGTCGACCGACGTCTTGTCCGCTGACTTGGCGTCCACGGTGCGAATGAGCGGGAAGGCCGTGGCCGTCTCTTTCATCTCGCGAACGATGGCGTGTGTCTCGTAATTGGTCACGAGCGGCACCACGGCGCTGAGACCGAAAATCTGGCCCACCGGGCTCAGGTCGAGCACGATATCCCTGCCCAGCGTTACGCCCCAGCCTTCGAGCACCTTCAGCAGCGCGGCGTTCTCGCTGGTCTCCTCGGCGCCGACCTTCGCCGGCGGATCGAGCAGGATCATCGCGCGCCCGCCGTTCTCCACATAGTTCCTGATCGCGTTGACGACGGGTTCCAGGTAGTCGTACTTCGGTCCCGCCGCGAGCAGCACGGTGCAATCGGAAGGAATCTCGGGCTTGAATTCCTTGGGTGGAGCGATTTTGATTTCACCCTTTTTGGCGCCTGACTTGGTCTCGATTGCAGGCGGCACAACGCCTTCGGCGGCGCCAAGCAGCGAAACGACCCTGGTCTTGTAATTGTTGCGCTCAAGGGCGTCCTTCAGCCCCGAGTAGCCTGATCGCCCCGTATCTTCGATGCCGCGCTCGCCCGCGCCGCTGAGCACGCAGACCGTACGCTGCCCGCCTTTGAGCGCACGAACGAGCGCGCCGGTGACTTCCTCTTCGGTCGTCGATTTCGCTTCCTCCTTGCGGCCGGAGGCTTCGACAAAGATCGTTCCGTAGTTGCGAACCCCGGCCACCTTGGCAATCTGCGGCTTCTTGTCCGGGTCGACAAAATCGACGCTCAGCTTTGTGCTGAGGTTGTCATAACGGTCCAGAAGATCTCGGGCGCCGGCAAAGCGGCTGGTCTGATCGAAGTACGAGATTTTGACGTCGGACTTCAGCCCTTTGACCACCTTGATGGTCTGGTCGGAAAGACTGAACTTTTTGTTCGAGGTCGAATCGAAGGATTTATTGTGGCGGTTGGCGAGGAAGTTTGCGACGCTCAGCACCGCCAGCACAATCAGGATGTAGATGGAAACAAAGAACGTATAGCGTGTCTGTCGTGCTTTTAGCCAGTCCATTTTCATCGGCTATGCCCTCCAGCGCAGTGATTCCATCGATCGAGCCGTCAGAAACAGTCCGAGAAAAATCATCGAGAGATAGAAGATGATGTCCTTGGAGTCCAGCACTCCTTTAGAAAACGGCTCGAAGTGCGTGACCACCGAGAGGTACGACATGACCTTCGCCCAGGCCGCCTGTTCGTAGGCGCTGACCCAGTCGAGGATCCACAACATCAGGCAGGCGGCAAAGGTGGCCGTGCCGGCGATGATCTGGTTGCGCGTCATCGTCGAGATGAAGGTCCCCACCGCCAGCAGGCAGCCGCCCTGCAACAGCAGCCCCAGGTACCCGACCGCCAGCGGCCGCCAGTCCGGGGCGCCGTAAATGAACAGCACCGACATGTTAACCGCCGACAGTAGCAGGACGCTGCCATAGAGAATCAGCGCCGCGAGCCACTTGCCCACGATGATTTCAACGTCGCGCACGGGCGATGTCGCGAGAAGCTCTATCGTGCCGGTGCGCTTCTCCTCGGCGAACAGGCGCATGGTGATCATCGGGATAATGAACAGGCCGATTACACTGATGTTCATCAGCACCGGCCGGATGACCTGCTCGTTTACATCCATCGGCATGCCGCGGCCCATCATTTGCATTTCCATGCCGCGTTGAACGAAAAACGCCGTCGCCAGGTAGAAGAAATAGCCCGAGATGACAGCGAAAAACGCCATCAGACCGTAGGCGATCGGCGAGGAGAAATAACTCTTCAGCTCCTTGCGGCAGATGATCCAGACGTTCGTCATTGGACTCCTCCCTGGGCCGCCGGCTGGTCGCCGGAGGTGAGTTGCAGGAAGACTTCCTCCAGGCTCAGCCCGACCGGGTGCAATTCGTGTAGGTTCCAGCCACCTTCGACAATCGACCGCGCCAGCTCGGGCCGGATGTGCCTCCCCTGAAGACTCTCGACCTCGTAGCGGTGCCGGCCGTTTCGCGAGTCTTTGTATAGGACGCGGCTCACCCCGCTGACTTTTTCCAGCCTCTGACGGAGATCACCCTCGCTGAGATCGCCGTGCGGGTGGTCAACCTCAATCGAAACCGCCTCACTGCCGCGCAGGCGGTTCGTGAGGTTCTGCACCGAGTCCTTGGCCACCACCTTGCCCTTGTTGATGATGATCACTTGTTCGCAGGTATGCTCGACTTCCGGAAGGATGTGAGTGCTGAGAATAATCGTGTGATTGCCGGCGAGGCCTTTGATCATCTCGCGTGTTTCGTTGATCTGCTTGGGATCGAGCCCGGCCGTCGGCTCGTCGAGGATCAGCACGTCGGGATTGTGAATGATGGCCTGGGCCAGACCGACACGCTGGCGGTAACCTTTCGAAAGCTTGCTGATCAGTTTCGTGCGCACGTCGCCGATGGCGCACTTCTCGATGACATCGTTGACTCGCGTGCCGAGGTCTTTCTTGGCGAGGCCCTTCAACCGGCCCACGAAGTTCAGGTACTCGATGACCTCCATCTCCGGATAGAGCGGCGGCGTTTCAGGCAGGTAGCCGATGCGTCTCTTAACTTCCATCGGCGCGGCCAGAACGTCGAAGCCGGCTACTTGCGCCGTACCTGACGTAGGCGGCAGAAAGCAGGTAAGCACGCGCATAGTCGTGGTCTTACCGGCTCCGTTCGGGCCAAGAAAGCCCACGATGCTGCCCTTCTCAACTTCGAAGGAAACATCGTCCACCGCGACCGTGCGCGCATATCGCTTGGAGAGCGCTTCGACTTTGATCATGAGCGAATACCGATAGGGTTTTTCTTGCTTAGGCGCTCCCACGCGGAAATGCGCGGAAGCTTCAGGCTCTTCCCATAATATGAACGCGCTCTTGGCGTGTCAACTGTGCGACGCTCCGACCGGCGGCCGAGGCTTGGGGCCGGCGCCCTCGCCCTGGCAGCCGGCGATCCTGCTTATGGCAGAGAAAAGCCGTACTGCTCGAGAAACCGGCGTCCGTCGGGTGCGGTGAGAAAATCGATGAACCGGCGCGCCGCCGCGGGCCGGGAAGATCGCGCCACAACGCCTCCTGCCTGGCGAATCGGAGCGTGCAGGCTATCGGGAAGCAGCACCGCGCCCCTTCGTCCGATCACCAGCGACCAGGCGACAATGGCGGCTTCAGCGTTGCCACTCTCGGCGAATTGGAGCGCCTGTCGAACGTTCTCCGCGTAAACCACGGATCCGGCCAGACGAACGCCACTCCGTCGCAGCGCCTCGGTCGCCGCTTGGCCGTAGGGCGCGTGTGCGGGATTGGCGATTGCGACATGCTTGACGCCGGGACGCTCCAGGTCGGGCAGGGAACCGATGGCGGCGTCGCGCGACCAAAGCGCCAGTCGGCCGAGGGCATAGACTCGCTTCGATTCCTTCAGTACGAAGCTGTCCTTGATAAGATCGTCCATAAATCGTTCATTCGCAGAAAGATAGACGTCGTACGGGGCGCCCGAGCGTATCTGCTGAGAAAGCATGCCGGTTGCGCCGAATGAGAATCGCAGCTTTGTCTTGTAAGTTTCTGAATAATAACTATCTATCTTCCTTGCCACAACCGCCAGATCAGAGGCGGCGGCAATGAGCAGTTCTGCGTTGGACTGGCTCCACGCGATATTTTGCAAGCCAAACAGACTTGACAACAACACACTAAACTTTAATAATTGACTTAGGCGCAGGCATTGAGGTACGGGCCTGTGATGGAGGTTGCGCATTAAAATGAGCAAGATCATTGGCATTGACTTGGGTACGACGAACAGCGTGGTGGCGGTGATGGAAGGCGGCCACCCGGTTGTGATCCCGAACCAGGAAGGCGGCCGGACAACGCCGTCGGTTGTCGGGTTCGCCAAGGGTGGCGAGCGCCTGGTAGGCCAAGTTGCCAAGCGGCAGGCGGTCACCAATCCCGAGAATACCATCTATTCGATCAAGCGGTTCATGGGGCGGCGCTTCGAAGAGGTCTCCGAGGAGATGAAGCTGGTGCCTTACCGCGTGGTCCCGGGTGATCACGGTGACGCGAGAGTGGATGCCGGCGGCAGCAAGAAGTCCCCGCCCGAAATCTCGGCGATGATCCTGGGAAAACTCAAGGAAGCGGCTGAAGCTTATCTCGGCTCGAAGGTTACCAAGGCGGTCATCACGGTACCGGCGTACTTCAACGACGCGCAGCGGCAGGCCACCAAGGATGCCGGGCAGGTGGCCGGGCTCGAGGTCATGCGGATCATCAACGAGCCCACTGCGGCGGCGCTGGCTTATGGCCTGGACAAGAAGAAAGACCAGACGATCGCCGTGTACGATTTCGGCGGCGGAACCTTCGACATCTCCATCCTCGAGGTGGGCGACGGCGTTGTGGAGGTGAAGTCCACCAACGGAGACACGCACCTGGGCGGCGACAACATTGACCAGCGCCTGGTCGACTGGCTGATTGGCGAGTTCAAGAAGGACGAGGGTGTCGATCTCTCCAAGGACCGGATGGCGTTGCAGCGGCTGCGCGAGGCGGCCGAGAAGGCCAAAATCGAGCTTTCAACGCTGCTGGAGACCGAAATCAATCTGCCCTTCATCTACGGCGACCCGTCGACCGGCCCCAAGCACCTGGTCCGTCGCATCACGCGCGCGCTGTTCGAGCAGATGGTGGATGACATCATCCGTCGCAGCGAAGGCCCCTGCGTGCAGGCCCTGAAGGATGCCGGCATGGGCCCCAATGACATCGACGAAGTGGTGCTTGTCGGCGGATCGACGCGTATTCCCAAGGTGCAGGAGCTGGTTCGCAAGCTGTTTAGCAAGGACCCGAACAAGACCGTCAATCCGGACGAGGTGGTCGCGGTAGGCGCGGCGGTGCAAGGCGGCGTTCTGGCCGGCGAAGTCAAGGACGTTCTGCTGCTCGATGTCACGCCCCTGTCGCTGGGCATCGAGACCCTGGGCGGAGTTTTCACCAAGCTCATCGACCGCAACACGACCATACCCACGCGCAAGAGCGAGACTTTTTCTACGGCGGCCGACAACCAGACCTCAGTCGAGATCAAGGTATACCAGGGCGAGCGTTCGATAGCAGGCGATAACCGCCTGCTGGGGGTCTTCCAGCTCGTCGGCATCCCGCCGGCTCCGCGCGGCGTGCCCCAAGTCGAAGTGACGTTCGACATCGACGCCAACGGTATCCTCAACGTCACGGCCAAGGATCGCGCCACCAACAACGAGCAGAAGATCACCATCACGTCCTCGTCGGGCCTCAGCAAGGACGAGGTCGACAAGATGGCGCGCGACGCGGAGTCCCATGTGGCCGACGACCGGCAGCGCAAGGAGGAGATCGAGACACGCAACCAGGCCGACTCCATGGCCTATAACGTCGAGAAGATGCTGCGTGAGCATCGCGACAAGATCGGCGCCGACGATGCGCAGCGGGTCGAGCGGGCCGTCGAGGAAACGCGCAAGGCCTTGCAGGATACCGATGCCGGGCGCATCAAGAAGGCCATGGAGGAGCTCACCCAGGCCAGCCACAAGCTGGCGGAGGCCATGTACAAGACGACGGCGCAGCCCCCGCCGCCCGGGGACAGCGCGGGCCCGCAACCTCAGGATGGAGGAGGCAAGAAAA
>Ga0187893_10014574_pt1 | contig 10697 bp, 5 predicted proteins | sample MA1701074metaG_FD_139574 | JGI IMG/M metagenome (GOLD analysis project Ga0187893, IMG submission 139574) | White microbial mat communities from a basaltic lava cave in the Kipuka Kanohina Cave System on the Island of Hawaii, USA - MA170107-4 metaG ...
CAGGTGCAGCGCATTTCAGCATCGGTTACGACTAATCCATTTGTGGGGCTTACAATGGGAATTTTTATTCGTACCTTAAGGATGTTTATGTAGCCGGTACCGGCTTCTTCGAATTCTTCGTAAATGCTTGCCCCAGAATTGGGGCGTCTTGAAGGCAATTCGGCATCCGCCTTTAAGGTCTTTGTCCATATGCAGATTATATCCGCCTCTTTTTCCGATGTTGCTTTGGTGAAATTTAGTTTGCCACCACTAGCATCAGTCCAAGAATAAAATGCGCTGAGCAATATGTCTCGAAATTGAGACCGATAACCGGCTATTTGCGAACCATCTTGAATGTAAACTTTCAAAGGGAATTTCTTTTTTGGCCAGCGCATAAGCCAACCATCGGATGACAAAAGATCATAATAGTCTTTGTCGCTCGGCTCTTTGGCTTGCACGCTTGTGCAACACAAAATTGCAAGCAGGCAAGCAATTATTAGCCAATAACGCACTTACTTCACCGAAGCTAACTGCTTGATTCTTTCTTTGGCATCATTTGCATTTTGGCCGTTTGGAGCAGCTTGCACATATTTTCTGTATTCACCGACAGCTAATGCCGGCTGATTGAGGGCTTCGTAAATTGAACCCAGGTAATAGTAGGCTTCCACTTGCTTGGGATCCATTTGCAGTGCTTTCCTGTATTCACCCATTGCTTTTGCCAGATCGTTTTTTCCTTGATAGGCAGTAGCTAAGCTAAAGTGGCTGCTAGCATCGTCGTAAAGCGATATGGCTTTGAGATAGTCAGCAATAGCGCCGTCCAGATCATTGCCGGTTGTTTGCTTATCATATGCCGACTTGATAAATGGATCAGCCTTCATCTGTCTTATTTGGGTTGCATATTGCTTGTAGGTGGGCTCCTTGGGATTTAGCTGGGATGCTTTTACATAGTTGTTTAGAGCTTCATCTAAATCGCCCTTAGCCTGATAAGCGGTCGCCATGCTGTACCAGACAGAAGCATCATTTGCATCCACGGCAATAGCTTTCTTGTATTCAGCAATTGCTTCATCAAGTCTGCCATCTGTTTGTAATTGCACCGCTTTGTCAAAGGCAGCTCGTGCTTCACCGACTTTGGCCTTTTCGGCTGACGTTTGCATTCTTTGTACAGCAGCTGGATTGGCGGTCAAGGCTTTTACCCTTTCACGGGCGTATTGAGCCGAGTTGCCGTTAGGGGAAAGCTGCAGGTACTTTTGATACTCTTGCATAGCTTTTGGTCCCATGTTGAAGTTTTCATCCAAGGAAGCCAAATAGAACCAAGAGTCGGCTTCGCCTTTAGGATCAAGGTCAACTGCTTTTTGGTATGCGCCACGCGCCTCACTAAATTTATCCATTGCTGAATAGGCGCCTGCCATATTGCTCCAGGTACGAGCAGCATTGGGAGTTACTTCCAATGATTTTCTATAGAGATCAATTGAGCCAGCGAAGTCACCGGCAGTATGTTTGACAATGGCTTCATCGAGAAATGTGCCTGCTTTGCCTGCTTTTAGTTGCACTATCAAGTCTGAATACTGCTTGTCTTTAGGACTGAGTTGGGCAGCTTTTGAATACGCTTCTATTGCTAAATCAATATCCCCTTTTGCTTGATAGCAGGTACCAATGCTGTACCAGTAAGATACTTCATTAGGCTGAACAGCAATGGCTTGCTTGTATTTTTCAATAGCTTTATCGTAATTACTTGCTTGTTGTAATTGCACAGCTTCTTGGTAGGCGCTGCCTGCATCGGCCTGCTGTTGACGCTCTTTAGAGGTTGGAATTCTTTCTACTTTACTGGGATTAAGAGTTAATTCCTTGATGCGAGCTTGGGCTAGTGCCACATTGCTGCCGCGAGGCGAGGCTTGTACGTATCTTTGATATTCTGTCAGCGCCTTTTGACCTTGATTGAAGTGCTCGTCAAGCGCTGCTAAATAGTAGAAACTTTCAACTTCGCCTTTCGGGTTAAGTTCAACAGCTTTTGAGTATGCTCCCCGCGCACCACCAAAATCATCATTGCCTTGTAGGGCGCCGGCAAAGTTGGACCAAGTGTGTGCGTCATTAGGAGTGATTGCCAGACCCTTTTGATAGAGTTCGATGGCGCCTGTTAAATCGCCGGCAGCGTGTTTTTTCTCGGCTTCTTCTATCAATGGTTGAGCTTTGAGGGACGTGGCTGTATTTAATACTTGTTTGTAGTCAGCGTTTTTTGGATCAAGGGCTATTGCTTTTTCATACCACATGCCGGCATTGGCAAGGTCGCCTTTGGCTTGATAGAGGGTCCCTAACGAATAGGCATAGCCTGCATCTCGCGGTGCTAGCTCGACAACCTTTTTATATAAAGGCAGTGCTTCATCGTATTTTCCTTGCTGTTGTAAGCTAAGTGCTTGATCATACGCTTCATTAATCTGCTTAAGCGTATCCTTTTCACCCATGGTCAAAAGTTTTTGCGTCTCACCAAGATTGGCAGTTAATGCCTGAATGCGTTTTCTCGCTGGGTCTGCATTTGCCCCGCCAGGCGAATCGGCAATATATTTCTTGTACATTGCCAGTGCTTCTGCACCTTGTTTATAGTGTTCGTTAATGACGGCAATTTGAAACTCGTCTTCAACTTCACCTTTTACATCAAGCTGTACTGCCTTTTGATATGCATCACGAGCTCTAAAGAAATCATCAGAAGCTTGATAAGCTGCACCAAGGTTTGTCCATAAGCTGGCCTTGTTAGGAAGAATCAATAATGCTTGGCGATAGAGATCAATTGCGCCTGTATAATCATTGGCTTTGAACTTCTGATAAGCTTGATCCACCAAGGGCTGTGCTTTTAGAACAAATGCTTGTTCTAACAAAGTCTTGTAGACGGCATTCTTTGTGTCAAGCGTTCCTGCTTGTTGATAGTATTTGATAGCTTCATCAACCTCACCTTTTTCTTGATACATTGCACCAAGACCGGAGATATAGGCTGCTTCTTTTGGTTGTAGGCTTATGGCCTTTTGAAATAAGGCCTGTGCTTCGTCAAATTTTTTCTCTTTGGTTAAATCAACAGCCTTATGATATGAGTCTTCCGCATCCTTGATCATTGCCAGCTCGTGCTCGCCTTTGATCTTTACTGTGTCTTGAATATTTGCAGACAGAGCCTTCATACGTTCTTTGGCTTGGCTAACAAACTGACCAGAAGAATGCTCAGCCGCATATTTGCGATAGGCAGCTAAAGCTAGTGCGCCAGCGCCCATGTGTTCATCAATAATTGCTATGCGATAAGCATTGTCTGCTTGACCTTGAGGATCAAGCTCGAGTGCTTTCTTGTAGGACTCTTTGGCACTTGGGTAGTCTTCAAAAGCATATTGAGCGCCGGCGAGGTTATACCACCAGGCAGCATTCTTGGGACGAATCGTAAGCGCTTGATTGTAGAGCTCAATTGCTCCCCTGTAGTCCTTAGCTGTATGTTTCTTCTCGGCAGCTTCTTCTATCGGCTGTGCTTTTAGCTCATAGGCGGTGTCTAGAGCCTTTTTGTAGTCGTCATTTTTGGCGTCAAAATTTAACGCTTGCTTGTATGCGGCAATTGCTTGATCGATATCTTTCTTGGCTTGATAAGCAGCGCCTAAGTTGAAGTGAGCAACTGGATCTTTGGGGTTTATCCTTAACAGTGCGTCGTATTTGTGAATTGCTTCGTCAAAGCGACCAGCTTTGTATAAGTCTAGTGCTTCCTTGACGTCGTTAGCTATTTTCTTTAGCTGTAGTTGATCTTGTGCTGCTTTTAGTCCCTGTTGCGCTGGAACAGAATTAGGATCGATAGCTAAAGCTTTATTGTATGACTCTTGAGCTTTTTCAAAGTCTTCTCTGGTTTGATAGACGGTACCAATATTGACGTAGACATTGGCATTGCGTGGATCCATCTCCAATGCTTTTTTGTATTCTTCCAGTGCTTGATCAAATAATTGTCTTGTCTGCAAATCAACGCCGGCATTTATGTGTTTCTGCAGAGTGGCACGCTTTTTGGCGGAGTCAAGTTCGCCCAATAGACGATTGGCCAAGGCATTTTGTTTGTCAAAGCGCAAGGCTTGCTGGTATTCAGCAGCTGCTTGATCAAAGTCGCCACGATATTGCAATGCTTGACCTAGACCAATGTGGTTGGATGCGGACATAGGATCGGCTCGCAAGGCTTCTTCCCAGCCGGCAACCAAAGCATCCAATACGTCCGGATCATCGGGCTTTAAGCGTAAAGCTTTATCGTAGGCAGCTAGCGCGCTGGACAAGTCTTTCTTGGCTTGAAATGCCTGACCGAGTTTTACTTGTATGTCAGCGCTATCGCCGGAGCGAGAAGCACTTTGATAAGCTTGCACGGATTTATCCGAATCTCCTAGGACTCTGTAGACATCACCAAGTTTGCTGAAAGTCTTGGGGTCTGCCTGAATTCTGCCGGCAGCTTCATATTCGACAACAGCTCCCTGGAAGTCTCCAGCTAAACGAGCCGCATCGCCTAGGGCAATTCTGTCTTTGGCTGAATTAGGATTCTTGCCCAAGTAGCCGATAATACCGTCCAGGTTGTTTATGGAGGTTGAATTGCCAGGCGATAAGTAAAGGGCTTTGTGAAATAGCTTTATGGCTTCCTTGGCATTGCCCTGCAAGGAAAGACCATAATTGTTGTAGGCAATAGCTAGGTTTTCCTTGGCTTTGGCGTAATTGCTGTCCAACTTCAAGGCTTCCTCGAACTTCTGGATGGCCAATTGATAGTTGTTGTTATTGAGCGCTCGGACGCCCTCGTTGTTTAATTCCACCAGGCGCGCATTGTCGGCGGCAAAAACAGCTGGGGTCATAATCGGTGGGCCGGCCAAAATCAGACTTGCCGAAATTGCCAGCAGTAAAAATCGTTTGTCCATAAGTTTTACTTTCGGGGTGGAATTGTCTTTTACGTCCGTATCTCCGATATGCCCCAATTATGGATTTTAGCAATCCCTTTTAATTTGGACTACCAATAATGTTTTTGAACGTGAATTTACGAGAAATGTTCCTGATAATAATTATCAGGCTTTCGGCTCGATAAGACCGTAATTTTTGTCGCGACGGTGATAGACCGTATTTACATGGCCGGTATCGGAATTGATGAACATAAAGAAGTCATGTCCTAAAAGGTCCATCTGACTGCAAGCCTCTTCCGGCGACATGGGCTTTAACGGGAATTGCTTAGAGCGCACTATGCGCGGTTTGATTTCCTCAAAGGCAATGTCCCTTTTTACAGCCTCGTCGCTGTCCGGCAAGGAAGAGGCGTCCCGTTCTTCATGTATTTCGGTTTCGCGAATCTTAACTCCCTTGTGATAATAGCGAGTTTTAAACTTGCGCAATTGGCGCTCAATCTTGTCTGCTACCAGGTCGATTGAGGCGTACATATTTTCAGTGGATTCTTGACCCCTAATTATTGAGCCGTTGACCTTAATGGTTATTTCGGCGGTTTGGTTATCAGGGATGGAAGGGTTTTTTGCCACACTTAAAAGAGCTGTTACATCAAGTGGGTGATCAAAGTGTTTTTGAGCTCTACTCAACTTATCCTTGAGGTAGTCTTTGAGTGCGTTTGTGAGTTCAATATTTCTTCCGGTGACCGTGACTTGCATAGTCACACCTCCAGTCTTGCTTGCTATGGGGAGGATATAAATGAGAGATATGTCAATAAACAAAAATAGTCTGTCCTGGGATTACCCGTGAACAGAACTAAATTGCTCTTGTCTCTCATATTTCCAATCTACCCCCTGATGTAGGCTTTTTACCAGGAAATGGGCCTGATTGTTGACTTATATTTCTGACAAAATTGAGCTTGGAAATTACGGCTTGTGGGCGGCTTTCAGCCCCGAGCGGGCCTCGACAACCATCTGAGCGGCATCCAAATAATTGATTGGTTTAATGGAAACACCTGCTGCTTGGGCCGGTTGCATAAAGATAGAGTCCAAGCGCTTGGGCGCCTTTTTAGCCTGGTTGGTAATAGCTGTCCCTTGGGCAGCAGCGCGGAAGTTTTGCTCGACTGCCATAGCCAGAAGGGCATAGGCTTCACGAGGATATACCGGCTGTTTAAGAAAATCTTCGCTGGGCGAGGCATCAAATGAGCCCGGCAGGTGACCAATTTTCTTTAAGAATAAGTAGGCATCGAAACCGCTTTGCTCACAATCTCCAGATTCCAATTGATGCAGCTTGCTGACGACCAATTTGTAAAAGTCGGACCGCGAAATAGGTTGTGTTGGATCGGAATTAGAAGGTTCGCTAATGGAAGCTGATGATTTTAATGATTTGAGGCACTTGAGACGGAAGCGCGTGTTGGGATGAATGAAATCCCGATACTTGGTTAGTGCAAGCAATTGCTCATCAGTAATTTTTTGATTGGGATAGATGCTGGCGCTGGTTGCTTCTGCTGCCTGGCAGCCTTTGAGGAATTGGAGAATTTGTTGAGAATCCGTGCCCATGCCGTCGCCAATCATGTGAATGTCGATATCGGCTCTGCCGCTTAATTGTCTTATTTTGGCGATGCTGTTAATGGCATAAGTGTAAGGGTCAACTGTATTCATCTTGCCTGACCAATAGGTCATTGGAGCTACGACGTTGAAGTTGTTGGCAATGGTTTTCCAGGGAGTAATTCCAGCTTGTTGAGCCCGATTCAAGGGACTGTAAACAATAGCTACCATCGGATAGTCTTGACCAAGTGATTGGCGAATTCTCTGTACGTAAGTGTCTATGTGTGCGGCACTGACATTGGATTCCATGTCTGCTCCAACAGCATCAATTCTTTGCCCTGACGGTGTGAGGAAGTTGCCCACATATATGAGCTTGTCAGCGTCACTTGTGGGGTTGTGCAATTCGGAAAATGACCAGGCAATAACTCGTATGTTGTGCTTGTGACAGGCTTCAATAATGGCGGCAAACTTGGCTGGCTCACGCAAAGCTTCCGTGTTGCTGCGTGAGGTTTGAATGAAATAATTCCTTACCCCATGTGTATAGAGTCGGGCAAAATAGCTGTCAACGTCGCCATCCGGGTAATTCCACAAATTTACCCAGAGCCCGGCTCCAGCAGCTAATCCAGGTGCTTTCACGGGTTCGGCTGATGCTTTTGAGACTGTTGCAAAAAGCGTTAGGCAGGCTGCCACAACTGGTAGCAGGAAGATTTTCTTCATGTGTTGTGGTCTCCAGAGCCAGGTGCCAATAAATCCATTATAGTCATGAGGAGCCAGCAGACAAGCTCTTGGCCTCTTGACCTCTATTTTCCCCAATTCTTGTTTACAATAACCTCATGAAAATTGCTCTTGCCCAAATTAACCCGACGGTCGGCGACATCAGTTACAACGTCGAAAAAATCATTTCCTTTGGTCATCAGGCAAAACTAAAGGGTGCCGAATTGGTCATTTTTCCTGAGCTGGCTGTGACAGGATACCCGCCGAAGGACTTGCTTCTAAAAGCCAACTTTATTGCTTCCAATTTAGATGGTTTGCAAAGAATAGCCTATGAGTTGGCCGACATTGCCGTATTGGTTGGCTTTGCTGATCCCAATCCGGGCAGTGGGCGACCAGTACATAACGCGTGCGCATTTATTAAGGACGGCAAAGTGAATTCAGTGCAACACAAGTCTTTGTTGCCCACTTATGATGTGTTTGATGAAGATAGATATTTTGAACCAGCTTCCAAATATGTAACTTGCGAAATTGGCGGGCGCAAAATGGCTCTGTCCATATGTGAGGACATTTGGAATTATCGAGAGCTTTTCCCCAAACCGCGCTACTTAATTGATCCAATTGAGAAAGTTTGTGAGGACAAACCGGAAATTTTGATCAATATTTCCGCTTCGCCGTTTACTGCCGGCAAAGAACATATCCGCCATGAGCTTGTCAGAGCACAAGCAATGCGCTGGGGTATTCCTGTTGTTTATGTCAATCAAGTCGGCGGCAATGATGATTTGATTTTTGATGGCCGATCAATTGTTGTCAATGCTTACGGCGAGTTGATTGCTCGCGCAGCAGCGTTTGAAGAAGACCTATTGCTTGTGGATATTGATGCCGGCAAAGGTGAAATTAAGGACTCACCTGAAGATAAAACGATTAATGTCTATAAGGCATTGGTTTTAGGAACGGCCGATTACATGCGCAAGTGTGGTTTTAAGAAGGCTGTTATTGGCTTGTCCGGCGGCATTGATTCGGCTGTCACTGCAGCAATTGCAACAGCTGCAGTCGGTTCGCATAATGTCCTTGGTGTGGCAATGCCTTCGCCATTTTCGTCTGAACATAGCGTAAGTGATGCTCAGGATTTAGCAGAGAATTTGGGTATTGAGTTTCAAATTGTACCGATTGCCGAACCAATGCAGGCATTTGACACAATATTGCATCCGATGTTTGAACAGACTAAAAGGGATGTTACCGAAGAGAATATTCAAGCAAGAATTCGCGGCATGATCTTAATGTCCGTGTCTAATAAGTTTGGCTTCCTTGTTCTTACAACAGGAAATAAGTCGGAATTGGCTGTCGGCTATTGCACCTTGTACGGCGATATGTGTGGCGGTTTGGCTGTCATTTCCGATTTGCCAAAGATGATGGTCTATGATCTGGCACGCTACATAAATGAAGAAGCGGACAAGGAAATAATTCCAGTTTCGACAATTGAAAAACCCCCTTCGGCCGAACTTAGACCAGGGCAGCTTGACCAAGACTCTTTGCCACCATATGTGGTGCTTGACGGCATTATTAACGCCTATGTTGAACAGAAACGCAGTATCGAAGAAATTGTTAAGCTCGGATACAAGGAAGAGGTTGTGCTTGATGTTGTCAATCGCATAAACGGCAATGAATACAAACGCCAGCAAGCAGCACCAGGCTTGAAGGTTACCGCCCAGTCATTTGGATCGGGCTGGCGCATGCCAATTGCGCAAAGGTTTCGCGAAGTTTGCATGTTGCCCAGCGACGGAAACAAGGGCAATTGAACCTGATAAAATTTGCCAAGCATATCAAGCATATTATGTGTAGAGAACCCCTACAGAGGTATTCATGGGCAGACAAGATGATGAAATTCAACGCAAGTTGAATGAACTGGAAGCCTCGTTGGACTATTCGACCAATGAAGAAGAGGCTGGCACTGTTTTAAAAGTACCGGCAGATTCTCAAGTCACAACGACAGCGGGTATCGCCTCTGAATTAAACATTTTTATGGGTTTGGGGTTGCTCCTGACCAGTGTTCTGATGCTCTTTCACCATGTCAAGGTGGGAACTGGTTGGCTGTCCTGGTTTGGCTTTGGTGGACAAGGATTTGGCTTTGTAATTATTCCTCTGCTTATTGGTCTTTCGATTATTTTCTACAACCATAAGTCGATAGCTGGTTGGGTAATTACAGCTGCCAGTTGTGCGCTGATTTTCTTTGCTGTTCTGTCGCAGCTGGTGATGACATTTCCGACTACGTCATTGCTTGGTTTGATAATCATGTTTTTGCCGCTGGCTTTAGGAATTGCAATGTTGATGAAGGGCTTGTCGGGACAGAAGAGCGGCAAGTAATTAGGAGTTCGAAATTCATATGACGCAAGGTGGAGCCGTGACACAAGTTAGGCAGCAAGTAACCCTGACGAAGAAAAATTCCGGAGTGGCGGTAATCTTGCTTGATTGCCCCGGACGATCCAATGTGCTTAATGGCAATGTTCTTGAAGATCTGGAGAATGCTGTCATGCATGCCGAGGCAGATGATGACATAAAAGCAATTGTCTTCATGTCCGGTAAGTCTGATACATTTTTGTCTGGTGCTGATCTTGTGGAAGTGAGACGTTTTGCCGGTGAAGATGCTGCGCGGAAACTTTGTCGCAAGGGACAGATATTTATAAATAAAACCAAGCACCTAACAAAACCAGTTGTTGGGGCAATTAACGGTGCTTGTTTGGGTGGTGGTATTGAACTAATTCTTTGCCTACATAAGCGTATCGCTACTAATGATCCAATTACAGTCTTTGCCATGCCCGAAGTTCGTTTAGGGCTAATTCCTGGTTTGGGCGGTACGCAACGCTTGCCGCGCTTGTTGGGTGTAAAAACCGCACTTGAAGTTATCCTTGGCAGTGAACCTTTTGATGCTAACCGAGCTCTGGATATTGGACTAATCGATGAGATTGTGTCTGCTGATGAGTTAATGGCCCGCGCTGAGAAAATGGCTTTACAGGTGGCAAGTGCTGGACCGGATGCTTTGGCTGAGTTAGTTGAAAAAACGGATGGACTGCCCTCCGACTATGAGGCAGACAAGTTAAAGACCTTATTTGCCATTACCGAGCGATCGCTTAGAATTACTACAAAAGGACATTATCCAGCACCACTACGTGCTGTGCAGGTTATGAAAGATGGTCTCAATCAAGGACTGGATGCTGGTCTGGAATTAGAGGCCAATGCATTTGCCGAGTTGTGTACCAGTGAAGTTACGCACAACTTGATGTCCATCATGCTGGCTTCTGAGTTTTACAAGCTAAGTGCTTCGGCGCCGTCAAAAAGGGCAACTCTTCCGCCAATAAGGACTATCGGAGTTATTGGCAGCGGCACAATGGGATCGGCTATTGCCGAACTTGCTTATTCGCGTGGCTTTGAAGTCTATCTCAAAGGTCGTGATGCCAATCGTGTTGCGGAATCCGTCGAGAAGATACGGGACTCGCAAGCTCGTAAGAGAGAACGCGCTACAAATACAAGTGCCAAAGAGGGTATTTTGCG
>Ga0187893_10014575_pt1 | contig 10696 bp, 11 predicted proteins | sample MA1701074metaG_FD_139574 | JGI IMG/M metagenome (GOLD analysis project Ga0187893, IMG submission 139574) | White microbial mat communities from a basaltic lava cave in the Kipuka Kanohina Cave System on the Island of Hawaii, USA - MA170107-4 metaG ...
CGTCCGGCTCGAGGGGACCAACGTCGACAAGGCCCGGCAGATGCTCAAGGACGCGGCCATCCCCCAACTCGTCCCCGCCGCCGACCTGACCGACGCGGCAAAAAAAGTCTGCGCGGCGGTGTAACGGCGCTCGGTCACATCGTCGTCCGCGCGCTCGTCCCCCCGCCCGCGGCCTCGATCAGGCCTTCCGCCGGTTGCACCACGGCGTGCTGCCCTCCGCCAGCCACCGGTCCCACGCGGCGTGGTCGGCGATCTCCACCCCGTCCTCGATCGCGCGGCGGTGCAAAAAACGCTGAAGTTCGGCCAGGAAGTGCGTGTCCATCAGGTCGGGGTGTTCCGGCAGGTGGGCGTGCAATGCGCGGAACACCTGCTTGAGTTCCGCCAGTTCGTGCGCCCCGATCACCGTCTCGCCGCGCATCTCGAAACTCATCGCCGGCTGCTCCCCGTGCGGCCTCGACATCTCGAGGGCCGGGGGCCATCATACCCGCGGGACGGACGGACGCAAGGCGCGGGGTAATTCCGTGGCGCGGTTCGCGGGAGATTATTCTGGTTCGTGCGGCGCGTGCGGCGAACACGTCGAGTTCGCCGTCGGCATCCGCCCGGGGACCGACCCGGTCGCGCTGCACTTCGGCCCCTCCGGCCCCGCGCCGATCGAGATCGCCGACCTCGAACTGAAGACGATGATCGACGATGCCCTCGACGTGCGCCTGTCGTTCATCTGTCCGCTCTGCGGACAGCGCTCGCCGGGCCGCATCACGTGCCGGCCGACCGCCCCCGCGCCCCGACCCGAAGATTAGCCCTCCGGCGCGACGCCGGCGCGTGCCGCCGCCTCGCCGCCGGAGAAAATGGAGGAAGGAGGCAAATGATGAGAGCAAATGCACTGTTAGGTGGCGTTTCGGCCCTGCTTGCCTGGACGGTCGCTGCCGGCTCGGCCTACGCCGTGAACGGATCGCCGACCTGGTCGATTGTGTCGCTCTGGCCCGGCCCGGGCGGCACGCAGTACGTCAGTTCGCCGCGGATGGCCTTCGATCACTACGGCACGCCGGCGGTGTCGTGGTCGATCGTCGACGCCGTGGGCATCGCCGCCAACCAGGTCTATCACTCCCAGCAGACGCCGCTGGGGCTGTGGTCGCATCGGCAGATGGCCTCCGGCATCGGGTCGGGGCTGCTGACGAGCGTCTCCTATGACCGCGCCGAACGCCCGCACGTCGCCTGGCTGAACTCCAACGGGTCGCTCAATGCGTCGTTCAACTTCGGCGCGTCGCAGAATCTGACCGCGGCGCCGGCGGCGGCAACCGCGCTTCCGTCGTTGTCGCTGCGCCACGACCTGGCCGGAAACCTGGTCGGCATCTACGCCGGGTCGTCCGCGGGGCAGATCGGCGCGATCACCTGGAACGGCACGACCTACTCCCGCGCGCTCCTGACGACCCTCCCCGGCGTGAGCAGCGTCCGTTCCGCCGCGCTGACGATCGACCATCGCGGCCTGCGCCACATGGTGCTCGATGCCGTGCTTCAGCCGTCCGGCGCGCGGGCGGTCGTGCTTGCCTCCGAGCCGGCGAACAACGCCGCGTGGGTCTCCGGCGTCCTGACGACCGCCGACGCGGTGACGGGCGTCGACATCACGACCCGCGGAAGCGACGGCCGCGTCGCCTTCACCTACGCGACACGCACCGGGACGCTCTCGCAACTGTTCTACGCCGAATCGAACGGCTCGACGATCACCACGGCGACGGTCTCGTCCAGCAGTACGGCCCAGTACGGCGGCGTGTCGCTGGCGTTCGACCGGACCGACGGCCAGCCGGCGATCGGGTTCGTCGACGCGACGAACCGCGACCTGCTCTTCTCGTTTCGCAACCCCGGCGGCACATGGACCACGGGGGTCGTCGATCCCGACATTTCGCTGACCTCGCCGCTCCTCGGCGAGCCGATCTTCCCGTCGCTGGCGTTCAACGAGTTCGGGACCGGCTGGCCGGCGCTCGCCTACGTCGGCGGCAACGGGGATCTGCGCGTCGCGTTCGACCCGCCCGCGCCCGAGCCGGCGACGGCGGTACTGTTCCCGGCGGCCGCCGTCGCGTTCGCGCGGCGGCGGATCGGTCGCGGCGGGCAGTCCTGATGCGCTCGACCCTGTATACGAGCGTGATTGTTGCCGGCGCGCTCGCGCTCGGCGGAGCGCCGGCTGCGGCCGACGCCCCGCCCGTTTATCTCACGGAGGGGCCGCGGGTGTGGCTCCTGCGCGATCTGAACGCCGACGGTGACTACTTTGAGTTCACCGAGGTCCTGCTCTACGCTGAAACCCCCAACGCCGCATGGGGGGCCATCGCGGACTCGGCCGACGGATTGTGCGCCGTCAATCAGAACGGGTCGGACGTGTCCCGTTTCCGCGATCTGAACGGCGACGGCGACGCGCTGGACGCCGGCGAGCGACGAGTCTTCGTGCAGGCCGGCGGACGGATGTTCACTCAGATCGCCGCGAGGGCCGGCGGCGGACTCTGGCTGTTCGACGCGACGGCGTCCACGCTGCTCCGCGCGATCGACCTCAACGGCGACGGCGACGCGGACGGCTTCGGCGAGTTGCTGCCGGTCTGGACCGCCGGCGGTGCGGTCAGCCGAATCGCGCCGCGGCCCGACGGCCGCCTGCTGATCGGGTTGGCGACCGCGGGATCGTCCGTGCGCCTGCTGCATGATCGCAACGGCGACGGCGACTTCCTCGATTTCGCGGAGAACCTGCCCTACGTCGAGAACCGTCCGGGCTGCGCGGACCTGGCGGTGATCGACGACCGGACCGCGCTGCTGCTTTCCGAGGAGCCCAACCGCACGATCTATCGCCTGTTTGACCGGACGGGCGACGACGACTGCCTCGACGCCGCCGAATTTGTCGTGTTCTCGCCGCCTCTGCTCAACGCCGGCGCGCGGTTCGCCCTGCTCAGTGCCGACCCGGCGAGTATGCTGCTGCTGCGGCCGGCGGCGGGCGACCTCCTGCGCATCGCCGATGCAAACGGTGACGACGACGCGCTGGACTACAACGAGGTGCAGTCGGTAGCCGTCGGACTGACGCTGACGGCCTCCTCGGCCTTGGCCGTCCTGCGCGATGCGACGACGCCGTGCCTCGCAGGCGACCTCGACGCCGACGGCGTCGTGACCTCCGGGGACGCGCGCCTGCTCGCCGAGGTATTGCTGGGGCGGACGGTGCCGCCGGAGCCGTGCCGCTCCGACGTGAACGGCGACGGGATGTGGAACGGGAGCGACGTTCAGGCGTTCGCGGCCGTCCTCCTGGCGACGAACTGACCGCGGCCGCGGGCCGGAGGTAGCATGAGCCGGGTCTTTTGCAGGCGGGTCGTGGTGCGGTTCGACGACGCCGATTACGTCGGCGTGCTATACTTCCCCCAGCAGATACACTATTTCATGCAGACGCTGGATGATTTTTTCCGCGAGGCGCTCGGCCTGCCGTGGCGCGACATGCTGGACCGCGACGGCCTGGTGCTGCCGACGGTCAACGTCCGCGTCGATTACCACTACCCGCTGCGCCTGGGCGAGGAGGCGGACATCTCCGTCCGCGTCGCCCATCTGGGCGGCCGAAGCGTGCGCTTTCACTACGAAGTGACGCAAGTCTCCGGCGGCCGCAGGACGTGCACGGCCGAACACGCCGTCGTATTCTGCGCCCGCGATACGTGGAAACCGGTGCCCATCCCGCCGCGCTACCGGGCGGCGCTGGAGGGGTACCTCGTCGCCAAGTGAATCGGGTCCGGTTTCACGCGACGCCGTGGCCGCGCGTGATGGGAGATTGACGATGCCGGGATGGATTCGCCCCGCGGGCGCGTGCGCCCTGCTGATAGTCGCGAGCACGTCGCTCGCCGGCTGCAAACAGGAGGAGCCGAAGGACCCGGCCGCCGTCCAGGCCGAGGTGTCGGCCAAACTTGCGAAGGCAGACCTGGCCGACGGCAAGGAGGACAAGGTGGTCTCGAAGTGCGGCGCCTGCGACCTGGGAATGGACGGCAGCGCCGACCACGCCCTGACGGTTTCCGGGTACACGCTGCATTTCTGCTCCGCCGGCTGCCGGAGCCATTTTGAGGAGGATACCTCGAACGCGATCGTGGCGATGAAGGTACCGCAGTAGGCGGCGCGTCGCCGCGGTGCGATGCTCCGGCCGGCGAGGCCCCGGCCGCTTCGGGCGGCGCGAACGTGCCAGGCAACTTTTTCCCGTCGTTGCACCCCTGCTGGCGCTGCGGGCTGGCGTGCCTGCTCGTCGGCTGCGCTTCCCACGCGAATCAGCGCGAGACGGGCCCCGCCGGGCCTTCACCCGGACCCTTTCAACCCCCGACGGCCCACTTCGGCATCCGCGCGCGGACCGCCCTTCGGTTTGAGCGCGCGCTCTACTACAAGCCGCGCCGGTCCGATTCTGATGAGGACCCTCCGCGGCTGGGACCGCTGCTGATCCAGGAACTCGCGCCGCGCGCCCCCGCGGCCGACGCGCCGCGACTGGCGCGGGCGTTGAACTCGGCAAAATCTCAACTGAGTACCCGCGCCCGTCAACCGGCGGTGTACATATCCGAATCCGTGGCACAATTCGGCGGCCGCTCCTGCCGCCGCCTGAGTTACCTGTGGTCCGTCGCCGCTGACCCGGCCGACGGCCCGCCAGTCTGGCGCGGCGTCCGCATGACGCTGGACTCCGCGGGGATGCCGGCCGTGTGGGAAGTGTTCGGGCCGACCGACGGCCTGGCCGTGCTGTATGTCAGCCGCTCGCTAAACGCGCGGGCCGAAGGGGCGTACGGCGGACCGCTGCCCGGCCGGGCGTTTGCCGTCGAGCGCCCCATCGACGAGCAGCCGGCCGTGGTCGTCGCACGCCTGCTGGACGACGGGCCCGTGCCGATGGGACCGTTCGTCTATCTCGATGCGACGGCCCGGCGGATCACGACGCTGCTCTGCCGCTGCATGTCCTCGCAACTGGACGAAGCGGTCGAGACCGTCGAATACGAACTGCTGCCCTTGGAATCGCTCCGGGAGCCGGGCCGCCGGGCCAACCGCCCCACCCGGCTCCCCGTCGACCCCAACGATCTCGCTCCGCTTCCGGAGATGGCCGACCCGGCGTGGCTGGAGCGGGCATTGCGCCTGCCGCCCAACTGGCCCTGATCTTCCCGAATGCCGGACGCCGGATTCTGCGCGCGGGCGAAGGCAGGATCGATTTACGTCCCGCGCGTGTCCGCGCCGCGGTGTCGCAGCCACAGGTAGACCATCAGCACCGAGCCGAGCACGGCGAACGGCAGCATCGAGCCGAACCAGACCGTCGTGTCCAGTCGGCCGCCGGCCGCGCCCTTCGCCGCCGCTTCAGGCGACGAGCCGAGCACGTCGAAGAGCCAGCCCATGCCGTAGCCGGACAGCAGCGCCCCGTAATACTGGAACGAGTCGATGATGCCCGAGGAGCACCCGGCCATTTTGCGCCCGCCCAGGTCCATCGCCGCCGCGGTGCCGAGGATCGAATGCGTCGCGTTGCACATCATCGCGATGCCCAGCACGACGACGGCGGCGGTCCACGCGGAGCCGTCCGTCCCGCCGTGCGGCAGCCCGATCGCGGCCAGGATCAACGCCGTCTGTCCCAGATAGAGCAACGCAGCGACGGGCGCGCGCCGTCCGCGAAAGATCGTGTCCGAGATGTAGCCCGACGCCAACGATCCCGCCGTCGCGACGATCGGCAGCCCCAGGGCGAACACCGCAAAAAGCGTCGATTCCCGGCCGACGTTCCAGGCGTCCCGCAGGTACACCGCGTACCAGGCATCCACCGCCCGCCGCACGAACCCGGTGCAGAAATACGCCCCCGCCACCATCCACACGATCGGGTTCGGGGCGATCTTCCGCACCACGTCCATCAGCCGCACCCGCTCGTGCGGATCGTCGTCGGCGGACTCGTCATCATGGACGATGCGGTAGCCGGCCTCCTCCGGGTGGTTCTTCACCGCGAGGTTCATCAGTACGACGATGACGGCCACGACGACGGGCGGGATCAGGAACATGTACCGCCAGTCGAGTTTCGGGATCAGTGTGAACGACGTGGCCGCGACCGTGATCGTCAGCCCCGTCGCCAGCCACACGCCCAGTTGGTTTGCGCCCAACTGCCCGAGGTTGATCATCGCCCCGAAGATGCCGGCGAACGCTCCGCGCTCCCGGCGGCGGAACCACGCCGTGTTGATCTTCACCATGCCCGGCGCGCCGTAGGCCTGAAAGAATCCGTCGGCCGAGCGCAGCACGACGAGCAGCCAGAGCACCCCGCCGATCGTCGACCAGGTCGCCAGTCCGAACGCGAGGTTGAGCACGATCGTCGCCACCGCTCCGATGGTCATGGCCCGCTTGCCGCCCAGCCGGTCGGTGAACAGGCCGTTGATCATCTGGCCCACGGCGTACGCCCCGTCGCGCCCGGACTGGATGACGCCGTACTGCTTGTTGTCGAGGTTCAGGTCGGTCTTCAGTTCGTTGGCGACGGGCGCGAGGTTGTAGCGGCAGAGGTAATACGCCGCGTAGGTCAATCCGAGGAAGAACCAGTTCCGCCCGCGGCGCAGACGGTAGCCGGGCGGCAGGTCGCTTGACGGTGTCTGGGCCGGATGGTCGGGAGAAGTCATGCCGCGGCGCGCCGGTGACAGGACGTCAGGCCGCCGAGCGCTTCGCCCGGCGATCGCGCGGAAGCGTACCGTGCTTGGGTCTGCGGCTCAATCGCCGCCCGCCGGTCCCTCCGCGCCGCCCCGTCGCGCGCCCGTAGAATGCCGCGGATGCCGCTCGTCGCGCGACGCCTGACGCTCTGGCCGCTCGAGATCCCGTTGCGCACCCGCTTTCGCCACGCCGCCGCGCAGCGCGGCGCGGCCCGGCCGATCATCGCGCAGATCGAATTGTCCGATGGAACGATCGGCTACGGCGAGACGCACCCCCGTGCCTACGTCAGCGGCGAGACGGAGCAGTCCGTCCTCGAGGCGATTCATCGGGTCTTCCTCCCGGCTTTGACCACCCTGCGGGCAGAGCGATTCTCCGAGGCCCTCGAGGCCATCGACGCCCTGCCGCTCGTCGACGACGCGCCCCCCCCCCTGACGGCCGCCCGCGCCGCGCTCGAACTGGCCCTGCTTGATGCCTACTCCCGCGCGCTGCGCCGGCCGATGGACGAGATCGCCGGCTGGCTTGGCGTCGCGGGGCTGGGGCCGCCCGGCTCCGGCGGCATCCGGTACAGCGGCGTCCTCGGCGCGGAAGAGCCGCAGCGCGTCAGCCGGTCGATCCGAAAGATGCGCTGCTTCGGCCTGCGCGATTTCAAACTGAAGGTCGGCGACGACGGCGACGACTCGCGGGTCCGCGCCGTTCTGCGGGCCCTCGGCCGTGCGCCGCGGCGCGGCGCAGCGACGCTCCGGCTTGACGCGAACGGGGCCTGGAACGTCGAACAGGCCCGCGAACGTCTGAAGGCCTGGGCCGACCTGCCGATCGCCTGCGTCGAGCAGCCCGTGCCGCGCGGCGCCGCGGCCGAATTGCACCAACTCCAGATCGGCAGCCCTTTCCCGCTCATGGCCGACGAGTCGCTCGTTTCCGCGGACGACGCCGAGGACCTCATCGTTCATGAGGCCGTCGGCGCGTTCAACATCCGGCTCAGCAAGAACGGCGGCCTGTTGCCGGCGATCCGGCTGGCGTTGCTTGCCCGGCGCCACCGACTTCGATACCAACTCGGCTGCATGGTGGGCGAGACGAGCATTCTCTCAGCCGCGGGGCAGTGGTTTCTCCGCCTGGTGCCCGGCGTCTGGTTCGCCGAGGGCGCCTACGGCCGCTTCCTGCTGCGCGGCGACGTGACGCGCCGGTCTGTCCGGTTCGGATTCGGCGGGCGCGCCCGTCCGCCCGCAGGGCTTGGCTGGGGCGTCGACGTGGACGAGCGCTTCCTGCGGCGCTGGTGTCCGGACGGACCGATGACCTTCCCTCTCTGACGGGCCGCTATGAACGGGTCGTCTCTCGCCGAAAGGCGCCGGGCCGTCTCGATCAGACGCCCGTGTTCGACGGGCTTGCACAGATACTCGTCGAACCCGGCTGTGGCGCAGCGCTGCCGCTCCGCCTCCAGAACGTGCGCCGTCAGCGCGACGATCGGTCCGCCGTAGCCCCGACGCCGCAATTCCCGTACTGCCTCTGGTCCGCTAAGCACCGGCAGATCGACGTCCATCAACACCAGGTCGAAAGGATCGCCTCCCTCGCACGCCTTGAGCGCGACGGCGACCGCCTGCCGGCCATCCGACGCGGTCGTGACCGCTGCGCCGGCCTTGCGCAGCAGATAGGCCAACAGACGCCGGCTGTCCGGACAGTCCTCGACCAGCAGGATGCGCCGACCCCCGAGCGTCGGATGACGGAAGTCGGGCCCGCGCGAGTGCCGCTCAGGGTGCTCCTCGGGAGCAGGGAGAAGTAGGCGGGCAGGAAGCGGCGCGCAGATGGACACACAGAACGTGCTGCCGTGCCCGGCGCGGCTCTGTACGGTGATGTCCCCACCGAGCAGTCGCGCGAGCCGACGGCTGATGCTCAGACCCAGTCCCGTTCCGCCGAACCGGCCCGCGATCGACGCATCGGACTGCTCAAACGCCTGAAACAATCGATGAAGACGCGCGGAGGGGATGCCGATGCCCGTGTCGCTTACCTCGAAGACGATCCGCGGCGCTTCAGGATCGGCGCCCCGTCGCGCCGCCAGCCGCACCTCGCCGCTCGGCGTGAACTTGACCGCGTTGCCCAGCAGGTTGAGCAGGATCTGTTTCAGGCGCATCGGGTCGGTCACGATTTCGTTGGGCAGGGCCGGGTCAAGTTCTATCCGCAGGGCCAGCCCCTTGGCCGCGGCGGCTGCGCCGACGGCCGCCTGCACCTCGCCGATCAGTGCGGGCAGGTCCGTCGCCAGGCGTCCCGGCTCCATGCGGTGCGCCTTCAGGCGCGACAGGTCCAGGATTTCGTCCACCACGTGCAGCAGGTGCGCCCCGTTGCGATGGATCACCTCGGCTGCGAACGCGGCCTCCGCGGCCGCCAAACGCCCCTCCGCCAGCAACTCCGCGTATCCCAGAACCGCCGTCAAGGGGGTGCGGATTTCATGGCTCATCCGCGCCAGGAATGCGTTATTGCGCCGTATCAGACGCCGCGCCTTCCCGGCGGGCCCTTCCGCCGGCCGGGTTGCGATCGTTTCTCCGGGGGCGCCTCCGCCGTCCCGCCACGCATCAATCCGCGGCGCAGCGCCGTCCCGGGTCGAGACCCCACCGGGCCGCGCAGGGACGGGCGCTCCGCCCTCGAACGATGCGTCGAATGGCCGTCCGGTCGCTCGGTCGCCCCGAGCGACGCCGTGATCTAGGCGATTAACCTTCGACACCGCCGAATCTCCACCCCGACCTGACTCTGCTATATCGCCTATTAAGATAGATGTGATTACCACAATCTCGATCCGCGCCGGGCGTCGCCCCGCGGGCTTTCCGGTCCGCGCCCGGCCGGCGGCTTCGTGGTCCCTTTTCGGACCGTGCGCAAGTCGCCGTCGTCTCTCACCCCTGGATGCCTCCCCTGCGGATCCCTACGATGTCGCCGACCGCGGAGGTGCATCGTGCGCGTATTGGTGACCGGCGGCCGGGGAATGATCGGATCCGCCGTGGCGCAGACCGCGCCGGACGGCGTCGAGGCCGTTTACTGCGGCCGGAACGAGGCCGACCTGACCGACCCGCGCCAGTGCGACGCCCTGTTCGACCGGACGCGCCCCACGCACGTCATCCACCTGGCGGCACGGGTCGGCGGCGTCCTCGACAACACGCGCTTCCCCGCCGAATTCTTCCGCGAAAACGTGCTGATCGATTCGCACGTGCTCGACGCCGCGCGCCGCTTCGGTGCGGAAAAGGTCGTTTCTCTGCTCTCGTCCTGCATCTACCCGGACGGCGCGCCGCTGCCGCTGCGCGAGCAATCTCTGCACGCCGGCGAGCCGCATCCCTCCAACTTCGCCTACGCCTTCGCCAAGCGCATGCTCGAAGTCCAGTCCCGCGCCTGCGCCGCCCAGTACGGCTCGCGCTTCGTCTGCCTGATCCCCAACAACCTCTACGGCCCGCACGACCATTTCGACCTGGAATCGGGCCACGTGATCCCGGCCGTCATCCGCAAGGTCCACGCCGCGGCGCAGGGCGGGCCGCCGCCCGTGCTCTGGGGCGACGGTTCGCCCCGCCGCGAATTCACGTACTCGCCCGACCTCGGCCGCGCGGTGTGGTGGGCGCTGCGGGAATACGACGGCCCGCCGCTAAACGTCGGGACCGACGAGGAGATCTCCATCCGCGACGCCGCGGCGGTCATCTGCCGCGAACTCGGATACGACCCCGCGCGGATCTCGTGGGACGCCTCCCGGCCGTCCGGTCAGCCCCGCAAGCCCACCGACACGCGGCGCTTCCGCGAACGCTCCGGCCTGCAATCGACCCCGTTCACCGCCGGCGCGGCCGAGACGGTCCGCTGGTACCTGGCGAATCATCCCAACGTGCGCGGCGTGAGACCCTGAATCGCAAAGCCCCGAGCCGCGCAGGCCGCGACGCCCGCTTGGCGTAATTCACGATTGCGAGGGTGGCACCCGCCGCGGCGGGTGCTGGCGCGAGCGGAACGCCGGGGCCACAGTCAATCGTTAGCCGCCCTAATCAGTCGGAACGCTGATACAGATGGATCTTTGGAACGCCCCGCGCCGCCGTTTTGTGGCACC
>Ga0187893_10014577_pt1 | contig 10696 bp, 9 predicted proteins | sample MA1701074metaG_FD_139574 | JGI IMG/M metagenome (GOLD analysis project Ga0187893, IMG submission 139574) | White microbial mat communities from a basaltic lava cave in the Kipuka Kanohina Cave System on the Island of Hawaii, USA - MA170107-4 metaG ...
CTAAGAGGTGTTTGAGCATGTTCCGAGTCCAGGGAACGAGATCCTCGCGCAGATGCGGCTTGATCTCGCGCCAGCGTCGTGCTACGGTCCGGTCCGAGAAGTCGACTTCTCGCATGGGTGTAAGCCTCCTCTCTGGGTTGCCCAATCCAGGGGAGCTTACACCCTCTGCTTTTTCCGAGCGAACCCGATTTACACAGGAAACGGTACACTACCGAGAGCTCTCTTGAGTTGAAAAGAGCTAGAGAATCATGGTAGGATAAAACATCATCGAATCCGAGAGGAACGAGTGAATGAGACAGCTACCACGACCCCTGACGCACGGTGTTGCTCTTATCGCGGCCATGTTTCTGTGGCTCAATCCGTTTTGCCTTCTCCCTGAACTTGATGCGGCGGGCCATCACAGCGCGTCGCCATCAGAGCAAGACCACAGGGCACACCCCAGGGTACTCTGCGACGATCACGTACTCCACGCGGCCGGCATTGGCCACGACGCTGACATCAGCACAAAGGCCGGCATCGGCGGCCGGCTGCCGTCCCTCACCGAACTCCCGTTTTATCACCACTCGGTTGTGACCGCACACGAGCTGGAGGGCACCCCACTACGCGCGCCTCTCTCTGTGTCGCTTCCCCCGTCGAAAGCGCTGTACATCCTTCACTCCGCCTACCTGATTTAATCTCCGTTTCACCACCACCTCCGGCAAACGTCCCCTCCGCTGTAAACCGATTCTCTCTTTCCTTCTCAAGCAGGAGGGGATAAGCGCCTTATTCCATTTAATCACATCTCAACGGCTGTGAGGTGTCTATGTTCAACCGAACGAAGCGGTTCCCGCTTGTTGCCATCAGTTGCATTACCCTGTTGCTCCTTCCCGCACATATTGCGCAGGGAGGGGAGGCCACCCTCTCCCTGGCCGAGGCGATCACCCAGGCGCTAACCAACAGCCCGGAGCTGGCCGTCGAGCGGCGGCAGATCGATGTGGCGAGAGGAGAGTTGACCAAGGCCCGCGTCTATCCGCTCAACCCGGTGCTGGAGGTCAATCCAGCATACGGCTCGGGAAAGCTCAGGGATGTCGATAAGAGCGTCGGCACGAACGCCTTCGACGTGGCAGTCTCTCAGACTCTGCAGATCAAGGGGCAGTGGGGCTTGCGCATCGAGCGGGCGAAAGCCGACCTTGACCGGACCGGATGGACGGTCGGGGACGCTGAGCGTCGCATCAGGGCCGAAGTCAGTAGGGCGTTCACTGACGTACTGATCGACCAGGAACGCGTCAAGTTCTTTGGAGAGATCGTCGCGCTGAACCAGGAGCTTCTCAACATCTCCCAGCAACTGTTCGAGGCTGGGGCCGTGCCAAGGCTGGATGTGCTGAGGGCTGAGGTCGAGTTGCGGCGGGCACTCAACGACAGGACGACCGAGGAGAGGAATCTGGTTGCGGCCCGCAAGGAGCTGAACCTCCTGCTCGGGCAGCCAACCGATTTCGTTCCGCAGCCCGTGGGTCCGTTATTGTATGCCCTAGGCGAACTGAACCTTGAGAGACTGAAGCGCACCGGGATGGAGAGTCGGCCGGATCTCAAGGCCATGCGCGCTGGATTGGCTGCCGTCGAAAAAGAGCTAGCGATCGCCAGGGCGGAGCGATTTTTCCCGGAGGTGGCTGTGTCGCTCGGCTACAGCAATGACCTGGCGATCGATGGGAGGGAGCAGCGTGTCCTCTTCGGCGTTGCCATCCCGCTTCCATTGTTCAATCGGAGGCAGGGCGAGATTGAAACCACGCTTGGCGAACGGTCACGACAGACCGCAGCCCTCAGCTTTGTCGCAGCCCGGATCGACAAAGAGGTCGCGCAGGCCTATGAGCGGTTCGTCGCCTCTCAACGGATCGTCGAAGAGTTTGTCAAGAGGATCGTCCCGCAACAGGAGGAGAACTTTCGCCTACTTCGCGAGGGATACGAAGCCGGACAGTTCCGACTCACCGATGTGCTCCTCGGACAACGGGAGTTCATCGAGGGGCGGCTTCGCTATCTGGATGCAGCCGCCCAGTACAACATCTTTGCGGTAGAGCTCGAGCGGGCGATAGGCGCGCCGCTCCTCGAAACCGGGCCCACCCCATGAATCCTGAGGAGATCCGGGGGAAAAAGATGCATAGATTGGCACAGGTTTTCTGCGTGACACTCTTGGCGATGGCTCTGGCTATCATCGGCTGCGGCAGAGAGGAGCCCAGGCCGGGTCAAACAGGCGCAGCTCCGGGTCAGGGCATAAAGGCGCAGGAGAGTGGGACACCGGCCACGGGAGAGCGGGCAGATCACACCCACGCCACGGATGCGAAGCCGCATGACGATCAGCGTCACGACGGACCGCCCAAGGATGACCATAAAGAGTCGGCCAGATCAAGCGAAACATCGATCGGCATCCGGTTGACCGCCGAAGAGCGGGAAAACATTGGCCTCAAGACCGAGGTCGCGCAAGTTCGACCAATTGAAGATGTCCGCAAGCTTAATGGGATTGTGAAGCCCCACCCCGATCGCGTGGCCCAGGTGACGAGCCGCGTCCCGGGCAAGGTACTGGATATTCATGTCCCGTTAGGTGCCTTGGTGAAGAGAGGAGAAGACCTGCTGGAGGTCCAAAGCGTCGAGCTGGAGCGGGCGGAATTGAGCCTGATCCAGGCGGAGAACAAGCTGGCCCTCACGACTATCGATCTTGAGCGAGCGAAGAAGCTCGTCGAACGCGGGATCGCGGCCCGAAGAGAGCTGCTCACCCTGGAGAATCAGCAGCGTGAGCTTCTGAACGAGATCGAGAGCCTGACGCGACAATTGATCCTGCTCGGTCTTCCCCCGGAAGAGATCAAACGAATTCGACAGGAGAAGGCCGTCACCACGCTTCACATTCTCGCTCCTCTGGGCGGGACCATCGTGGAGCGGAACGTCGTCCTGGGCCAGATGATCGAGCCGAACGCCACGCTGATGAAGATCATCGACACTACCGTCATGATCGTCGAAGGAGAGGCCTTTGAGGACACACTGCCCCTGCTGAAGCTCGGCCAGAAGGTCCGGGTCGTCATCTCCGCCTACCCCACTGAGCTCTTCGATGGGAAGATCAGCTTCATCAGCCCAACGGTCAACCCGGCCAAACGGACCATCTCCATCTGGGCGGAGGTCAGAAATCACCGCGGGATGCTCAAGCAGGATCTCTTCGCGCAGGTCTACGCGATTGTGGGCGAACAGCGGAGAAGCCTCACCATCCCGGTCGAGGCGCTCATTAGCATGGATGGAGCGGAGTTCACGTTCGTCGAACGGGACGGTTCCTATGTGAGAGCCGAACTCGCGCTAGGCATCCGTAATGATCGATTCGCCGAGGTCAGACGCGGTCTCTCTCTTGGTGACCGGGTCGTCACAGACGGAAACCGGCAACTGTACGCGAAGTGGCTTGCCGCAAAGAGCGGAGCGCCGGCCCTGGGCGGTCACCCCCACTAAGCACCTGTCCTGAGCCTGTCGAAGGGCCCGTCCTGAGCCTGTCGAAGGAGCAGACATTGATGTTTGCCTGGATCATCCAGTGGTCTCTCAGAAATAGGCTCCTCGTGGTGGTCGCCTCGGTGGTCCTGCTGATTGCTGGCCTGTTGGCGGTCCGGCGGATCACCCTCGACGTCTTCCCCGAGTTCGCCCCGCCCCAAGTGGTCATCCAGACCGAGGCGCCCGGCCTGCCACCGCAGGACGTCGAGCTCCTCATCACCTTCCCCATCGAGACCGCGCTTAACGGGACCCCCGGGGTCGAGGCGATCCGTTCCAAATCGACGGCCGGCCTCTCGAGCATGGTGGTCGTCTTCACGTGGGGAACGAACATCTACACGGCCCGCCAGCTCGTCACCGAACGCCTCCAGGAGGTCAAGGACCGCTTCCCGCCTGGCACCAGGACCCCCGTGATGCTCCCGATCACCTCGGCGGTGGCCTGGCTGGTCAAATACGCGCTGACCAGCGATGCCGTCTCGCAGATGGACCTTCGCACGATCTCGGACTGGGACATCCGCAACCGGCTGCTGGCGATCCCCGGCGTGGCTTCGGTAATCTCCATCGGCGGCGAAGCGAAGCAATATCAGGTCCTGCTCTCCTCAGAGAAGCTGCTTCAATATGGCGTGACGGTCAAGGAGGTCCTCGACGCGGTGAGGAAGACGAACGTCAGCGTCCCCGGAGGCTTCCTGGTGGCGCCCGGCCAGGAGTATGTCGTCACTGGCGCCGGTCGAATCAGCTCCCTGGAGGATTTGAGGCAGACGAAGGTCGCGGAGCATGGCGGGATACCGATCCGGCTCGATCAGGTGGCGACCGTCCGTTTCGGCCCGGAGTTCAAGCGGGGAGATGCCACATTCAACGGCAGGCCGGCCGTCATCGGAACCGTCTCGAAGCTCTTTGGGGCCGATACCTTGACGGTCACCTACCAGGTGGAGCGGGCGCTGGAGGAGATCCGAAAGACCCTCCCCCCTGGGATCGAGATGAACGCCAAGGTTTTCCGCCAGGCCAGCTTCATCGAGTCCTCCGTCACCAACCTCCGCCGCGCCCTCTTAGAGGGGGGCGTGGTAGTGAGTATCGTCGTCATCTTCTTCCTCTTCAACGTCCGGGCCTCCTTCATCACCTTGACGGCGCTGCCTCTCTCCCTCCTCTCCGGCGTCCTGCTCCTCAAGGCGTTCGGGATCGGCATCAACACTATGACCCTCGGGGGGTTGGCCATCGCTATCGGTGCCGTCGTGGATGACGCGATCGTGGATGTGGAGAATATTGTCCGTCGGCTCCGGCTCAACCGGGAGAAGGCCCACCCCGATTCCGGCCTGAAGGTGATCTACGAGGCGTCGGTGGAGATCCGGCACGCCGTCGTTTACGCCACCTGGATCATCCTGATCGTCTTCATGCCGATCTTCTTCCTTGGTGGGGTTGAGGGGCGGATCTTCACCCCCCTCGGACTCGCCTTCACTCTCTCGCTCTTCGCCTCCCTGTTGGTCGCCGCGACGTTAGTCCCGGCCCTCGCCGCCATGCTCCTGCTCCGCCGGGGGGCAGACCGTCCTGAACGGGAGAGCCTGACCATCCGGGGCATGAAGCGAGCCTACGAGGCGCTCTTGCGCCGGGCCCTCCGCCACCCCCGATGGGTGATGCTGATCTGCATCCTCCTGACCGCCGGGAGCCTGGTCCTTCTCCCGTTCTTCGGCCGCTCCTTCCTTCCCGAGTTCCGAGAGGGGAACTTCATTTTGCAGGTGACGATGTTGCCCGGGACCTCCGTGCCGGAATCGATGCGGCTGGGAGAACGGATCATCCGGCTCCTGAGGAAGTACCCCGAGGTCATCTCCGTCGCCCAGCGGGCCGGACGGGCGGAGTTGGACGAGGATGCGCTGCCGCCGAACGTGAGCGAGTTCGACATGGCCCTTCAGTACGGGAAGCGCGATCCAGAGAAGTTACTCGGTGCCATCCGGGAGGACCTGGAGAAGGTTCCGGGTGTCGCCACCGTCCTTGGGCAGTTCATCTCCCACCGGCTGGACGAGGTCCTCTCCGGCATCCGGGCCCAGATCGCCATCAAGATCTACGGGCTCGATATGGCCACGCTGCGGGCGAGGGGGCAACAGGTGGAGCAGATCATGCGGGGGACCCAGGGGGTCACAGATCTGCTCCTCGAGCCCCTCATCGATGTCCCGGGTGTACGGATCACGGTCAATCGGGAGGAAGCCTCCCGTCTCGGCCTGGACGTGGGCGACGTCCTGGAGACGACCGAGGTTGCGTTCGGCGGGACAGCGGTCTCCCGCGTGGTGGAAGGACAACGGGCCTTCGATCTGTTCGTCTGGTTCGACGACGCCTCTCGTAAAGACAGCGCCTCGATGCGCAACCTCCTCATCGATGCCCCGGCGGGGCGGAAGATTCCGCTCGGGCTCGTGGCCGACGTGGAGGTCACAAACGGCCCCTTCATGATCAACCGGGAGAAGGTGCAGCGGCGGATCGTCGTCCAGGCCAATGTCGCGGGTCGCGATCTGGGCAGCGTCATCCAGGAGGTCCAAGGAAAAATCGGCAAGGAGGTTCAGCTTCCCACGGGGTACTTCATCGAGTACGGCGGGCAGTTCGAAAGCCAGCAGGAGGCAACCAGGGTCCTGGTGGTGTATGGCCTGCTGGCGGTCGTCGGGATCTTCGTCATGCTCTACAAAGCCTTCAATTCGTCGCGGGCTGCCCTTCTCGTCATGGCCAATCTCCCCCTAGCTCTGATCGGCGGGGTGGTGGCGATCTTTTTTACCGGGAAGGTGATGAGCGTGCCCTCACTGATCGGGCTCATCAGCGTCTTCGGGATCGCCGCCCGCAACGGGATCATCCTCGTCAGCCACTATCGGCAGCTTCGCGCGGAAGGGGAGCCGAAAGAGCAGGTCATCATCGAGGGGTCGAAAGACCGGCTGGCGCCGGTCCTGATGACGGCGGCCGCGGCAGCGCTTGGCCTGCTCCCCCTCCTCTTCGGCGATCCGACCGGGAAGGAGCTGGAGCGGCCGATGGCCCAGGTGATTCTGGGTGGGCTGTTCACCTCAACCCTCCTCAACATGATCGTGGTCCCGACGCTGTTCCTGAAGTTCGGCTGGGAGGGTGAAGAGCTCTTCCAGCAGCAGTTGGCGCTTGAGCGAGGGGAGCTGTTTCGTCCAAGCATCCCCTCCTCAGTTGCTCCAGCGTCAAATCCCGGTGAGAGCTCGCAGGGTCACCCTGTGTAACGATGGCGAGTGGGGAAAAAAGGCGATGGGAGAACTGCGGCGGGATCCGGTGGTCAATCGCTGGGTGATCATCGACAGCGAACGGGCCGACCGCGAGGCGCTCTTCCAGATGGAGCTATGCGCGCCCATCCCCGCCTCCGAGTGTCCCTTCTGCCCTGGGCGGGAGGCCGAGGACGATGAGACCTTCGCCCTGGGGAGGCCCGGGCGAGCGGCTAATGAGCCCGGTTGGTGGCTCCGGGTCATCCCCGACAAATATCCGATCCTGAGAAAGGAGGGGACAGTCGAGCGGAGGTCGGAGGGGATCTTCGACCTCATGAGCGCCGTCGGGATCCACGAGGTCGTCGTCGAAACGCCCGAGCATCACAAGGGCTGGCCGGAGCTGGATGATCTCCAGGTGGAGCAGATCCTCTCGACCTACCGAACCAGGAGCCTCGACCTGCGTCAAGACAACCGGCTCCGCCAGCTTGTGGTGGTGAAGAATCACGGGAGAGCCGTCAGCGCCTTCCAGCATCCCCACTCCCTTCTCATCGCCTTGCCGACCGTTCCCAAAGGGGTGGAGGAGGAAGTCCAGGGGGCGACCTACCACTTCCGCGAGACCAAGCGGTGCATCTACTGCGACGTCATCGAGCAGGAAGTCCAGATGCGGAAACGGGTCATCCAGTATTCGGCCCGGTTCGTGGCCCTGGCGCCCTTCGCCTCCCGGTTCCCGTGCGAGGTCTGGGTCCTGCCGACCCAACACGCCGCCGATTACGGGACCACCGCGGATGACGCGCTCCGGGAGCTGGCGAGGCTCCTGAAGGCGGTCCTCAGCAGACTCGAAGAGATCATCCAGAATTTCTCCTGCAGCATCATTCTCCACACCGCCCCCTTGCATCAGGATCTCCGGGCGATCTATCACTGGCATTTGGAGCTACTGCCAAAGATCACGAAGGTAGCCGGTTTCGAGTGGGGAACTGGTTTCTTCATCAATCCCATCCCTCCCGAGGAGGCGGCGTCTCGGCTGAAAGATTACTGGGTGGGATAACAGCGCAAGGGGGGGCAGGATGCTCTTGAGAGAGAGGCTGGTCTCAGCCATCGTCAAACTCCTCACCAGGCCCTCGCGAAAGGGCCCGACGTGGCCCCACAACGACCTGAAGAGCCTGAAAAAACACATCCGGAAGGGAGATGTGCTCCTCGTCGAGGGCCACGAGAGGGTCAGCGAGGTCATCAAGTACCTGACGCAGAGCACCTGGTCGCACGCCGCCCTCTACATCGGGGACGAGCTGCTTCAGGAGGAGCGCGGACACAAGACCACGGTGCTGCGGCGGTTCGGTAAGGAGGCGAAGCATCTCGTCATCGAGGCCCTGCTCGGCGAGGGGGTGGTGGCCTCCCCCCTTTCCAAGTATCTCGACTTCACCATCCGGGTCTGCCGTCCTCACGGCCTGAAGCCCGAGGCCCTCGGGACCATCCTTGACATGGTCATCGGCCATCTGGGGGACCGCTACGACATCAAGAACGTCTTCGACCTCGCCCGCTACTTCTTCCCGGTGAGCCTGATCCCAAGGAGATACCGGAAGGCGGCCCTCCATCTTGGAAGCGGAATCCCGACCCAAGTCATCTGCTCAAGCCTGATCGCGGAGGCCTTCCAGAAGATGCGATTCCCGATTCTCCCCGAACGATTATCACAGGAGCCGCCGCCGGAGAGGCAGAGGCCGTCTCTGCGGGAGGTGATCTTCGGAGCGGGCAAACCGCAATACACCGGCCTCTTTCGGATGCGCCACCCGACCCTGATTACCGCGCGCGACTTCGATCTCTCGCCGTATTTTGAGATCATCAAGTTCAATATCATCGAGGAGGTCAAGTTTGATTACCAGCGGCTTACCTGGGCTGATGAAAGGAGAGCCTAGCGGTGCTCTTTTGGCCTTGGCCCCGGCGGTGAAAGGAGAGGTATGCAAGCGATCCGGAGCCTTGTACCCGCAATCGTGGCCACAGCGATCTTGGCGACAGGCCTACTGATGACCGGGGCATCGGCGGTGGCCCGCCCACCAGACACAAACCAGGTCATCCGCGACGGCCAGGTCGTTGAAATCACCGACACGACGGTGACGATCCGGGAGTGGGCTGGCGTCTACACCTATCGGCTGAGCCCAACGGGACGGCAGACTTTGGATGCAGCCCGGATCCGGCCAGGCGACTGGGTGCGCTTCCACGCGTACAACATCTGGGAGATCGCCTATTACTTCACGAAGCTGAGAGCGGGCCAACCGCCTAGCCTCTGAGGCCTGTCGATATCCTCCTCAAGGGCGCTGGGCTGGAGAATCTCTGGGATTCAGTGCTCGGAACGGCGCATTTGGGAAGCGTAAGCTTCGGCTTCGAGATAGGGAGGTTCCGCCGCCAGTTCGGGTAGAGGAAAGGGTAGAAACAGCAAGAGTTTCTCAAGTGCGCAGAGGGGGGAAATGTTCTTGGTGCTCTTCGTGGTCGCCTTCTTCTGCCTCGTCCCCTCTCAGACGTCGCGGGCAGTGGAGGATGACGGGGCCGAGGACGCACGTATCCTTGGAGAGTTGCATCTTCAGCAAGGCAAGCTTGACGAAGCGATCGCCGTCCTTAAGAAGGCCGTAGTCTTGCGTCCGGATCTGGCCGCGGCCCACAACCAACTTGGAATGGCGTACATGCTAAAAGGCGCGTATGAGGAAGCGATCGCCGAGTTCAAGCTGGTGCTTGAATCCAATCCTCGCGATGTCCCAGCCCATAGCAATCTTGGCATGGCCTATCTGCGAAAAGGGGAGCCGAACAGGGCGATCGAGGCCTTTCAGAAGGCTATAGAACTGCGCCCAGACGTGGCTCCTGTATATGTGAATTTAGGCCAGGCGTACAATGCCCAGCAAAGATACCACGACGCCATCGAAGTCCTCCGCAAGGCCGTGGTCTTGGACCCCTCGCTGCTCGGCGCCTATTACAACTTGGGGTATGCCTATAAAGAGCTGGGAAGAAATCGGGAGGCCGAGGTGACCCTGAAACAGGCAATTAACCTGAATCCGAACGAGTGGGCGACTCATAGCAACCTTGGGCTCCTGCATGCGGAGATGGGGCGCTCTGAAGAAGCCCTCGCCGCCCTTCAAACAGCCATCCGATTAAACCCTGGCGCCCCAGGCCCCTACTATAATATCGGCCTGGTCCACGAGAGAAACAACCAGCGGGCGAAGGCCATGGCTGCCTTTGAAAAATGCTTGCAGTTGCTTCCAGAGACGCCGGAGAACAGGGAGTTACGGATGACTGTCCAAGAAAAGCTGGACAAGCTGAGACGCGTTCCATGAGGTGGTCCTCCGGGCCTTTTGGCCAACCCTCGGGGCGAAGCAAGTCTGGAAGAGTCTTCTCCCATGCTTCCGCCTGATCGACGTCCCGCAGTTGTTCATAGGCCTTGTGGAGAGTTTCCTGATGGGCTTCGCTTTTTCGGAGGAATGCAAGCGACACGGGCCGGGGTCTGGCATGGACCTGCAGCGGCAGGATGTCCGGGCGGCGAATCGCCGTCCGTTATCCCCTGCGGAGGGGATGGAGGTTTAGCATGAAGGCCACAATGATTCTCTCGGCGATTGTCCTTAGCGTCGCGCTCGCGGTCAGCGGGCCGGGGCTCGCCTTCGCCCGTGGTGGGCATGGCGGGGGGCATGGTGGCCATGGTGGTGGACATGGCGGCCACGGCGGCGGGCACGCCTTCCACGGATTCGGCCACCGTGGGTTCCATCACTTCGGCCACCGTGGCCACTTCGGCCTCGGAGTCGGGATCGGGTTGGGCCACCCCTGGTGGTATTACCCCACCTACGGCTACTACCCCTACGGCTTGTACTACGGGTGCTACTATCCCTATGGCCCGTACTACGGCTACGACTACCCGGGCTACTATTACTGCAACGACCCCTAGACCGGTCGGGCATCGATCTTCGAGGCGAAGATCTTGTTGCGGGAGTGGCCAGAGCTGAACATGTCCGACTCAGAGGGACAGGAGCCTAGAGAGGAGA
>Ga0187893_10014578_pt1 | contig 10694 bp, 10 predicted proteins | sample MA1701074metaG_FD_139574 | JGI IMG/M metagenome (GOLD analysis project Ga0187893, IMG submission 139574) | White microbial mat communities from a basaltic lava cave in the Kipuka Kanohina Cave System on the Island of Hawaii, USA - MA170107-4 metaG ...
CACATTTGAAGTACCTCGGCTGCAAGCAGCGTATTCGATCCGCCGTGAACGACCGGATCGGCATCGAACCCGAGACCTGCTCGGCTGCCCGCATCCTGTCTGGTTAGCCGACCAACCGGACATAACGGATCGCCGCTTGGGTGCCAATGCCGAAAATGTGTGCGGCCCAGGAGCCGGCCGCCCACCTTGATATTGGAAGCTGCTGCCACTAAAAAGAAGCGCGTGAAGGACTTGGGAGACACGGGGTTGCGAGCACGGTGCCGAACTCGCGTACCGTCTCTCCGTGAATAACGGCAACGATCCAGAGCCCCGCTTGTCTTTATCGCCGTTCGGATGATCTACCCATTCGCCTCGTTCAAGTCTAACCCGAAGCAGCTGTCGGTCATGTCCATAGAGGCATACTCCCGTTCCCTTGGTACGGAATCCACTGAACGTACGGATAAGCGCGTACGCTCAGGCGTGACTGCCTGCCTAGCGTCGGCACAGGAGACGATTGAATAATGAGGCAATTGGCCATGAGAGCGCACTGGAAGTAAGTGCAACATCTCTTCGACAAGAACGCTGACAACCACCTCCGTTGCCGCGGGGTTTGCGGCCTGGGTCAAGCGTGTACAGTGCACACAGATAGAAAGGTATCGTGAAGTGGTCGAGCTCAATCGCCCACTACAGATGCTCCCGTAAGCTCTTGAGCGTGGCGATGCGCCTTAGCGAAGGGCGGCACAGCTTAACGGACCTGTCCTTCGCCATAACGGACCTTTCTTCGGACCTGATTGATGTTGCGTTCGCCGTAGGCAATTCGGACGAGTAATGTTGGAGGCACTCAGGACTCTGCTGAACTGCTTCGGAAGCCGATCTGCTGGTGCGTTCCATCGCAGAATGGTTTGTTGCGCGAGGCGCCACAGCGGCACAGTTCGACATGAGTGCCTTCATACTGGCCCAGTCCGCCTGCGCCTCGCAGCACAAACGCACCCTCTACCAGCAGCGGCCCATCCGCCGAGGCGGTAATCGCCAGAACATCGTTGGTTTCGGTTTCGGCCAGCGCGCCGCCACCTGCGACAGCGCCTGGATCCTTAAAGCCTGAACCGCGATGGCTGTTATCGCAAAACGGCTTGTTGTGCGACTGCCCACAGCGGCATAGCGCCAGCCGCACATCCTCGACGATCAGAGTGCCATCGGCCGATCGCAGTTGGACGCGCCCTCGTACATAGAGCGGTCCCCCCGACGTCGGCACGATCGTATTATTCTCGGGCGGGACCTCCCCGACGCTGCCATCGCGCCGGGTAAAGTGGAGCGCTCCGGTTGGACATTTCCCAATCACCGCTGCGATTGCGTCCGCGCCGGCTCCGGTGGGCAGGATCCACGGCCGGCGGGCCGTGTTAAACACGGCCGGCAGACCGCGAAGGCATTCGGCCACGTGAATACACCGCAGCGAATCGTAAGTGATATCGATCTCCTCATCGGCATAGTGACGAACCTTATCGCTCTTTTCCATCTCTCTTCTCCGGCATCGCGCTCCATTGGCGTCAGCGATTCTCTGTCGAATTGCTTTTTATTCGGGTTTGACGGCTATTCCCGCAGTCACTTTATTGGCACCAGCACCGGAGCGCCCTTGTCCTTCACGAAGAACACGACGAATTTCGCCGGTTTGGTTGGGCTTGCGTTCCGCCCAACGACGTGGACATCATCCGGGCCTTCGTAGAAGGTCTGACCAGGTGTCAGAGTCGTCTCCTTTCCGCCTCTCACCTGCATCACGATCGAGCCTTCCAGCACATAAATAAACCCATGTGCATTGTGGCGATGTATTGGGTCCGAACCGCCCGGCATATACTCCACGGTGATCATCAGACCTTCTTTGCCAGGAAGGTTTGTCAGGTCTTTCGACAGGAGCTGCGTTACCTTAGCCTCCTGTGCTACCAGCGTGCCGGACATGAGACATGTCAGCGCCACAATTAGTTTTGTGAATGTCATAAATTAACCTTTCGTTTGAGAGACGCCATTCAATGCGTCGTGTGTGTTTTTCGGTACTTCGCCGTTACGCGTAGTGCCGCACGAGTTCCTGTTCGGCGCGCAGCCAATCTTCTATGTGGCGGCCGTCCTGCCGGCCACGTGACTCGTACAGACTGAAGGCGAGTTGTGAAATCTCGTCGTGTGTACGCCACATCCGACCACCGGTGTCCTTTCCCATACCCCGCTCACCAGTGGTGTCCGCGGCGACGATATCAGCTAGCTTTTCCATGACTCTTTTTCTCCTTGGTCACCGCTGCGACGCCTGTGGGCTGAGGATGCGCACTCGGAATTTGTGCTGCGGGCTGAGTCAGCCAGGTTTCGAAACGGGTCTCGCCGACTCGCGCGTTATTGCTCGGAACCAGTGTTTTCTCGCTGATTTTCGCTCCGGAGTAACGCGCGTTTGGGTCAGCGATGACCTCGCGGGGATCTTTGAGTGTGGCCAAGCGCCGCCGGACTAGTTCATCCACGCGAAACTGTTCCGGCCCCGCTATTTCGACAGTGCCATTAACCGGCGGACCCACCGCGATCCTGCCTACGGCAGTCGCCACATCGTCGGCAGCCATCGGCTGGAAAAGCACAGGTGGCAATCGCACCTTCTGGCCGTCGAATGAAATGTCGGCAAGGCCCTTGAGGAACTCGAAGAACTGCGTGGCGTGCACGATGGAATAGGGGATTGAAGATTCTTTGATCAATTTTTCCTGAGCAATCTTGGCCCGGAAGTAACCGCTTTCGGACAGCCGGTCGGTTCCCACAACCGATAACGCAACGTGGTGTCCTACCCCTGCGGCCGCTTCATAGGAGAGGAGGTTACGAGTTGATGTTTCGAAGAACTTCAGCACTGCTGCGTCCTCCCAGGAGGGAGAGTTTGATACATCAACGACTACCGAGGCATCTTTCAGCACTTCGGCCAGTCCTTCGCCCGTGAGAGTGTTGACCCCTGTGTTGGGTGCTGCCGCTACAGCTTCATGCCCGCGCTCGCGAAGCTTGTCAACAAGCTTTGATCCGATGAGTCCAGTACCGCCAATCACAACAATCTTCATAACAACCTCCTAGTTTGTAGCCCGTAATCGGGGTTATGATGTTTAAACATTTATTCGATTAGCTTTGAAAAGCCTTGGACAAGTCTTCTGTCGGAGTTCCAAAGAATTTGGCCAAGGCCTTTCTCGCCAGAAAACGACGCGCCGGAAGCCCGGCGAATTTTCCGCAATGTGGCCCTCTGCCTAATCTCGGTTTTAAAGCTCCGCAGCCATACGCCGCTGTTCTTCAGTAACCCACTCACGCAAGAAAGCCGGGCAATTCGTGAGTGTGATGCCCTTGAGTTCGCAAAGTGCGAGAAGGTTGACTGCCTCTCGATCGACAAGCATCACTTCTTCAAGGTCCAAGACAATGGTCCGGCTTTCCCGCTCGATCAACTCTTCTATTGTGTTCAGATGTTCCACTTGAATCCGTCCGCACACACGCAGTACGACGGTGTCCTCGCTGCTAACAAGCCGCTCGATCTTGCAGGTCATTGTGGTCCTGCCTTCTCGCTGGCTTTAAAGCAAGAGGCGCGCCATTCTTAAGTGTTTGAAAAGGAATAGAAGGAAGAGGCGAGTGGTCTGGTGGATTTCGCGAAAATCGCAAGAATCGCGATTTCACGATTCTTGGACAGGCGCTTAGCTGAGTTTGAAGGGACTTTTACGAATCTTCAATTTCTTGATTCGGGACTCAAGGGTCGAAGGTGGAATTTGTAACTTGGCCGCCGCTCCATTGGGTCCGGAGACCCGACCGCGGCTTTCCGCGAGTGCGGCCTCAATAATCTGCCGTTCACGACTCGAATCTTCATCGGTGTAATCCGATACTGGTTGCCGCGACGGCGCTGGTCTGGAATCCGTAGATAGCCAGGCTTCATCCACGCAAAACACGTCGTCGGGACTAACAATGACAGATCTCTCGACGACATTTTGCAGCTCGCGGATATTGCCCGGCCAGTCGTAAGACCTGAATAGTTCGAGAGTTCGCTTGTCGATCTTTTCGAACTCTTTTCCCACCTTTGTGGCAAAGCGATGGACGTAGTATTCCAGCAACATCAAAAGATCATCCTTGCGCTCGCGAAGTGGCGGAACTTTGATCGGGAACACGTTTAGCCGATAAAAAAGATCCGAGCGAAAGGTTCCAGTCGCGACGGCGCCTTCGAGGTTACAATTCGTCGCCGCAATCACCCGGATATCCACGCGGATAGATTGTGTTCCTCCGACCCGTTCGAATTGACGCTCCTGCAGCACTCTCAGGAGAGCAACCTGGATATCGAGGGGCAGCTCACCGACTTCGTCCAGAAAAATCGTCCCTCCGTCCGCCAGTTCAAAACGGCCGAGCCGCCGCTGCATGGCGCCGGTGAACGCTCCTTTTTCATGCCCGAAGAGCTCGGAGGAAATCAGCGACGGCGCAAGGGCCGCGCAATTCACGCTGACGAAAGCCCGGTGTGATCGCTGCGATCGCTTGTGAATGGCCCGTGCGATCAGTTCCTTGCCGGTTCCCGTTTCGCCAGTGATCAGAACGCTCGAATCGGTTGGAGCGACCTTGGCCACGCGGGAAAGGACCGCTTGCAGTGCCTGTGAGGTGCCAACAATCTCCTCAAACATCGAGATCCGATCGACTTCGTCCCGGAGTGCCAGATTCTCTTTGTAAAGCTGGTCCTTTAAAAGCTGGATCTCAGCAAAAGCTTGCTCCAGTTTCGTACGGGCCTGCACCTGTTCGGTGACATCCATTGCGGTGCCGGCAAACTCCACGAGGTCGCCCGACTCGTTCACGATGGGATGGCCGACAGAATGGATGTGCCTGATGCTTCCGCTGGGAAGAACAATGCGATAGTCCGCTTGATAATCGATTTTTTCGACTTCGCTCTTTTGAAATAGCTCCCGAACGCGCCTCCGATCCTCAGGATGAATCCGGCCGGACCACAATTCAGCGGTCCACGGTTCGACTTCAGGATTGATGCCGAATATTCGGTAGGTTTCCGGGGAGATTGTGTACGTTCCCGATGAAACACCATGTTTCCAGTTGCCCGTGTGGGTCAATTGCTGCGCCTCAAGCAAGTCCGCCTTGCTTCGCAGCAACATCTCTTCTGTTTGTTTTCGCTCTGTGATGTCTTCGGAGAGCGCCATTATGAACCGAGGCATGCTCTTGGTGCCCGGAACGAGGGAAACGTTGTTGCTTACCCAGATCAAGCTGCCATCCTTGCGTCGGTACTGCTTCTCGATCTGAAACTGTCTTCGCTTACCTTCGAGCAGCTCCGTGACGAGCTTCCAATTAGATTTGCGGTAATCCTCGTGAGTGAGCTCCAGAAAGGTTAGTCTGCCGATTTCCTCCTCGGTGTAACCCAGCATTTTCTGATAGGCAGAGTTGGTGGCCAGAAAGCGGCCGTTCAGGTCTTTGAGAGCAACACCGATGGCCGAATTCTCGAACACTGCTCGCCACCTCTCCTCGCTCTTGTCCAGCGCGTCCTCGGCGTGCTTGCGGTCGATGCCCTGGGCAATACCATCCGCAATGAACGCGAGAGTATCCATCGTGCTCTTTGTGAGGATTTTTCGGGAGAACATCCCCATCACGCCGACGATCCGATTCTCGACAACAAGAGGGTAGCCAGCAAAGGAGATCATCCCTTCGGCCCTTGCCCAATCTTTATCGCTAACCCGGGGATCCTTTTCGACATCATTAGTCAGATGCGCTTTTCTTTCTTGGGCGATGAGACCGATTTTAAGCTGTCCGACCGGGATTCGCTTGTAACGACCATCCAGACGGGTGTACATTCCCGCGCTTGCTTGCAACTCCAACTGCAGGCCATCGCTGCTGAGCGTCCAGATGCGAGCAAAGGCCACATCTAGATGACGCACCATCGCCTCGGCGCATGTATGCAAAATCCCCTTCAAAGTATCTTTCCGCGCCAGAGCCATAGAGATTTCTGCACGGAGCGCATCCAAACATGTTCGCTCGGACATTGCTGCACGCAGCCCGTCCTCTGCCCTTTTCCGGTCTTCAAGATCGGTATTCGTTCCGTACCATTTCTGGACTTTTCCCGATCCGTCCAGTAAAGGGTTGCCGCGGAACAAAAACCAACGAAAATCGCCGTCGCAACGGCGAAGGCGGCCTTCCGCCTCGAAGGGCTGTCCGACATTCAGAGCTTCCTGAAATATTTCCAGCATGCGCGGGAGATCGTGCGGATGAATCGCAATCTTCCAGCCCCAATCGAGCGCTTGTTCTGCGGAGAGACCGGTATACTCGAGCCAGCGCTGGTTGAAGAATTCAGCGGAGCCATCCGGACGACTGACCCATGCCAAGGTGGGAATGGTGTCGATGATAAGCCGAGCGTCCGCAGCTTGCCCAGACTGCTCGAAAGCATGCCTCGTAGACGTCATAGGCCAGCATTATATTCCTTTTCGCACTGCTTCCTTCATCAACTGTTGGTAGTCCAGCAGTCACTCACGTGTGTGGCATAGTTTGAAACGCAATGTGAGGCCATCAGGAAGCACGTTGGAGGAGGCCCGCCTCGTCGTCACCAGCCAGCGCGGGCGCGAGCAGCTGCACTTCCTGAGACTACTCGTGATAAACGTTAGTGCTCTATCGGAAGCGCGGAAGCCGAGAAGGCGCCCGAAGGCAAGCCAGCTGACGAACGACTGGTCAAGTTGATGTATGACGCGCAAACCGGAAGTTACCTTGCGGAGGCGACTGCCAATTCAGCACGATAGACGTCGTAGCGTCTAGTTATCCAGTGGTCTTGGTAAAACACAAGACGACAAGACAGAATGTAATCCTTTTGATCCCGTTGACCCCGCTTCTGAAGTCGAGTGGTTAGCCCGTTGGTACGTTTTGGCCAATATCCCGGCCGGTGCCTGCGGTACAACAGTTTCCGATCCACTGGACAATCTCGCCAGGTGCAGTTTATTTGCCAGCTTCTAGTTCGCTGGTCCCGAGGATGGGCGAATCCTTCGGAATGGGCTCCTTCCAAATGAAATGATTGAACCAATCCAGATTCGATTGCATCACCGCACGCATGGATTTCGGCTCGTTGACGCCGTGGCCGAAACCGTTATGCAAAATCAGGCGTGACTCAACTCCCCGATCCTGCAAACCGCGATACAACTCATAGGCGTTCGGCACTGGTACCCGCTTATCATTGGTCCCGTGCTGAATGAACGTTGGAGTCTTCGCCTGCTTAACGGTTGCGATTGGAGAAGCCTTGGCGTAGATCTCGGGGTCGTCCCAAGGCGTCGCGCGCAGATACTGCGGAAAAAAGGCAGGAATGTCCGTGTTCACATAATGGGTCATCGTGTCGCTGATTCCGGAACTCTCTGATATCGCGTTGAATCGGTCCGTATGCGTAGCCAAAAAGGATGAGACGTATCCGCCCCACGACGATCCCATTGCGCCCAACCGGTTTGGGTCCGCGATGCCTTCAGCAATCAGGTAATCCACACCGCTCATCACGTCCCACATTTCGCCGACGCCCAGGTTGCGTACATTCAACCTTCGGAACGCGGCGCCATATCCCGCGCTGCCCCGGTAATTCGGCTTGAGCACCAGCGCACCCTTTGCGAGAAATAGTTGCACGGGATAGGCGTACTCCGCCGGAGAAAGCGTGGGCTTTGACGTGTCCGCCGGCCCTCCGTGAATGACGACAAACAATGGATATTTGCGATTTGGATCATAATCGGCTGGTTTGTACAGCACTCCTTCAATTTCGGTCCCGTCTTGGCTCTTCCACGAAATGACTTCAGAACTTCCCAGATTCCACTTCTTTACCTGCGCGGTCATGTCCGTCAGTTTCTTGGGCGAGAAGGACGCAACGCTGGAGACATAGAGCTCCGTCATGTGGGAAGCATCCTCGGTGACGAACGCGATGGTCTTAAAATCTCGTGTGAGTGAAATGCCTTCGAGCAAGAAATCATCCGGCGAAGTGATCTGGCGAATGTCGCCGGTCTGCGGGTTGATGCGAAACAAGTGCGTGTTCGTTTTCTGTTGTGCTGTGAAGTAGATGCCGTCCGGCCCCCACTCCACTGGGGAGGGATTTTCGTCAAACTTCGCGGTCAGATCCCATACGTCAGAGGGCGTCGTGGCGGCTTTGTCCAAAACCTTGGCAACTGCTACCACGGCGATGTGACTATTGGCGTAGAAAAAATCCGGCTGCCCAAGCCAGGTAAGAAAGGCCAACTCCTTTCCGTCGGTCGAAAACATTGGTGAGAACTCCGGACCGGGAAGGGTCACTATTTTCTTCACACCGTGGTTTTTGGAGAGTTCCAACAAGTAAATGTCCTGATGACCGACGAATGCCAGAAGTGGATTGGGCGTGGCGGTAAAGGCGATTTGTGCGGAGTCGGGTGACCATGCAAAATCGGTGACATTGATCGACAGATCCACAATCAGCCGCTTCGCCCGTAGCGGAAGATAGTTCTTCTCCGCCTCTGTGACATCCACAGACCACAATTGGTTCTGCCGGTAGTCCTTCTCAAATACCGTGTAATCGCTGAATTTCTCCTTGCGATCCTTGCCCGTCTTGTTCTCTGGCGCAGTTGCCGTGAAGGCAATGTGCCTGGAATCCCTCGACCAGCGAAACTGGCTCACGTCCGTCTCCGACCTCGTCAGCTGCCATGCCTCGCCGCCTTCTGGCGAAACCAACCAAATTTGTCGGACCGCCGGCTGACGTCCTTGAGACTCGCTTTCATGGTTGTGCTGCTTTCTTTCTTCCTGCCCTTCCTCCGTCTTTGTCGCTGAAGACTGTTCGATCGCGGTAGGTTCCCGTTCGGTCACGAAGGCCAGCCATTTTCCATCTGGCGACCAGGATGCCCCGTCCGCTGACTTTTTGCCGCGAGTGAGTTGAAAGCTTCTGCCTTTTGCGACGTTTACTAACCAAAGTTGCCGGATAAACTGGTTATCTTTCCAATTCGTCTCTTGCAACTCGTACGCAATGAAGTTGCCGTCCGGCGAGATCCTTGGGGAACTGAGGTATTTCAAGCTCAGCATCTCTTCAATGGTGGGTGTACGTTTCGCTTGAGCTAGGGTCGATGCGCACGGCATCCATCCACTGGCCAGCATCATGGTTAAAAGCACGGCTTGCTTGTTCATTGAGTTCCTCCGAGAACTAGGGAATAAAGAGGGAGTCGAACGTGGGAAGGAGTCGTGGTAGACAAGTTATTGGGCACGAAAGACCACGAGAGCGAGGAGCCACTCATGTTAGGCGTGCTGGAAGTAGACGATAGAGAACGTCCCGAAACGCGCACACACTTCCCGACATTTAGACGACGGTGGGCTTCTCTAGTTAGTCAGCCGAAGACAAAAAGGGAGTCCGATTGGGGACTTACTCAAAAAGCCGATCGGTAAAACACTGGGGCGACTATTTGCGGGTAACCACCTCTCTGGCGTCCTTCAACTTCCGGCTGGCCGACCATCCACTCCAAACCGTGGTCGCCGGGTCGGATGCTCAGCAAAACGGAATTGCTCCGGCGCGCATTTCGCGCGAGGTTTCGTCACCCGGTGAACCGGAACGGCGGCCACCGCCGGCTTTGCCAAGGCTGCAGTCACCGGCACCCGCCGGGGACGGACTCGCGACCGCTCACGTTCCCTCCGATCCGAGGATGCAACCACCCAATCGCGCGGATTCAACTGACCCGAAGTGTTAGAAAGTCACAGCAGGATCGACTATAGGATCATGGGGCGTGGCGGGACAAACTCCGGATCGCAGGAGCAGAACCAACTCTATACGAGAGCGGTCACTGAGTGTAGTCGCATGTTGGACCGTCTTACCGCCGGATATGAGGCAGACCTCGACAAACGCCGTGACCTCAGGCAGGAGATCCATCTCCAACTCTGGAGAAGCTTCAGGGCGTTCGACGGGCGATGCTCACTCAAGACCTGGACCCTCCGTGTTGCCCACAACACGGCGGCTTCGTACGTCGTCCGTGAACGGCGAATGAACGCGAAACTGGTCAGTTTAGAGGTGCTTCCGTCACCAATTGTTGCTAAGCCGCCAGACGCACTCCCGACTAGGGAAACTGACCACCCGAGCCGTTTCGAACAGCGCGAATATTACGTCCTTCGACGCCGCAAGAAGCAGCTTCGATGAGAAGATCTCTCTTAACGTTAGCGCCCGCTTGGTCAACCCCGTATGGTCCAAAAACCTAGATCAAGGGCGTTGGTTGGCTCGAAGAATAGGATCTCTTCTTTGCATCAATGAGTGGTTACTTATTTGAGGTCCTCCAGGGTCACGCCTGCCGCAATCTTCCGCTCGCTGCGAGAAGCGCGCCTTCACTACGACAGACCACTGATGGTGACGATCCCGTCGAAGTTTGATCTCAGCCTCAGGCTGCCTGACGATGATGGTAGTTCAGCATCCCCCCAGCCGCCGGCGGCACTGGATCGCTCCCATACTTCTGGCCTAAGGCTCTTCCTCAATGATGAGCCGGTTGCCCAGGCCTTGATGGTTACGCTCGCGATGATAATGCGCAACGAATTCGTGGAACGCCTTCCGCAACGAGCCTTCTCCGAATAGGATCATTCGTTCTAAGCAGGATTCCTTGATCGTTCTCACAAAGCGCTCGGCGTGGGCATTCAAATTTGGGGAGCGTGGAGGCAGTTTCACGGATTTCTCTCCACTGCTCCGCAGAGTCTCCAGAAACTCTGCCGTGAACAAGGGGTCTCGGTCATGGATCAAGTAC
>Ga0187893_10014579_pt1 | contig 10694 bp, 8 predicted proteins | sample MA1701074metaG_FD_139574 | JGI IMG/M metagenome (GOLD analysis project Ga0187893, IMG submission 139574) | White microbial mat communities from a basaltic lava cave in the Kipuka Kanohina Cave System on the Island of Hawaii, USA - MA170107-4 metaG ...
GGCCTTGGGGGCGATCTCGACCAGGTCGAGCTGGGCCTGCTCCGCGAGGCGCAGCGCCTCGTCGATCGCGACGATGCCGATCTGCTCACCCTGTGTGCCGATCAGGCGGACTTGCGGTGTGCGGATCTTGCGATTGATGCGGTGGGTCTCTTCTGGAGGGGGAACGAAACGTGGGCCTCGACCGCGATACGCCAAATGACCTCCCGGGGTTATACCGAACGCGAGCCTACACCGGGCCTGACAGCTCGGTCAATTGAGCGGGCGGGAAGCGGGACTCGGGACTCGTGAAGCGTCCCGTCCGCGCCCCGGGCGACAGGAAAGTCCGACGAGTCCCGCTTCACGAGGCCCGAGTCCCACCTCTCGAGTCCCGAGTTCTGCTGCACGTACAGCTCACCCCACCGCACGCATGTTGCGCAGCTCGTCGCTGATCGGCATGCGCTCGAAGACGCGCATGATCTCTTCCTTCGGCACCGCGAACACGGCGCCGTTGGAGGGCACCGCCTCGGTGCGCATCCACGCCGGCAGATCGTTGTCGTCCGGGCCGAAGCCGGCGCGCTTGTTGAACTCCCACTCGTCGACCATGCACTGCCAGCCCAGCTCGGCCGCGTCCTCGAAGCTCAGGGTGCCGCCGTACATGAGGTTGTAGAGCGTGCGGATGTCCTCGATCGTCGGCTGCTGAAACTGACAGAACCCGCTCGAGTCGCACAGCGCGTTGATGAGCTGCGCGTTCTGCGATGCCAGCGCCGCATCGTTCGGCGGCACCACCACCAGCCCGGCGGTGTGATCGGCTCCCATCGCGCTGGTCGCGTACGTGATGCCCGTGGCATTCAGCGTGCGAGGCTCCCAGGCCGGGACCCCCTGCCCGCGAATCGCCGGAACCCGTTCGGCGTTGAAGCGCTTGCCCACCGCGACCACGCCGCAGGCGATGGTCTCGGCGAGCGGATCGCCCTTGTCGGCCTTGTCGAGCAGCGCGATGGCGGCGTCGCCGTCGCCGAAGGGCAGCGCGCCGTTGTCCATCGCCAGCGCGATCGCCCCCCCGGTCTCGATCGTATCGAGCCCGAGCTCGTCGCACAGGCGGTCGAGCTGGGCCACCTTGTCGAGGTCGCCGATCTCGCAGTTCGAGCCGCACAGCGCGATGGTCTCGAACTCCAACGCCGAGGTGACGTACTTGCCGTCCGCATCGTGGATCACGTTCGAGCACGACACGATGCAGCCGGTCATGCAGTGGTGCATCCCGCCGCCGCGGGTGGGGAAGTTCTGCACCAGCTTCATGCCGTCGAGCTGATCCGCCTGGTCGAACTGCATCTGACGGCGGTTGCGGGTCGGGAACGTGCTCATCATGTTGGCCAAGGGCACGGTCGTCGAGGTGCCGAACTGGAAGAGCTGCGGGCCGGCCTTGTAGTCCTTGGTGATCTTGCCGACCAGCTCTTTGAACGCCTTCATGTCCTTCGGCATGCGCGCCTGCGTGCCGTCGTCATCGACCACGATGGCCTTGAGCCCCTTGGCGCCCATCGCCGCGCCGAGACCGCCGCGCGCGGCATGGCGCGCCGGATGGCGCTTGCCCTCGTCGGTGAACGCCACGCTCGCGCCGGAAAACCCGCGCTCGCCGGCCGGCCCGCAGAGGATGAACGCGGCGCGCCCGGAGTAGGTCTCGGCGAGCTTTTCGGAGGCGGCGTAGGTGCGCAGCATCTTGAGCTCGGGGCACTCCTTCAGCTCGTAGCCGTTCTTGTTGACGACCAGCAGGTAGCGCTTCTCGGGGTCCTTCGCCTTGCCCTCGACGATGACGGCGCGATAGCCGAGCCGCATCAGTTTCTGGCCGGCCTGGCCGCCGGAGTTGGCTTCCTTGATGCCCCCGGTGAGGGGACTCTTGGCGCCGACGCTCATGCGCCCCGAGGTCGGGGCCATCGATCCGGAGAGCACGCCCGGCGCGATGACGACCTTGTTGCCGGGCCCGAGCGGGTCGCACGTCGCATCGACTTCCTTGAGGAGGATCTTGGCCGAAAGGGCTCGGCCTCCGAGAAACGTCCACTCGTCCGGGAAGGGCTCGTCCTTCACGGTGAGATCCGTCATGTTCACGCGCAGCAACTTGTCCATACTCATTCCTCCCAGGGCTCTTCTCGGCTACCACGCCGCCGCGCCAATGGGTAGGGCGCGTATGGGTTCATCTCCCTGCGGGAGAGGGAACCGGCGGTTCGAGCGTGATGTCGACGCACAGCTCGCGCGCCACCGTCTCGAGCCGCTCGCGCAACCCCTGTTCGTCGACCTCGCCCGGGACGTCCATGACGAGCTGGACGGTGTACACGGGAGCGCCGGACTCCGGCTCGCGGCGCGAGTGCGTTTGCATGTGGGCGATGTTGACGCCCTGCTCGGCCAAGCAGCGCGACAACCTGGCGACGATCCCCGCCTTGTCGATCCCGACCGCTTGCAGGCCGTAGCGCCGGGCGCGATGGCTGGCCGCATAGGGAACCGGCTCGGCATCGAGCGGGCGAAAGAACACGGTGAGCCGCTTCTCCCACTCCAGCCGCTTGCAGGCCGTCGACAGCCGCTGGGCGATGTCCGCCCCCTCGCCGGTCAGGAGCAACAGCACGGCGAACTCGCTGCCGAGGATCGTCATGCTGGAGTCCTCGAGATTGCAGTCGCAGTCGTAGATCAGCTCGGCGAGGTCCGCCACGATGCCGGGACGGTCTCGACCGATGGCGGACAGCGCGAACCACTGCTTCATGCGTGCGTATCCTAATCCGAGGGCCGCGGGAGCGGCAATGACTCAGCCTCCGGCGGCGGTGGGGGCCGGCCACCAGGGCCGGCGCTACACCAGGCCCTCCATCGGTGCTACGCTCGGCGCTGGAGGACTTCGATGTTCGGACTGGGAATCACCGAGCTGATCGCGATCTTGGTGGTGGCGCTGTTGGTCTTCGGGCCCGGCAAGCTGCCCGAGATCGGCTCGGCACTCGGCCGTGGGATCCGCGATTTCCGTAAGGCCGTGGAGCACAAGGGCGACGAGGACGGCGATGCCGCTGGCGCGCCTGCGAGTCAGAAGCCGGGTGACACCCCCGGCACGTGAGCATCGGCGGCCACTGGCCGCCATCGCGCCATGCGTCGCGTTGCTCGCCGGCCTGGGCCTCGCGCATCCCGCGCTCGCGGCCCAGCCGACCGAGCCGCGCCGGCTGGAATACCGGATCGCCTGGAATGGCATCCCAGCGGCCGGGGCGAGCGTCGCCATCACCCCGGGTGAGCTCGCCGGGCAGCCCAGCATGGTCGTCGAAGCCAAAGCGCGGACCAACGCCTTCGTCGACCTGTTCTGGACCTTCCGCGGCATGGCCCAGGCGACGTTTCTGGTCGACGGCGTCACGCCGCTGCACTTCGTGTACGACCGCCAGATGAACGGCAAGCCGTATCTGACCTGGACCGACTTCGGACAGCACGGCGCGCGCAGCGTGTACATCAAGGGGAGCCGGCGACGCGAGCTCGCAGTAGACGGAGCGGACGTCATCGATCCGATCAGCGCGGTGTTCCGCGCTCGCCTGAGCGGCGCCGGGCCCGGAGACACCCTGCACTACGACGTGTGGACCGGCGAGGCCCGTTATCGGGTCGACCTCGAGATCAAGAGTCCCGAGGCGATCGACGTCCCGGCCGGACGCTTCACCGCGCTGCCGGTCGTTCCAGCCGTCTGGAAGATCGCCCCACAGCCGGAGCGCGATGCGCGCCTGCACGGCGCGATGATCTGGGTCGCCGACGATCCGGCGCGCACGCTGCTGCGCATCCGCAGCGAAATCTTCGTCGGCGCGGTCACCCTCGATCTGGTGCGTATCGAGCCGGGTCCCACGTCTGCCGACGCCGAATCCTAGTGTCCCGAGTTGGAAGTGCGTTGCCTATTTCGCCGGCCCTCGGCGCCCCTGCAGCGTTGCGCCTCCTCGGAATATTCCCGATATTCCGTCGTCGGCGCGCCTTGCCAGGGACGCCGATTGCTCACCGAAATAGGCAACGCACTTCCAACTCAGGACACTAGAGCGGGCCCGGGCGGGGCTGCGGGTCGGCGAGGAACATCGAGAACACCTCGCGACCCTGCGGGTCGTCCGCCGACCATTCGAGCACGCCCAGCCGCACGGAACCGTCGACCAGGAAGTCGATCTGCATGAACCCCGGATGGAAGGGGTTCGCGTGCGCGAAGAGCGTGCGGCCGCTGCTGCCGACATCGGAGGCGCGCGACTGCGACCCGAGCCCGCTGACCAGCGTGTAGCGCGGGCCCTGGCGCGACTCGAACACCTGCAAACTGTGATCGTGCCCGGCCGCGTAGACCAGCGGCGCGGCATGGCGTCGCGCTGCTTGCGTCATCGCGTGGGTGAGCGCGTCGCGCATGTGCTCGTTGCCGTCGTTCGACATGTCCTGGTTGCTCGGCGAGAAGTTGCCGCGCGCGAACACGACCAGCGATCCGATCACCGGGATGGGAATCCACTCGATGTAGGGCGGCACGTAGTGGCGGGCGACCTGGAACGGGAACACATGCGTGCGCCCATCCAGAAACCCGCCGTGCGGCCCCTTGCTGTCCAGCGGGTGATGCCCGACGACGATGGCCCAGCGGCCGCGATCGCGCGCCGTCTCGAGCTCGGTGGTCAACGCCGTCCTGACCTGCTGTTCGGTGATGTAACGGCACCCGGTGGGATTGTTCAGCGGCGACGGCTTCGCATCCTTGCCGGTCTCCAGCCACCACTGGGTGTCGAGCGCGATGAGCTGCGCCGACCGCCCGAGCGGCACCACGTCGGGCCCCGGACAGCCGCCGGCAGGAATCAACGAGACGTTCGTGTCCGGCGTCCAACGGCCGCCGATGAAATCGCCCAAAGCGCGAATGCGCTCCCACCCGCCGACCTCGAACGGATCCCAATCGTGGTTCCCCGGCAGGAAGATCGCCCGCGCGGGGCTGCCCCGCACCGCGTCGATCTGTGCATCGATCTGGCGCTCCGCCTCTTCGCGATCGTCGGAGATGTCGATGATGGGCGCCGCGAGGATCTCGCCCGCCTCTTCGGCAATCGTGTCGTCGTCGACCGTCGGCATGCCACGTTCGTAGACATTGTCACCGAGGAAGACGACGGTGGTCCGCTCCGGCATCTGTTGGACCTGCTGCGCCAACAGTCTCAGGTTCGGCTCGCCGGCGTGGTCGGGGTCGCCGGCATCGCCGATGAGGATCAGCCTGTGCTCCACCAGCGCGCCTTCGGCGCTCGGGACCGAGCGCGCCAGATCGTCTCGGTAGTAGGGGGTGAAATGCGTGCAGGCTCCGGCGAGCAACAATCCCGCCACCAAGACGATCCCGGCCAGCCACGCGATCCCAACCTTCGCCTGCTCCGGTATGCCCACTCTCCGCCTCAGAACAGCAGCAACTCGCCGGCATCGATCCGTGCCAACAGCGCCCGCAACCGTTCCGCCAGTGCATCGATCTCGCCGCGGGTCAGGCCGAACTGGAGGCCGCGCTCGGTGAAGCGCGTGCCGCTGTCGGGGTCGACATTGGCCGTGGGGGTGGCGCTGCGCAGGACGCCCGCGTCGGCTTCGAGCTGACCGAGCACGCCGAGGGCGGCCAGGTCGGCTGGACGGACGCGGCGCAAGCGTTCGATCGAACGCCGCGGCAGCGAGGAGACGAGGATAGTGTCGTAGTTCAGGCTGAGGAAGTTGAAGATCGGCTCGCCGAAGGAGATGCCGTTGTCGATCGAGAACAGCCGCGCATCGGCGGGATCCTTGGCGATCAGAAAGTTGCTGAAGCGCCCGTCGCGATGCTCGATCAGATAGTGCAGCAGGTTCAAGTTGGCGAAGTGGGTCGCGTAGCGGCGATCCCGCGTGAACCGCTCGCGGTCGAAGGGCGGATCGGGCTGGCTGACGTTCTCCAACCACGCCATCAGCGCGCCGAACACGCAGTACGTGCCGGCGATGTTGGGGACCGGTTCCGCCTCCACGACGCGGTAGTCCTCGAGGGCAATGCACCGCACGGTGATGGGCGGGACCAGCCAATCGTCCTGACCGAGAAAGAGCCGCTGCACGGCATACGCACCGATCTCGCGTCGCGGCGAGTTGTTCCACCCGTCAGCCTGCGGCGAGGTCGCCTTCCACTTCGCCTTGACCGCGAGTCCGTCCGCGAACCGCAGTTCGAGCTTGCGCGCCCCCATCACACCAGCGCCGGCCTCGCTGGCGGACACGATGGTGAACGGCTCGCCTTCCAGCCGTCGTCGCAGCGCCTCCGGCGGAAGCGCAAGGACGGCGCTCGCGGCCTGTGCCACATCGACGGCCGTGAACGACAGCGCGACGATGAGCGCCGCGACTGCGAGTCGTGTCATGCTGCGGCCTCGCGTGCATCGCCGGCTGCGGTCGCCGCGGTCGGCGCCTGATCACGCATCGCCACGATCCGACCCGCGGCGTACGCGAGGATGCGCGCGGCAACGTGGAAATGATCCTCGGCGACGTCGAGCAGCGCGGCGGCGTCGATACGAATCGCGACCACCTCGCCCACGGCACGCGCCTCCTCCACATGCGGGAGACCGCAGAACACGGCTTCGAGACCGAGCACCGCCCCCGGCCCAGCGCGATAGGTTCCGCCGGGACCACTGCAGGCCACCGCGCCGCGTACGACCAGCGCGAGGAATCGCGGCTCGGCCTCCCGTTCCCACAGCACCTCGCCCGACCGGAGGCGGATCTCGCCGCCGGCGCGAATCAACGCCGGCAGCACGCTGATGCCGAATGCCCGCAACTCCAGCGACCGGCGGAGCCAGATCAATTGCTCGACCGGATCGAGCTCGGCCGACTCGGCCGGCGCCGCGTCGGCGACGGCATCTGGCGCTGGCCGATTCTCGGGACCGCCGGTCGCGCGCAGCATCTGAATCGCACTGCCGAGCGCCGCGCGCAGGTGCAGGAAGAGCGAGAAGTGGTCTTCGATGACGTCGAACAGCGCCGGGCCGTCGATCACCAGAGCCAGCACGTTGGTGTCGGCGCTCACGCGCGCCCGCGACTCCACGTCCGCCAGCAGCTCGAGCAACCCGACCGCATCGGAATCATCGCGCTGCTGGCATGGGTGCCCGTCCTGCTCGCATCGTACCGTGCCCTCGATCACCAGATGGACGGCGCGAACGCGTTGCCCGGCCTCGAGCAGGACCGTCCCCCGGCGCAGCCATTCCTCGCGCATGAGCTGGGCGAGGATCACCAGCTCGCGTCCGCTCAGCTCGCGAAACCAGTGCAGCGAGCGGAGGTAGAGCGCACGCTCGAGCGGTGCGACCACCGGCAGGTTCTGGCTCATCCGGCTGCCCTCCGAGGAGGCGCGGGTGTCGCCCGGCGACCCAGGCGCTCGAGGGTTTGTCGATACAGCCAGGACGATTCGTCGTCGCGGCCGCTCCACCCCGTCTCCAACTCCCCGGGCAGGTCGGTGAGACCGAGCTCGCCGGCGTGGAAGGCGGCAAGACTCCAGAGGGTCGGGCTCGCCTCGCTGAGCAGACTGGCCAGGAGTCCCCGGTAGTCGAGCTGCTCGCGCGTATCGAAATCGCCGGCCGCGGCCAGACGATCCGTGTCTGGGGCGTCGTCGACAAGGGCGGCGACCGCGTGCCGTACGTCGCTCGGCAGGATGTCCTGCAACAGCTCCCGGCTGGACGAGCGCACCGTCGGATCGGAGCTCTGCAACCCGTCGTAGATCCGCTCGAGATCCTCCGCGCGGAGCTTGAGACCGAGCGCACGGAACAGCCGCTGCAAGGCAAGAGCTTCCTTTTCCTCGAGGAGATCGGCGAGCAGCTCGTGGCCCACGGTCCGTCGGGTCGCGTCCTCTTCGGCGCCGCGTTGCAACGCCACGCGCCAGCGCAGCACTTTGAAGCAGGCCATGAGTTGCCGGCGAACGACCTCATCGATGAGCGTGTCATCGAGCGGCACCGCGGGATCGCTGGCGATCAATCCTCCCAGCCCGCGCAGAATCTTGAATCGCACCGTGCCGCTGGTCTCCACCATGAGCTGGCGCAGCAGGACGGCCGCGGCGGCGGCGGCGGGGAAGCGCGAGATCGTGCGCGGCAGGTGCACGCGCACGGCGCGCGGCAACGCGGGGTCGACCAGCGCCTGTTCGAGATACGAGAAGGCGCGCTCGCCGAGCGCCAGCAACGCGTCGCGGGCAGGGCCGCGCAGCTCACGGCTGGCGAGCGCCGTGATCAGCATTGGCAAGTGTCGTTCGTCGCGTGCGGCTCCCATCGCCAGGACGGCTTCACAGCGCGTGGTGGGTTCGGGCGCGGCGGCGAGGCGGCCCAGCAGCGGCGCGAATACCGCCTGGGGGTGATCGCGCAAGGCCCGGGCGATGCTCAGGCGCACCGCGGCGGCGTCGGCTGCGCCGTCCGTGAGAAATGGCTCGAGTCGTGCCACGACCTCGTGCGCCGGGAGGGTGCCGCTCGCTGCCAGCGCCACCAGGGCCGTCACCGCGACGTCCGGCGAGGCGGATTCGCTCGCGCGCTGCAGCAACGCCGGGTCGGGACGAACCGTGGTGATGGCGCGCATGGCTGCCGCCTGCACGGTCTTGTCCGGGTGCTCGAGCAGCCGCTCGGCGAGCGGCAGCATGTCGTCGCGGCCCTCGGCACTGAACAGCTCGAGCGCCCGACCGATCACGCGGCCGGACGGATGGTAGAGGATCAGCGTCGGAATCAGGCGGACGCGCTCGCTCTGCTGCAACAGGGACATGGCCGCGATTACCTTGTCCTCGTCGGGACTGCTCAGGGCAGTCATCAACGTTTCCAGCGACGTCATGTCGAGGTCGGGAAAGGCCAGCCGTGTCTCGGTCGCCGCCTGGTCGAGCGACTCGCGGAACAGCGCCACGTATGGACGCCGCACCCAGAGCGCCAGGCCGATCCACGCGCCGGCACAGCCGATCACCAGGGCGCCGATGATCTGGTCGGAGTGGGCCAGCGACAAGACGCCGAGGATGAGCAAGGACCCGATCGCCTGTCCGCCGCGGTGGGCGACGACGTCGCTCATCGCCTTCACCGCCGACCGCAGCCGCGGTGAGAGCGGCACGTACAACAACTCGGTGGCCGTGTTGTGCAGCGACCAGCGCAGCGCCCCGTCGACACCGCGCAGCGCGACCACGGCGGCGAGGCCCCCGGTCACCATGAACACGACCGCCGCGCCGAGCAGCAACGCCGGCTCGAGCGCCAGCGCCTGCGCGACGCCGCGCCAGCGGATGAACGGGACGACGGCGGTGACCAGCAGCGCCAGCGCCGCGACATCGAACGCGAAGTAGGTCGTCGCCAAGAACGCACTGAGCCGCTCAGGCGGGATGACCCGCGCGACGACGGTCTTGAAGATGAAATCGCCGACGGTCACGGTCGCGCTAGCAACCAGCAGGAGGAGCACGACGCGGCGCACGTAGGGATGGCGAAGCGCCATGCGCACGCTGTCCGTCAGCGTCGGCTCGTCCGGCGGGGCGCGGTGCTCCGTTCGCGGCTCATCCGTCGCGCGGTCCGATGCTGGGCCGAGCGCGCGAGCCTTCTGTGCACGCCACAGTCCGGCCGATGCACCGGCGCTCAACAGGAAGGCGCCAGCGCTGGCCCCGAGCAACGCCCCCGGAGGCAGTCGGCGGGACAGCAGGCCTGCGACCGCGTACCCCACCACCGCGCCGAGCAGCGGTCCGGCGGCGACGATCGGGAACACGCGCTTGGCGTCGGTGGCGGTAAAGCGGTCCGAGAGCAGCAGCCAGAAGCGGATGAGGATGACGGTCGACGCCAGGCCGCCCCAGACATAGAGCGCGTAGAACGCCCACGGCGGCGCCGAGCGCGTGAGCAGTAGAAAACAGGCGGTGCCGGCGGCGGCGATCACCTGCACGACGACGAGGGCGTAGAGATCGCCGCGCGGCCCGCCCGACCGGCCGAGCAGACGCAAGCCGAGCACCGCCAGAAGGGCGACGGCGAGGTACACCCAGGGAAGGCGCGCGGTGGGCAGATGGGTGAGGAACAACGCGTCGCGCGCGGTTTCCAGAATCGCGTGCGCAACCAGGATCAGAAAGGCCGCCAGCGCGGCCCAGAGCACTTCGGGTCGTTCGTCGGCGGGCAGTTGCGGCAGGAAATGGCGCATCGACGTGGCCCGCCTCACCGCTCCGCTGGCAGCGCTGCGCCTGAGCGCACGCGCAGCGCCCGCGCCGCAGCCGGCTCATCGCCCAGCGCGCCATCCGCCGCGCCGCTGGCGCGGCGTGGCGTCGCCGATTCCGCCGTTTCGGTCTGCGCGGTGAACCCGCGCGCCGCGGCCAGCGCTGCGACCAGCCAGACCCCGATCGCCGCCAGGCTGAGCACGCCCAGATACTGCACGCTCTGCGACGCACCCCATGCGGCCCACGCCAAGGCTGCGCGGCCGCGCGCGCGCCGCTGATCGCGCGCATGGACGCCGACGACATCGCCCATCCGGCGCGCCTCGAGCGTCAGGTCGCGGCCCTTCGCGCCGATCCCGGTCTCTCGGTGATGAGCTGCCTGGTCGAGTGCTTTCCGGCCGACGCGGGTGCCGGCATGCGCCGCTACGCGCAGTGGCTGAACGGGTTGCGCACGCCCGAGGCGATACGCGCCGCGCTGTTCGTCGAATCGCCGATCGCCCATCCCAGCGCGGTGATCACGCGTGCCGCTCTCGTAGCCGCAGGCGGCTATCGCGACGGCGACGGCCCGGAAGACTACGATCTCTGGCTGCGCCTGCTTCTGCACGACCACCGCGCC
>Ga0187893_10014580_pt1 | contig 10693 bp, 8 predicted proteins | sample MA1701074metaG_FD_139574 | JGI IMG/M metagenome (GOLD analysis project Ga0187893, IMG submission 139574) | White microbial mat communities from a basaltic lava cave in the Kipuka Kanohina Cave System on the Island of Hawaii, USA - MA170107-4 metaG ...
CGCTGAATCCCGGGGGGGTGCGAATCGGGACGGCGGAGATTTATCGTCAGGTGGAGTCGATTCCGGAGGTCGTGGATAGCGTGGTGGTGGGTCGGAACACACCCGACGCCGACGTGGAGGTGTGTCTTTTCGTCGTGCTTCGGGAGGGTCAGAAGCTCGACGACGCACTAACGGGGAGAATCCAAGCGTGCATCGCGGCTGGGGCGACCAAGCGCCACGTTCCCCGGCATATCCGTCAGGTGACGGCAGTGCCGTACACAATCAGCGGCAAGAAAGTCGAATTGGCCGTGCAGAAGATGATCCATGGGGAGCCGGTTCCGAACCGTGATGCGCTGGCGAATCCGCGGGCGCTGGATCAATACGCAGGAATCATATGACGATGTTTGCGATTGTCGATTTCCGATTGGCGATTGAAAGAAAACGTCAGGCGGCCTTCGGAGTTGCGCGAAGCGCGTCGAGACTCTGCTGATGCTCGGCCAGGAAACGGGCGACGACGGCGGCGACTCGCGGCGCGTGGGCGAGACTCGCGCCAGCCCGGGAATAGGCGCGGACGACGCGAGATTGATCGTCGATGAGCCGCGGAAGGACGGCGTGCAGTTCGAGAAAGTGCAAGTCGGCGGTGGACACGTCGAGGCGGAGCGGATTCGGTTCGCCGCCGAGATCGAGAATGAGCGAGGTCAGGGAGGCTGCGTGTTCACGCGCGGCGCGGTTCATTCGCTGCACCAGCCGATGGGCGTCGATGTCGAACCGCGATACGAAGACGGTGGACTCAAACAATCGCGGGGCTAGGCTGCGGTTCTCGGCCGCGAGGAGATCGTTCAAGACGGCGACGGCACGTATATCAGTCATTTTGCCAGTGGTCCGATTCTTCAGAAACCTTCGTCTGGTTCAACCCCTTCCTTACGGTCGCGGTTCGGATACGTCACGACATTTCGAAACGCTGCATCAAGGAGTCCCGTCGGCGGCGGCTACGGGCACTTTCACATCGGGCGTCGCCGCGACGTGGAAGGGATTTCGAGCGAAGCGGTCGCTGACGGCCTTAAAGGGTTCGGCGAAGACGAACAAAACCATCAACGCGACCGCACATAGGTTAACCAGGGCCGCGCCGCCCGGCGAGGGCGACATGGCGGGATCGCCGTGGTCGCGCAGGGTCATCTGCACGACTATGCGCATGTAGAAGTACAGACTGATGAGCGTGTTGACCGCGAGGACGATTACCAGAAACCAGCCCAGTGAACCGCCGAATTGGCCCAGAGCGACGAGGATCCACCATTTTCCGATGAAACCAGCAAAAGGGGGCAGGCCGACCAGGGACATGAGGCAAATCACCATGGGGACGGCGAGCCAGGGGGATCGGCGGACAAGTCCGGTAAAGGCGTCGAGGCGGTCGGTTCCGTTTTCCCACGCCACCATGGCGGTAACGCCAAAGGCGCCGAGATTCATGAATAGATAGATGAGTACGTAAGCGAGAAGGGCCGTGATGCCGGATTCGTAGCCTTGCGATTTGGGGTGAAGAAAAACGGCGGCGGCCATCATCATGTAACCGGCATGGGCGATGGAGGAGTATGCGAGCAAGCGTTTGACGCTTTGTTGGCGATAGGCGGAAAAATTACCGACGGTGCAGGTGACGGCGGCCATGAGGCCCAACGTCCAGGCGAGAGGTTGGAAAACGGAAAGGGCCTGGGGACTGGATACCGACGAGGCGAAGATCAGCACCAGGCGGGCGAGGAGGACCAACCCTGCGGCCTTGCTGACCACGCTAAGCCAGGTGGTGACTTCGATCTTCGCGCCCTGGAAAGCGTCGGGGCACCAGAAGTGAAATGGAACGGCGGAGATCTTAAAGGCGATGCCCGCGAGGAAGCATATCATGGCGGCGCAGAAAAGCAGGCGGTTTTCTCCGCCGGCAAGCTGGCCGACGGCATAGGGGGCGATTTCGAAGACGCTCAAACTTCCCACCAGACCGTACAGCAGGCTGGCCCCGTAGAGCATGATCGCGGCGGAGACGGCGCCGAAGATCATGTATTTCAGCGAGGCTTCCGCACCGAGGCGGTCGCGCTTGTCGAAACCGACCATGGCGTAGCTGGGAAGCGAGGCGGTTTCGATGGCGACGACGATCATCAGCAGATTGGCGGTGCTGGCCATGAGGGCCATGCCCAAGGCGCTGCCTAGGAGGAGGATGAAGAATTCCGGCGCATTGCGTTCGGAATCCGACGAACCGATCCACCACAAGGCCATGACGGCGGCGAGGAAGATGAGCAGGATGAGTTGAAATCCAATCGAAAGGTTGTCGGCAAGGAGCAGCCCCGCAAGCGGCTGGGTGGAAAGTCCGCTGAGTCCGCGATCCAATACAACCGAGGCGACACGAAGGGTCAGCAGGAAGGCGACGCCCACACCGACGGCGGCGACGGCCGCGATCACCCGCGGTCTTCGTCCCGCGACGAGCGGAGCGGCGACGATGGCAAGCATCGTGACCGTCAGGGCGAGCATGGGGGAAAAGGCGGACAGTTGCTCGCCGATGGGAATATTCGACCAACTATTCATTGCCCAAATTAACCGCCGACCACTTTGGTCACGTGCGCCAACATCACTTCCAGCGTACCATTGGTAAAATCAAACACTGTCTGCATGGGGAAAATTCCCATGGCGATGCAGAGGATTGCCATAGGGACAAGAATAAATGTTTCGCGTCCGGTTGCGTCGGGGTAGTCGGCGTATTCTTCGCGCTCCTTGCCGAGATAGACGCGGCGAATGAGCCAGAGGATATAGCCCGCGGTGAGGATGACGCCGGACGCCGCGAGGATGGCCATGGGATAGGCCCAGGGAAACCTTGGGCCGGCGTTGAAGACGCCGAGGAAGACCCACATCTCCCCAATGAAACCGCACAGACCCGGCAAACCGAGCGACGCGAAGAAACCGATCGTCGCCATTGTGCCGTATTTCGGCATAGTGAGCCACAATCCGCCGAAGCGGTTGATTTCGCGATGGTGGGCGCGCTCGTAAATCACGCCGACGAGGAAAAAGCACATGGGCGAGCTGATGCCGTGGGCGAGCATCTGGAACATCGCCCCTTGGAAACCGGCTTGGGTCATGACCGCGATGCCGAGCAGAACGTATCCCATGTGCGAGACGGAGCTATAGGCAACGAGCTTCTTGAAGTCCGACTGGGCCATGGCGCAAAGCGCGCCGTAGAGAATGCTAACGACGCCGACGGCGGCGAGCGTAAAGGCCCAATATTCTCCGGCGGTCGGGAAAATCGGATAACAAAGTCGAAGGAAACCGTAGCCACCCATTTTCAAGAGGACGCCGGCGAGGATCATGCTGATGGGGGTGGGGGCTTCGACGTGGGCGTCGGGCAGCCACGTATGCACGGGCACGCTGGGGAGCTTGATGGCGAAACCGATGAATAAGAAGATGAACATCGTCGGGGCGAAGGGCATGGTGTTGAGGAACAAGGTCGAGGCCGCGCCGAAGTGCTTTTGAATAACGGGGTTGGTCGCCATTTCGATGAGGTCGAAGGTGCCGTGGCGTACGACGAAGTTTTCGGCTGCACGATAGGCGCTAGAGGCCGCGCCCCCGGCGGCTTGTATCGCGCCGTCGCCGTAGAAATACACGGCCACAAGCGCAACCAGCATCAATATGGAACCCGCCAACGTGAACAGGAAGAACTTGATCGCTGCGTATTCCTTCCGAGGTCCGCCCCAGACTCCGATCAGGAAATACATGGGCAGGAGCATCACTTCCCAGAAGATGTAAAAGAGGAAGAAATCGAGGGAGACGAACACGCCCAACATGCCCGTTTCCAACAGAAGGAACAGGAAGAAATAGGCCCGGACGCCTTTGTTGATCTTCCATTCGTCGAAGTTCCAGCTTGCGAGGCAGGCGAGGAACGATACGAACGTAGTCAGGATGAAAAGGGGAAATCCAAGTCCGTCGATGCCCAGGAAGTATTCGATAGTGAGGCGGCCGGGGATTTCGATCCACGTCGCCCGCTCCACGTGATGGAGCAATCCATACTTCGTGCCGAAAACGGACGCAGGGTTTTCGCCGCCGCCGAGGAACGTGGTGAAGAGAGTGAGCGAAAGGAGCATCGTCGCCAATGTGGTGAGCACGGCGACCACGCGGACCTGACGCTTGGGCGCGACCAGGCAGAGAATCGCCCCGATCGTGGGGAAGAACACGGTGTATGTCAAAACGTTATCTATCTGCATGGGATCAACCCTTTGCGTCGATTGACTGATCGAGTCATGTTCAATGCGTCCTTACTCATATTGATCCCCCCGAAGGCGTCGCGGTTGCCATCGATGGCGCGGCATACCACACGATCATGGTAATCAGAAGGATCGCGGCGACACCGGCGGCGAACAAGACGTAGTTTCGAATGCGGCCCGTCTGCGGTCCGCGGACCACGTCGGACACCATCAGCGACGTGTCGGCGACGCCGTTGACGATGCCGTCGACGCCGTGCTGGTCCAGGATCAAACCGGAAAACGCCGCCAACCGCTCCGTCGCCGAAGCCAGGATGTTGAAAACCAAATCGACGAACCAAGTGTCGATGAAGCGGGAGATTTTGGCCACCACCAGGCACCCATTGACCCAGAGGAAATCGTAAACCTCGTCGAAAAAGTATTTGTGCTCCAGCAGGGCATGCACAGGCCAGAAGGTCCGCTTGATGGCGCCGGCGATCGCAAGACCCCTGGCGTAGATCACGAGGGCGAAGAAGAAACCGACGACGAAGGCCCCGCCGACGCCGTACATCAACCAATGATGGGCCGCGTGAATCGCCTCCGTGTCGGCGGTTCCATCGGTCGCCTGGACCATGGGCGCGGCGGTGGCGGCGACGGCGGCGTCGGCGATGAGCGGGCGGAACAGGAAATAGCTCGACACAAAGGTCCCCGCCGCCAACACGAGAAGCGGGATATACATGAGCGCGCTTTCGTGAGCGTGGTGATGAACGTGCTCGTCGCGCGGCCGGCCCATGAAGGTCATCCACCAGCAGCGCATCATGTAGAACGGAGTGACATAGGCTGTCACCAGCGCGAGGTAAAACATCCAGTTGGGCAGCGGCTTGGTGTTCTTGAAGATCGCGGCCTTGCCGAATTCGCCATGGCGTGGCGGTTTCGCCGCGGGTACCGGGTCGCTGACGAGCAGAAAATCCACACCGGCCTCAACCTCGTGCACTCGAGGCGCGGTCGCCATCGCCACGCCGCCCGTCGCCGGCGCTCCGGGTTCGAAGAGGGCATGTCCGCCGCTGTGGGTGGGCGAAGTCTTGTGGACCTCGTGTTTTTTGAATTCATTCCATTCGAACGCGCGGGCGTAGGCGACGGCCAGGATTTCGTCCTTACTGAAAAAGCCGCCCAGTCCGAAGTGCGTGCCCGGAATACCGAAACCGGCAATCGCCAACACGCCAATGAGAAACGTAAAACCGGTCACGGGCATTTTTCGTATCAACCCGCCCATTTTCCGCATGTCCTGTTCGTGGTGGCAGCCCTCGATCACCTGCCCCGACCCGAGGAAAAGCATGGCCTTGAAGAATGCGTGCGTGATGAGGTGGAAAAGAGCCGCGATCCATGCCCCGCACCCCATGCCGAAAATCATGTAGCCCAATTGCGAGAGCGTGGAATACGCCAGGCACTTCTTAATGTCTGTCTGCACGATGGCGATGAGGGCCATGAGAAATAGCGTCAGGCAGCCGATTGTGGCGATGAACATCAAAGCGTCGGGGGTCATCAGTCTAAAAACGCGGGCGACGAGGTAGACCCCCGCGGCGACCATCGTGGCGGCGTGGATCAAGGCGCTGACCGGAGTCGGACCGGCCATCGCGTCGGGCAGCCAGACGTGCAGCGGGAACTGGGCGCTTTTGCCCATCGCCCCGCAAAAGAGTCCGACCCCCATGATCGTGGCGAGCGACCAGCCGAAGAGCGTATACGTACTTGCGAACAGCCCGGTTCCGGCGGCGTATTGCTGGGCGAACTTTCTCGCCGCTTCATCGAGGTCCAACGTGCCGAGATGCAGAAAAACAAGCATCAGCCCGATGAGAAAACCGAAGTCGCCGACGCGGTTGGTGATAAAGGCCTTCATCGCCGCCCGCGAGGCGTACTGCCGATCGAAATAGAAACCAATAAGCAGGTAGCTGCACAAACCCACGAGTTCCCAGAAGATGAAGAGGAACAGCAGACTGCTGCTGACCACCAGGCCCAACATGCTGAACCCGAAGAGCGAAAGATACGCGAAAAAACGGTGGTACTTGCTTTGATGATCGACCTCGTCGCTGTGGCCGGCCATGTAGCCGACGCTGAAAAAGAAAATCCAGAAGGCGATAAAGGTGACCATGAAGTACATGGCGACGGTAAGCGAATCGAGCTTGACGCCAATGGTGACCGGAACCGAACCGATGTTCGCCCAATGCCAGCGGAAAGCACTCGCCGTAAGCGCCGCCGCCTCGCCGGTCTCCACCGCGTCCAGCCAGCCGACGAGCACGTAGGTGGCGCAAGCGAGCGGCACGCCCATTCCCAAGAACACGCCCGTCCAACCGGCGAGAGGCTTGCCGAGCCTCGGACCGAAAAAGACGAGAAGCCAGAAGCTCACCAGGGGGGAGAGAACGCCGAGAGCGAGAATGAATTCGTACGAATGTTCTGCCATAAGTCTAGGTGCAAATTCTCAAACCAAAAACGGCGAAAGGGCGGCCGATCCCGCGTTTCACCTTTGGCTTTCGATTCTCATCCTTGCAACTGCGCCGCCCGATCGACGTCCACCGTCGCCAGGTTCTTATAGACGTTGATACAGATCCCCACCGCGAGCGCCGCTTCGGCGGCCGCCAAAACAATCACGAAGATCGCCGTAATCTGCCCGTCGATTCGACCGGGGCCGAGGTAGCGGTCGAACGCCACCAGATTCACATTCGCGCTGTTCAGCACCAGCTCGACACCGATCAAAATGCCGATCGCGTTGCGCTTGGTCATCATGGTGAACAGGCCGCCGGCGAAAAGGACGGCGGCGATGACAAGATAATGAGTCAATCCTATTGCCATAGCTCACTAACGAATGTCGAATGGCGAAGTTTGAAGCAACGGAATGCGGCGATTCCTTTCGATCTTCGATATTCTGTATTCGCCATTCTATTCCTCTTGTCTCGCCAAATGCGCCGCCCCGACCATGACGATCATGAGCAGCACGCCCGCGACTTCGAACGGCACGAGGTACGTAGTGAGCAGCCGTTCCCCGAGCGTTTTCATGGCCGCACCGGGGACCAACTGCTCCGTGCTCGACCAGGTGGTCCGCACCAAGAGCAGACAGAGTCCGACGGCGAGCGCGACGCAGACGCCGGCCGCCGCGACGATCTCGATCGGGCGGGACTCCCATCGCACCCACGGCGACTTGCTGGTCAACATTACTCCAAAGATCAGCAGCACGAGCGTCCCGCCGGCGTAGACGATCAACTGAATCGCGGCCAGAAAGTTCGCCGCCAGCATGAAATACAGAAGCGACACCGATCCCAAGGCTACGAACAACCAGACGGCCATGCGCACGATGTTCTTCGTGACACAGACGCCGATCACCGACGCCACGACCCCGCCCGCGACGAGATTGAAAAGCAGCCACTCAAGCAGACCGCCCGGCGCCGCGGCGCTGGGGACGTCGGAAACGCCGGACCCTTCTGAGGCGAGTGTACTGAGGCAGACGCTCAGGTTTGCAAAAACGCTCATCATGACCCCGGCAGCGCATCCACCACAAGATTCCCTACCAGTCGCCGTCGATGGTAGAACCCGTAGGCGGCGATCGCGGGGAACATCAGCGCAAAAATCGCCCCGATGATTCCCAGCCCCACATTCACCACGCCCGAAAAGGCCGCCCATCCCGCGTTCGTAGACGTCGACGCCCACACCCATAGGGTCGCCCCCAGAACGAGCAGCATCGTCAGCGGCAACAGCACCTGCACGCAACCGTACAACACCTGGTCGATGCGGATGCGCGGCAACGTCCAGCGAAGCCAAATCTGTACATACAGGAAAAATACGCATTTCAAAAGGAACCAGATCGGTCCGCCGAACAGCACGCCGTTGATCCCTCGCGCCATTACCTCGCTGCCGCACCACTGCCGGACCGACTCGCCCCACGACATGGGCAGCGGGGAATGCCAACCGCCGAGGAACAGGATCGCCGCCAGCCCACTGACGACGAACATGGCCGCATACTCCGCGAAAAAGAAAAAGCTCCAGCGAATCCCCGAATACTCGGTGTGGAAACCCGCGACCAGTTCGCTTTCGGCCTCAGGTAAATCGAACGGGGCCCGCTTGCAGCTCGCCAGCGAGGCGATGAAGTAGGAAACGAATGCCACGAAGGCAAATGGATTCGTAAACGCCAGCCACGTGAACCACCCGCCGGACTGGGCGTCGCCGATCGCCCGGAGACTAAGCGATCCCACGGCGATCACCGGTACGAGCAGGGCCATACCCATGGGGATTTCGTAGGACACCATCTGGCACGCCTCGCGCATCGCTCCGTAGACGCTCCATTTGTTGTTCGAGGCCCAGCCGGCGAGGATCACGCCGATCACTTCAATGCCGAGTACGCCGAGCGTGAAGACCAGGGCGACGTCCAACTCACGGAATACGTAGGTCGACCCGAAAGGTAGGGCGACGAATGCAAGGGCGGAAGGGATGATCGCAAGGTACGGGGCAAGTCGGAAAAGGACTGAATCCGCGCCCTTGGGAATCAAGTCTTCCTTCAAAAGCAACTTGATGCCATCGGCGAGCGATTGTGACCAGCCGTGCCAACCGCCGACGCGCATCGGCCCCAGGCGAGACTGAATTCGCCCCGCGACCTTCCGCTCCCACCAGATCGTGTACATGGGAATGATGTTGAACAATCCCATGATCGCACCTAACCCCACCAGGTCACGGACGATCGAGAATTGAAGGGGCCAGAATAGGTATTGAAGCAACGCTGAGAGGCTCGCCCCGATGCCGCCAGCCTTTTCGAGCAAGCCTGCGATCATGGAAGGCGTCAATCCCCATGTCGAGGGCGACAAAATGGAGAATGGGCTGGCGACCGCCAGTCCCCCCGCCGCAGCCGGACCCAGAATGTGAATGTCCACGTAAGCAAAGACCAAGGCGTGAATCCACACCAGGAAGCAGGAGGCGACCACCGCGGAAAGCAGAATCATACCCGGGAAACGGCGAACAAAAGGACCGGCGACCTGGTAAACCAAGAGCGCGATCTGCATGAGCGCGCGGGCGGGCAGGTTGTACAGGACAGGGCGACGCGCCGGCCAGGGTAGCGATAGCTGGGACAACGAAAATCTCCGGAACCGCGCCTCAACCGACCAAACGAGGCCTAAGCATAGCGATCAAGGGGGGTGTTGCAAGACAGGCTACAAAGAAAAGACTCAAAAAACCGCACGCCGGGCCGAGTTTCAATGCGAATTCTTGATCGGCAAGTCATATTGCCTTTCCGGTGCTTTATTGGGAAGCACAATCATTTTTCTCATCGAAGGAGGCGAGAATCGTATGCGATCGACCTTGAGATTGTTTGCGGTCATTGTTTTGCTTTCGACACCCGCTTTCGGCGCCGTTGTAACCATTGAAAAACTTTGGATCCGAACGGCGAGCGTCGGTGATCCGGTTCCAGGGCGACCCTCGCCTGTTGTCTTTCGCGAGTTGACAGGAATAGACGCCTCCAGTCGCCCGATGATGCTGCCCCCGGTGATCAACAACACCGGCGAAGTCGTTTTCCGTGCCCGCAGCGCTTCGCAGTTTGACAACAACTCATTGAACGCCACCTGTATTTATGCCAAGCGGCCCAGCTTCCCCATGATCCGCTTGGTGGACACGACGGAATCAAGTCCCGGCGTTCCGACGTTTCCGGTTCCGGGCCGCCCTTTGGGCACACGATTTACCGACTTCAAAGCGCCGCTCCTGAATGATGCCGGCGATGTGGTGTTCTTCGCCCGATTCGCCGGTGCGGCCGGGTCCGGCTCGGGTTTTTATGCGACCACCGTCACCGGTGGACCGATTGTGTTGCTCGCGGATACTTTCACCAAGGTGCCGAGTTTTCCGACGGCGACCTTTCGCACATTCGATTTCACCATTTCGCAATTGCTGACCGTCTCACTCAACAACAACGGTCAGGTGGTGTATTGAGGGGATTCTCTGGTTCCGCCTGCGGTGTTCCCCAACGTGACGAACGCCCTGTTTGGAACGACCGTATCGGGCGGGCCTGGGATTCGTCTGGTGGACAGCACGCAGGTTCCCACGATCACGCCGCCGCTGGGCGGTCCGGGCGGATTCCGAGAGATTCGTCCGACTCCCGTCATAACGGATTCAGGCGTGGTTGTTTTTTCGGGGAATCTCGGTCCGACCCCGTCCTTCCGCAACGGCGTGTTCACCGTTCCGGTCACGGGTGGGGCCGTCTCAACCGTGGCGTTCGTCAGTCAACCCACTCCGGGGCGTTCGCAATCGTTTGGAAACACGTTTGATCCGGCGGGTCATTCCTTTGATGTGAATGAATCCGGCGTGGTGGTGTTCCGCAACAATCCGACCGGGGCGGAGGCGGGCATGTACGGCGCGACTCCTTCCGGGTCGGGCTATGTGCATACCCGAATTGTCGACACGTTTGGATGTGCGCTCGGGCTGTGTCTACCCATTCCCGGCGAGTTGGTGCCTCCCTCTGAGTACAGCGGAATCGTCGCCCCGAC
>Ga0187893_10014582_pt1 | contig 10692 bp, 10 predicted proteins | sample MA1701074metaG_FD_139574 | JGI IMG/M metagenome (GOLD analysis project Ga0187893, IMG submission 139574) | White microbial mat communities from a basaltic lava cave in the Kipuka Kanohina Cave System on the Island of Hawaii, USA - MA170107-4 metaG ...
GTCCACCGGACCACGGATGGATACCTGAACGCCCTGGGCCGCAAGCTCGGCGCCACGGTGACGCCGGAGCACCTGAAGTGAGGAGTGCGGCAGTGCGCCAGTGCGGCAGAGGGACAGCAACCACCCCACCGTCCTACTATCCCACTATCACCACACCCGCGTTATGCGCCCGGTCCGGTCGACCCGGTACAGCGGGCCGAACCACACGTCGTCGTGCAGTTGGATGAGCACTTCGGGCGGCCCCTCCATCCGAAGCGTGAGCACCAGGAAGAAGGGGTCGGCTGCCGCCGGGTTCACGGCGTAGCCAAAGTCCTGGAGCGAGCGCACCGTCAGCTCGCTCAACGGGTTCGCCGAGCTGGAATTGAGGAACCCGGTCATCAGCTCGTTCGCCAAAACCGATTCGCGCCAGTGCACGTTCCGGGTCCCGCTGCCGAACATGTTCTCCACCGGGACCTTGGCCCCGCCGGTGTAGGTCGACCCCCCGATGGTGTTGAATCCGATGAGCGCGTTGGGGCCGCTGTGGTAGGTGTCCAGCGGCGTGCCTTGCGGGGAAGGATTCTGGAGGAATCCGAACACGCTCCACAACGAGCCGATGCCGATCACGTGTCCCATCTCGTGGAGAATCACGTTGGTGAACTGCCCGCTTGCCTGGAGATTGGCCACGTCGGCGACGTCGAACCGCATCCGCCCGATGATCGGCAGATTCCCCGCGCTCCGGATGAAGCACGGGCCCGCCGAGCCGAGAATCGCCCCGGGCCCGTCAATCGGCTCGATGGTGGCGTAGATCAGCAGGTCGTCAATCAAACGGTTGATGAGCTCGGGGGCGTTGGAGCCGCAGCTCCCGGGTGGGGTGCTGACCACCAGGTCGGCAAGGTCACCCGTGATGAGGGTGCCCCACCGCGCGGCGGCGCTCGCAAAGGCGGCTTCCTGGGACGGCGTGACGCAGGTGAGGTACTGCACGTGGACGTCATAACCCGGCCCGCCGGCGGGGATCCCGGTGGCGGCGAACGCAACCGGGTTGCCGCTGACCCCACCTTCCGCCACGCTGGCGTTCAGGCAATTGGCGCCTGCCCCGAGCGTCCAGCTCCCCACTGCCGCGATCCCGTTTCCGTCCGTGACCGCCGTTGCGCCGGTGATTGAGCCGCCCCCACCAATGACTGCGAAGGTGACCGTGACCCCGGGAACCGGAAGGTTCCCTGCCCCGCGCACGATGACGGACGGCGGCGTTGCCACCGGCGATCCCGGCAGCGCGGCCTGGGACATTCCGCCGTTCGCGGTCATGGTCGTCGGCACGCCCCCGCCGCCGGTTCCCGTCGCCGAGAAGGTCACAGGCGACAGGCCGGCGACCGTGGCGGACATGGTGTTCGGGCCCGGTGTGGCTCCGAGGGTCCAGCTGCCGACCACCGCCACCCCGCTCGGGTTGGTCGCCGCTATCGCTCCCAGCACGCTCCCTCCACCCCCGGTCACCGCGAAAAGCACCTGCGCACCTGCGACCGGGTTGCCGTGCGCATCCCGTACCACCACCGATGGAGCGATGGGCACTTGGCTGCCTGCCGGAGCGCTCTGGTTGTCCCCTCCGTTGACCGCGACGCTGGCCGCCGGGCCGGCCACGCCGGTCGCGCCAAAGAGCCCCGGCGCGAGTCCCGCCACCGTGGCGGTGAGCGTGTTAGGACCGGCGACGGTACCGAGCGTCCACCGGCCTACCGTGGCTACCCCGCTGCCGTCGGTGACCTGATTGCCGCCGGTCACCGAGCCACCCGCTCCGGTGACTTGAAAGGAGACCGGAACATTGGGCACCGGATTGCCGAAGGCATCGGTCACCCGCACCGAGGGCGGAATGACGACGTCGCTGCCCGCCGTGGCGATCTGGCCGTCGCCTGCCAGCACGGTCACGACGGAGGGAGGTGCGACGGCGGTCGCGGCAAACAGAACCGGGACGAGGGTTCCAAGTGTCGCGGTGAGCGCGTTCGGCCCGGGTTGCGTCCCCAGCGTCCAGCTCGCCACCGCGGCGATGCCGGCCGGGTTCGTCGTGGCGGACCCCCCGGCCACCGCACCACCACCGCCCGTGACGGCAAAACTCACCACCACCGAGGGAACCGGGTTGCCGAACTGATCCCGCACCAGCACCGCGGGAGGAATCTGGACCGGGGCGCTGAACAGCGCGTTCTGGCCCTGCCCCGCCTGGACGGCGAGCGTGGCCGGGGGACCCACCAGCGCCGTGGCGGTGAACGCCGCGGGCTGGAGGCCGGTCACCGCGGCGGTGAGCGTGTTAGGGCCCGGAACGGTCCCCAGGGTCCAGCTTCCGACCGAGGCGATCCCGGCCGGCGAGGTGACGGCGTTGCTGCCGGCGACATCCCCGCCGCCCAGCTGGACCACAAACGCCACGGCGGCCCCGGGAACCGGATTGCCGTATCCATCGGTCACGGTCACCGACGGCGGGATGAGCACCGGAGCTCCCACGAGCGCGCTCTGGCCCTGCCCCGCTCCGATCGCCACGTTGGCCGGCGGCCCCGCGAGCGCAGTCGCGGTGAAAACCGCCGGACCCGGGCCGTCCTGCACCGTCACCGAGAGCTGGGGTGTCAGGGAGGCGCTCTGGCCCAGCGTCCACGATTCGCTGGCAATCCCGTCCGGCCCCGTGGTGGAACTCCCGACCCCGAGCGAGCCGCCGCCTTGCGTGATGGCGAACGTCACCGTCACCCCGACGATCGATACGCCGAGCCGGTCCACGACGCGTACTTGAATGGGGAGGGGGAGCTGGGTTCCTACGGCGCCGGTTTGCAGATCGCCCTGCACCTTGAGGGGCGTGAGAGGACGTTGCAGCACCGTGACGGAAAGCGTTGCCTGGAGGATTCCCGCGGTCGCGGTGATGACTCCCGTTCCGTTCGCCGCGGCCTGAACCATCACCGTTGCTCCCGTCACATGCACGCGTCCACCGTGCGCGGGTGCGCGGCTCGGCGCGCTCGAGCCCGACTGCACCACCACGCCGGGGGAATTCGAGACCCAGGTCACCGGCTCACCGATCATGGGATCGTCGCGCTGATCGAGCACGGTGGCGGTCACCTGCTGGGTGGCGCCGATCGCGTCGAGCGAGAGCGTGGCCAGGGATAGGACCAGCCGGGTGGGAACCGGAGGCTCCGGTGCGGTCGGCTCCGGGCATCCTGCGACGGCACCGGCAAGGAGCCCAGGGCCGAGGAGTGCAACGAGGCGTGTGATCAAACGACGTGTCATTGGAGGGGCGATTTGCACCGTCTCCCTGCTTGCCTTCGAACCAGACTGTTGCTCATGTTCCAGACCAGCATGACCGCGCTGCAATTGGCAGGCCTGATCCTGACACTCTGGTGCGGTGGGTGCACGTCCGGTGCGCCCATCACGCCCGGACCCCCACCCCCGCCGCCGCCGCCTGCTCCGGGCCCGGCCGACGTTCGACTGCAGGAAGTCGCCACCGGACTCGATTTCCCGGTCCTGGTCACCACTCCCCCGGGCGATATGGACCGGCTGTTTGTCGTGGAGAAAAGCGGCAAGATCCGGATCATCCGGAACGGGTCGGTGGTGTCGACTCCCTTCCTCGACGTGGGCGCGCTGATTTCCGACGGAGGCGAGCGGGGGCTTCTGGGACTCGCATTCCATCCAGGTTACGCATCCAACGGACGGTTCGCCATCCACTACACCAACACGGCAGGCCACACCCGCGTGGTCACGTATCGCGTCTCTACCAATCCGGACCTCGCGGATCCGTCGAGCGCCCAGGTGATTCTCGCGGTGGATCAGCCGTTCTCCAATCATAATGGCGGGATGATCGAGTTCGGTCCGGACGGCAAGTTGTATATCGGGCTCGGGGACGGCGGGTCCGGCGGCGATCCCTTCGGCAACGGACAGGATCGCAACACCCTGCTCGGAAAACTGCTGCGCCTCGATGTGAACGCCAACGGCCAGGCCTCGATTCCCTCGGACAACCCCTTCGTCGGCCAGGGCGGCCGGCGGGGAGAAATCTGGAGCTATGGGCTCCGGAATCCGTGGCGCTTCAGTTTCGATCGGGAAACCGGCGACCTCTACGTCGCGGACGTGGGACAGAACAGTCGGGAAGAGGTGGACGTCGCGCCGCAATCCTCCGAGCGAGGGAAGGGCTGGAACTACGGCTGGGACATCATGGAGGGAAACGCCTGCTTCGAGGGGCCCGGATGCAATGGACTCGACCTGGCGCACCCTGCGCTGGACTATAGTCACAACGATGGCTGCTCGGTCACCGGTGGGTATGTCTATCGCGGCAGCGCGCTCCCCTTGCTCCAGGGGCACTATTTCTATGCCGATTGGTGCCAGGGCTGGGTGCGGAGCTTCCGGTGGACCGGAACCGCCGTGACGGACCTGCGGGATTGGGCCACCCTGCGCCCGGGCGGCCAGATCCCGAGTTTCGGCCAGGATGCCCGGGGCGAGCTGTACGTCATGACCTCCTCCGGGAGAGTCTACCGGATCGTTGCGGCCACACCGCCCTAACCCGCGCGTGGATTCCTTCTTCCCCACCCCCCCGGAGCCTCGGCCACCCGGGGTTCCTGATCCCGAGACCATTGCCCGGCTTGGAGCGGTGATTCCGCCCGGGGTGCGCTTCGGGACTTCCTCGTGGAACTACCCCGGGTGGAAGGGACTGGTCTATCAGCGGAGGTACCCAGCCACCGGGGCAGCGGCAGAGATGCTCGCGGAATACGCCCGCTTTCCGCTCTTCCGCACCGTCGGCATCGACGCGAGTTTCTACGCGCCCCTCGCCGAAAAAACCCTGCGGAACTACACAGCAGTGCTCCCGCCCGGATTCCCATGCGTGAGCAAGGTCTGGGACCGCATCACCGTGCATACCTTCGCCGAAGCCCGTGAGAAAGCGAGAGCGGGTGAGCGGAATCCGGATTTTCTGAATCCGGAGCTGTTCGTGAACGAGGTGCTCGGCCCTCTGGACACCCACTTCGCCTCTCGTCGCGGGCCTCTGGTCTTCGAATTCCAGGCGATCGCGCGCGACGACCGGGTGAGCCCTGAGGACTTCGCGGCCAGGCTCGACCGCTTCTTCGATGCCATTCCCGCGAGCGGGCCCTACGCGGTGGAGGTCCGCAATCCCGAGTTTCTCACCCCAGCCTACTTCGAGGTGTTGCGGGGCCACGACGTGGCGCACGTGTTCAGTAGCTGGACCCGGATGCCCGCGATCGGCGCGCAGCTCGATCAGCCCGGCTCCATCACCGCGCCGTTTCTGGTGGCGCGCGCGCTCCTCCGCCCCGGCCGGTCGTACGCCGAGGCGGTGGACGCCTTCGCGCCGTACGACCGGATTCGCGATCCTAACCCGGAAATGCGGAGCGACCTGGTGCGCCTGGTGGAGGCGGCGGAGCGACTCCGGATTCCCGCCTATCTGCTGGTGAATAACCGGGCCGAGGGGAGCGCACCGCTGACGATCGCGGCGGTGGCGGAGCTACTGGAGCAACGGGGCGGAAGGTGAGCGGCCGGCTGCCGGGCTAGGCCGTCGAACGGCGATGGGCCGCACGGCGAAACCGGCGGCGGGCCGGCTTGCGGCCCCGCACCGCAGCGGCATGAGCGGCGTGGGCCAGCTGCATCAGCTGGGCAAACTCGGTCTCGTAGGGGACCTCGACCCATCCCTGGGAGAGCGCCAGCCGCTCGGACAGAAAGGGCCGCGCGGTGCCGGCCCGCAGTGCCGCAGTCCGATTCGGCTCGGACAGCCGGAGCACCAGCGCGTGGGCGCCCAGCACCGCGAACATGCGCTCGCCTGAAAAAAAGGCATCGGTGGCGAACAGCTTGCGGACCTTGACGGGCGTCAGGGTCGCGAGCGCGTCGCGAATCAGAGAGGACCGGGACGGGGGAACCATCCGAAAGATGGTACCGCTCGGCCGGAAGGCGCGCTAGAGCGCCGCTTCGAGCTCCGCTCCGCACCCCGCCACCGCGCACACTCGCGCGATGGTCTCGCCGATCTTGTTGTTGGGCGTGGAGGCCCCCGCGGTGATGCCGATGGTGCGGACTCCGGAGAGCCAGGCGGTCTCGGTCACTTCGTCGCTCCCGGCACCCCCGATGGGGTGATGGCGCAGGGCGCCACTCTCGACCTCGACACAGTTGGCGTCTTCGAGATGGTAGGTCCGGACTCCCCGGCTCGCACAGAGCTTGGCCAGGTGCGCCGTGTTGCTCGAGTTGTAGCCGCCGACCACCATCATGAGGTCGGGCGGGTCCGCCAGCAGCTGGAGGACGGCATCCTGGCGCTCCTGGGTCGCGGAACAGATCGTGTCGAAGGTGCGGACGTGGGCATCCGATTGGTCACCGTAGCGACGCACCATGCTCTTCCGGACTTCTTCGGCGATCGCGAGCGATTCACTCGACAGCATCGTGGTCTGATTGGCGAGGCCCACCCGCTCGAGGTCGCGGGCGAAGTCGAATCCGGGCGACATCGCGTGGGCGAACCGGGCCTGCAGGGCCTCCGCGTCGCCGCCCCCCCGCTCGATCCAGTCGCACACCAGCCGTGCTTCCTCCATGTTGAGCACGACGAGATACCGGCCCGTGGGATACTTCAGGACCTGGCTCGCGGTGGCTTTGGTCTCCTCGTGCCAGTGTTTGCCGTGGATGATGGCGGTGAACCCTTCCCGGGCGTAGCCTTCGACCCGCTTCCACACGTTCAGCACCGACCCGCAGGTGGTATCAACCATCACGCAGCCGATGTCCCGAAGCGACTGAAAATCGTGGATGGTCACCCCGAAGGCGGGGAGAATCACCACGTCATCGGCGGTCACCCGGCTGAAGTCGAAGGTGCCTGCCTCGCTGCGGTGCAGAAAGGCGATGCCCATGGCTTCGAGCTTCGCGTTGACATGCGGGTTATGAATGATTTCGCCGACCAGGAAGAGCCGGCGGTCGGGGAATTTGGCGCGGGTCTCATAGGCGTATTCCACCGCCCGGTCCACCCCGTAGCAGAACCCGAACTCCCGGGCCAGCCGGAAGGTGAGCGGGCCGGCGGTGAGCTGATGCCCGCGGCTCCGGAGGACCTCGATGAGCCGGCTGTGATAGTCGGAGGAGAGGAGCCCCTCGATCGCCGCCTTGAGGCCGAACCCTTTGCGGTAGTACGTCGCTTCCGTCATGGAGGCAATCTAGCCGGCAGGTTTGTCGAGCCGCCGGCAGGGAAGGCGCGCCGGCACGATCGCGAGGTCCGCAAAGCTGCCGGTGACGTGCAGCGAATCCGGCCCGTTGCTCGATACCAGGCGGACGTCCAGGGTGCCGGACAACCCATCGGGTCCGCCCTCCGTGATTCTGACCTCTCCGGAGCCCGATTCGAAGCTCTTGATCACGACGGCTTCCACCAGCCGGAGGCCGGCGATGGAACGGGGCCGCCAGGGAATGAAGGTCTTGGCGGGCATCACCGCATAGCTCGCCGGACCTAACCCGCGCGCCGAGTCGGCCGCGAGGAGAATCAGGCCGAAGGCCGTGTCGTGCCGAGTGGCGATGATCTCGAACAGGGAGTCCGCGGCGCACCAGGCCGCGTCCGCGCGAACGGCAAAGCGGGTCGGGCCGGCGCTGTCGGTCCACGCCACTTCGATCCGGCCGGTGGGCTCCGCGGGCCGACCCCCTCCGGAGCAACCCGAGGCCAGCAAGCAAAGTACTCCGACGAATGGCAGTCGCATTGGCTGCAAGCTAGACCCGGTGATGCAGTGGGGCTACCGCAGGGCTACCAGGTTGGAAACGGGTGCGGGTAGGTCGAGTGTTACGAGGCCTGGGCCCACTTGCTCCGGCCATCCCGATGCAGCCCATAGGCTCGGAGCCTGCGCCACAGGGTGGTCCGGCTGATCCCGAGGGCCTTGGCCGTTTCGGCGAGACGCCAGCCGTGCTCATCCAGCGATTGGACGATCGCCTCGCGCTCCCGTTCGGCGAGGGTGCTTGGTCCGACTGCGCCCTGCAAAAACATCGCTTCCCCCAATTCCAGGCCCCCAACACGAAGGGACTTGAGGCGCCCCCCTCGCTCCGCAAGCTCGGGGAGCAGGTCGGCCGCGGGGCGCGACAGGTCGAGGCCGAGCTCCTTCGCGGGCAGATTGGCGTAGAAGACTTTCCCGTGCGTATCAAAAACCACCACCGCTTCACTGAAGGCGTCGAGCACAGCCTTGGCGAGCGGGGAAAACACGGAAGGGAGCGGTGTGCTATGTGATTCGAGCGTCATGGGGTTGGGTGCTATGGCCTTAAGGCGTCATGGGTTGAGCGTACGGGATGGGCCAGAATTTAGTTTCACATGGGAACGGGGCTAGGGGTCAGCCGTGACCGCCTCCAGCTGCGCCCGACGAGACCTCGCCTCCCCCAGAATCACCAGCCCCACTCCCAGAAAGATCGTCGCTCCGGCGATGGCTACCGGAAGGGTGAGCCGCTCCCCTTCGAGCACCAGAGGCGCCACCGCGGTCGCAAACAGAGGTTGGAGATAGATGAATGAAGTGACCAGGACCGGAGAGGCTTGGCGCAACGACCAGAGATTCAGGAAATAGGTCACGGTGGTCGGGAAGACCACCATGTAGATCAACCAGAGCATGGCCTTCGACTCGAGTCCGGCCGTATCCACAGACGCGGAGGCCTGAATCCCGAAAGGAAGGACACCGAGGAGGCCTGCCAGGGTGAGGCAGAGCGCAACCGTGACGGGCGGATAGCGCTTGAGGAGATCCTTCGAGAGCAGAAACGCCAGGGCATTGAAGGCCATGCCGGTGAGCACAAGGACATTGCCGAGGGCCACCTCGGGGGCGAGCGACACCTGGCTGGGACCGATGAGGAACACGGTTCCTGCAGCCGCCACGGCCACACCTCCCCACTTGAGCGCGTTCGGCCGATCGAGGCGCAGGGCCCAACCGAACACCACCGTGAAGATGGGGATCATAGGGATCAGCATCGCCGTATTGATCGCGGTGGTCCGGGTGAGGCCGAGGAGGATGAGCAGTTGATTTCCCGCACCGCCGAGCACGCCGAGCAAGGCGAGCTTGGCCCAATCGGCGCCCAATGTCGGGATCTTCCCTCGGTACGCACGATGGGCGGCGTAAAACGCAGCGGTGGCCACGACCATTCGCAGCGTTACGATGACTGGAGCCGGGACGATGGGGAGGATGTACTTCCCCACGAGCACCCCGCTCGCGTAGATCATCTGGACCAGAATCAGCGCAAGGATAACCGGCATTTGACTTTACTGGGTAACGACTTAGGTTTGAACGAACATTCAGTCAATTCCCATGAGAGACTCCATCACAACTGCCGCGGTCCGAGTCCTGGTCTCCCGCGGACTGAACAACTGGTCAGTCGAGGAGGTCGCAAAGAAAGCCGGCTGCGCCAAGGGCTTGGTCAACTACCACCACCAATCCAAAGAACAGCTCCTGCGCCGGGCCGCGGAGACTTTGCGTGACGCCCGCTGGTCCCAGCGCACCGAAGCACTATCCAAGAATGACCCTGGTGCGCTCGACAGTCTCTGGGCCGCTCTGCTCGAGGAAGTGCGCGTTGGCCGGTTCGCGGCATGGCTAAGTCTCCTCGCCTCGCCATCGCTCAGAGACGCAGCCGGCGGCTCGCACCATTCGCCCGCCTTTGTCCGTGCCCTGGCTCGCGCCCTCGGCTTGGACGACGCGCTCGAAACACGGTCGAAAACCATAGAGGCCGGCCTGGATGGCCTGCAGCTCTTGCTGTTGCAGGGAGTCCCGGCCCCCGAAGTGGAGGAAGCTTACCACCGATTCCTCCTCGTGGCTCTCGACATGTAGATTCGCGGCATGCGCAAACCAGGCTGGCTCGCCCTCGCCCTGCTCCTCGGACCACCCGGGGCAGCGAACGCCCAGGACCCGTCTCCACTGCTCCCGGCCAGTGTCCGGGAGGAATACGAACGGCGGCTCGCCGAGGCGAGGCGGGCTTATCAGCATACCCCCAACAACGCGGACAGTATCATCTGGCTCGGACGCCGCACTGCGTACCTCGGCGGATATCGCGAGGCCATCGAGATCTTTACCGAGGGAGTCCGCAAGCACGCTGGCGATGCCCGGATGCTCCGGCATCGAGGACACCGCTACCTCACCATCCGGGAGTTCGGGAAGGCCATCGCCGACTTCGAGCTGGGCCTACGCCAGGTTGCCGGGCAGCCGGACCAGGTCGAGCCCGACGGTATCCCCAACGCTCGCGGCATTCCAACCAGCACGCTGCACTCCAATCTCCGCTATCACCTGGGCCTCGCTTATTACCTCGAGGGCAGGTTCGATCGAGCAGCCGAGGTGTACCGCCAGGACGTCGATGCGGCTCGCGCCACGAACAATCCGGACATGCTGGTCGCCTCGAGTCACTGGCTCTACATGGCGCTGCGCCGGGGCGGTCAAACGACCCAGGCTGCCGCGGTACTCGATCCCATAACCCGCGATCTGCCGGTGATCGAAAACGGCAGCTACCACCGGCTGCTCTTGTGGTACAAAGGAGAGCTGGCGCCCGACTCATTGCTCGCTGTTTCCGACCCGCGCGAATGGACTACCGTGGAGGCGGTGACCCTGGGTTATGGGCTCGGGAACTGGCATCTCTACAACGGGCGTCGTGAGGTGGCCTTCACCGTATTCCGCCGGATCGTCGCTTCACCTCAGTGGGCTGCCTTCGGGTACATCGCGGCCGAAGCGGAGCTTCGGCGGTGAGACGGCGACTGGCAGTCTCCGTGGGAATGTTGCTTCTCGCCGCGGCGCA
>Ga0187893_10014583_pt1 | contig 10692 bp, 16 predicted proteins | sample MA1701074metaG_FD_139574 | JGI IMG/M metagenome (GOLD analysis project Ga0187893, IMG submission 139574) | White microbial mat communities from a basaltic lava cave in the Kipuka Kanohina Cave System on the Island of Hawaii, USA - MA170107-4 metaG ...
AGCGGCAGCGCGAGCTTCTTCTCGTGCTCGTAGAGGCCGGGCGCGACGAAGGCCCAGGCCTGGTAGAGCACGTAGGGCAGCGCGAGCATGAAGCCGACGAGCACGGTCACCTTCACCGGCACCATGAACGGCGTGATCACGCCGGTCGCGATCATCTTGGCGCCTTCCGGGAGCGCGTTCATCAGCGGCAGGGCGAGCAGGTCGTAGATGAAGCCCGAGCCCGGATACAGGAACAGCACGATGAAGATGACGAGCACCGCGCCCACCGCGCGCACCAGCCGCTGGCGCAGCTCGACCAGGTGGGAGATGAAGCTTTCCTGCTCGCCGCTCATCCGATCTTCGCCTGCTCAGGCTTCGGCGAGTGCTCCGGGCCGATCTCCGACGGATTCGGGGACGCGGCGGCGGGAGGCTGGGATTCGGCCGCCTTCGGTTCGGCAGCCTTTGCCTCAGTGCTCAAGTCTCCGACGACCGCGTCCACGGATTTGTTGAGCTCGGTCTCGGTCTTGCTGACCTCGCTCTGCACCGAGCTCTCGAAACTGCTCGCCGCCTGCTGCATCGAGTCGCGCATCTTGCGCAGCTCCTCGAGCTCGATCTCGCGGTTGATGTCGGCCTTGACGTCGGCGACGTAGCGCTGCAGCCGCCCGGCGAGGTGGCCGACGGTGCGCGCCACGCGCGGCAGCTTCTCGGGGCCGATCACGATGAGCGCGACCACCCCGATCACCAGCAGCTCGGAAAAACCTATGTCGAACATCGGACCCTGTGGAACAAAAAGGCGCCCGCGCGGGCGCCTTCGACAAGACCGCGGCGGCGGCTCAGGCCTTTTGCTCGGTCTTGCTCTTGACTTCGCCGTCGACCGTCTTGCCCGCCGATTGCGGCGGCAGCGTGGCGTCGGCCGGCTTCTCGCCGCCTTCGCGCATGCCGTCCTTGAACCCGCGCACCGCGCCGCCGAGGTCGGCGCCGATGTTGCGCAGCTTCTTCGTGCCGAAGATCAGCATCACGATCACCAGGACGATCAGCCAGTGCCAAATGCTGAGCGAACCCATATTCGCCTCCTATCGTTGCCTCTGGAGCATGGGGCCCAGCGGATCGGGCCCGCCCAGAACATGCATGTGGACATGATACACCTCCTGATGCCCGACCCGGCCGTTGTTGATGATGGTGCGAAAGCCGTCGGCCGCGCCCGCCTCGCGCGCGAGGCGCCCGGCGATGGCGAGCATCTTGCCCAGCGCGGGCTGGTGGCTCGCCTGGGCGTCGTACAGCGTCGCGATGTGCGCCTTGGGAACCACCAGCAGGTGTACCGGCGCCTGCGGGCGGATGTCGGGGAACGCGATCACCTCGGCGTCGTCGTAGATCTTCTTGGCCGGGATCTCGCCGCGCACGATCTTGCAGAAGATGCAGTTGGCCTCAGTTGTCTCTGTGGTCATCGCTTCCTGCCCGCCTTTTCGTCGATCCCGGAAATTCCTTCGCGCCGCTGCATTTCCGCCAGCACGTCGGCGGGTCCGAGGCCGTGGCGCTCGAGCACGATCATGCAGTGGAACCACAGGTCGGTGACCTCGCGCACCAGGTGCAGCCGGTCGCCGCTCTTCGCCGCGAGCACCGTCTCGGTCGCCTCCTCGCCGATCTTCTTCAGGATCGCGTCGTCGCCCTGCGCGAACAGCCTGGCGACGTAGGACTTCCCCGGATCGCCCCCCTTGCGCTGCTTGATGGTGTCGGCAATTCTTTCAAGAATGTCTTTCATCGCTTGTTGTAGATGAGCGCAGGATCCTTGAGCACCGGATCGATCGTCACCCATTTCCCGTTCTCGAGTTTGCGGAAGAAGCAGCTTTCGCGGCCGGTGTGGCAGGCGATGCCGCCGACCTGCTCGACCTTGAGCAGGATCGCGTCGGCGTCGCAGTCGATGCGCACCTCGCGCACCTTCTGCACGTGGCCCGACTCCTCGCCCTTGCGCCACAGGCGCCTGCGCGAGCGCGACCAGTAGACGGCCTGCTGCGTCTCGGCCGTCTTTTGCAGGGCGTCGCGATTCATCCACGCGACCGTAAGAACCTTTCCTGAGGAAAAGTCCTGCGTCACGACGGCCACGAGGTCGTGCTCGTTCCACGGAACTTCGTCCAGCCAGCTCATAACCGCACCTCGATGCCGCGCGAGCGCATGTGCTCCTTCACCTGACGCACCGTCAGATCGCCGAAATGAAACACGCTCGCGCCAAGGACCGCGTTGGCGCCGCCTGAAAGCACCCCTTCGGCGAAGTGATCCGCGGTCCCGGCTCCGCCCGAGGCCACCAAGGGTACGCGAACCGCGTCGCGCACGGCACGCGTCAATCCCAGGTCGAAGCCCTCGCGCGTGCCGTCGCGATCCATGCTGGTGAGCAGGATCTCGCCCGCGCCGGCATGTGCCATGCGCTTGGCCCACTCCACGACATCAACCCCTGTGGCCCTGCGGCCCCCATGGGTGTAAACCTCCCAGCCGGAAGAGCTTTTCTTCGCGTCGATCGCCACCACGATCGCCTGGTTGCCCACGATGCTCGCGGCTTCGCGGACCAGCGCGGGGTTCTGCACCGCCGCGGTATTGATCGACACCTTGTCGGCGCCGGCATTGAGCAGCCGGCGCACGTCCTCGACCCTGCGCACGCCGCCGCCGACCGTCAACGGGATGAAGACCTTGCTCGCCACCGCCTCGATCACGTGCAGCAGGAGGTCGCGCTCGTCGGAGCTCGCGGTGATGTCGAGGAAAGTCAGCTCGTCGGCGCCTTCGCCGTCGTAGCGCGCGGCGATTTCGACCGGATCCCCGGCGTCGCGCAGGTTCACGAACCGGGTGCCCTTGACCACCCGGCCCGCGGTCACGTCGAGGCAGGGGATGACCCGCTTGGCGAGAGGCACCGCTATTCCTTCCCGAGCGCCTTGTCGGCTGCGGCCTGCGCCTTTTTCAGGTCGAGCTTGCCCTCGTAGAGCGCGCGCCCGGCGATGGCGCCGATGATCCCCTCGGGCACGAGCTTCGCGCACACCGTTTCCACGTCCTGGATGCTGTTCAGCCCGCCCGAGGCGATGATCGGGGTTTTCAGCTGCTGCGCGAGCTTGAAGGTCGCCTCGACGTTGATGCCGGTCATCATGCCGTCGCGGCCGATGTCGGTGTAGATGAGCGCTTCGACGCCGTACTCCTCGAACTTCTTGGCGAGGTCGACCACGTCGTGCCCGGTGAGCTTGGACCAGCCCTCGACCGCGACCTTGCCCTCCTTGGCGTCGAGGCCGGCGATGACGTGGCCCGGGAACGCGTAGCAGGCGTCGGACAGGAACCCGGGGTTCTTCACCGCCGCGGTGCCGATCACCACGTAGGTGACGCCGGCGTCGAGGTAGCTCTCGATCGCGTCGAGGTCGCGGATGCCGCCGCCGAGCTGGATCGGCACCGCGTCGCCCACCGCGGCGATGATCTCGCGGATCACCTTCTCGTTCTTCGGCCGGCCCGCGATCGCGCCGTTGAGATCCACGATGTGCAGGCGCTTCGCCCCTTGCGCCGCCCAGTGCCGCGCCATCTTCACCGGGTCGTCGGAGAACACCGTCGCGGTGCTCATGTCGCCCTGCTTCAGGCGCACGCAGCGGCCGTCTTTCAGATCAATCGCAGGAATGATGAGCACGGGCGTGCTCGATGCGCATTCTCGAGCCGGTCAGGGACGCCAGTTCACGAAGTTGGAGAGGAGTTGCAGGCCGACGGACTGGCTTTTCTCGGGGTGGAACTGGACGGCAAAAATATTATCCCGGGCCACCGCGCAGGTAAAGGGCGCGCCGTAGACGCAGGTGGCAGCGGTCAGCGCGGGCTCGCGCGGCTCGGGGTAGTAGCTGTGCACAAAATAGAAGCGGCTGCGGTCGGGGATGCCGGACCACAGTGGGTGGGACCGCGTCTGCATCACCTCGTTCCACCCCATATGGGGCACTTCCAGGCCGTTCATGAAGCGCGGCACGCCGCCGGCCAGCAGCCCCAACCCCGGCGTGTCGCCCTCCTCGGCGCGCTCAAACAGCATCTGGAGACCGATGCAAAGGCCGAGGAAGGGCTTGTCCCGCGTTGCGGCGATTACCGCCTCGCGCGCGCCGCTCGCAGCGAGCTGGCGCATGCAGTCCGGCATCGCACCCTGGCCAGGCACGACCACCCGGTCGGCCGAACCGATCGTTGCAGGGTCGGCGGTAACAACCACGCGATCGTCCGGCGCGACGTGTTCCAGCGCCTTCGACACCGACAGCAGGTTGCCCATGCCGTAATCGACGACCACGATCCGCATAGGAAGCTTAGCCCTGCAGGGTCCCCTTGGTCGAAGGCACGCTGCCGGCGGCGCGCGGGTCGGGCTCGGCCGCCATGCGCAGCGCGCGCGCGAAGGCCTTGAACATCGTCTCGCACTGGTGGTGCGCGTTGTCGCCGCGCAGGTTGTCGATGTGCAGGGTCACCTGCGCGTGGTTGACGAACCCCTGGAAGAACTCGTGCACCAGGTCGACGTCGAACTCGCCGATCAGCGCGCGCGTGAACTTGACGTGGTACTCGAGGCCGGGCCGCCCGGAGAAGTCGATCACCACGCGCGACAGCGCCTCGTCGAGCGGGATGTAGGCGTGGCCGAAGCGGCGCACGCCCGCCTTGTCGCCGAGCGCCTTGACGAGTGCCTGGCCGAAGGTGATGCCGATGTCCTCGACGGTATGGTGCGCGTCGATGTGCAGGTCGCCCTTCGCCTCGATGTCGAGGTCGAACATCGCGTGGCGCGCCACCTGGTCGAGCATGTGCTCGAGGAACGGCAGCCCGGTCGAGAGCTTCGCCGCGCCTTTCCCGTCCAGGTTCAGCTTGACGCGGATCTGCGTCTCTTTGGTATTACGCGTGACTTCGGCGGTTCTCATGACAGGGCTTCGCGCAGCGCGTTGAGCAGTATACGGTTTTCGTCCGGCGTGCCGACGGTGACGCGCAGGCAGTTCTCGAGCGCCGGGCCGTTGAGGTTGCGCACCAGGACGCCCTGGCGCTTCAGGCCCTCGAACGCGCGGTCGGCGTCCGGCACGCGGACGAGAAGGAAATTCGCTTCGGAGGGGAACACCGTCACGCCCTTCAAGGCCTTCAAAGCCTCTCCCAAATTCTTGCGCTCAAGACGAATGCGGGCGGCCTGCTCCTCGAGCACTTCCAGCCGCTCGAGCAGGAACAGCGCCGCCGCCTGCGTGAGCACGTTGACGTTGTACGGCGAGCGCACCTTGTTGAATTGCTCGACCCATTCCGGCCGGCCCGCCAGATAGCCCAGGCGGATGCCGGCCAAGCCGAGCTTCGAGACCGTGCGCATCACGACCAGGTTCGGGAACTCGGGCAGCCGCGGCATGAAGCTCTTGCGCGCGAACACGTGGTAAGCCTCGTCGAGGACCACGAGGCCCTCGCACGCCCGAATGATCTGCGCGACCTCCTCCTCCGGATAAAGCGTGCCGGTGGGGTTGTTCGGGTAGGCGATGAAGACGAGCGCGGGCCGCTCGGCGCGCATGCGCTCGACAAAGGCCGCCGCATCCAGCGTGAAATCCTCGCGCAGCGGCAGCGGCACCGCCTTCATCCCGGTCAAGGCGCAGTACATCGAGTACATGACGAAGGTCGGCGCCGGGTACATCATCGGCGCGCCGGGACGGGCGAGCGCCAGGGTCACGATCTGCAGCAGCTCGTCGGAGCCGTTGCCGAGCATGAGCTCCATGCCGCTCGGCACGCTCATCCTGCGCGCCAGCACCTCGCGCAGCTTGCGGCCGGTGGGCTCGGGGTAGCGGTTGAGATCGACGCGCGCCAGGACTTCGGCCAATTCCTCTTTCAGAGCCGGCGGAAGCGAATACGGATTCTCCATCGCGTCGAGCTTCACCATGCCTTCGGACTCGGGCACGGGATAGGCCTTGAGCGCGAGGACCTCGGGCCGCACCAGCTTCTCCGGGGTCATTTGAAGCGCATCTCCGCCGAGCGCGCGTGCGCCGACAGGCCCTCGCCTTCGGCAAGGATCGAAGAGACCTTTCCCAGCTCGGCCGCGGCCGCCTGCGAGACGGAAATGATGCTGGTTCGCTTCTGGAAGTCGTAGACGCCGAGCGGCGAGGAGAAGCGCGCGGCGCCCGCGGTCGGCAGCACGTGGTTCGGCCCGGCGCAGTAGTCGCCGATCGCCTCCGAGCTCCAGCGCCCGAGGAAGATCGCCCCCGCGTTGCGGATCCTGGGAATCAGGGCCTCCGGATTCGTCACCGAAAGCTCCAGGTGCTCGGGCGCGATGCGGTCGGCGAGCGCGCAGGCTTCGTCCAGGTCGCGCGTCTCGATCAGCGCGCCGCGCGCCTCGAGCGACGCCGCGATGGTCTGTCTTCTGGGCTGCTCGGCGATCAGGCGCTCGATGGCCGAGGCCACCGCATCCAGGTATTTCCTGTCGGGGCAAAGCAGCAGCGCCTGCGCGTTCTCGTCGTGCTCGGCCTGCGAGAACAGGTCCATCGCCACCCAGTCGGGCGGCGTAGCGCCGTCGGCGATCACCAGGATCTCGGAGGGGCCGGCGAGCATGTCGATGCCGACCTGGCCGAACACCTGGCGCTTCGCCTCGGCGACATACACGTTGCCCGGGCCCACGATCTTGTCCACGCGCGGCAGCGACTGCGTGCCGTACGCGAGCGCGGCGATCGCCTGTGCGCCGCCGAGCGCGATCACCCGGTCGACGCCGGCGAGCGCGGCGGCGGCGAGCACCAGCTTGTCGGGGTTCGGGCTGACCATCACCAGCAGGCGCACGCCGGCGACCCTGGCCGGGACCGCGTTCATCAGCACAGTCGACGGATACGCAGCCTTGCCGCCCGGCACGTACAGCCCGACGCGCTCCAGCGGCGTGATGCGCTGGCCGAGCCTGGTGCCGTCGGCCTCGGTGTAGTCCCAGGAGTCCTGCCGCTGCTTCTCATGGAACGCGCGGATGCGCTCGTGCGCGAGCTTCAGGGCGTCCAGGCTTTCGCGGGGAACCGAGCGCAGCGCGGCCTGCATCTCGGCGGGCGGGATTTCCAGCTCGGCGAGCGAGCGCGCGGCTACGCCGTCGAACCGCTGCGTGTACTCGAGCACCGCCGAGTCGCCGCGCGCGCGCACGTCGGCGAGGATCGCGCGCACCGCTTCGCGTACTTCGGGCGACTCGCCGGGTTCGAAGCGAGTGAGGTGTTTCAAAGCCTCTTCAAACCCGGGATCCCGCGTGCTCAGGCGGCGCAGCTTCATCGCGCCGCGGCCCGGGAGAAGGCGTCGATCAGCGGCTGGAGCGCCGCGCGCTTGGTCTTGAGCGCCGCCTGGTTCACGATCAGGCGCGCCGAGACCGGCATGATCTCCTCGACCGCGGCGAGGCCGTTCGCCTTGAGGGTTCTCCCGGTCGAGACCAGGTCGACGATCGCATCGGCGAGCCCGACCAGCGGCGCGAGCTCCATCGAGCCGTAGAGCCGGATGAGATCGATGTGCACGCCTTTCGCCGCGAAGTGCTCGCGCGCGGTGTTGACGTACTTCGTCGCGACGCGCAGCCGCGCGCCCTGGCGCACCGCTTGCGCGTAGTCGAAGCCCTTGCGCACCGCGACCATCATGCGGCAGGCGGCGATGCCGAGGTCCACCGGCTGGTACAGCCCCTCGCCGCCGTGCTCGGCGAGCACGTCGCGCCCGGCCACGCCGAGGTCGGCGCCGCCGTGCTGCACGTAGGTGGGAGTGTCGGCCGCGCGCACCACGACCAGCCGCAGATCGCGGCGGTTGGTGCCGATCACCAGCTTGCGCGAGGTTTCGGGGTTTTCCCTAGGCCGGATGCCGACGCGCGCGAGCAGCGGTGCGGTCTCGTCGAAGATCCGCCCCTTCGACAACGCAATGCTGATGCTCGCCATGTGCAACCATCCGGAAAATCCGCCTTCAGAACGTGCCAGGGGGGCGCATTTTACAGCAATCCCTAGCTCACGCGCTCGATGCGCGCGCCGAGCGCGCCGAGCTTCTTCTCCAGGGCCTCGTAGCCGCGGTCGAGGTGGTAGATGCGGTCGACCATGGTCTCGCCCTCGGCGACCAGCCCGGCGATCACCAGCCCGGCCGAGGCGCGCAGGTCGGTCGCCATCACCGTGGCGCCCTGCAGGCGCTCGACGCCCTTCACCACCGCGGTGTTGCCCTCGAGCCGGATGTCGGCGCCGAGACGCTGCAGCTCGAGCGCGTGCATGAAGCGGTTCTCGAAGATGGTCTCGGTGATCAGCGCCGTGCCGCGGGCGACCGCGGCCAGCGCCATGAACTGCGCCTGCATGTCGGTGGCGAATCCCGGGTACGGGGCGGTGCGCACGCTGACCGCCTGCGGTCTGCCCGAGGCCTCGAGGGCGATCGAATCGCCGCGAACCGACACCTTGGCGCCCGCCTCGCGCAGCTTCTCGAGGGTCGCGTCGAGAGATTCCGGCGCCGCGCCGGCGAGGCGCACCGATCCGCCCGTCGCCATGGCGGCGGCGAGATAGGTGCCGGTCTCGATGCGGTCCGGCATGACGCGGTGCTCGGCGCCGCCGAGCGAGCGCACGCCCTGGATACGGATCGTACCGCTGCCGGCGCCCTCGATACGCGCGCCCATTGCCCTCAGGCAGGCCGCCAAATCCACCACCTCGGGCTCGCGCGCGGCGTTCTCGATCACGGTCTCGCCCTCGGCGAGCGCCGCCGCCATCATCAGGTTCTCGGTGCCGGTGACCGTCACCAGGTCCATGACGATGCGCGCGCCGCGCAGTCGCTTTGCCGTCGCGTGCATGTAGCCGTGCTCGACCGTGATCGCCGCGCCCATGGCCGCCAGGCCCTTCACGTGCTGGTCGACTGGCCGCGCGCCGATCGCGCAGCCCCCGGGAAGCGACACCTTGGCCTGCCCGCAGCGCGCGAGCAGCGGGCCGAGCACCATGACCGAGGCTCGCATGGTCTTCACCAGGTCGTAGTCGGCCGTGGGCTCGCCGACCGCCTGCGCATGCAGGATGGCCTTCTCGCCGGAGCGCTCGACCGTAACGCCCATCTGCCCGAGGAGCTTGGCCATGGTCGACACGTCCCACAGGCGCGGCACGTTGCCCAGGGTCAGTGGTTTCGCAGTCAGAAGCGCCGCGCACATGATCGGCAGCGCGGCGTTTTTCGCGCCCGACACGCGCACCTCGCCCTGCAGCGGCCGCCCTCCGGTGATTCTCAGCTTGTCCATCGTGGATCTTTTAACCGAGCTTTATGGCGAACTGCTGGCAGTGCGCCACTCGTCGGGCGTCAGGGTGCGCATCGAGAGCGCGTGGATCTCCTCGCGCATGCGCTCGCCCAGGGCGGCGTAGACGAGCTGGTGGCGCTGGATACGGCTGCGGCCGGCGAACTCGGCCGAGACCACCAGCGCCTGGAAGTGCTGGCCGTCGCCCACCACCTCGACGTGCTCGCAGGCGAGCCCCGCCTCGATGCCGCCCTTTACGCTTTCGGGGGTGACCATGCCTGACTGGATGCGCAGCGTCTCGCTCAGCGGGCCAGGGGCAGAAGCTCTTCGACGCCATAGAGGCGCGAAAGGGTCTGCAGCGCCTCCGGCGGGTTGGCGAAGGCGATCTCGTGCTTCGCCTGGCGCGCGTCGCGCAGCCAGGCGAGCGCGAGCGCGAGCAGCGCCGAGTCCATCTCGGTGACCTCGCCGAAGTCGATGCTGCGCGCCCCCTCGGCGAGGTGCTGGCGGCCTTCCTCGAGCACGCGCGCCGCGTTGGCGAGCGTCACCGGCCCGCTGACGGTGATCTTGCGGCCGTCGCGGCGGATCACTTCTTCTCCTGCAGCGAGCGGTTCTTCTTCTCCAGGTCGCGGATCAGGCCGTCGACCCCGGAGGCGCGCACCGTGTTGGCGAACTCGGTGCGGTAGTTCGCCACCAGGCTCACGCCGCCGACCATCACGTCGTACACCTTCCAGCCGGCCGCGGTCTTTTCCATGCTGTAGTCGAGGGTCACCGGCTGCGCCCCGGGCTGCAGCACCCGCACGTTGACCGTGACGTCGGTATCCGTGGGCTTGGCGCGCAGCGGGCGGAAGTCGAACTTCTGCTCGCTGTAGGCCGCGAGGGCGCTCGCGTAGGTGCGCACCAGCAGGGTCTTGAACTCCGCGGTCAGGCGCTTCTTCTGCTCCGGGTTCGCCTTGTTCCAGCTCTGCCCCATCGCGAGCGCCGTCATCGCGCCGAAGTTGAAATGCGGCAGCACCTTCGCCTCGATCACCTCGATCAGCTTCGCCCGGCTGCCGGCCTTGATCTCCTTGTCCTTGGCGATCAGGTCGACCACTTCGAGCGTCACCGACTTCACCAGCGCATCGGGCGCCTCTTGCGCCGAGGCAGCGGGAGGAAAGAACCCGAGGCAAGCGGCCATTGCAACGGCAAATATATTTCTCATGTCCTTACTCCAGTTTCTCACGCGGCGGGCGGCCATCGTATATCAGGCTGCGCCGGCGCTGCAGGTAGGCATCGCGCTGGAATACATATTTGTCGAGCGCCGCTTCCTCGAGGAGGCGGGTCGCGTCCAGCAGCTCGGCGCGCGTGTTGACGAGGTTCAGGCCGTACAGCGAGTTGCGCAGCGCGATCGGCCGCACCTCGCCGAGCGGCGCGACCGTGTAGTCCACAACCGTGCCCAGGCCGTCGCGCAGCGTGCTCGACCCCAGGAACGGCAGGATCAGGTAGGGTCCGGGCCCGACGCCCCAGCGGCCGAAGGTCTGGCCGAAGTCCTCGTTGTGCTTCTC
>Ga0187893_10014584_pt1 | contig 10691 bp, 10 predicted proteins | sample MA1701074metaG_FD_139574 | JGI IMG/M metagenome (GOLD analysis project Ga0187893, IMG submission 139574) | White microbial mat communities from a basaltic lava cave in the Kipuka Kanohina Cave System on the Island of Hawaii, USA - MA170107-4 metaG ...
AGATGATTGCCGAAGGCTTCCCGGCCGCGCGGCTCTGCGTTACAGGCCAGCCGGCGTTCGATTGCCTGGAGGCTCGGCGCCGCGAGTTCAGCGCAGCCACACGCGATGCGCTTCGAGCCAGTCTGGGGGCGGAGACTCACGACCACTTGGTTGTGTTTGTGTCGCAGCCATTGGCAGCGATGTACGGCCCCAATTCAACCTGCGCTTCGAACCATCCCGGGTACAACGAACACGAGGTGCTGCAACGAGTGATATCAGCACTAGAGACAATTTCTGAAGAAACTGCGACGAAGACTATTCTGGCCGTTCGCCCGCATCCCAAGGAAAGGGTAGAGGACTTTCGCGGTCTTGCCAGTCCAAGAATCCGGATCAGGCTGGTTCCTGAAGCGAACGCCCATGAACTCGTTCTGAGCGCCGATCTCGTAGCGGGCATGACCAGTGCGCTGCTGGTGGAAGCGTGCTACCTGGGCTGCCTTACGCTCAGTCTTCAGCCAGGATTGCGGACATCCGATGTTTTGCCGACCAATGCATTGGGGGTCACCCAGGCTGTGTATCGGTCGGACGAAGTGCTTCCGGCCATTCGGGAAGTGATGCTGAGTCCAATGACTCGCCAAGCGATGCGGGACAGGTTGGCGTCCTTTCAGACTGATGGGCGGGCCACAGATCGCGTGTTGGACCGGGTCTTCAAGTTGATGGGACAACCTGTCGCAACGATTTCGGTCATGAAAGAGGGAATGCTATGACTAAACTGGCGATTCACGGCGGGCGCCCACTCCGCCAGACGCCTTTCCCAACCTACGTTACGCTGGGTGAGGAGGAAAAAAGGGCAGTGATGGAAGTGATGGACAGCCAAGTGCTATCCGACTTTCTGGGGACTTGGTCAGACAAGTTCTACGGTGGAAGCCGCGTGCAGGGCCTGGAGCGTGCCTGGGAGGCCCACTTCGGCGTCAAACACGCGGTCAGCGTGAACTCCGCCACATCAGGGTTGTATGCCGCTATGGGAGCTGCTGGAGTTGGTCCAGGGGATGAAGTCATTGTCTCACCATTCACGATGTCTGCTTCTGCGACACCCCCACTCGTCTATGGTGCCATACCCGTATTTGCCGACATTGACCCGGACACATTTTGTCTCGATCCGGCCTCCGTTCGCGAGCGGATCACTCCGCAGACCCGCGCCATCGTGGTAGTCGACATCTTCGGGCATCCGGCCGAAATGAACGAGCTCATGCAGATTGCCCAAGAGCACAACCTGACGGTTATTGAAGACACAGCCCAGGCACCGGGCGCCCAATATCACAGCCGCTGGGCTGGCACGCTCGGTCACATGGGCGTCTTTAGCTTGAACTACCACAAGACGATTCATTGCGGCGAAGGCGGCATCATCGTAACCGATGATGATGAACTCGCCGAACGACTACGGCTCATCCGCAACCATGCTGAACTGGTAGTGAAGAACAAGGGCACTCAGAATCTCGTCAACATGATCGGCTTCAACTACCGCATGACCGAGATCGAAGCGGCCATTGCGGGCGAACAGTTGAAGAAGCTCGATCCTTTAGTACAAGCTCGCATCGAGGCAGCACACTACTTGACCGAAAGGCTCTATCATTCTCCAGGCATCAAACCGCCAGTCGAGCGAAAGGGCATCCGTCACGGCTATTACGTCTATGCAATACGTTACGACGCAGCTCAGATCGGCGTGCCTCGAGAGGCATTCGCGGCCGCGCTAAAGGCCGAGGGCGTGCCTGTGTTCGAAGCAGCTTACGAACCGCTCTATCTCCAACCGATCTATCAGCAGCGAATGGGGTTCGGAAACGAGGGTTTTCCCTGGACGTACCCGGGATACCGAGGTTCAGTTTCCTACGAGCCAGGTATCTGTCCGGTTGCGGAACGGATGCACGCTGAAGAGCTTCTTTACACCAACATCTGCCACGCCAGCATCACCCACGCGGATCTGGACGACTGGCTCGCCGCAGTTGACAAAGTCATGAGTGGGCGGAGAACGCTGTCTCAGCGCTGCGCTTGACCGCCGAGCAAGTCGTGACGATGCCTGCAGGCGGGTCCTTAGAGAAGCAAAAAGACAAACCCGCTTCGCGCTGTCCCTTTGCAAAACAAAGGGTGGACTCTACAGCCAAGCACTCCAATCGTAACCACCTACCCACTGTCATTCTTTTGTCAACGCGGTCAGGCAGGCAACACAGCGTCGTTCTCCGCTTAGTCCTCTGCTCAAGTTGATTTTCCTCCTGCTGATATTTAAATAGCCTTCGAACAACGAGTTACACAGGGCTTTCGGGAAACCATGACGCGGTGGAAGGCGGATTGCTTTTTGTCGGCACGACCGCCTTGGGAGAAGTTTGAGAAAACTGGAACTCGACACCTGATGCTTTCCTTGACGATTAATGAGCTTCCTTCGCACTCTCCCTGGCCAGCCCGTCTGTTGGGACTGGCGCAATGGGCCCCGCGCGAGCAATCCCCGCAAGATGACGCGGGAATACGACGATGAGAAATGTGGTCCGCTGTCAGCGCGTCTCGGTCGTGTGTTGGTTGTCCCGGAGTGTTTTTTGATGAGCAAGAGAATTCCGGCCATCTTGACTTTTGCTCCTACGACAAGAATCGAGGAATAAGCAATGCTCTTATCAAGCAAACCACTAACGCATTCGTCAGGGCAAATCCCTTCTCATGGAATGCTCCTTTCAAACCTGGAAATAAACACCAATGGCCAAGCATTGCAGCAAATCGATCACTCCGGAATGACTCATTCTCAGGCGCTGAACACGTTTGCTCAAGCAGAGACCCTGCTTCAGCAAAACAGCGTGACTCAAGCCTTGGCGCTCTTTGATCGTGCCACGCAACTCGATCCGGCTTTGCAAGGAGCTAACTACGGGCGCGCGGTTTGCCTGGACCGTCTTGGTCGCCTCGATGAGGCCGAGAGCGCAGTTCGAGCTGAGCTAAGCTTTCAACCCAGTCATGTTCAGGCCCGAGAGCTGTTCCACGAGATTCGAATCAAGCGAAGGCAAACAGCTAGGCCTGTGCCTTCGGCACAGACAGTTCGCAGAGTGGATGCGCCTGCTTCTGGTTATCAGCAGCAAGGTCCCGAGGAAGAACTGGAAAGACTGTGTCAGGAGCGTCAACGATGGCTTCGCAAGGGCAGCACAAGTGAACAGGACGCATTGCTTTACAATCGTCCTGGCTCACTGCTGGGACTCCGTCATGAGCAGATCTTCAGCGAGCTTGCACAAAAAGGAATTGTCAAAATCCCAAATGCCATTGAACCGGTGACGCTCACTTACATGAAGGGCGAGTTTGGTTGGTTCATTGATCGGTTGGACCGGAATCCTGTGCCTCCGCACAAGGATGGTTTTTCCGAGGAGTATTTCAGTCCGGAGTTCTACAACTACCACACCAACAACCCTTTCAAGTACTCCACCGCTTTCCTGCGCCTGTGTGTCCATCCTGAAATCATGGCCCTGATCAATCGGTACTTTGGCGGGCAGGCTTCATTGGTTCACGCTTGTGCCACCCGCTCTCTGGCTAAGGACATCGGGAGAGTGGGCTCGTATCAGTGGCACCACGATGCTTGGGGCCGGAGGGTCCACTTCATGGTCCTCCTGACTGACGTGGGTGAAGAGGACCAATACATGACGTATGCGGAGGGAACGCATCGCCTATTCCACCCCTATCAACGTTTTGTCCATTCCCGAATTCATCAGGATGAGTTCGATACCTATTCTGGGCACGCACCCGTCTTCAAGGCTACCGGCAATGCGGGAGATGTATTCCTGTTCGATTCCAACGGCCTGCATAGTGGCAATCGGACCAACGGTCATGTGCGGGACATCTACTTAGCCTGCTACTCGCCGGATCCAACCTGTGTCTGGGGGATGGACATTCCAAATTCTGCCTTGGAGACGCTGTCTGAAGAACAGGAAGTGCCTTTGCAACGAACGAGGGACCGATGGTTGGCCAAACAAGGACGATTTGGGTTTGCAGAGTACATTTCTTTCGTGGCCGGTCTAAGTAATGTAGACGCCTGGCGTGTTTGACTCAACCCAGCCCGGAAACCGGCATTCAGTGCGCCCAGCGCAAATCTGGAGATGGCTAAACACATGAACCTCGTAGCCTGCCGCCCCATATGATCTTCGGTAACCTGACGCCGGTTGAGCGGCCGGGCATCCGTCATGCCTTGTCGACTGCGCCTAGCCGGTCGTCAACGTCAGCGCGGGTGATGCTGGCCTGACAGACGTTGGTGTAAAGAAGCTCTTCAGCATGCATCCGTCCGGCAACCGGACAGATGCCCCGCTCGTAGGAAACCGAATTGCTGCCAAGAAACGTAGGCCGTTGTTCGGGAGGACGAATTCGTGGACTTTGTGGTTGCGACAGAGTGCTCGCTCATCTGCGGACCTGCCTCCAGCAACGCGAACGTTGACCGTGATCAGATTGTTGATGAAGAACGCGCTCAGGGTTCACTGCGGTGCGTCTGGGAGGACATGAAGTGTTAGAAACTCACGAAAGGCCGTTAAAGCTCATTATCGAGTCCTACCGTTCTTTGGCCGGGCCCACGGAAGAGTTTTTCGACGAAGACGCGAAATGGCTCCTGAGCAAGCGACTGCAGGCATATCACTCTCTGCTGGCTCGAGATCTGGCTGGCGTTGTGAACTTTGTATCTTCGGAGGCAACTAGGGGGATCCCCGTTCACTTCTCGCTGGAACCGGGTCTGGCTGATCTTTACGATCTCAAGCAGACGATCATGGTTTTCCTCGAGAGAGCTTCTTCACTCTGCCATCCGGAGTCCCCCCAGAGCATCTTGATAGCTTTTCTCAAAGAGTTGATTCGGAGCGAGGGAGCATTCAGCTCAGGCGGGCTCCCCTTCCCCCGGGCGCTAAGAATTCAAACTCTCAGATACTTTGTCTCATTGCTTTTGGATCCTGAGTCCATTCCTAGCTTTTACGACGTGGATCACTTGGACGAGCTGGATTTGATCATCTGTTCCAGATACTTGTGCGGCAGCGGCGAGCGATCTCGCTACCGGGTTGCCATTGCCCTGCTTGGAGCCCTTTGTGAGGTGGAGCCGGGGAAGCTGGCCGGCAACTCTGCCTTGATGAAGCAGGTCCTTTTGGAGACGCTGGGTGACGACCCGCTCTTTCGCCGCGCTCGCGTCGAAGGCATTCCATCCTGGCCGCAGAATTTTCTTCCCAATGTTGACGAGGAATTCACCGAGGTGAATGCCACTCGGGATTACCACAAGTATCTTCAACTCACCACGGCTTATTCTCAGGCGCAGCGCCAGGAGTGCGGGACTTATTCCAATCGGCCTCTTTCCCTCATCCGCGGCTATGAGCGGGATCATCACGCCATGCTGCGGCTTCTGGTTTCCCTCAAAAACACCGGGCAACTCACCCCGCAGGACAACGTCCTGGTGATTGGCCCTCGCCATCGAGATGAAATTGTTTTCTTCCGGGAGTATCTCGGTTTGACCAGAACGATCGGGCTCGACCTATTCGAGGACCCAAAATTTATCATCAAGGGCGATATGCACAATATTGGCGTCACCCCCGGTTTCTTCAAATTGATTTATACAGCCGCTTGCCTGGACTACTCCTACTACGCACGCAAAGTGATTGACGAAATGGCCCGTGCGGTGGCAAGGCCTGGCTTTATCCTGATCGCCGATGGAGCGGGCTACGTTGGGGGGCCGACACCGCTAGCCCGGAGTGATCACAACAACGTGGAAACCCTGCGGCGAATGTTCTACAAGCACAATTTCGACACGCTCCTGTACGACGAAGGCCGCAGCCCCGCCCCGAACAACTATGTCCGGTTCCCCTGTTTGGGAATTCGGCTCCACGACGACCAGCCCGAACGGGAAACGCTGAGATGGTGACACGCGCAGGCAAGGTTGACGGGCCGAGTCAACCTCCGTTGGCGAGCGGCTTAAGATGTTCCAGTATCCCTTCTGGTCCTCCTCGCAGCCAAAGCTCCTCTTCCGCGGCCCCTCAAACACGGCTTCTTGTTTCTCTACATAGCAAGCGGCTTCATGCCGCCGCGGGCCACGGCTCCGTTGGTAGCTCATATAGCCCCTCACTCGGCCTTCGGCCGCACTTCCGACGGAGGAGGGTGGCCGAAGCTACGGCGGTCGCCAAGACAGGTGACGGCGAAGAGGTTCGATCCTGACAGCTCTGCGACCGAATCAAGACCTCGAGTCAAAAGATGTCGACCTTTTGGCAAGCGGGTCATACCAGTGACAACTGCCAGGCTGCACCTTTGGTCAGCATTGCCTCCGCCTTCCCGCTCTCCCAGCTACGACTCTGTCTGAAAACCCCAGCGGGAGCGGTGGGCGGGGCGTGGAAGTCCGCAGGAACCCGGTGTTATCCCGGCCAAACGGTCGCGTGAGGGCAATCCGGGCTGGATTCCCGCTTTCGCTGGAATGACGAACCCAGGCACACCGCGTGCGGGTTCCCGCGGCCGCACGGCCCAGCGGTTCTGAGACACGCTCCAAGCATGAGAAAGCCTCTCAATGGACACGGAATTGCTTGGCCCTCATTGGAGACTTGTAAGCAAGGAGGTCGAGATGCACGTGGGAGTCGCCAGATTAGAGACTGACATAGACATTGAACCCTCTTTCCTGGTTGGTCATCGCATTGCGCTTCGGGCGTTGCGGCCCGCAGACGTTAAAGGTCCCTATCTGCATTGGCTGAATGACGCCGACGTGTGCCGAGGTAATCTTCACCACGTCTATCCCTACAGCGTAGAAGCCGCCATGGCTTATGTCCGCACTTCTAGCGAGACACAACAACACTTGATTCTCGCAATCACCCTACGCAAGGATGGACGACATATTGGAAACATCGCACTGCAAAACATCAACGCCATCTCCCGATCGGCGGAGTTTGGCATTCTCATTGGTGACAAAAAAGTTTGGGGGAAGGGATTCGGCAGAGAGGCGGGCCGCCTGCTCTGCAATCACGGCTTTAGCTCTCTCAACTTGCACCGCATTGCCTGCGGGACATTTGAAGACAACGCCGCCATGAGAAGCCTGGCTCTGTCGCTAGGCATGAAGGAAGAGGGCCGGCGCCGGCAGGCGGTTTTTAAGCAAGGCAGATACGTTGACATGATTGAATACGGCGTCCTTAGAGCTGAGTACGAAGAACAGCTTGGAAAGGAAAAATGAACAACGAAGGAAGCGTGACTCGTCCGGACTTCGGAAGGCCTCTGGTTCGCAGTATGAAGTATTGCACGCGTTGTTGCATGCCTGCTTCGAACGAAGGGATGCAATTCGACGAGATGGACATTTGCCTGGCTTGCCAGTCCAATGAGCAAAAGATCCACATCGACTGGACAGCTCGTGAAAAGGAACTCCGCAAAATCTTCGAGCACTACCGGAATTTGGGTAATGCCTACGACTGTATTGTTCCCATCAGCGGCGGGAAAGATAGCATCTTTCAACTGCATGTCGTGACGCAGGTTTATCACCTGCGGCCTCTAGCGGTCACTTTCAGCCACAACTGGTATAGCGAGACCGGCAGGTACAATCTGCAGAACGCACTCGAGAAGCTCAACGTGGACCATATCATGTACACGCCTAACCGCGACTTGGTCAACAAGCTGGCTCGCCGGTCACTGCTTAAGATTGGAGACTCCTGCTGGCACTGCCACGCGGGCGTTGGGTCCTTTCCTCTGCACGTTGCCGTCAAGTTCAAAATCCCTCTGCTGATCTGGGGAGAATCGCTAGCCGACATGTCAGGCCGCGATTCTCACAATAGCCGCGTACTCACGTTCGACCGCGACTATTTCACCAAAGTCTCCGCCAAGGTCTATGCAGAACAAATGGCAAGCGAGGAAATCTCGCTGCGCGAACTCTCCATGTTTCATCTGCCCTCCTATGAAGAAGTGAAAACGGCTGGAGTGGTTGGGATTCATCTGGGAGACTTCATGTTCTGGGACGACGAGCGGCAAATGGAGTTTGTGCGCGACGTCTACGGCTGGCGTGAAGACCACGTCGAGGGCACGTACAAGGGCTACAAGAGCGTGGAATGCATCATGGCCGGGGTCCATGATTACACGAAGTTCCTCAAGCGAGGTTTCGGGCGCGGGACGGACCACGCCAGCATCGACGTCCGCGCTGGTCTGCTAACCCGGCAGGAAGCTTTCGAACTTGCCAAGAAGCATGACACCGAGCGGCCTGACGCGCTGGATTACTACTTGAAGATCACCGGCTTTTCTGAAAAGGAGTTCGAAGCGGTCATGGCGGAACATCGACGCAGTCTGAAGATCGAGGGTCTCTCCGACGAGGAGTTCAGCCGTGCGGTCGAGGAATACCGCCACGGCAGCCCCTACTGCCACGCCTGCAGCTCCTGCAGCTCCACAGGCGAATCGAACACGGTTCACGAAAACCCATGAAGTCAAACCTTTTTCAACTCAGCGCTACTGAAGCGATTCAGTACATTCATGACGGCGATCTCACCGTCAGCGAATGGGTACACTCCTGCCTGGAACAGATTCACCGGCTAGAGCCCGTCTTGAAGGCCTGGGCCTACTTCGATCCCGAATCGGCGCTACGGCAGGCTGCGGTGATAGACGCCGCGATCCGCCAAGCGGAACCGGTTGGCAAGCTTGCTGGAGCACCGGTTGGGGTCAAAGATATCTTTAACACCTGCGATATGCCCACCCAGATGGGCAGCCCTCTGTGGGCAGGATTCACTCCTGGCAACGACGCTCGCGTGGTGTTCTCCTTGCGCAGGGCAGATGCTGTGATCCCAGGAAAAACCGTTACCGCCGAATTCGCAGTACACGCGCCGGGACCGACTACGAACCCGCATAACCCAGACTACATGGCTGGTACGTCCTCCACTGGGTCCGCAGTGGCAGTGGCATCCTACATGGTTCCCCTCGCTCTGGGCACCCAAACCGCAGGATCCACGATTCGCCCCGCCAGCTACTGTGGTGTCTATGGTTTTAAGCCTTCCTTTGGGCTGATCCCAAGAACAGGAATGCTCAAGACCACAGACTCCCTCGATACGGTGGGTTTCTTTGCGCGCACGCTGGATGATCTGGGTTTGCTTCTTGAAGTGATGCGCGTCCACGGACGTGACTATCCCATCTGTGAAAGTGCGCTCAGTGACCGCTCCCGTCAACACAAGCCTCGAGGCAAGCCCTGGCGCATCGGCTTGGTCCGGGGTCCTAAGTGGAACTGTGCGGAGCCTTACGCTCGGCAGGCCCTGTGCGCGTTTGCCGATGAGCTGGGGCGGTTTGAAGACACGGTCGTCGAGGAAGTCGTCTTGCCCAAAGGCTTCGATCGGGCTCATGCCATTCACGCGACGATCTACGACCGAACGCTCGCCTACTACTTCAAGGAAGAATGCAAGCAGCGTACCCTCATCAGTGAGGTGATGTATGAAATCATCGGCCGGGGCGAGCGGATCAGCCTGGAAGACTACAAGGCAGCCCTGGATCAGCAATTTCAACTGTCGTCTGAATTGGACCATCTCTTCTGCGGTGGTTATGATGCCTTCGTCAACCTTTCCACAGGCGGTGAGGCGCCAAAAGGGCGGCTGGCGGTGGATCGTCCGGATAATTGCCTGGTCTGGACGCTCTGCGGCGTGCCAGCGATTAACCTGCCGGTTTTTCAAGGACCCAATCACCTTCCGTTCGGGGCCCAAATTGTCGCCCGACGTTTTGACGACTATCGGTTACTACAATTCGCGCATTATCTGCGGCAGCACGGATTGACCCCGGACTGCACCAATCCCAGGCCAGATGCCGTTTTGGAGAAATTCGCCGTCAAACCGGGCCGAGTGCAAGAAGGGATATTGGCCTCATGACCGACTCGGCAGGTTTCTCCCCTTTGAGCAGCAAGAGCGGTCCGGTCCTCTTTTGGGTTCCGGGCGGGATGCCGCTCATGCTCCACGTTGAAGGTGCTCTCGCTCTGGCACTAAAGCTGCGTGGTATTGCTGTACACGCCGTTATCTGCGACGGCCCATTTCAAGCCTGCGTTCGACGCGAACTCAAGGATGGAGTTTCCCTCGACCAGTGGCCTGCCTCGTGCACAAATTGCAAGCGCGACTCCAGCGCGATCTTGAGCAGTCTGGGAATTCCTCACTCCTATATTGGTGATTACGTCTCAGCGGCGCAGTCAGCAACTTTCCGAAAACAGGTCGAATCGCTTACTCCTTCAACCCTCAACGGACTAAGCTACCAGGGCGTGGAGATCAGCAAGAACGTGCGTTCCGCTTTTCTGCGTTTTCTGAAGGGGAGTGATCCCAGTGGACAGGAATCCGTGTTTAAGGAATATGCTTTCAGTGGGCTTGTTACTGCGGCTGCCGCGGCTCAAGCCTTCGACGAACTTCACCCCAGTCAGGTTTTCATGTCGCATGGCATCTACGTCGACTGGGGGCCAGCGCTACATACGGCTTTGGCTCGGAACATCCCGGTCACCGCTTGGATGGCCTCGTATCTGAACGCCTGCTTTATCCTCCGGCATGTGAGTGACGGCATTCGGCTGGATTTCCACAATCTCAGCCCGGCGGCTTGGGAAGCCTGCTCTCAACTGCCCTTGTCGCCCCTACAGGACTCCCGGCTCGACGGTTTTCTGGATGACCGTTACAAGCGGCGCATCAGCTTCGACATGAAAGAATTGAAACCGTACTCCGGCGACCCTGCGCGCTTGCGCCGGAAATACGCACCCGATGCCAGCA
>Ga0187893_10014585_pt1 | contig 10690 bp, 6 predicted proteins | sample MA1701074metaG_FD_139574 | JGI IMG/M metagenome (GOLD analysis project Ga0187893, IMG submission 139574) | White microbial mat communities from a basaltic lava cave in the Kipuka Kanohina Cave System on the Island of Hawaii, USA - MA170107-4 metaG ...
CGCCACCCGCGGTCTGCGCGCTCTGGCTCTCTGCGTCTCCCCGCTCGCCCCCTGCTGCGAAGACGGGAACATCGTCGATCCGATCCCGACCGAGTCCGGGTACGTCTCCGGCACCATCGTCCGTCGCCGGCACGCCGGCGCTCCACGTCTACAAGGGCGTGCCGTACGCCGCGCCGCCCGTCGGCAACCTGCGATGGAAGCCGCCGCAGCCGCGCGCCGCGTGGTCCGGAGTCCGCGCCTGCGCGGAGTTCGGCCCGTCCTCCTGGCAGCCGACGGCCTTCCCCGAGGTTCCCGAAGTCCCGCCGCCCGCGAACATGTCCGAGGACTGCCTCTACCTCAACGTGTGGACGCCCGCCGTGCGACGGTCGGACGCGCTGCCCGTGATGGTGTGGATTCACGGCGGAGCGCTGATCGGCGGGTCCGGCTCCGAGGCCGTCTACGACGGCGTGTCCCTCGCGCGCCGCGGCGTCGTGCTCGTGACGATCAACTACCGCCTCGGCCTTCTCGGCTTCCTCGCGCACGCGGGCCTGTCGGCGGAGTCGCCCCAGAACGTCTCGGGCAACTACGGGCTGCTCGACCAGCGCGCCGCGATCGCGTGGGTGGGTCGCAACATCGCGGCCTTCGGCGGGGATCCGAACCGCATCACCATCTTCGGCGAATCGGCCGGCGGCGCCAGCGTCACGTGCCACATGGTGTCGCCCCTCTCCGCCGGTCTGTTCCACCGCGCGATCTCCCAGAGCGGCGTCACGCTCGAGTGCCCGCCGCTGCGCGGCGGCAGCACGTCCATGGAGGCGCAAGGTCAGCGCGCCGCCGAACGGCTCGGCGTGGCCGGCGCGGCCGACGTCGCGGCCGCCCTCCGCGCCAGGACGCCGCAGCAGATCCTCGCCGCGCAGCCGGCCTTCGACCTGACCGGCGCGGGCGACTCGATCAGCCCGAACGTCGACGGCTGGTTCCTGCCCGCCCTGCCGGGACACATGTTCGACGCCGGCCTCCAGCACGACGTCCCCTTCATGGCCGGCACGACCGCCGACGAGGGAACGATGTTCGCGCCGCTCACGGGCGTGTGGACGGTCGAACAGTACGAGGCGCTCGCCGCGTCGATCTTCGGCGCCTGGGCGGACGAGGCGCTCGCGATGTACCCCGCGAACTACTGGTGGCAGGTGCAGCCTGCGCTCGCGCGCGTCATCACCGACGCGGGATTCGTGATGCGCGCCCGCTTCGTCGCACGCGCGCATGAGCAGAAGGCGTCGAACGCCTACCTCTATCACTTCACCCGCGTGCCGCCCGCGATCGGCTGGCTCGGCCTCGGAGCGACGCACGCGTCGGAGATTCCGTACGTCTTCGGCAACATGCTGCCGCTCAGCGGACCGATCGACTACGCGGTGTCGGAGGCGATGGGCGCGGCGTGGGTCCGCTTCGCCGCGACCGGGAATCCGAACCCGGCCGGCACGACGGAGTGGCCGGTGTACACGGCCGCCGCGGACCCGCACCGCGAGTTCGGCGACGTGATACGCACCGGCGCGGATCTGCACGAAGCCGGGTGCGACTTCTTCGAAGCCTGGTGGCGGTCGCAGTATTGACCGCCATATTCCCTGCGTCCCGGGGGAGTGTTTCCCCCGGGACGCGGCGTTATCCTGCCGAATCGCGGCAACCCGGGTCGATCACCCCTGTATCCCCGGGATGATCGCCGAGCTCGCCCTCCTGTGGGCGGCCCTCGTCCTGGTCCCGATCGCGCTTCCGCTCTGCAGCGCGCGGGGGTGGATCGCCCTCCCGCCCGCCGTCGCCCTCGCCGTCTCGTACGCGCTTCCGATCGGCCCCGTCGCCGCCGCCTTCGCCGCGCCGTGGGCGCTCACGACGGCGGGCCTCGCCGTCGCGTCTTTGCGATCGCCGCGCCTCGAGACTCTCGCGCTCGGCTGTCTCGCCGTCGGCGGGCTCTTCGCCCTCCTCTCGCGCGCGGGCGTGCTCCTCGGCTTCCCCTCGATCATCATCCTCCTCACCGCCGTCCACTACACGTACGCGGGCTTCATCCTGCCGCTCGTCGCCCGTCCACTTTCCCGTGTCGCTACCCTCCTCGCGCTCATCGCCATGCCGCTCGTCGCGATCGGCATCACGTTCTCGCCGCTCCTGGAGTGGCTCGCCGCCTGGTTGCTCGCGGCCGTTGCCTTCGCCGTCGCCATCCTCCAGCTGCGCGCATCGGGCCCCGGACAGGTTCTTCGCGTCGTCTCCTCGCTCTCGTTCATCGCGGCGATGGCCCTCGCGGGAACGTACGCGCTCAGCGAATTCTCCGACCGCAACTGGATCGATATCCGCCTCATGCTTCCCACGCACGGAGCGCTCAACGTGCTCGGCTTCGCCACCTGCGGCCTCGCCGCCCGGTGTCTAAAGGGCGGGTAAGGAGAACGTGGGTATGCGAATCGCGGTTGCGCTTCTTCTCTCGATCGCCCTCGGGGACGACTGGACCGACGCGCGCGACGCCGCCAAGGCCGCGCTCAAGAACCCGGACCCGGCCGCCCGCGAGTCCGCCGCCGACAAGCTCGGCGCGTTCGACAAGACCGAGTCGCTCGAGCTCCTCGTCGACCTCTGGGGCGTCTCCGCGCAGCTTCTGCGCCAGATGAACGCCGAGAAGGCGGAGAAGATCAGGAAGCTCGACGCGATGCCGATCAAGAAGAAGCTGCAGGGCGGCGCGGTCACGCTCTCCGGCGACGAGGTCGCGCAGCACGCCGAGTTCAAGAAGCTCGAGGAGGAGATCAAGCAGCTCGAGGCGAAGATCGGCAGGGAGGAGCAGGCCCGGCGCGCCGTGCGCAAGTCGCTCCTCGGCCTCAAGAGCGCGGACACGGTCAGGACGCTGACGAGGAAGATCTCGGGCGAGACCGAGTGGTCGATCCGCGCCGCCGCCGCCGAGGCGCTCGCCGAGCACGATTCCCCGGACGTGAAGGACGCGCTCCGCAAGGCGCTCAAGAGCGAAAAGGACCCGCGCGCCGTGCTCTCGATCGTCGACGCGATCGCGCGGCTCCGCGACAGGGACGCCGTGCCCGCGCTCGGCGAAACGCTCAAGAAGGCCGCCGAGTGGCAGGTGAAGGCGACGGTCATCGACGCCCTGCGCCGCATCGCCGACCCGCGCGGCATCGAGTTCCTCATCGAGTCGCTCAAGGACGCCGACGGGCGCCTGCGCGACGACGCGAACTCCGCGCTCGTCGCGATCACCGGCGTGGACAAGCACGGCGACCATGCGACATGGAAGGACTGGTGGGCGACGAACAGGGAGTCGATCCTCGCCGGCACCTACAAGAAGCCGGACGCGAAGCCGAACGAAAAGGGCGGCGCGACCACCTTCTACGGAATCCCGATCGTGTCGAAGCGCGTGCTGTTCATCCTCGACCGCTCCGGCTCGATGGCGGAGAAGGCGACCTTCACGAAGACGAATGACACGCCCACCGGCCCCGGCCAGCCGGGCCCGCAGGGCAAACCGGCCGGCGACCGCAAGATCGACGTCGCGAAGTTCGAGCTCAAGAACGCGATCCTCGGCCTCAAGGAGGACGTCCGCTTCAACGTCATCTTCTTCAACCACGGGTACTCCATCTGGCTCGAGGACGCGATGGAGCTCGCGACGGCCGCCAACAAGAAGAAGGCGCTCGAGTTCGTCGAGGCGTGCCAGCCCGAGGGCCAGACCAACATCTTCGACCCGACGGAAAAAGGGTTCCTGCTCAACGACTCGAAGGACCCGCGCGCGAAGGCGGACGCCGAGATGGGCGCCTTCAAGGGCGGCGTGGACACGATCTACCTCATGTCCGACGGCATGCCGAACAACGGCCGCATCACGGAGCCGGGCGCGATCGTCGCGAAGGTCACCGAGATGAACAAGACGCGCAAGATCGTCATCCACACGATCGCCGTCGGCGACCAGATCCGCGGCGACTTCATGAAGGAGCTCGCGGAGAGGAACGGCGGCAAGTTCGTGCACCGCAAGTGACCCGCGAATTCGCGATTCCCGGGAATATCCCCCGCGCGCGCGCATCCAATCTGCGGTTGCAGTACGTCCCGGAGCGGATCTCATTTTTCGGGGGAGGACTCATGAGCAGGGTTGTGTGGGGCCTCGCGTTCGCGCTCATCGCGCTTCCGGCGCGCGCGGACGACAAGGAGGACGTCAAGAACGCCGCGAAGAAGCTCGGCGAGTCCAGCTACAGCTGGACCGCGACGCCCAAGAGCGAGGGCGGCGCCGGCGGGGGCGGCGGGGGCGGCGGCGGCCGTCGCATGCAGACGGGGCCGACCGACGGCAAGTCCGCTGACGGCTGGATCACGCTCACGCGCAAGCAGGGCGAGACCACGATGGAAGCGGTCGTGAAGGGCGACAAGGCCGCGGTCAAGGCGACCGACGGATGGAAGCTCACCGACGAGTTCCCGCAGGGCGGCGGCGGGGGCGGCGGCGGTCAGCGCGACCCGGCCGCGGGCTTCGCGCGCTCGCTCCGTGCCTTCAAGGCCCCGGCCGCGGACGCCGAGGCGCTCGTCGACAAGGTCGGCGAGCTCAAGAAAGGCGAGGACGGCCTCTACGCCGGCGACCTCACCGAGGACGGCGCCAAGTCGATGCTCGGCGGCGGCATGGGCGGCGGCGGCGGCCGCGGCGGCACCGTCAGCGAGCCCAAGGGCTCGGCCAAGTTCTGGGTCAAGGACGGCGTCATCGTGAAGTACGAGGTCAACGTCCAGGGCAAGATGACGTTCGGCGACCGCGAGGTCGCGATCAACCGCACGACGACCGTCGAGCTGAAAGACATCGGCGCGACGAAGGTCGAGGTGCCCGAGGACGCGAAGAAGAAGTTCGTCGACTAGGGACACGCGCAACCTCGAGACGGCGGCTGCCGAGACGCGGCCGCCGTTTCTTTTTCGCCGCACTTCGCCCGTCCGGCGCTTCACACGGATCGATGCGAATGCGGGTCGCGGTGGTGCTCGCTTTCGCCGCCGGTTGCCGACGGCCCCCGCCGCCACAGGAGGGCCTCCACGGTCCTGCTCGTCTTCGCGAGGCGGGACGGCGAGTGGAAGGTCGCCGCCTGGCGAAAGCGGACCGCGCGGCCCTTCTCGAGGCGACGGACAAGGACCCGCGCCTCAAGGGGTAGCGGCTACCGGAACCGCGGGTTGTACCGCGCCAGCGACGTGTACGGATTCGGCCACGGCAGCTCGTAGCCCTGGTCCGTCGCCGCGTGCCGCGTCCAGTACGGATCAAAGAGGTGCGCGCGCGCGAGCACCGCGAGGTCCGCCCGCCCCGCCGCGATGATCGTGTTCACGTCCGCCCAGCTCGAGATGTTCCCGACCGTCATCGTGGGGATTCCCGCCTCGATGCGCACCCGCTCCGAGAACGGCGTCTGGAACTGACGGCCGTACACCGGCTTCGCGTGCGGCACCGTCTGCCCCGCCGACACGTCCACGATGTCGCACCCATGCGCCCGGAGCATCCGCGCGACCTCGACCGCGTCCGCCGGCATGAACCCGCCCTCGGCCCAGTCCGCCGCCGAGATGCGCACGCTCATCGGCCGCGCCGCCGGCCACGCCGCGCGCACCGCGTCGAACACCTCGAGCGGATACCGCATCCGGTTTTCCAGCGACCCGCCGTACTCGTCCTTCCGCACGTTGGTGAGCGGAGAAATGAAGCACGACAGCAGGTAGCCGTGCGCGAAGTGAAGCTCGACGAGGTCGAAGCCCGCCTGCGCCGCCATCTCCGCCGCCCGCACGAAGTCGTCCCGCACCCGCTCCATGTCCGCGCGCGTCATCTCGCGCGGCACCGGGCTGTGCGGAAAGTACGGGATCGGCGACGCGCTCAGGATCGGCCACCCGCCCGTCGCCAGCGGCTCGTCCATCCCCTCCCACGCCAGCCGCGTCGACCCCTTCCGCCCCGCGTGCGCGAGCTGCAGACCGACCTTCGCGTACGAGTGACCGTGCACGAAGTCGACAATCCGCTTCCACGCGACCACGTGCTCCGACGTGTACAGGCCGGCGCACCCCGGACTGATCCGCGCGTCGCGGCTCACGTCCGTCATCTCGGTGATGACCAGCCCCGCCCCGCCGATCGCGCGCGAGCCGAGATGCACGAAGTGCCAGTCGTTCGGCGTCCCGTCCTCCGCCGAGTACTGGCACATCGGCGACACGACGACGCGGTTCCTGAGCACCATGTCGCGCAGCCGGAACGGCGTGAACATCGGCGGCGGGTCCGCGTCCGCGGGCGCGCACCCGCTCTGCGCCGCCGCCTCCGCCGCCACGCGGCGGTCGATCTCCGCGACGTATTTCGCGTCGCGCTCCTTCAGGTTCTGGTGCGTTACGCGCAGGCTCCGCGTGAGCAGGCTGAACCCGAACTGCACCGGGTCGAGCTTCATGTACCGCTCGGTGTCCTCGAACCACTGGAGGCTCACCTGCGCCGCGCGCTGCCAGCTCTCGACCCTCGGCAGCCGGTCCCCCTCGTACGCCGCGAGCCCCTCCTGGAGCGTCGGCCGCGCGACGATCGCGTCGCGCAGCGCGATCGCGTCCTCCATCGCGAGCTTCGTGCCGCTCCCGATCGAGAAGTGCGCCGTGTGAGCGGCGTCGCCCGCGAGCGCGATGTTCTTGTGATACCACCGCGCGCACCGCACGATTGGGAACGACCGCCAGAGCGACCGGTTCTTGATCAGGCGGTGCCCGGCCAGCTCCTTCGCGAAGAGCCTCTCGCAGAACGCGATCGTCTCGTCCTCGCCCGCCTTCTCGAGCCCGGCCCTGCGCCACGCGTCCTCGGTCGTCTCGACGATGAACGTGGACGTCTCCTGCTCGTAGCGGTACGCGTGCACGCGCCAGAGACCGTGCTCGTTCTCGCGGAAGTAGAACGTGAACGCGTCGAACGGGAACGTCGTGCCGAGCCACACGAAGCGGTTCGGCCGCCAGTCGATCGTCGGCTTGAAGTGCTCCGCGTACTTCGCGCGGATCGTGCTGTTCACGCCGTCGGCCGCGAGCACGAGGTCGGCCGGGGGCGCGTCGGCCACCTCGCGCTGGTACTCCTGCTTCACGCCCAGCTCCGCCGCGCGCCGCTGCAGAAGGTCCAGGAGCTTCTTGCGCGACATGCCGCTGAAGCCGTGTCCGGTCGACTTCAGCACCTCGCCGCGAAAGTGAATGTGGATGTCGTCCCAGTGATAGAACGCCTTCGTAATCGCGTCGTACGTCGGCCGGTCCGCCTCCGCGATCGTGTCGAGCGTCGCGTCGGAGAAGACGACGCCGAAGCCGAACGTGTCGTCGGGGCGGTTGCGTTCGAGGACCGTGACGTCGTGGCGCGGGTCCGCCTTTCTCATCAGGATGCCGAAGTAGAGCCCGGCCGGTCCGCCGCCGACGCACACGATGTTCATGCGGGACCGGAGTATAGCAAGCGCGGCGCCCCTACCGGGACTTCAGTCGGCGAAGCTCCGCCTCCACCACGTCACGGTACGGCCACATCCGCGGGGCGAACGTCAACGCCACGTGCAGGTCCGCGACCTGCCCGTCCAGGTCGCCCAGCAGCGCGCGCACTTTCGCCCGGGCGTAGTACGCGTCGGGTTCCCGCCGCCCGAGCTCAACCGCCCGCGCACAGTCCTCGAGTCCGCCGGGAAGATCCCCGCTCGACGCGCGGATCATGGCCCGAATCGCGTACACCCGCGGCTCGTTCGGCGAGCGGCGCGCCGCTTCCGTGAGTTCGTCCAGGGACTCGGCGATCCGCCCGAGCTGATCCAGCGCCAGCGCGCGATGGCAGCGGAACATCGCGTCGTCGGGGGCCAGGCAGACGGCCCGGTCGAAGTCGTCCAGCGCGCCGGCCGGATCGCCCGTCGACAGCCGAAGCGAGCCGCGGTTGCCGAACGTCGCCGCATGCTCCGGCCGGAGCCGGATCGCCTCGTCGTAATCGCGGCGGGCTCCCTCGGTGTCGCCCAGCCACGATCGCGTGATCGCCCGGACGGCCCGGGCCTCCGCGTAACCCGGCCGCAGCGCGACGGCCTCGTCCAGGTCGCGCAGCGTCCCGATGGTGTCGCCGCACCTCAGCCGCAGCACCGCACGGTTGTGCCACAGCGACGCGTCCCGCGGCGCCCGACGCAGAGCGTCGTCGAAGTCCCGGAAGGCGCCGTCGACGTCGTGGAGCGACGCCCGCACGAGCGCGCGCATGGCCAGCGCGTCCACGAGCGTCGCGTCCAGGCGCAGCGCCTCGCTCAGCGACTCCCGTGCCTCCGCCGCGCGGCCGAGCTTGAGCAGCGTGCTCCCGCGGTTGAAGTGCGCGACCGCCCGCGTCGGATCGCCGGCGACGGCCGCGTCGTGGTCCCTCAGCGCCGCGTCGAGCGCCCCGAGCCCGTCCAGCGCGGCCGCACGATCGACGTACGCACTCCAGCACCGCGGGTCCCGGTCGATCGCCGCCGTCAGGTCCGCCACCGCGGCGACATACTCGCCCCGCGCCAGCCGGTCACGGCCACGCCGCTGCACGTCGACTTCCGCCCCGCGCGGCCGCACCACCACGCCCGCCGACGCCGCCGCCACCACCACCGCGGCCATCGCGACGGCCGCCCATCGGCCCCGTCGCGACGGCGACGCCCTCCGGCGGACCACCGTGTTCGCGCGCGTTCCCGCGAGAAAGCCGCGCAGCGCCTCCGCGAACGACAGCGCCGTCGAAAACCGCCGCTCGGGCTCGCGGGCAATCGCGCGCAGGCAGATCGCATCGAGCTCGACGGGCACGTCGCGTGAAAGCGCGCGCGGCGGCACGGCGTCCGCCACGAGGATGCTCTCGTACACCTCGACGAGCGAGCGCCCGACGTGCGGGAGTCGCCCCGTCGCGGCCTCGTAGAGCATCACGCCGAGCGCGTAGACGTCCGTCCTCGCGTCGATCGACTCATTGCGGCCGCGCACCTGCTCGGGCGCCATGTAGAGCGGCGTCCCGATCACCGCGCCCGCCCTCGTCATCGCGTCCTCCGCCTTGATCGCGTGGGCGAGGCTGAAGTCCGTCACCACGATCCGCCCGTCCGGCTCGCGCATCACGTTCGCCGGCTTGAGGTCCCGGTGCACGATCCCCGCCTGGTGCGCGGCGTGCACGGCGCGCGCGACGGCCTCGAGCGTCTCGAGCGCCTCGCGCAGCGGCCACGGCCCGTCGCGCATCCGCGCGTCGATCGTCCGGCCGACGAGCAGCTCCATCACGAGATACGGTCCCCGCAGCGACTCGCCCGCGTCGAAGACGCGCACCACGTTCGGATGATCCACCGCCGCGAGCGCGCGCGCCTCGCGGATCAGGCGCGGCGCCGTCGACGGACCGAATCGCGGATGAAGGACCTTGATCGCCACGTCGCGGCCCAGCGCCGTGTCGCGCGCCCGCCAGACGCGCGCCATGCCGCCCGACCCGAGCTCGCCGAGCAGCTCGTACCGCCCCCCAAGCCGCATGAAGGCATGAAACGGCCCCCCCGGAGACGGTTACGGAAGTGTATAATCCATGCGCTGATGCTCACGGCCCTTCTCGTCGCCGCCCTGCTCCAGGACCCGGCGCAGGAGCCGAAACGCGAGGACGTCCTCGCCCGGGTCGACCGCGCGAAGGTGGACGCCGCGATCAAGAAGGCCGTCGACTGGCTCTGGGCCGAGTTCGACAAGGGCGCCGTCGGCCCGTTCGACGTCGATGCGAACTCGTTTTCGCACGACGAGCTCGTGCTCCTCACGTTCATCCACGCGGGCGGCGACCGCGCCGACGAGCGCTTCCAGAAGCTGCTCCAGCGCGTTGCCGAGGCGCCGCTCCGGCGCACGTACTGCGTCTCGCTCCAGGCGATGGCCCTCGTCCGGCTCGACAGGGTCCGCTGGCAGTGGCGCATCGCCCAGTGCGCGCAGTTCCTGATCGACAACCAGGGCCAGAACGGCGGATGGAGCTACGGCAAACCCGTCCCCGTCGACCACTTCCGCGCGCCCGCGAAACCGCCGACCGGCAACACGCTCGCGCGCGTCGCCGTCCGCCACAACCCGAAGACCGTCAAGGACCGGCCGTCGGAGTGCGACGCGTCGAACAGCCAGTATGCCGCGCTCGGCCTCCGCGCCGCGCACGAGGCCGCCATCGTCATCCCCGCGGACACGATCCGCGACGCCGCGAAATTCTGGGAGGTCAACCAGGACCGCGCCGGCGGCTGGTCGTACATCGCCTCCGGCTCCCCGAACGACGGCAGCACCGGCTCGATGACCGCGGGCGGCCTGGGTTCGCTCGCCTGCTACGACTACATGATGGGGAGCGCCGCGCGGCTGGATCCGCGATGCAAGCGCGCGCGCCAGTGGCTCGCCGACCGCTTCGCCGTCGCCGAACATGCGGGGCTCGTCCGCAAGGACGGCAACAGGACGTGGGGCCTCTACTACTACCTCTACGCCCTCGAGCGCGCCGGCAGCCTCTTCGGCACCGAGCTCTTCGGCGCGCACGAGTGGTACGTGGAAGGCGCCAACCACATTCTCTCGCAGCAGCACCACACCGGCTCATGGGCCGTCGACCTCCGCGACACGTGCTGGGCCGTCCTCTTCCTGCGCCGCTCGACGGACGACTGGCGTCCGGACGTCGCCACCGGCGACAAGAAGCGCTCATCTACTATTCCTGAGTTTCTTGACAGCCCGTCACGATTTTTTCGGCTGCGGCGCGGAGCGCCGCCTTGGAAATCGCGAGGAACGCGGCATGCCCGCAAGAGCGGGCATGTCGCGTCCCCGCAGCGATTTC
>Ga0187893_10014587_pt1 | contig 10690 bp, 11 predicted proteins | sample MA1701074metaG_FD_139574 | JGI IMG/M metagenome (GOLD analysis project Ga0187893, IMG submission 139574) | White microbial mat communities from a basaltic lava cave in the Kipuka Kanohina Cave System on the Island of Hawaii, USA - MA170107-4 metaG ...
AGACGCCGTCGGGACGTAGCGCCAAGGTCTCGCGTGCCGGGGTCGCGGAAGGAACGACGCGAACGGCGCATCCCGCCCCGACCAGCTTGCGGAGGATGTTCTGCTTGATGCCGAAGTCGTAGGCGACGACGCGCAGCGGTGGACGCCCGCGCTCGGCCACGATCTCGTCGAGCGTGCGCGCACCCTCGGGACGCCAGGGCCCCTCCGTCCACTCATACGGCTCGGGGCACGTGACGACGCGCGCCAGGTCCTGGCCCACCATGCTGGGGACGTCCTTGGCCCGCCGCACCAGCCGTTCGGCATCGAGGTCGGTGCTGGACAGCACGGCCTCTTGCGCGCCGTGGTCCCGCAGGTGTCGCACCAGCGCCCGCGTGTCGATGCACTCGATGCCCGGGATGCCGTGCGCAGCGAGATAGTCGCCGAGCGGCTGCTCCGCGCGCCAGTTGGATGGCTCGTGCCGGTATTCGCGGACGATGAACCCGCGCACGAACGGGCGCCGCGACTCGACGTCCTCGCGGTTCACGCCGACGTTGCCGATCTCCGGGTAGGTCATGGCGACGAGCTGGCCCTCGTAGGACGGATCGGTGAGAATCTCCTGGTAGCCCATCATGCTCGTGTTGAAGACGAGCTCGCCCGAGGTTTCTCCGACCGCACCGAACGCGCGGCCGCGAAAGACGGTCCCGTCCGCGAGCGCCAGCACCGCCGGGGCGCTCGCCCTCACGATGCCACCCGTAAGGCGGGATTCGCCGCGGTGTCGGTATGCACGACCCGTCCGCCGACGAGGACCGTGACGGCTTTGCCTGCGAGATCCCACCCGCCGAACGGCGTGTTGCGGCTCTTCGAGCGGAAGGTCGTCGGGTCGACCGTCCAGCGCCGCTTCGGGTCGACCACGACCAGATCGGCGAGCGCCCCGGGCGCCAGCGTGCCCGCCGGGATGCCGAGGAGCCGGGCGGGCGCGGTGCTCGCGCGCAGCACGAACGTGGCGAGATCGCACACGCCCTCGCTCACCAAACGGAGGCCGAGCCCGAGGATGGTTTCGAGGCCGACGACGCCGTTGGCGGCGTGCTCGAACTCGACGTCCTTCTCGTCGCGGTGGTGCGGCGCATGGTCGCTCGCGATGGCATCGATGGTCCCATCCGCCAGACCGGCACGCACCGCATCGACGTCCGCCCGCGAGCGCAGCGGTGGCGCCATCTTGGCGTTGGTGTCGTAGTCGGCCACCGCTTCGTCCGTCAGGAACAGATGGTGGGGCGTCGCCTCGGCACTCACCACGACGCCGCGGGCCTTGGCCGCACGTACGAGGTCGACGGCGCCCCGCGTACTGAGATGCGCGATGTGCAGTCGGCCGCCGGTCAGCTCCGCGAGCGCGATGTCGCGCGCCACCATGACCTCCTCCGCTGCGGCCGGCACACCGCGCAGCCCGAGACCGACCGCGATCACGCCCTCGTTCATGACCCCGCCGCCGGCGAGGCCGCAATCCTCCTCGTGGGCGATGACCAGGAGGTCGAACATGCGCGCGTACTCGAGCGCGCGCCGCATCAGGCCCGCGTCCATGACCGGCCGGCCGTCGTCCGACACCGCGACGATGCCGGCGCGTCGCATCTCGCCGAACTCGGCGAGCTGCCGGCCCTCGAGCCCGAGGCTCAGCGCGCCGACCGGGTAGACGCGCGCCAGACCGGCGCTGGCCGCCTGCTCCAGAATGAAGCGGGTGACGGCGCCGCTGTCGTTCACGGGATTCGTGTTGGCCATGCAGGCGACGCTCGTGACGCCGCCCGCCACCGCCGCCTGCGCCCCCGTCGCGATCGTCTCCTTGTACTCCTGCCCCGGCTCGCGGAGATGGACGTGCATGTCCACGAGCCCCGGCAAGACGAGCATGCCCGTCGCATCGAGCACGCGCCCTTCGGACGACACGCTCCCCGGCGGGGCGATGCCCGCGATCCGGTCGCCGTCGATGACGACGTCCCCCGGCCGCGGCACGGCCGTCGCCGGGTCGACGATGGTGCCGCCGCTCACGATCATCCGTTCGCCACTCATGCGCGCGCCACTCCTCGTTCGATCTCGACCCCGGCGTCCGCGTCGGTCGCCGCGTCGGCTCGGCTGCGCGCCGCCAGCAGGCAGAGCAGCGCCATGCGCAGCGCGACACCGTTGGTGACCTGATCCATGATCACCGAGTACGGACCGTCCGCCACGCTGGTCGCGATCTCGACGCCCCGGTTCATCGGTCCCGGGTGCAGAATGATGACGTGCGGGTCGGCCAGGCGCACGGCCTCCTCCGTGAGGCAGAAGTACTGCGAGTACTCCTCGATGCTCGGGAACAGGTTCGTGCCCTGCCGCTCGCGCTGGATGCGCAGCATCATGATGACGTCGGCCCCGCGCACCCCGGACGGGAGGTCGTGGTGCAGCTCCGCGCCGAGCGCGGCGAACTCGCGGGGCACGAGCGTCGGTGGCCCCACCAGCCGTACCCGGGCGCCCAGCGTGAGCAACGCGTGCAGGTTCGAACGGCCCACCCGGCTGTGCAGGAGGTCGCCGACGATGGCGACCGTCAGCCCCCGCACCTCGCCGCGGCGCTCGCGGATGGTGAGCAGATCGAGCAGCGCCTGCGTGGGGTGCTCGTGGCAGCCGTCGCCGGCGTTGATGACCGCACAGCTCACGTGCCTGGCGACGAGGTGCGCCGCACCGGACGACGGATGGCGCACGACGATCACGTCGGGGCGCATCGCTTCCAGGTTGCGCGCCGTGTCGACCAGCGTCTCGCCCTTGCCCACGCTCGAGCTCGACGCGGCGATGTTGATGGTGTCGGCGGAGAGGCGTTTGGCCGCGATCTCGAACGAGGTGCGCGTCCGCGTCGAGTTCTCGTAGAAGAGATTCACGACGGTCTTGCCGCGCAGCGTGGGCGCCTTCTTGATGACGCGCTCGGACAGCTCCTTGAAGGACGCTGCCTGGTCCAGGATGGTGGCGATCTCCTCGGCCGTGAGGCCGCGGAGCCCGGTGAGATGACGCCGTGTGAATGCCATGCGTCCCCCCTCAGCCTTCCAGCATCACTTCGTCGATGCCGTCGGCCTCGGCCAAGTGAACCGATACCTGTTGATCGACCCGGGTCGGGATGTTCTTGCCCACGAAGTCGGCTTTGATCGGCAGCTCGCGATGGCCGCGGTCGACCAGCACCGCGAGCTGGATCGCGCGCGGGCGGCCGAAGTCGATCAGCGCATCCATGGCCGCCCGGTTGGTGCGCCCCGTGAAGAGCACGTCGTCGACCAGCAGGATGCGCTTGCCCTCGATGGGAAACGCGATGTTGGTCGCCTGCACCAGCGGCATCTGGTCGCCGCGGTCGAGGTCGTCGCGGTAGAGCGTGATGTCGACGACGCCGAACGGGACGACATCGGCGCCGGGCTCGATGGCGCGGAGCGTCTCGTGGATGCGCTGGGCGATGTACACGCCCCGCGATCGGATGCCGACGAGCGCCAGATCCTGCAGTGTCTTGTTCCGCTCGACGATCTCGTGCGCGATGCGGACCAACGCCCGCTGGATGGCCTGCGCGTCCATCACCTCGACGCGCCGCGCGCCGTTCCCGCTCACGCCGACCTCGCGGGTGCAGGCGCAAAAAAACCCCCACGGCACCCCGTGGAGGTCGCGTTTCTCCCGAGCCGCGCCAGGCGCGACCCGTCCTGCCATCTCACCGTTGCGTACATCTCGAACCTTTCTGACCTCGCTGGGTCAGGTTTAAAGGTTGCGCGGCGTCCTGCCGTTCGACGTCGTAAGTAGCCGGGGGGCGCGCGGTGTGTCAAGCGTGTGGGCGCCGTGCGTCGTCGAGCGTCGCGCACGCTGTGTGCTGTGTAGTGTCGTGCGTGGGTGATGGGCTCGCTTCCTCGGGGGCGCCGCTTCGCCGCAGGTTGGCCGCTGCCACGATGCACCGCCGCTGCGCTGGACTCCGCGAGGCCCCCGAGGAAGCGAACCCACCACCCACGCCACGCGCTGCGCCGCCTCGCTCACGCTCGACGTCCCCCACACCGCACCTCGACCGCTGCGCCCCGTTCGGCTGCTGATGACGCCGGGCACGCGACGCGAAACGTCCTTACGCGCGGTCAGTCCCCGATCGTCGGCGCCCACAGGTACATGAACTTCGGGCCCGCGGCGCGCAGCAGCGAAAGCTCCGATACCCACGGCATCGCGTCGGCCGGCCCCTGCCACCGGGCATGCAAGGTATCCGCCGCTTCCCCGGCACGGCGGTAGCGGACGAGCGTGGCCCGCTCGAGCCCCGCCCGCTTCTTCGCCACCTCGACCGCGGCCCGCAGGTCGCCGACCTCGTCCACCAGGCCGAGCCGGAGCGCGGCGTCGGCGTCGAAGACACGCCCGTCGCTCACCTCGGCGAGGCGCGAGTCGTCGAGCGAGCGCCCGGTGCGCACGACGTCCTTGAAGCGACGGTGCATGCCGTCGACGAGCGCTTGCAGGATGGCGCGTTCCTCGGGCGTGGCGCGCCGCAGCGGTGACCCGGCGTCTTTCAGCCGCCCGGCCTTCACGGTCGCGTCGCGCACGCCGATCTTGCCGAGCAACCCGTCGATCTCGAGGCTCGTCATGATGACGCCGATCGAGCCGGTGACGGTGGTCGGATGTGCCACGATCCGATCCGCGGCGCAGGCCAGATAGTAGCCGCCGGATGCCGCCACGCCGCCGAGGGCCGCGATCACCGGGACCTGCTCTTCGTCCCGGAACCGCTTCAGCTGCCGGTAGAGATCGTCGCTGGCCGTCACGCCGCCACCCGGGCTGCGCACGTGCACCACGACCCCGCGGACCGCGTCGTCTTCCGCCGCCTTGGTGAGCTCCGCCTCGACGCGGGAGACCGTGCTGTCCTCCTCGACGAGACCGAACGCGCGCTGCGTCGGCATGTCGGTGATGATGCCCGAGACGTCCACGAGGAGGATCTTGTCGCGTCCCTCCCCTTCGATCTTCACTTCCTCGAGCGGCGCACGATCGCGGCCCATGAAACCGAGCGGGCTTCCCACCACGAGCACGCACCCACTCCACGCCATCGTCGCCACCAGCACGCCGAGCACACGTCGCATCACACAGGCTCCGTTCGCCCACCCCGGGTGAGGGCATCCAAGTCCAACAGTTGGTCCAGCTCCGCGGCCGACAGGCCGGCCTCCGCGGCGAGCACGTCCCGCAGCGGCAGGTCGCGCTCCACGGCCATCCGGTAGAGTGCCGCCGCACGGTCGTAGCCCAGGCGCGGCGCCAGCGCCGTCACCAGCGCCGGGGAGCGCTCGGCGAGCAAGCGGCAGCGCGCGGCGTCGCCGACGAGTCCGGCCACACAACGCTCCGCCAGCGTGCGGCACGCCGTCGAGAGCACCGCGATCGATTCGAGCAGCGCATGCGCGATCACCGGCATCATCACGTTCAGCTCGAGCGAGCCGTTCATGCCGGCGATCGCGATCGTCGCGTCGTGTCCGATCACCAGCGCCGCCACCTGGTTCACCGCCTCGGGCACGACGGGGTTCACCTTGCCCGGCATGATGCTCGAGCCCGGCTGCAGCGCCGGCAGCGTGATCTCGCCGAGGCCCGTGCTCGCATCCGAGGCAAGCAGCCGCAGATCGTTCGCGATCTTCATCAGGCCAACGGCGAGCGCCCGCAACGCACCCGACACCTCCACGGCCGCGTCCCGGTTCTGCATGGCCGCGAAGCGGTTCGACGCGACTCGCAGCGGCACCCCCGTGGCACGGGCGAGCTCCTCGACCACGCGCCGCCCGAAGTCCGCCGGCGCACCGAGGCCCGTGCCCACGGCCGTCCCGCCGATCGGTACCTCTGCGAGGCGGACGAGGCTGGACTCGATGCGCGCGATCCCGTCGCGAACGATCGCCGCGTAGCCGGACAGCTCCTGCCCGAGCGTGACGGGCACCGCGCCCTGGAGATGCGTCCGCCCTGGCTTGACGACCGCGGCCAACGCCGCCGCGCGCTCGTCGAATGCCGCGGCGAGCGTCTGGAGCGACGGCACGAGCACGCGAACGAGGCGGTCGTATGTCGCCAGGTGCAAGGCCGTCGGAAAGACGTCGTTGCTGCTCTGGCTTCGGTTCACGTGGTCGTTCGGATGGATGGTACCCCGGTCGCCGCGCGGGCGGCCGAGCAGCTCGAGCGCGCGATTCGCGATCACCTCGTTGGCGTTCATGTTAGTCGAGGTGCCCGATCCCGTCTGGAACACGTCGAGCACGAATTCCGCGTCGAGGCGTCCCTCCGCCACGTCGAGCGACGCCCGCTCGATGACGTCGGCGACCGGCGGGTCGAGAACGCCCAATTCGCGGTTCACCCGCGCACAGGCCGCCTTCACGCGCCCGAGCGCCGCGATGAACGCCGGGGGCAGCCGCAATCCGGAGATCTGGAAGTGCTCACGCGCCCGCGCGGTCTGCGCGCCCCAATACGCCGCGGCCGGCACGGCGACCTCGCCCATGCTGTCGCGTTCGATGCGCGTCGCCGCCATACCCGGGCCCAAGCGCTACCTACTCGGGCATTCCCCGGCAGGCAAGCTCGGCGACCCTTCGGGTGGCGGCCGACCGCTAGGCGCCGAAGATCGCGCTGCTCGCGACGGCGAGCGCCAGCCCCAGCACGGCGCCCACGACGACGTCGCTCGGATAGTGCACGCCCAGGACCACGCGCGACGCCATCACGAGGATCGTGAACGGGACGAGAAGCCAGGCGAGCGCCGGTACGGACTCGACGGCGATCGTCGTGAAGCAGACCGCGTGCAGCGTGTGGCCGGAGGGGAAGCTGTACCGGTCGAGCGGTGCGATCCCGCACGCGATCGAGGGAGAGGTCACGAAGGGGCGCTCACGCGCCAGGCCGAACTTGAGCACGGCGTGAAGGCCGGTCGCGACCATGCCGGTCAGTGCCATTCGGACCGCCGCCACCGGACCGGGAGAGCCGGGGAGCAGCGGCATGACGACGATCAGGAGGTACCAGATGATGCCGTCGCCCAAACGGCTGACGATCGTGAACACCTCGCGCACGCCGGCGAGGCTCAGGTGGCGGTTCAACCCGCGGCAGAGCCGCAGGTCAAAGGCTTCGATGTGTCGGAGCAACGGGCGGTATCCTCCCAGGTCCAGAATACCGATTGGCGGTGTCCTTCCGGTGAGAGCCCGGTGAAGGGATCATGAAACGGCAGTCGAACGAGCTTCCAGTTGCCGATTCACGCAGCCGACGCTGCCGCAGCATCCCGAGCACCGTCCCAACCACGCCCACGGTGTGGGGGCGCTTCTCCCTAGTGCACGGGTTCCTCGGCCCGGCGGTTCTGCTGCTCGAGCTGGATGGTCACGTGGTCGATGTGGAACTCACGCGCGCAGATCGCGGCCATCGTGGCCAGGATGTCGTCGCCGGCGACGGTGCCGTCGACGACGGCATGCGCCGAGAGCGCACAGCGTCCCGTCGTGAGGCTCCAGACGTGGAGGTCGTGCACCTCCAGCGTGCCCGCCACCGCCTCCAGCACGGACTGCACCGTCTCGAGGTCGACGTGCGCGGGGACGGCCTCCATCAGCACGTCGACGGCTTCGCGGACCAGCGACCACGAGCTCTTGAGGATCAAGACCGCGATCGCGGCGCTCGCGATCGTGTCGGCCGCCATCCAGCCGGTCACCATGATGACCAGCGCCGCGGCGAGCGCGCCGACGGAGCCCAGCGCGTCGGAGAGGACGTGCAGGTATGCGCCGCGCAGGTTCAAGCTGTGGGCCGCGTGGCCGTGGAGCCGGTGCGCGACGATCAGGTTGACGACGAGCCCGACCACCGCGATCGCGAGCATGCCGCCCGCCGCCACGGGCGGCGGCTCGCCGAGGCGCCGCCACGCCTCGAGGAGAATGAAGACGACCACGACCCACAGCACGACCCCGTTCAGCAGCGCCGCCAGAATCTCCGCGCGGTAGTACCCGAAGGTCTTGCTGGCACTCGCCGGCCGCGAGCCCATCCAGAGGGCGAAGAGCGTGAGTGCCAACGCCGCGACGTCGCCCAGCATGTGAGCCGCGTCGCTCGCCAGCGCCAGGCTGTTGGTCCAGTAGCCACCCACCGCCTCGGCGATGCACAGCAGCGTGGTGACGGCCAGGCTCGCCCGAACGGCGCGCCGCTCGCCTCCGTGATCGCGTCCGGCCACCCGCGGCGATCACTCCCGGTCGTAGCGGATGAGCGAGCGCACCTCGTGCGTCCCGATGCGCGTGCGACCGCCGAGGAACCCCAGCTCGATGATGAACGAGAACGCCGTGATCGTCCCGCCGCAGCGGCCGATCAGCTCGGCCGCCGCGGCGGCCGTACCGCCCGTAGCCAACAGGTCGTCCACCAGCAGCACGCGCTGGCCGGCGTGGATCGCGTCGTGGTGGATCTCCAGCGTGTCACGACCGTACTCCAGCTCGTAGTGGGCCGCGTGCGTCCGGTACGGCAGCTTGCCGGGCTTCCGCACCAACGCCAGCCCGGTGCCGAGCGCGTAGGCCACCGCCGCGCCGACGATGAAGCCGCGCGACTCGATGCCAAGCACCACGTCGATGCGGCCGCGGTATCCCTCCGCGAGACGGCTCACCGTGTCCCGAAACGCCTCGGCGTCGGCCAACAGCGGCGTGATGTCTTTGAACACGATCCCCGGCTTCGGGAAATCGCGAATGTCGCGGATGTATTGCGTCAGGTCCTTCATGGTCTCCCCTGTCGTCGCCGGCTGGCGACGCTCATCGGTGGCAGGTAGGCGAGCGGATCGCGCGCCACGTTGTCCTTGCGGACTTCGAAGTGGAGGTGCGGCGCGGTGGTGCGACCCGTCGCGCCCAGCGTGGCGATGGGTTGCCCCGCGGACACGCGTCCCCCGACCCGCACCAGGTTGCGTTGGTTGTGCGCGTACACGGTGGCGAGTCCCCCGCCGTGGTCGACGATCACGAGGTTGCCGTAGCCGCGCAGCGACGCGCTGTAGATGACGCGCCCGGCCTGTGCCGCGTGTACGACCGTGCCCCTCGGCGCCTGGATGTCGATGCCGTCGTGGTGGTCCGCGTCACGCCGGCCGAACGGCGACGTGATCGCGCCACCGGCCACCGGCCAGCGAAACGCGGCCGTTTCGCGCGAAGCAGGCGGCACGTACCCGATGGGCATCACGCCCGACGTCCGCACGCGGGGGGTGACGCCTGCGGGCGCCTTGGCTCCGGGGATGCGAAGCTCCCGCCCGACCACGAGGCGATCGGGATCACGAAGGCGATTGGCGCGCACGAGGTCTTCGTACGGAACGCCGTAGTGCCGTGCGATGGCCGACAGGCTCTCGCCCGAGCGCACCCTGTGCCGCACGGTGGCCGTGCTGCAGGCGACCACGAGCAGCGCCATGGCCGCCACCGCGAGCATGCGAGCGTCCGGGCGCGCCGGCGCCTCCGGACGGGCCTCGCCGCCGCTCACGGCCAGGTGCCGTCGACCCCCACCAGCGCGTCGAACGAGCGATAGTTGGTGAGGTCGAGGTGAATCGGGGTCACCGAGATGAGCCCCTGCCGCACCGCAAAGAAATCGGTCCCCTCCTCCTCCAGGAAATCCAGCTCCTCGCCCCCGATCCAATAGTACTTGCGGCCCCGCGGATCCACCTTCTCGACGATGGCGTCGCCGTAGCGGCGCCGCCCCATGCGCGTCAGCGCCACGCCCCGCGGCCTGGCCCCTTCGGGCAGCTGCGGCACGTTCACGTTGAGCAGCGTGTCCGGCGGCAGGCCCCGGTCGAGCACCCACGTGGCCAGCCGGCGCGCGAAGTGGGCCGCGGCGTCGAACGCGAAGTCGTGCCGGCCGATCAACGACAGCGCGATCGAGGGAACGCTGAGCAGCGTACCCTCCATGGCCGCGCTCACGGTGCCCTAGTAGGTCACGTCGTCGCCGAGGTTGGCGCCCTTGTTGATGCCGGAGACGACCAGCGCGGGACGGCGCGGGAGCAGCCCGTTGATCGCGAGGTTCACGCAATCCGTCGGGGTGCCGTCGACGACGTAGCGCGCCTCCCCGATCTGGTCGATGCGCAGCGGCCGCTGCAGCGTGAGCGAATGGCTGCACGCGCTCTGCTCCCGATCCGGCGCCACCACCACCACGTCGCCCACCTCGCTCATGGCGGCCTCCAGCGCCGCCAACCCCAGGGAGTGGATCCCGTCGTCGTTCGAAACCAGGAGCAGCGGACGAGGATCCATGAAGCCCGGGAAGGGTGCCACCAAGGGGGCGGCCCTGCAAGCTACAGGACCGCCACCCAAGGGAGGCTCAGTCGGGGCGAGCCGATTTGAACGGCCGACCACTCGCACCCCAAGCGAGTGCGCTACCGGGCTGCGCCACGCCCCGCTGCCGAACGGCTTCCCTTTAGGGGCGGGACGGACACGGAGTCAAGGCGGCTGCCGTCCACATCCGAACGCGCCGACGTCAATCTCCTGTCCGACCGTCACGCATTGGTCGCTGCGATGCCGATTTTTCCGCGCCACCCATCACGCGACGCGCTGGCCCAGGGGTTGCACTCTGCATGGCGCATGGCCAACAAGACGACGTCAGCGATCCAGGAAGCCGAGCGGCAGACTCCCGAGCCCGGACAGGGGCGCCGCGATCCCGAGATCCTGGCCGACGCGGAGGAGTACCCCACGCGGGAGTCACTGATCGAAGCGATCAAGTCGTGGCCTCACGTCCCCGACGACGGAAACCCTGACGACGGTCCCAAGGTGACCGCGTGTCATCCGGTCCAGCG
>Ga0187893_10014588_pt1 | contig 10689 bp, 12 predicted proteins | sample MA1701074metaG_FD_139574 | JGI IMG/M metagenome (GOLD analysis project Ga0187893, IMG submission 139574) | White microbial mat communities from a basaltic lava cave in the Kipuka Kanohina Cave System on the Island of Hawaii, USA - MA170107-4 metaG ...
ACGCGCTCTGCGGCCAGGAAGTCCGCCAGGTCTTCCTGGCCCGGCTCGTCGAGCATCACCAGGTTGCAGCGGTCGATCACCGCGCGGCCGAGCGCGCGCGCGCCGCGCACGAGGCGGCGGAACTCCGGGTGCAGCTCGGGAGCGCCGCCGGTCAGGTCGAGCGTGTCGACGGCCGGGCTGCGCGCCAGCAGCTCGAGCGCGCGCTCGACCGTGCGACCGTCCATGGTCTCCGTGCGCCTGGGCGAGGACTCGACGTGGCAGTGGTGGCAGGCCAGGTTGCAGCGCCGCGTGACGTTCAGCTGCAGGGTGCGCGCCGGCGCGCGCACGAGCGGGCCGAGCCCGCGTTCCGACAGCAGCTGCGCGAAGCCCATGCGCGAGTTCATCCCTTCACTCCGAAGCGAAGCGCAGATCCGCGAACCACGCCAGCGCCTCGCCGCAGCCGTCGTCCGCGTCCGACATCAGCGCGACGAACTCCACGGGCGGCGGCTCGCTCGCGAAGCTCCGGCGGTAGTCCGCGCGCAGGTCGACGCTCTCGGCGCGGAACACGCCCAGCGGCCCCGCGCCGAGCGAGATCAGGCGCGAGTCCGCCGCGTACGGGCTTGGCCAGGCGCTGCCCTTCGGCTCGTTCGCCGTCCACACGTAGTTCAGCGCGCTGCCCGGCAGCTCGGCGCCGTACAGCAGCGCGAGCGCGCCCCGCTTCAGCCGCTCGTAGCGCGACGCCCGCTCGGGCTCGAAGCGGAACGCCACGTACACGCGCGCGGCGTAGTCGTCGCCAGACTTCGCGCGCGCGTCGCGCGGCCCGAGATCGCGATCCACCCGCCAGCGCCAGTGCAGGACCGGCGTCTGGTCGAGGTCGAGCCCGGGCGCCGCGTGCAGGAGCGCCGAGGCCGAGCAGCGCGCGTGCGCGCGCAGCACCGGCGCGCCCTCGAATTCCGCGCTCTCGTACTCGGTCTGCTTCTCGACGCGCGGGAACACGAGCGGCCGCCAGCCCGGGCCGCCGGGCGGCGGGAGCAGCAGGGACTCGGCGCCCGCGCCGGCTGCGAGGGCGGTTGCGAGGAGCCACGTCGCGAGCATGCGACCACTCATACCGGCGATCCCCAGTTCCGGTTGCAGGCCCCCGGGGAGCAGGCTAGCACTGCCCTCGATGCGACTCCGCGCCTCCCTGCTCCTCGCCGTGGCGCTCCTGCCCGGGCTCGCGCTCGCGAAGGGCGAGAGCGAGCACCAGCCGCCCGCGCACATGACCGCGGACGAGGTCGCGATCCTGTTCCTCGCCGGCCGCTACATCTCGCCGGTGGTCTGCAAGCTCGCGGACGGCAGCCAGATCGAGGTCCAGGACTCCGTGGTGGTGAAGGCCGCGCCCGAGCAGGGCGGCGGCAACCAGCTCAAGGCCACGTTCTTCGGCATCCAGGTCGCCGACGCGCAGTACTGCTACTCCGCCATCGATCGGCGCGTGCCGAACCGGCGCGGGGTGCTCTACCTGCACTTCCGCACGCGGAACCGGCCAGACTACGGGATCTCCGACTTCCGGCGCATGGCGAGCGCGGGCCCGCTCACCTTCAACGTGCACCGCGGCGAGCTGCAGGTGAGCCCGGTCGGAACGGAGGACGGCGACGCGGCGCCCGAGGTGGTCTCGTTCGACGGCGGCGACAGCAGGATCATGGTCGAGAACGTTCCGGACGGCTCCGACGGTGCGAAGCTCGTGGCGCAGTACTTCGCCGCGAACCCGCCGGATCCCGCCTACCCGCCGCGCGTCTTCACGTTCCGGGTCTTCGCCAAGGACGGGACGATGTTTCCGTTCTACGCCATCGAGGACATCGGCCGGCGGCGCTAGCACCGGCAGAACGCGCGCAAGTTGCCGGCTGCCGAGCGCGGCGCGCGCCCGGTGAGGCGCGCCGTAAAGCGGCCTTGCGGGACCACCGATAGCGCGTGCAGGAGTCCGTCGGCATGCCCACACCCACCGGCATCGAGCGCAGGCGCCTGCGGCGCGTGATGAAGCGCATCCCTGCCGCGTTCGAGGCGGGCAAGCTGCGCGGCAAGGGCCACATCAAGAACGTTTCGAAGGAAGGGCTATTCCTGCGCACGAACGCGCTGCCCGAGCCGGGCGCCTCGGTGCGCATCGTCTTCCACGACCGGAACGGCAGCAAGGTCGAGGTGCGCGGCACCGTTCGCTGGACCACCAAGCAGCTGCCGCCCGAGGAGAAGGCCAAGCCCGGCTTCGGCGTGTACATCGAGCCCGGGAACGAAGAGTTCAACGACTTCTTCGAGGGCATCCTCACCGGCTGACCGTTTCCTGGCATCCGCCAGGGAATCCCCGCCATGGATTTGCGCCCGCACGCCTCGTGCTTCATGATCGCGCGGGCATGGCGAAGACCGAGCGCAGCCTCCGCCTGGGCGAAGTCGCGACCCTGCTCGGCGTCAGCGCCGACACCGTACGGCGTTGGGTGGACGCGGGCCGGCTGCGCAGCCGCCGCACGCGCGGCGGCGAGCGGCGCGTCGACGCGGCCGCGCTCGCGCGCTTCGCCGCCGCCGCGCGGCACGACGGCGCTCCGCGCGGCGCCGCGCGCCAGTCCGCGCGCAACCGCTTCCCCGGCATCATCACGCGCGTCACCAAGGACCGCGTGGCGGCCCAGGTCGAGATCCAGGCCGGCCCGCACCGCCTGGTCTCGCTGATGACGCGCGAGGCCGCCGACGACCTCGGGCTCGCACCCGGCCAGCTCGCGAGCGCGGTCGTGAAGGCGACCAACGTGGTGATCGAGCTGCCCGCCCGGCCGCCGCAGCGCTCCCGCGGGAGGAGCGCTCGGTGACGCCGCGGCTGCGGCTCGCGGCCGGCCTGGCGCTGGCGCTGGCGCTCGGCTCCGGAGCCCGAGCCGAGCACCCGAAGCCCGTGCTCGTGTTCGCGGCCGCATCGCTCACCGAGTCGTTCCGCGCGCTCGGCGAGGCGTTCGCCCGGGCCCACGCGCCGGCGCGCGCCGAGTTCAGCTTCGCGGGCTCGCCAGCGCTCGTCGCGCAGATCGAGTCGGGCGCGCCCGCGGACGTGATCGCCACGGCAGATGCCGCGACCCTGGCCCGCCTCGAGGAGTCCGGCGCGCTGGCGGACGCGCCCGCGGTGTTCGCGCGCAACCGGCTCGAGATCGCGGTCGAGCGCGGGAACCCCAAGGGCGTCAAGGGGCTCGCCGACCTCGCGCGCGAGGACCTGGTCGTGATCCTGTGCGCCGAGACCGTGCCCGCGGGCCGCTACGCGCGCGAAGCGCTGAAAGCGGCGGGCGTGGCGGTCGAGCCGAAGTCGCTCGAGGAGAACGTGAAGGCGGTGCTGAACAAGGTCGCCCTCGGCGAGGCCGACGCCGGCATCGTGTACACGACCGACGTGCGCTCCGCGGCCGGGCGCGTCGCGGGCGTCGCGATTCCGGACGCGCAGAACACGATCGCGAGCTATCCGATCGCGCTGGTGAAGCGCGCCGGCGCGCAGCCCGGCGCGCGGGCGTTCCTCGACTTCGCGCTCTCCGCGCAAGGCCAGGCGGTGCTCGCCCGGTTCGGCTTCCTCCCGCCTTGAGCTCCCGGCGCGCCACGCGCAGCCGCGGGATCCCGCTCCTCCTGGTCGCGCCGATCGCGGGCGCGGGCGCCCTGCTCGGCGTGCCGCTCGTCGCGCTGATCGCGCGCGCGCCCTGGGGCGAGCTCGCGCGCGAGCTGTCGAGCCCCGAGGTGCTGACCGCGCTGCGCCTGTCGCTGGTGTGCTCGCTCTCGGCCACCGCGCTCTCGACACTGCTCGGTGTCCCGCTCGCCTGGCTGCTCGCGCGCGTGGACTTCCCGGGCCGCCGGCTGCTGCGCGCGCTGGTGATGCTGCCGATGATCCTGCCGCCCGTGGTCGGCGGCGTGGCCCTCCTGCTCGCGTTCGGACGCCGCGGCCTGCTCGGCGCCTGGCTCGACCGCGCTTTCGACGTGCAGCTCCCGTTCACGCTCGCGGGCGCGGTGCTCGCCGAGACGTTCGTCGCCCTGCCGTTCCTGGTGATCGCCGCCGAGGCCGGCTTCCGCCAGGTGGACGCGCGGCTCGAGCAGGCCGCGGCAACGCTCGGCGCGACGCGGCTGCGCGTCTTCGCGCGCGTCACGCTGCCGCTCGCGGCCCCCGCGCTCGCCGCCGGCGCCGCGCTGTGCTGGGCCCGCGCGCTCGGCGAGTTCGGCGCCACGATCACCTTCGCGGGCAACCTGCCCGGCCGCACGCAGACGCTTCCGCTCGCGGTCTACATCGCGCTCGAGACCCATCCCGAGGCCGCGTTCGCGATGAGCCTGGTGCTGCTCGGCGTCGCGATCGCCCTGCTCGTCGCGCTGCGCGAGAACTGGATGGGCCGATGAGCCTCGAGGCGGAGATCGGCGTGCAGCTGGGCCGCTTCGCGCTCGAGGTCGCGTTCCGCGTCGGCGATGGGGAGCTGCTCGCGCTGGTCGGCCCGAACGGCGCGGGCAAGTCGACCGCGCTGTTCGCGGTGGCGGGGCTCGTGCCGCTCGCGCGCGGCCGGATCGCGCTCGGCGGCGCAGTGCTCGACGACCCCGAGGCCGGCGTCTTCGTCCCGCCCGAGGCGCGCGACATCGGCGTCGTGTTCCAGGACGGCCGGCTCTTCCCGCATCTGTCCGCGCTCGAGAACGTCGCGTTCGGCCTGCGCGCGCGCGGCGTCCCGCGCGCCGACGCGCGCGCGCGGGCGCGCGGCTGGCTCGAGCGCATGGGGCTCGCGCCGCTCGCCCACGCGCGGGCCGCCACGCTCTCCGGCGGCGAGGCGCGCAAGGTCGCGCTCGCGCGCGCGCTCGCGATCGAGCCGCGCGCGCTGCTGCTCGACGAGCCGTTCGCGTCGCTCGACGAGGACGCGACGCTCGACGTGCGCGATGCGCTGCGCCGCCACCTGGCCGCGTTCGCCGGCCCGTGCCTGCTCGTCACCCACGATCCCGACGACACGCGTATGCTCGGCGCGCGGACGCTGCGGCTTCACGCGGGCGCCGCCTGCGAGGAGTCGCGATGACGACGTTCGTGCTGGTCCACGGCGCGTGGCACGGAGCCTGGTGCTGGGAGAAGCTGACCCCCCTGCTCGAGGCGCGCGGCCACCGCGCGGTGACGCTCGACCTGCCGGGCAGCGGCGCTGACCGCACCCCCCTCGCGCAGGTCACGCTCGAGAGCTGCGCGGAGCGCGTGCGCGCGGCGATCGCGGCCCAGCCCGAACCCGTCGTCCTGGTCGGCCACAGCATGGGCGGGGTCGTGATCACCGCCGCGGCCGAGCGGATCCCCGAGCGGGTACGCACGCTCGTGTACCTGACCGCGTTCCTTGTCGCCCCGGGCGAGCCGTTGGTCGCCGCCGCCGGAAACGACCCCGACACCGAGCTGGCCGGGAACCTCGTGTTCTCCCCGGACGGACTCTCGGTCGAGGTGAAGCCCGACGCCGTCCGCTCCGCCTTCTACGCGCAGTGCTCCGACTCCGACGCCGAGGGCGCCCGCGCCCGGCTCGTGCCGCAGGCCGCCGCGGTGTTCTCGACCCCCGTGCCCTACACACCCGAGCGTGCGGGCCGCATCCCGCGCGTGTACATCGAGTGCACGCGCGACCGCGCGATCGGGATCGGCGTGCAGCGCCGCATGGCCACGGCGCGCCCGTGCGCGAAGGTGCTTTCGCTCGACACCGACCACTCGCCGTTCTACTCGACGCCCGACGCGCTCGCCGCACAGCTGGCGAGCCTGTAGCCGGCGCGCGAGACTTCAGCGCGACCCGTCCCCGTAGCTCAGATGGATAGAGCGGCTGCCTCCTAAGCAGCAGGTCGCGCGTTCGACTCGCGCCGGGGACGCCAGACGAGCCGGCGGGAAACGATCTCAGGCCGCGTCGGAGGTCGGCTTGTCGAGCCAGTCCGCGAGGTGGCCGAGCAGCGTGTCGCGGTCGATCGGCTTGGTGAGGTAGCCGTCGAAGCCCGAGCCGAGCGCGCGCTCGCGCTCGCCCTGTGCGGCGTTCGCGGTGAGCGCGAGGATCGGCTGGAGGTAGCCGGCGCGGCGCAGCTCGGCGGTCGCGAGGTAGCCGTCCATCAGCGGCATCTGCAGGTCCATCAGCACGATGTCGAACGGCTCGCCGCGCGCGTGCGCGTCGAGCGCGAGGCCGACCGCTTCGCGCCCGTCGCTCGCCAGCGCGACTGCGACGCCGGCCTTGCGCAGCACGAGGTCGAGCAGGCGGCGGTTGTCGGGTCCGTCGTCGACGACCAGCATCTGGCTCGAGCGCAGGCGCTCCGCGCTGGCGCGCGCCGCCGCGGGCTGCGCGTCGCTTCGGACGTCGTCGGCCAGGCCGGGAAGCACCACCGAGAAGTGCGTGCCGGCGCCCTCGCTGCTGGTCGCGCTGATGCTTCCGCCGAGCGCGTGGGTCACGTCGCGCACGACCGTGAGCCCGAGCCCGGCGCGTCCCTGCACGCTCGGGTCGGCTCCCTGGCTGAACGGCTCGAAGGCCTGTCGTAGCTGTTCGGGCGTCATGCCGACGCCGGTGTCGCGCACCTCGAAGCGCACGCCGTCGCGCTCGTGCGGGTGAGCGAGGATCTCGACCCGTCCGTTCGGCGTGCACTTGATCGCGTTCACCGCGAGGTTGGTCAGGATCTGGCGCACGCGCGTCGCATCGCTCTTCACGCGGCCGAGCGCGGGATCGACCCTCGTCACGAGCTCGGTGCCCTGCGCGAGCGCGCTCGGGCGCAGCGCGAGCGCGAGGTCCGCGAGCAGCTCGCCGACCGCGAACGGCGTCACGCGCACCTGCAGGCGGCCCGCCTCGATCTGCGACAGGTCGAGCAGGTCGTCGACCAGGCGCAGCAGGTGTCCCGCGCTGCGCCGGATGGTCTGGATCGCCTCGTCGGGCGCGGCGGAGTCGTCGCGGGCCGGCCGCGGCGCGAAGCCCGCGAGCGCCGACTCGAGCAGGTCGAGGAAGCCGAGGATCGCGTGCAGCGGCGTGCGCAGCTCGTGGCTCGCGCGCGCGAGGAAGCGCCGCTTGGCGTCGTTCGCCTCCTCGGCCGCGCGCTGCGAGTCGCGCAGGCGCGCGAAGGCGTCGCTCGCGCGCATCATGTAGCGCACGCGCTGGCAGAACAGCGCCCAGGTGACGGGCTTGGTCACGAAGTCGTTCGCGCCGGCCTCGAAGGCCTGCTCGATCGACGCCAGATCGTCGCGGCCGGTCAGCATCAGGATCGGCGTGTGCAGTCCGGCGGGGCTGGCGCGGATCGCGGCGCAGGCGGCGAAGCCATCGAGCACGGGCATCTCCACGTCGAGCACGACCAGATCGATGCCGCCGGCCTCGAAGCGCGCCAGCGCCTCGGCGCCGTTCGGCACGCAGACCGCCTCGAAGCCGGCCTGCTCCAGCGCCGTCTGCGCGAGCAGGGTCGCGGTCTGGTCGTCGTCGCCGACGAGGATGCGCGGTCGGCCCGTGGTCATCCCCGCTCCATTCGGCGACGTCCGGAAGCGCCTTGACGAGCCGGCTACGCGCCGGTTCGGCTGATCAGCCAGCCCAGGCCGACCATCACGGCCAACGCCACCACCTGCTCCGTCGGCTGCCAGTGGAGGAAGCGCCCGCCGAGGAGTGCTACGCCGACGATCGTCACGGCGAACCAGAGCAGCGTCTGCAGCTCCGCGAACACCACGCCCGCCTCGCCCAGGTAGCGCACCGCTCCCCAGTAGGCGGTCATGCCGAGCAGGAAGCTGCCGCAGGACTTGCCCGCCTCGGGCCAGACCACGCGTCCTTCCTTCCACATCGCCGCGGCGTGCGTGAAGGCGAGCGCGTCGAACACGCCCGAGGCGATCGTGAACGCCGCCACGAGCACCGAGAGGCGGAGGTCGATCTCGGCGTTCACGCGCCACCGCCCTGGCGCGCGTTGCGCGCGACCACGAGCATGAGGCCCTCGTAGTCGCGCGAGGGCCGGTCGGCCGGCACGGTGCGCAGCTCGATGCTCTTGGCCGCGAAGCCAGCCTCCTCGAGCAGCTCGAGCATGTCCTCCTCGCCGATGTCGACCGCGGGAAACCAGCGCGGCCCGACCGCGTAGCTGCTCGCGCCCATCAGCGCCGACAGGATCAGCACGCCGCCGTCGCGCAGCTGCGAGACGATGTTGAAGGCGAAGGCGCGCCACTGCGCGCGATCCTGGGTCGCCGACTCGGCGCAGAAGTTCGACACGACCACGTCGTAGGGCCCGAGCGCCGGGTCGAGCGCCGGGTTGCGCGACGCGTCGCAGCGCAGCACCCGCGTCACCAGCGCGCGCACGCGCTGCTCGCGCTGGCGCACCTCGGCGCGCGAGCACGGCCGCCCGGTCTCGATCTCGAGCGCGGTGCGCACGAACTCGCTCCAGTCGAACGCGCGGCGGTCGCCCGCGAGCCAGAGCCGCACCTCGGCGAGGTTCGCGGGCAGGTAGTCCGAGAAGTGCACCTCGGCGACGCAGCCGACGGCCGAGATCAGCGGGTAGACCGTCGGCCCGCCGCCGAAGTCGAGCAGCCTTCCGCCCGGGGGCAGGCTGCGATACGCCTCGGCCATGAAGCGCAGCAGCGCCAGGTTCTCCTGGCCCACGTCGGCGTAGTACTCCGTCAGGTATGCCCGGGGATCGAAGTGCGCGAAGTCCCGGGTCAGGGACGGGACCGGACCATCACGCATCCCAGCCCTCGCTCGCGTAGGCCGCGATCACGAGCGCGCACAGCGGCTCGCCGGTGCAGCGCGCGCCGACGATCTCGCGCTCGTTCTTGCCGTACTCGTACGGGCGATCGCGCTTCATCGACTCGAGCGTCGCCTCGATCTCGTTCTCGACCGCGGCGCGGCTCGCGCCGTGGATCTCGACGAACAGCCCGCGGCCCGAGCCGTCCTCCTGCGTCCAGCCCAGCCCGGCCCAGGCCTCGTCGCCCGCGCGGCTCGCTTCGTGCCGCGCCATCACCACGTAGAGCCGGTGGCCGTACTCGCTCGGCGGCGAGCTGTGGCGCAGGCGCTCGATCGCCGCTCCGGGTGGGATCACCGAGGAGAGCGGGATCAGGTTGTAGTTCTCGACGCCGGCCGCCCGCAGCGCCGCATCGAAGGCCGCAAGCGGTGTCGGACCGCGGCCAACCGCCGAGGCGACGCGGATTCTCATGGGGGGCTTTCTGCGCTGCGCCGGACCCGTGCTCCACCCGGGACAGGCGCGCCAATCCGTATCGGGCGGCAGGTTTCGTCACTGAAATCACACACCGCGGGAGAGCCTCTGCTGCAGGCGTTCGAGCTCGAGCTGCAGCGAAGCTGCGAGCGGCTCCAGCCCCGCGACGCTGCCCGACCGGACGCGCGCCTCGAGCTGCTCGCACAGCCGGGACACGGCCAGCGCGCCGATCTGGCCGCTGCTGGATTTCAGCCGGTGCGCCGCGCGCGCGACGTCGTCGGCCGCGCCGCGGCGCAGGGCGTCGGCGATCTCGCCCCCCAGGGGCAACGAGGTCGCGAGGAAGGTGGTGAACACGCGCTCCAGGAACGCGGGCCCCTGGGTACCGCCGAGCGCGAGCAGCTGCGCGAGCGCGCTGGCGTCGAGCGGATCCTCGACCGGCGCCTCGGCCGCCGGGACCTGCATGTCGCTTGCCGGCTCGCTGCGCACCGCCGAGGCGGGCAGCCAGCGCTCGACCACGTCCGCGAGATCCTCGCGCGAGAACGGCTTGGTCAGGTGATCGTCCATGCCCGCTTGCAGGCAGCGCTCGCGGTCGCCCGACATCGCGTGCGCGGTGAGCGCGATGATCGGGATGCGCGGGGCGCCGCCCTGCGCCTGCGCAGCCTCGCGCTCGCGGATGCGGCGCGTGGCCTCGAAGCCGTCCATCTCCGGCATCTGGCAGTCCATCAGCACCACGTCGAAGGGCTCGCGCTCGAGCGTCTCCAGCGCGATCCGGCCGTTGCGGGCGACCTTCACGCGGCAGCCGAGATCCTCGAGCATGGCGGTGGCGACCTCCTGGTTCACCTCGTTGTCCTCGGCGATCAGGATCGAGCCCGAGAGGCGGCGGCGTGCGGCCGGTGAGCTCGCCAGCTCGCGCGCGTGCGGAAGCGCCGCGCTCTCGCCGCCGACGGTCGCGAGCAGCGTCCGCCACAGCTCCTGCTTGCGCAGCGGCTTGGTCACGTGGGCCGCGATGCCGAGCTGCGCGCGTTCGCGGGAGTCGAGCTCGATGCCCACCGAGGTCAGCATCACCACGACCGGCGCGCGCGCGCCGTCGAGCTCCGCCTGGAGCGCACGCGCCACGTCCAGGCCGGACATGCCCGGCATCATCATGTCGAGCAGCACCAGGTCGAAGCCCTCGCCGCGCTGCGCGGCGCGGCGCAGCTCGGCGAGCGCGCTCGGCCCGTCGGCGGCCAGCGCCACGCGGCAGCCCCACGAGCCCAGGTGCCCGCACACGATCTGGCGATTGGTCGCGTTGTCGTCGACGATCAGCGCGCGCACGCGCTCGAGCGAAGCGTGGCGCGCCGGCGGCGATCCGGCGTCGAGCACGTCGACCGGCAGCGTGAACCAGAAGCGCGAGCCCTGACCGAGCTGGCTCGAGAGCCCGATCTCGCCGCCCATCAAGCCGATCAGCTGCTGGCAGATCGCCAGGCCGAGCCCGGTCCCGCCGAAGCGACGCGCCATCGATTCGTCGACCTGCGTGAACGCCCCGAAGATCCGCGCCTGCGCCGCTTCGGGAATGCCGAGTCCGGTATCGCTGACCGCGACGCGCAGCTGCGCGCGCCC
>Ga0187893_10014589_pt1 | contig 10688 bp, 13 predicted proteins | sample MA1701074metaG_FD_139574 | JGI IMG/M metagenome (GOLD analysis project Ga0187893, IMG submission 139574) | White microbial mat communities from a basaltic lava cave in the Kipuka Kanohina Cave System on the Island of Hawaii, USA - MA170107-4 metaG ...
TCCCGCCCGCGCCGGCCTGCCCTCGCTTTCGCTGAAGGATCCCAAGCTCTTCCGCGAGCAGTGCTACCTCGACGGCGCGTGGGTCGGCGCCGACTCGAAGAAAAGCATCGCCGTCACCAACCCGGCGAGCGGCGAGACGATCGGCAGCGTGCCCGACATGGGCGCGGCCGAGACGCGCCGCGCGATCGAGGCCGCCGAGCGGGCGTGGCCCGCGTGGCGGGCGAAGACCGCCAAGGAGCGCGCGGCGCTGCTGCGCAAGTGGTTCGAGCTGATGATGGCGAACCAGGACGACCTCGGCCTCCTGCTCACCACCGAGCAGGGCAAGCCGCTCGCCGAGGGCAAGGGCGAGATCGCCTACGGCGCCTCCTTCATCGAGTGGTTCGCCGAGGAAGGCAAGCGCGTCTACGGCGACACCATCCCGGGACACCAGGCCGACAAGAGAATCATCGTCCTCAAGCAGCCGATCGGCGTCGCGGCGCTGATCACGCCGTGGAATTTCCCCAACGCCATGATCACGAGGAAGGCCGGGCCGGCGCTCGCCGCGGGCTGCCCGGTGGTGGTGAAGCCCGCGAGCGCGACGCCGTTCTCGGCGCTCGCGCTCGCCGAGCTGGCCGGGCGCGCCGGCATCCCCAAGGGCGTCTTCAACGTGATCACCGGCGGCGCAAAAGAGATCGGGGCGGAACTGTGCGCCAATCCGGCGGTGCGCAAGCTCTCTTTCACCGGCTCGACCGAGATCGGCCGCGTGCTGATGCGCCAGTCGGCAGACACGGTGAAGAAGCTGTCGCTCGAGCTCGGCGGCAACGCGCCTTTCATCGTGTTCGACGACGCCGACATCGACGCCGCGGTCGAGGGCGCGATCGCCTCCAAGTACCGCAACGCGGGGCAAACCTGCGTATGCGCGAACCGCATCTACGTGCAGGACGCGGTCTATGACCAGTTCGCGGCAAAGCTTGCCGAGAAGGTGAAGGCCTTCAAGGTCGGCGCCGGCACCGAGCCCGGCGTGGTGATCGGCCCGCTGATCGACGCGAACGGCCTTGCCAAGGTCGAGGAGCACGTGGCGGACGCCACCGCCAAGGGCGCGAAGGTCGCGCTCGGCGGCAAGCGCCACAGCCTGGGCGGCCTTTTCTTCGAGCCGACCATCCTCACCGGCGTCACGCAGGCGATGAAAGTGTCGCGCGAGGAGACCTTCGGGCCGGTCGCGCCGCTCTTCAGATTCGGCACCGACGACGAGGGCATCGCGATGGCGAACGACACCGAGTTCGGCCTCGCGGGCTACTTCTACGCGCGCGACATCGGCCGCGTGTTCCGCGCCGCCGAGCAGATGGAGACCGGCATGGTGGCGGTCAACAGCGGGCTTCTCTCCACCGAGATCGCGCCCTTCGGCGGCGTGAAGCAGTCCGGCCTCGGCCGCGAGGGCTCGAAGTACGGGATCGAGGAGTATCTGGAGGTGAAGTACCTGCTTATCGGCGGAGTTTGAGACGCATCAGCAGCATGGACGAGCGCGTGAATCCGGCGCGCTCGTAGAGGCGCTGCGCTCCCGCGTTGTCACTGTCGGTGAGCAGGGTCAGGCGCAGGAGGCCCGCGGCGCGGGACTGCTCGATGGCGTAGTCGAGCAGCCGCTCGCCCAGGCCCTGGCCGCGCCATTCCGGGCGCACGACGAAGTCTTCCAGGGCACCCGCCGGGCCGCCCTCGACCGTGCTCACCGTTCGGAGAATCATCACCGAGCCGAGCACGCGCGCGCCTTCGCGCGCGACGTAGATCCGGCCGCGTTCGGGGTTCTCCAGAACGAGGCGCAGGCCCCGCTCCTGCTTGGCGGCATCGGGCGAAAAATCGTGCTCCTGCGCGAAGAGAATGCCGAGCAGCTCGACCAGCTGCGGCAGGTCCTCCGGCCGCGCGGGCTCGAATGCGACCGTCATCTTGCGCAGGGCGTCGCGGGCCGCGGCGCCGCCAGCGCGCTCTTCTTCTCGGTGAGGGACTCGAGAAAGGCGACGAGGTCGGTCGCCTCCTGCGCCGCGAGCCTGAGCGGCCGCAAGAGCAGCACCTCGCCGTCGGAATGCAGCCGGTCGACGCTCAGCTCGGAGTAGTGGCGCACCACGTCGGCGAGCGTGGCGAGGCTGCCGTTGTGCATGTAGGGGGCGGTGAGCGCGACATTGCGCAGGCCGGGCACCTTGAACTCGCCGAAGTTGCGATGCTCCGGGGCGACGTGGCGCGTGCGCACCGCGCTCCTGCCGCCGGGATCGTCGCTATGGCGGCCGAGCAGGTTGAACTCGTTCGCGAGCAGCTTGCGGATGCCGGCGTGGCGCCCGGCGTCGACGCCGCCGCCCGCGACGAAGAACGGCACGCCGGTGTCGTGGAATTCGCCGTTGGTGAACGCCGGGCCGGCGTGGCACAGGCTGCAATTGCCCTTGCCTGCGAAGAGGCGCAGCCCGCGCAGGGCCGGCTCGGGGTAGGCCTTCAGCGCCTCGGCGTCGGCGCGCTCGAGCGCGTCGCGGAAATCGTCGAAGGGCGTGCGGCCGGTGACGAGCGTCTCCTGGAAGGCGGCGAGCGCCTTGCCGATCGCGGCGACGACGCCGGCGTCACCTCGCGGCAGGGCGCCGAACGCCTTCTCGAAGCGGCAGGCGAGGTCGGCGTCGTTGCGCACGAGCGCCGCGGCCTGCGCAAGGCTGCCGCCCATCTCGCGCGCGTCCAGGATCGGGCGGATGCTCTGCGCCCAGAGCGAGTCGCCCGCGCCGTCCCAGCCGAACCAGCGCCCATAGCGCACGTTCAGCACGCTCAGGGTATTGCGCTCGGCCTCGGCAAGGCCGAGCGCGCGCGGCCGCGCATCCTGCCAGGCGCGGAAGGGCGCGTGGCAGGTCGCGCACAGCACCTTGCCGGAGGGCGAAAGCCGCGGCTCGAAGAAGAGCCGCTCGCCCAGCTCGATCGCCGCCGCCTTGCCCGAGCCGCGGTTGGACGGGTCGGGCGACCACGGCGCCGGCCAGGGGCCGTGGCGCAGGATTGCTTTTATCTCTTCAGAACTCAATGGGGAGTTCTGAGCAAAACCCGGGCAAGACAAGAAACCCAGAACGAAGGCTAGGGTAAAACCCTTCATTCGACGCGGACGCTGTCGGCGAGGCGCTCGCCGCCGATCTCGAACACGAACTCCCAGCGCCCGGCCATGTGAAAGAGCCAGCCTTCGGAGCTGTAGCGCCCCTCGCCCAGCGCCTTGACGCTCGGCCGGTAGTTCATGCCGTGGCGATGCTCCGGCATGTGCGCATCGAGCCGGATCCGCTCCGCGACCTTGCCCTGCTTCGGGCAGACCGCGAGCTCGAGGACGAAATGCTCGCCCACCGCGATCCTGGCGGGCGTGGTGCGATAGCTTAGGGAAAGCTGCGCGGACTCGAGGCGCTTGCCCGGCGGCAGCTCGCAGGCGGCCGCCGCACCCGGCGCGGCCAGCGCGCCGATCAGTGCTGCTGCGGCAGCATGTTGCCGAAGAGCGTCTCGCCGTTCTTCCATGCGATGCGTTCCGCGACCGCGCGCGGCAGGTCGGAGAGCCACTGGCGCGACCAGTTGGCGTGCTCGCCGACGTAGTGCCAGCGCTCCGGCGTGAACGAGTCGGTGCCGACCATGAAGCGGTCCGGAAACTCGAGGAAGGCGGCGCGCCAGTCCGGGTCGACCTTGCCGCCGCGCGCGTGGTCGGTGCGGAAGGCGAGGTCGCACCAGAGGTTCTTGTGCTTGCGCAGCATCTCGCGCACGCGCTCCGGCCGGTCGAAGCCGGCGTGCGCCCACAGAATCTTCGCTTCGGGCCACTGCCGGAACAGGCGCTCTACCGCGTCGGCGTCGGAATGCGCGTGCAGAAAAAGCTTGTGCTGGCGCGCGAGCTGCACCATCTGGCGCGGCACCGGCAGGTCGGCGTCCGCGCCGTACAGGTGGAATTCGCCGATCCCCGCGTAGCGGTACTTCGCCAGCCGCTCCTTCAGGTACGGAATCACGCTCTCGTCGCGGAACCAGGTGCCGAGCTCGCCGCGCGAGCGGTACGGGCGCAGCTCGGGGATCACTAGGTCGGGCGCCGCCTGGTAAAGGCGCTGCTGCCCGTCGTCGCCCGAGCTCGAGATCAGCGCGCGCTTCAGGCCCGCCTTGCGCATGATCTCGATCGCCTTCTGCGGCGGCACCGTCTCCCAGGCGTCGTGCGAGTAGTGCAGGTGCGCGTCGAAGATCGGCAGCTCGTTCGCCCCTGCGCCAAGGCAAAGGCAGAGCGCGGCGGCGAGGCCGAGCCTGCGCAAGCGCTACTCCTTCGCGCCCTTGCTCTGCAGCAGCTGCACCATCGCCGTGGCGCCGCGCTCCCTGGCGAGCGAAAGCGCGGTGCGCCCGCCGGTGGCGCGCAGGTTCGGGTCGGCGCCCTTGGCAAGGAGCAGGTTGGCGGTCGCGACGTCGCCGTTGGCGGCCGCGATCATGAGCGGCGTGACGCCGTTCTTCTGGCGCACGTCCGGGAGCTTGCCGTCATCGAGCAGCTCCTTCACCGCCGCGCTGTCGCGCATCACGGCCGCGGTGATCAGGTCGTTATAGCGGGTATAGAGCTCGCGCGTGCCCGGCGCGCGCTTGTAGCTGGGCGGCTCGACCGCCGCCGCCTCTTGCGCGGGCGCCGCGGTAGCGAGCTTCTCGGCGGGCTTCTCCTCCTCGGCCGGCGCGGCGACCGGCGCCACGGCCTTGCCCTTGGCGAGCGCGCTCTTTACCGCGATCTGCGCGACCTCCTTGGCGAACGGCCGCGCGCGCGCCTCGACCGCGGCGCGCTGCGCCGCGGCGAGCTGCTGCAGCCCCCAGCGGCCGACGTCGGTGTCGAGCAGCTTCACGTACTCGGCCAGCTCCTCGTCGCTCGCGTCGCGATAGGTGATGTAGTACATGGTGCGAAAGCCGCTGCGCATGCTGCCCTGCGAGGCGACGATGCGCGAGCCGGCGAACTGCCGCGCTTCCTTGGGAACCGGCTTGCCGGCCTTCTGCAGCTCGGCGAACATCGCGTCGATCATCTCGCGCGCGGTGAGCGTGGCGAGCTGCACCCCGGTCTCCGAGCTCTCGGTGATGTCGTCGAGCGCCTGCACCACCTTCTGGCGCTGCGCCGAGGGCGGGTTCTTGCGGATGTCCTCGAGCAGGCGCGCCGTCTCCTCGGGCGGCGTCTGGCGGCCCTCGTAGCCGGCCATCTTCACCGCGAGCGGCTGGCGCAGGATCTCGAGGAACCGCGTCATGCGGTCGGCGTCGAAGACGGCCTTGAGCGAGGCATGGACCTCGGCGGTCATCGCCTGCGGCTCGAAGATGCGCGCGGTCACCTCGTAGAGCGCTTTCGCGTCGGCGTCGCTGCCCTTCTGCTGGCCGGACTGGTTGGCGGCGCTCGCATTGCGGCCGATCTCGAGGCCGAAGTTCTGAATCTGCGCCTTCAGGCCCGACACTTCGATGACCTCGGCGATCAGCTTGTCCGGGTCGGTCGGGATCGGCTTGGGCTTCGCCGCGCCCTTCGCGTCGGCGGCCGGCGCGGCCGCGGGTTTCGCGGCTTCGCCCGCCTTGGCCGCATCGCCAGCGGGGGCTTTCGCGGCGTCGCCGGGCTTGGCGGCATCGGCAGCGGCCTTGCCCGGTTCCGCTTTCGCCGGCGCCTTCGCCACCTTGGCCGGCGGCGGCGGCGGCGGGTCGATCATCGCCATGATGTCGTCGAAGAAGAACCAGGCGGCGCCGCCGAGCGCGCCTACGAGCACGACAACGCCGGCGAGAACTTTGGTGCGGCCGGTGATCTCAATCGCCATGTGCAATCCCCCGCAGCTGCAGGATGGGAGGCTGATGATACCCGTGCTTGGGGTAGACTGCAGCGATGGCCAGCAGCCACGCCGCCGCCCTGAAAGGCATGCATTTGTGCCGCGCCCTGTCGTCGGCGGAGATCGATGCGATCGCGGCGATCGCCGAGACGCGCGAGATCGCCGCCGGCCGTGAATTATTTCGCGAAGGCGATCCCGGCGACGGGCTTTTCCTCGTGGTCGCGGGGGAAATCGACATCGTCAAGAACAGCCCGGGCGGGCCGAGGTCGCTCGCGCACCTGGGCGAAGGCGCGATCCTCGGCGAAATCTCGCTGCTCACCAGCGAAGCGCGCTCGGCGACCGGGCGCGCGCTCATCGACACGCGCGTGCTGCACCTGCCGATGCAGCCGTTCCGCGCGCTGCTCGCCTCAGGTTCCGGCTCAGGTTCCAATACAGGCTCGACCGCGGCGCTGAAGATGGTCGCCGCGATCGCGGAAGTGCTCTCGCGCCGGCTCGCGACCATGAACGTCAAGGTGGTCGAGCTCGCCGGCAAGCTCGAAAGCGGCGGCCAGGCGCAGCCCGGCGTGAAGGAAAAGGAGCTCGCCGACCTGCATCGCGCGATGCACGTCTGGTCGTTCTAGATTCGAGGTCCGGCTAGACGGTTCGGCTAGAGCGCGACTTCCAGCCGCGCGTCGCGCAGCGCGCTTACCTGCGTGATCGAGAAGCCAAGCACGTTGCCGCTATCGTCCACTTTCTCCAGGACGTGCGGGTTCGCCGTCTCGCGGAATACCCCGGGACGTTGCTCGAACATCACTTCCAGGAAGTCGCCTTCCTTGTCGTACCAGATCCGCAGCCGCTTTTCGGCCATAGCATCAGGCGGCTTTGCGGCCGTTCGCTTCAGGCGTGAAGTAACCTTCTTTCACCGCGTCGAGAAACACCACGCACACCAGCTCGCCGTCCTCCGCGTAGCTCTTGTGCACGTGCCAGTTCTCGGAGACTTCGCGCGCGATCGGCTTATCTGAAAAACGCACCTCCAGGATGTCGTCATCTTTCCAGTAGGTCGCGTGCATTATTCGCCCTCCGGGTCGAAGCGATGCATGACCGTCTTGACGATCACGGCATCGGCAAGAAGCGCAGCAACGCAAAGCAGGTTGTCGTCCCGCCCGGCGGCAGCCTTCCAGATCCAGCAATGGCCCATGTCCTTCTCGCGCAACTCGCCAGTTTCGATCACATCCAGCAGTGTTTCCAAAGGAATTTTACGCTCCGCCGCACGCTTGGTCGCGTGATCGGTCAGCCAAACCCGGCGCTTGAAGCGCGCGCTCCAGTACGGCCCTTCGCTCATAGGTTCCCCCTCTGAGCCAACGCCCTACCGCACGTCTGAGTTGACTTACCCCCCCCCGCTGGTCGTAAAGTCCCAAGGCGCGATCGCTTTCGGGGGAACGGGGATGCGCTTTCTGCTTGCAGTGCCGATTGTCGCCGGCGCCTTCTGCGCGCAGGCCCAAGATCTTGGCCAAAACCAGCCGGTGACCGCGCTGTTCTACTGGCAGAAGCCGCTCGATGCGATTGAGAAAAAGGATTCCGCAAGCGCGTTCGGTTTCCGTCTCGATCGCGCCTCGACCACGAGCAGCGCGGTCTTTCGCAAACCTCTCCTCGACCTGCGCTTTAATGAGCGCGGCTTTCAGTCATTCGCGTTTCGCGGGACTGTGCTCCACCAGAACCAACCTGCTTCCGGAGGAGCACCGGAAATCAATTGGTGGATCGTTGGAGGAGTTGTAGTCGGTGCTGTGGTACTCATCAACTACGACAACAAGCGATCGTCTAGCAACGATTGCCGTATTACAACGCCCGGCGGCGGCGTTATTCCCTGTCCCTAGACGTTGAAGCGGAAGTAGATGACGTCGCCGTCGTTGACGACGTAGTCCTTGCCTTCCAGGCGCATCTTGCCCTTGTCCTTGGCGCCCTGCTCGCCGCCGCAGGCGACGTAGTCTTCCCAGCCGATCACCTCGGCGCGGATGAAGCCGCGCTGGAAATCGGTGTGGATCGCGCCGGCGGCCTCGGGCGCGGTCTGGCCGATGTGAAGCTGCCAGGCGTGCGCCTCGCGCGGCCCGGCGGTGAAAAAGGTTTCCAGCCCGAGCAGCGCGTAGCCGGCGCGGATGAAGCGGGCGAGCCCCGGCTCGCTCATCCCCATGTCGTCCAGAAAGAGCTGCTTGTCCTCGTCCGCCATGTCGGCGATCTGCGCCTCGATCGCGGCGCTGATCGCGATGCAGCCCGCGCCCTCTGCGGCGGCGAGCTTCTCGAGCGCGGCGAGCCGCGGGTTGTCCTTGAAACCGTGCTCGGCGACGTTGGCGACGTAGAGCGTCGGCTTCATGGTGAGCAGGAACAGCGGGTCGAGCACCGCGCGCTCCTCCTTCGCCCAGTCCACCGTGCGCGCGGGCTTGCCGGCATCGAGCGCCGCGCGCGCCTTCTCCAGCACCGCGACCAGGCGCTGCGCGTCCTTGTCGCCGGCCACCTTGGCGACCTTCTCATTCTTCTGCAGCTGCTTCTCTACCGACTGCAGGTCGGCGAGCGCGAGCTCGGTATGGATGGTCTCGACATCGGACACCGGGTCGACCTTGGCGGCGACGTGCACGACGTTCGGGTCGTCGAAGACGCGCACCACGTGCGCGATCGCGTCCACCTCGCGGATATGCGACAGGAACTTGTTGCCCAGGCCCTCGCCCTTCGAGGCGCCGGCGACGAGTCCCGCGATGTCGACGAACTCGACTGACGCGGGCACGACGCGCTCGGGCCTGGCGATCGCGGCGATCGCCTCGAGCCGCGGATCGGGCACGAAAACCATGCCGACGTTCGGCTCGATGGTGCAGAAGGGATAGTTCTCCGCCGGGATCGCGGACTTGGTGAGCGCGTTGAACAGCGTCGACTTGCCCACGTTCGGCAGGCCGACGATCCCGCAGCGAAGGCTCATTTCTTACGGCCGAAGAGGGAGCCGAAGAGACCTTTTTTCTCGGGAACGGGTTCGGGTTTTCCAGCCTCCCGTATTTTTTCCTCCGGTTTCTTCTCTTCTGCTTTTTTCTCGACCGGTTTTTCCTTCACGGCAGGTTTCGGTTTTTCCTCCGCCTTCTCCTTGCCGACCGTATGCAGCTTCTGCATCGCCCCCTGCATGTCTCCGGCCAGACACAGCGGCAGCACTTCGATCGACTTCGCGATCGCCTCGTCGATCGCGGTCCTGTCCTCGGCGGAGGGCTTGCCGAGCACGTAGTCGGGCACCGCGTTCTTGTCGCCCGGGTGGCCGACGCCGATGCGCAGCCGCCAATAGTCGTGGGTCGCGAGCCGCTGCGAGATGTCCTTCAGGCCGTTGTGGCCGGCGATGCCGCCGCCCTGCTTCAGGCGCACGGTTCCCGGCGGGAAGTCGACCTCGTCGTGCACGACGAGGATCTCGGCTGCGGGGATCTTGAAGAAGCCCGCGATCATCTGCACCGGCCGGCCGCTCGCGTTCATGAACGATTGCGGCAGCACGAGCCAGGCGCCCGCTTTTTCCCCGCCCGCTCCCTGGCGTCCCACGAGCGCCTGGAACTTGCCGTCCTTGCGCAGCACGACCCCGCCTTGCGCGGCAAAGCGCTCGACGAGCCAGAACCCGGCGTTATGCCGGGTGCGCTCGTACTCCTTGCCCGGGTTGCCCAGGCCCACGATGAGCCGGATGAAACCCGGTCGGATGCCTTGTTCCAAACCTACTTCTTCTCTTTCTTCTCGGCGCCCTTGTCGGCGGCGGCCTTCTCGGCGCCGGGCTTCGCACCCTTGTCGCCCGCCTCGCCTTCGGCCGCGGCGGCCTCCGGCACGGCCTGCTCGGTGGTCGGCACCTCGCCTGCGGGCACGGCCTCGGCGGCGGCGGCAGCTTCCTCTTCCTCGGTCACCAGCACCGGCGTGATGACGGTCGCAACCACCGGGTTCTCGCCCCGGTGCAGCACCGGCGCGACGCCCCTCGGGAGTTTCAGGTCGTTGACATGAATCGCGCCGCCGATCGAGAGCTCGCCCATGTCGACCTCGATGAACTCCGGCAGGTCGTCGGGCAAACAAGTGATATCGAGCTCGTTTACCACGTGGTTGGCGAGGCCGCCCTGCTCCTTCACGCCCGGAGACTTCTCGGCGTTGACGAAGTGCAGCGGCACCTTCATGTGGATCTTCTTGTCCTTGGAGACGCGCTGGAAGTCCACGTGCTGGACGCGGCCGCGCCACGGATGCATGTTGTAGGCGCGCAGCAGCACGTCCTGCGTCGCACCCTCGAGCGTGAGCTTGAGGATCGAGGCGTGGAATTTCTCATTCGCAAGGTTCTGGTAGAGCTCCTTGTGGTCGAGCTCGATCGCGACCGGCCCGCCCTCGCCGCCGTAGACCACGCCCGGCACCCTGCCCGAGCGGCGCAGCCGCCGCGCGGCCCCGGTTCCGTTTGCGGCGCGCTTCTGCGCCTGGATCTGGAATTTCATCTGACTGGCTCCTTTATTCCGTAAACAGCGAGCTCACCGAGTCCTCGGTGAAGATTCTGAGGATCGTCTCGGCGAGCAGGCCCGCAACCGAGAGGCTGCGGATTTTCTTCAGCGCGCGCGCCTCGTCGGTGAGCGGGATCGTGTCGGTGACCACCAGCTCATCCAGCGCCGAGCCGGCGATCCGGCCGACCGCGCCGCCCGAGAGCACCGCGTGCGTGCAATAGGCGACGACCTTGGTCGCGCCTTCCTCTTTCAGCACCTCGGCCGCCTTGCAGAGCGTCCCGGCGGTGTCGACCATGTCGTCCATGATCACGCAGGTGCGGCCCTTCACCTCGCCGATCACGTTCATCACCTCGGCAACGTTCGCCTTCGGGCGCCGCTTGTCGATGATGGCGAGGTCGGATTCGAGGCGCTTGGCGAGCGCTCGAGCGCGCACCACGCCGCCGACGTCGGGCGA
>Ga0187893_10014590_pt1 | contig 10688 bp, 8 predicted proteins | sample MA1701074metaG_FD_139574 | JGI IMG/M metagenome (GOLD analysis project Ga0187893, IMG submission 139574) | White microbial mat communities from a basaltic lava cave in the Kipuka Kanohina Cave System on the Island of Hawaii, USA - MA170107-4 metaG ...
TGAACCCGGCGTTGCCCAGCGCATCCACGAGCGCCTGTCCGTACGCGCCCATAGACTTACCCGGATTGGACTTCACAAAGCGCCTGGGACCGGCCGGAAATGCGATCAGCACACCTGGCCGCCGTGGCTCCATGAGCGCCAGCCCGGCATCGGGGAATTTTTTGCGCAAGGCGGGGTCCTCGCGCGAAGCATCCAGGACCAGAATGGCCAGCGAAGGTTGTCGTGCGCCGAGATCGGTCTCAGCGATCCGGCTTGCCGAATAGGCGCTCGAGTAAATGTCCGATTGTGGGTTGAAATCGATCGGCAGCAGATAGTTTTCGCCATCGACTTGGGCTCCATAACCGGAGAAATAGACGAACGCCACGTCACCCGCCTGCAAGCCCTGGGAGAACTGGCGGATTTCCTGGTCCATGCGCTCGATCCCGGCGTCTTCGGCCAGCCGTACAAGAAAACCCGCTTTCCCGAGCGCCTTTGCCATAGCTCGCGCCTCAGGGCCTGAAGAAGGAAGTGGAGTGAGAGCCCGGTACGAGCCGTTGCCGACAACCAGGGCTTTCCGGGGAGTCACGTCGTTCTGCGTTGCCAGTGCTTGCGCCAGACTGAGGACGATCACCACACCGGCGACGGAACGATTCAAGGAGAAACCTCTTTCCATTGAATCGTCAATTGATTGACTTCTCTGGAGGTCGTATTCCGGAAGAGGAGCCGAAAACGGTTGCCGGGCATCGGCTGCTCGAGGATGCGTACGTCAGCGGGTGTCACTTCAACGCTTACCTGCGTACTGGGCGGGAGGCCCATTCCAGTAATCGATCCCGCACTCGACCATCGTGCCGCCAAAGCAAGGACTCCATCCGGCAGGAGACTGCCCGACCAAGTAAATCGACCCACAGGAGGACCTCGGTACTTTCCGGCTTCCACGGGCGGAGCCTGCGGGATAACAGGAGCGGCAGGCGGAGCGGGTTTTGTGGGTTCCGGTTCCGGCGGCGGCTGCTGCGAAGCTTTGGGAATCTCGACCGGTCTAACCGAACTCTTTGAGGTCGCCTTTCGCTCTGGCTCACTCCTCGGCGGTTGCGGTGCAGGTTCCGGCGGCTTCACGACGGCAGCCTCTTGCGGCGCGGCCACCGGCGTTGGAGGCGGTTCCGGAGCGCCCGATCTGGTGGTCATCCAACTGACTCCCGCGGCGATAACGGCGACTGCGCCCAGCATTACAGCCAGTCTTCCTTTGCGGCCCGGTTCCGGCGGTCTGGCAGGGATCGGTGTGGCGGTAGTGGCTGTGGCCGGAGCGGTGACCCCGAGCGCGCGGCCGAGTTCGTCAACGAATGCCAGGCAGTCGGCGTACCGGTCTTCTTTTTTCTTGGCCAGGGACCTGTTGAGGACACCATCGCAAGCCTTGGGGATGTCTGGAGCGGTCTCGCTCAAAGCCGTTGGATTCTCGTGGGTAATCTGATAGAGGATACCCGTGGGATTGTCGGCATCAAACGGCCGCCGTCCGGCGAGCATCTCATAGGCTATCACGGCCAGCGAGAACTGATCGCTGCGGCCGTCGACTGCCGCACCCATAATCTGCTCGGGAGGCATGTAGTAGGCCGTGCCGACCGTGGTGCCGGTGCGGGTCAGGCCTGCGCCGGCCTGGCTAAGGATCTTGGCGACACCGAAGTCAGTGATCTTGGCCACCCCGTCGTCGGTGACCAGAACGTTCGCCGGCTTGACGTCGCGATGAACCACTTCGCGGCCATGGGCAAAATCGAGCGCCGCCGCGATTTGCCTCAAGTAGGAAATGACCATCGCCGGCTTCAGTTTCTCACCGGATCTGATCATGTCTCGCAGCGCTTTGCCTGGGACGTACTCCATGGCGATGTAGTGGAGGTCGCCTTCCTGACCGAGTTCATAGACCGTGACTATATTGGGATGGTTGAGCAGGCCAGCGGCCCTTGCTTCACGCAAGAGGCGCTCCTTTAGCGTGGCGCCGTCTTCGCTGTCGAAGGCTCCGTGCAGGGGGATCGTTTTAACGGCTACCCTACGCTCGAGGTCCGGGTCTGTGGCCAGATACACAACACCCCCGCCCCCCCGCCCCAGTTCTGAGACGACCCGGAACCGCCCTAGTTTTTCCATCTTGCGATCCCTCTTTAGTACAAGTCCATCATACACCTGCGAAAATGTATTCTTCGCGTATTCAGGGATTTCCATTAGCGTGTCTGAGGTAAAGAACTGAGACCAGTGCGCCGACTATGCTATTTTGTGGGGCAGCTTTTTAAGCTGCGGGCGATTTTCAATCGGCCCGTCGGCACCGCTGGGAGGTCCTTATGCAAGCTGCGGCTGAGCCTTCGGTAAAGACGGATCGATCCCGTCCGCCGGTCATTGCCGGGACCCGCAACGTCGCGGTGGATGCCTACCGCGGCTTTGTGATGCTGCTGATGATGGCGGAGGTACTGCGGCTGGCGAGAGTGGCCCGAGCATTTCCGGAGAACTGGTTCTGGAGTTTTGTTGCCTATCATCAATCGCACGTGGATTGGGCGGGATGCTCGTTGCACGATACCATCCAGCCTGGATTCTCATTCCTGGTGGGCGTGGCGCTACCGTATTCGATTGCGAGGCGGTTGGCGAAAGGCGGGACGTTCTGGCGGCTGTTCGGACACGCGCTTTTGCGGTCGCTGCTGTTGGTCGCCTTGGGAGTCTTCCTACGATCGGCCTCGAGCACTCAAACGAATTTCACCTTCGAAGACACCCTGTCACAGATCGGATTCGGTTATCCATTCTTGTTCCTATTGGGACTCAAACCGCCGCGGTGGCAGTGGATTGCGCTGGCCGTCATTCTGACCGGCTACTGGTTGGCATGGGCCCTCTATCCCGCGCCAGCGCCCGAGTTCGACTATCAGGCCGTGGGTGTGCCGCAAAACTGGGCTCACCACTATACCGGGTTTGCCGCGCATTGGAACAAGAACAGTAATCTGGGCAGCGCCTTCGATCAGTGGTTCCTGAACCTGTTCCCGCGATCGAATCCTTTCGTTGCCAACCGGGGAGGGTATCTGACGTTGAGCTTTATTCCCACATTGGGCACAATGCTTCTTGGGCTGGCGGCAGGGCGCTGGTTAAAGGAAAGCGCTCCACAGATCCCTTTGATGCGCCTGCTCCTGGCCAGCGGGATCGGCATCGGCTCCGGCCTGCTGCTGCATGTGGCGGGGATCGTCCCGGTGGTGAAGCGGATCTGGACGCCAAGCTGGACGCTCTTTAGCGGCGGGCTTTGCTTCCTTTTCCTCGCGGCCTTCTGCTGGATCATCGAGGTGAAGGGTTATAAGAAGTGGGCGTTTCCACTGGTGGTGATCGGGATGAATTCCATCGCCGCGTATCTCATCGCTCATTGGTGGGAGCGGTTCATCAGTGGCTCCCTGCGGATCCATTTAGGGGCCGGAGCATTCCAGTTTCTCGGACCCGGGGTAGAACCCCTGCTCAGCGGAATGGCTGTATTGCTGGCGTATTGGCTGTTCCTCTACTGGATGTATCGGAGGAACTTGTTCCTCAAGATCTAACTTGCGTCTTTCAACCTGAGCCGTGACGTCGAAATCGTGCGAAGACAACATGGCGGCGGTTACAGTCGTGTTTTGCGCGTTGTAGAGCGGTGTGTTGAACGCGTCGGGCGTGGCTGTCGTCGCCGGGCGTCCAACGTTTTCCGCCCGGCGCCTGCGCCTCAGACGATCACTTCTTCTTCGTGGGGACGGCAACGATTTTAGACACCGCGATGCTTTGGCCGTCCTTGGAGACTTCGCCGGTGATTCTCATGAGCATTCCAGCGTGCATGGCAAGTTCCTTGGTTCTCGATCTTGGGTAGTGTCTCAGTTTGAAATTTAGGGGATGGGGACGGTGTGTGGATTCATCGCAACGATGATCCGAACGGTCAATCGGACCAGGGGATCGCGAATACTCATCTTCTGCACGTGAACCCTGAAGCCTGGCTCCTCGACACGTAGCAAGTAGTCACCGTATGGGATAGCCGATGCCATAGAGTTGCGAAACACGGCAACCTTCTTGCCTTCCGTCAGCAGCACTATGCGAGGGTTTGCCAAAACCTCTTCGGCTTCTGTTATAACCTGCACTCGAACAGTGGCCTTGTTTTCGTCAGGCTTCGCGGTCTGGCTTAGGCTAGGGAGTGCCAGCGCCAGTACAAGGAACGAATGGAGCCTACGAACAGAACGACGCCCGGCCATTAACGGCCATGATAGCGCCGTTGGCGTCACTCCGAGAGACCAGACGTTATCGGAGATTCCAGCGGCCCATCGCTGGCGTCACTCTCAGCGTCTTGTGGATATGCGCAAAATTGTAGTACATGCAGTGCAGCGCCACTGAATGAATATGGTTCTCAAGTTTTTTGCTGAAGCCGTTTGTCAATCTGGTAAAACGCCGCATGCCCATTCTCATCGTGAGATTCTGTCTTTCGATGAAGCTCGTGGAGATGTGCTTCTGATCTGGACTGCCAGTGATCGCGTGCTTTTCGCAACCGAGCGACATATTCCCGTCGGTGACTCGAGACGCTGTGCCATCGTGCTTACGCCCTTTTACTAGCAAGCGGATGACCAGCGCGTAGGAACCGGATCGCGGAAAGGGAAGGCCTTATGTGATCGACGCCCAACGCGACAACCCTCGCTAATCCAAGAGCTTATGGGGAAACAAATCTCTTATGGGCGCCATCAAAGCTTTCGATTTCCACTGCGACCAGATCAACTCTATACTCGGGCTGTGGTTGGCGACGATAGCACTAGAGTGATTTGGCGCAGTTCCTATCCTGCTCTGTTGGTCCTCTCCGCAGTGTTGTCGGCGATGGCGGGGCCTCTACCCGAGTGCCTAGGACCGTCGGATGGCCCCCCCGCCGAGCGCGGCGCCGTACGCCCGGACTCCCTCCGAACGACATGCGAGTTGCCGTGCATGATTCTACCGGATCAACTCGATCTCGTCCGGCGGTTCATCGATCAGAAGCTGAAGGCATGGCAGCAGAGGTTGAAGCTCCAGAATTGGAACATCACAGTCGTCTTGACGCGCCGTGCAGAGCTGAAGCCAAAAACGCTGGGCGGGATACGGTGGGACAAGAGCAAGAAGAGTGCTGTGCTCTCAGTCCTGGATATGTCCGAGAACCGTCTTCCGCTCTGCGAAATGCTCGACGACATTGAGTTCACGATTGTGCACGAGCTGGTCCACCTTGAATTGGCATCCCTGCCGCGAAGCGAGGCGAGCCGCAGCAACGAGGAGCAGGCCGTGAATCGGATCACCGAAGCCTTGCTTGGGCTCGCGAGAGGCCGATAGCGGTAATCCTCTTAACCGCGATCGGTTTCCGCGTGAGACGCTTGCAAGCGTGCTATTCCACCACTTTCCCCGGACAGCGAATATTGAAAAAGTTCCGATCGAACACATCGATACCGTTAGGTAGCTCCGTGAGCTCCAACCGTAACACGATCGCCTTTCCCGACGCATCCTGCACTTCCTCCGGGTTGCCACGGCCTTGCCGGACCCGGCTGAACTGGATCACCTTTGTCCCCGGCGGGCGCGGATCGGCGTCGCCGAACCAGCGGAAGATGCCCCACATTCCATCGTAGGAGCCGAATGTAACATTGGCTCCCGCGAGCACGCGTGCCCGAACTCGTTGCGATCCGGAGGCGCCCGGCCAAGCGAACGTCTTGCCCTGGCCGGCCCCGGCAATCGTGTCGCCGTCGATTTCGAGCGTGATGTTCTGAATGTTCGGACTGGCGAGCGTGCGGAGGCCGTAGCGAAGACGGAGCGTAGTCCCTTCGCCATAGAGCGCTTCCGATATCGACATCATCCGGTTGAAGAATTGCAGAAACTCCGGCGTGAGCTTGGCGTCCTGCTCCTCGGGAGCCGGCACCCAGAACCGGCCCTGTTTCACGACGAGTTTGGCAAATGCCTGTTGCAACGTGAACACTGCGCCCGCCGGAGGCGCGAAAATCATCGTAAGGTCATCCGCTTTTGCATCCGTATCGCTTTGTGGATTGAATGGGAACACGCGTTCGAGCTTCTGCAACTGCGCGCAAAACGCCTTTCCGGCGCCAGCGGCCTTATCGCGGGTGACCTTACCGCCATCGGTGATGATGATTCCGGCAGCGGCCCGGAACGGAGCTTCGAGCAGCCGTTTCACCTCGATGTCGGTTCCTTCAGCCCCAGCGATGTTGAACTTCTGCGACATCAATTGAACCGAGCGCAGGCCGTCCTCTTGCGCCTTCCGGGCCTCGGCGTGTAAGGCGAGATTCGGATTATTGGGCCGATCGTTTTCGAGTCGCTGCATGGCGCGCTGAAGATCGCTGACGGTGTTCATATAGGGGCGGTTGGGCTCGTCGATGAGCCGTTCGCTGTTCGCCGGAGGGACGACTTCCCGCGCCGGCTGAAAGACTCGCCCAATGTCGGAGGGAGAGAGTGTAGCTTTGTCCACGGCGGCGGCGACTTGTTGGGCGGCCTTGGCCGCCTTCTTCATGCTCGACGGCAACAGCCGGTTCATGAGGCCCGTCGCAGCCGGAGTGGTTGCCGGAGATGCGGCGCTCTGCGAAACGGGGAAGTTGGTGTGGTGCGAAATCAAAAAAATCGCGGCAAGCAGAGGCGACCGATTGTCAGCCAGCACTTCCAGCTTCTTGGCCGCGACCTCCGCGCTCGGGTAGCGCTGCACACCCACACCGGCGGAAAACTCTTTCCACTTCCGGATGTATTCGCGAACGTAGAGATTGGTGAGCTCGATGCCGACCTGTGGTCCCTGGACGAGTTGGGTGACGGCTTTCCTACCGCCGACGACGCAGGGTTCCCCTAAAGCGATGCGGTTGGGATCGCGAATCGCCTTCTCGACGAAATCCCAGCCTTCCTTGGTGAAAGCCGCCTGGACTTCGGCGGGGCCGGTGAGCACCTCGGCATATTTGGGCGAGTAGTCAACGATCCGCGCGGGATTTCGCGGGGCCTTGTTCGCTTCTTCGATAATGCCGCGGAACAGCCGGTCGACACCACCGAAGGCAGCAAGAAAACTCTGGCCGTTGCTGATGAGGTCCGCTTTCTCATCGACCTTGTATGGATTGTTATCCGCGAGCTCCTTGGCATAGAAAGAAATCTGAGCCTGCGCCAGATCGCGGCGGTCCTGCATCATCTCTCGTGTGCCGAGCCAGGCCTGAGGGAAGGATTGACTCACGAAAGCCACATCAGGACTGCACTTGCCCGCGGTGACCATGCGATATAGGCGCATCGTGTCATAGGCGGTATTGTAGGATACGCCGCTGCCATCGGTCTGAGCCGAAAGCCTGGAAAGGGTCGTCGCCATGTTGGCATGCGCATCCTGGAAAAACATCTGGCGGAAGCGCAGGAAGTAGGTTTCGCGCACGCGTGGATAGATGCGGCTTCCGGTGTAGAGTCCCCAGCGCATGCGCCAGGGCGCTCCGTCCTTTTCGTATTCGGTGAGCGTGGCAAGCTGCTGGCGCAGGGCCTCCATGGCGCGCAGGTTGTTGTCGGTGGGAAGCGATCCGGGTGCCTGGGGCTGGTACCTCATTTGCGCGGCCACTTCGACTTCGTCGAGAAGGTTATTGTTGTTCCACCAGGAGCGAAGGAAACAGAAGGCGAGGATCGCGGAAACGCCGGCGAGAGCGCCCCAGGCGATGCGGCGCCGCAGATCGCTCTTTTTGTTAGTGAACCGCGCGGTCGCGCCGAGCCGATCCGCCAGGACCACACGATGGAACAGATCGGAGACAAAGCTCCAGCGCGGCACGAGAACCTCTTGGTGCGCCTGCGCGGCGGGCCGTGCTTCAGCCCGCTTCTGCAGATCCTGAGGGTTAAACATCATCGTTGCTTCGCCCGCTCCGGGGCCGCGCACCGAGGCCATCGACGAACCTGGCGCCAGAGACGAACCGGCTGTCACCTGGCGTACACCGGTGAAATAGAAGCCGCGCAGAATCGGACTCGGCTGGAGCGGATTGGGCCGAAACAGCTCGACTAGGAACTGGACGATCGTGTCCCGAACGCGCTTCACTTCTCGTGGAAATTCGTAGATGCCGGGCCGCTTAGCGGGCACATGCTCGCGCGAGAGCATCATCATCCGGCGCTCGGCGAGATTGTAGTATAGATCGTTGAAGGCTTTCATCAGCCGGCCGGATTCGGTTTCGGCGTAAACTTCGCCGGCCGGACGATCGAGAGCCGCGGGCAGAGTCGCGCCCAGCATCTGTTGATCCTCCGCCTCCACGAGCCGGCCGAAGAAGTCGGCGAAATAGGGAAGCTGATCGGCCTTGCTGAACACGACATAAACCGGAAAGTGGCTGCCGAACACCTCACCCACCATCCGGAGGCGCTCCTGCATCCGGCGCACGAGCCCTGCGATGCGGTTGGAATCGGGCAAGCCAAGGAACGGAGTTACGTCGCAGAAGAGAACAAAACCCCGCAGATTGGAGGGCGCTTGCGTCTTGAGCAGGTTTCCCAGCGCGGATGTTTTCGCCGACCCGTGGAGATGCTGGAGAAGCGCGCGCCAGCTTGCGGCATCTTCGCCGAAGAACCAGCCGCCGGCTTCGGCAAAAATCGAATCGCTGGCGTACCAGAGATTGCAAAGTCCGGTAGGGAGAACCGAGGCTTCCCGGTAGACTTGGCCGGCGACGAGCTCAGGAGACAGGCCGGCGCTGAGGAACGTGGAAGTCTTGCCGGAACCCGCGGGGCCGCCGATCAGAAACAGTGGCAGGCCGGTCACGGTGGGCTTCATTCCCCGGGCGGCCAAGGCCTGTGATTGCCCCAGCCGGGCATTGGCCTCGTTCATCATGGTCTGGAGGCGGCCGGTGAGCTCTGGTGAAGCGGCAGCCGTTGCGGCGGGTGCTCCGGCAGCGTCGGCAGACGGCTGGGCCGGCGGCGCTGCCGCCTTTTGGGATTGACCGGCCGTCAACCGGGCGATCAGCAAATAGACGATGAGAACGGTGAGGCCTAACACCGCCAGCACGAAGGTGACCAGCAGGTGCGTCGAGTCCTCCAAAAAGAATCCGGCGATAAACCAGACGGCGACAAGATAGAGCAGAAAAACAAGAATGCTGATGAGGAGCTTTTTTCGCGTCACAGCAGCGCACTCCTTGCCAGAAGCTCACTTAGACTAGTACCTTGCCAATACAGGTGGGCCGTGAATAAGAGAAAACAAACGACAGCGAAGCCAAGAGCGGCCAGTGCCCCGATACGAAGATTTCGCACTATAGGATCCTGGCGGGCGGCGGGAGTTGTATCGGCCGGCAATTGCGTTGCCGGGGAGAGCTCCTTGCGCGGGCCGCGGATCCGTTCCATGCGCTGGCGGACGCGATCGGTGATCAACTGCAGCTCCGCCGCGCCGCCGCCGATCACGTACTTGCCCTGAAATCCCAGCAGCAGGCACAGGTAATAGACCTCGAGAACGTCGGCGATCTCCGCCGTGTCCGGACGCGCGAGCAGAGCTTCCAGCCGTGAGAAGAACATCTCACCGGCGAGCGACACACCGAACATTTCTTCCTGCAATGGTTTCTGCGCCCAATCCGGCCGGCAGGGATCGTCGGAGCTGAGGATCACTTCGTCGAGAAAAGCGACGATGGCGAAGTCGCTCTCGATGGTGTGTTCCCGCGAATAGACCTTGAGGGCCTCTCGGTTCACTTCGGCTAGAGCGTCGCGCATTCGCCGTCGAAATGATTCCGCGTGTCCAATTTGCTGCCTGCCTGACTGGATGCGCACGGTGGCGGTGAACAGTCCCTGGTACAGTAACGCCAGGTTGTCCCGCCTGAAAGAGAGCGTGGTTCCCGCTGACATGTAAAGAACAGTATAAGGGAGATTGTTAACGCCGGAAATCCCGATCCGTCAGCTTCGCCTGGAAATTGATCTCGTTGAACCGGAACTCGATTCCATGCTGGCCCTCCTCGACATAGCGGAGAGCAGTCGTCCTGGGATAGATTCCATCGGCCACGGGCTGGAATTCCGAATAGACTGCCTCAAGGCCGGACCCCAACCCGCTGGCGGCTGAATACGTAACCTTCACGGGCGTGCCATCCGGTTTGAGCGTCATTGTGTAGGCGCGCGCGTCGTTGTTGGCCTTAAGCGTGAAATTCCCCGATGCGTCGGGCATCGTATCCTCTGCCGCGAATCGCATATTCTCACTGGCCGAGCGCAGGCGCGTAATCAGATTCGCCGGCTGATACTCGAAGAAAAGGCGGATGATTTTTTCCATCTCGAGCGCGACTGGTCCGCCTCTGAGCTTGCCGGTGCCACCCTGCTCGGTCCGATCGGCGCGCATACCGGTCCACCAACGCAAACCCGCACCTGTGATTTCAAGCAGCGCCTGCTGCGTAGAGATCTTGAGATTCGCTTTCAACTGCCAGTCTGTGCGCGAGCCACCAGCCTGCCAGAGACTCGCGGTGCCACTGCCGGAAAACGTTCCCTGCTCCTCGGAAGCGTTGTCGCCGCCGAGTCGGGTCACGAGCCGTGTCACGAGCTCGCCGCCCGCTCTACGGAGCGTCTCGGGAGATGGCGCCAGCTTAGCGGCGCGCTCGGTGGGGAGGTTCGCTCGCAATTGAAGGGTTACTTGCTCGCCAATATAGCCATCCCTTTTGAAATCCACGGCCGCATCCCCTACGTTGAGTCCCGCGATCTCGAGTTTGCCTTGCGAAGTCTTCCCATGCGGCCGGCCATTGATTGTGATATCGCATTCGGGCGGAGCGCATCGTAGCGTCAAA